>SL_5KL_010_SEDDRAFT_10000331_pt1 | contig 30928 bp, 29 predicted proteins | sample SodLakKL_010_SED_FD_9118 | JGI IMG/M metagenome (IMG submission 9118) | reverse complement strand
CGGAAATGGCCGGCACCAGGCTGATGCTTAAAGCCAGGGCCACTACGTTTGGAAAGTAGACAACGGGCCCGGCCATGCCGGTCAGCTGACCGTACAGCGCCCGGCCCGTTTCCAGATCGAAACCGGCAGCCTGCAGCTGTCGGGGCACAACAGCCAGGTCAATCAGCGATATCAGTGGAATAACCAGTCCCCCGACGGTTACCGGAATAGCCAGGCGGAATAATCGGCTGATTATATTGCTCACCTTATCCGGGTTATGGCCCTCCTGCTGCAGGGCCATAGCGTAAAGATCACGCCGCCTGCCTCTGTAAAGTAAGGCCAGAAGGAGAAACCCGGCCAGGCCCCCTGCGGCTGCCCCGGAAGAAGCCCCCGCCGCTGCAAATTCAAGGCCGACGGGTAAAAGGATCAGGACAAGAGCGATGGAAAAACCAACCCGCACCAGCTGTTCCAGCATTTGCGAGGCCGCAGTGGGAACCATGTTCTGCTGACCCTGGAAAAAACCGCGCAGGGCCGCCATGATGGTAACAAAAAATATGGCTGGCGATATAGCCAGCAGAGGGTAAACTGCCTGCATGTCCCGCACGATCAGCCCGGCAAAAAGTTCCGCCCCAGCCATCAGGACAATGGTTATAACCAGCCCGGATAAAGTCAGGATTAGAAAAGCGACTTTGAAAACCCTCAGGGCCTCGCGATAGTCGTGAAGAGCAATTTTTTCGGCCATTATTTTGGATAAGGCCACCGGGATCCCGGCGGTGGATAGAACCAGGAGGGTTGAATAAATCGGATAAGCATACATGAAAAGGCCGATCCCCTCGTCGCCCAAAATTGCCGCCAGGACAATCCTGAATATTGCCCCGATGCCCCGGGCGGCAAGGCCGGTCAAAGCCAGGATGGCCGCTCCCTTGACAAAACTGGTACCGCTTAAACTCAATAGGCTGCCCTTCTTTGCCGCTTATTAGTAATCGAACATCATTATACCAGTAATCAGCTTTTGCAGCTACTGCCTGACCCTGCTTGACAGGGCGGACAGCTCTTCAAGAAAAAGGATCAGGTCGAACAACGAACCGGGCCGGCCCCGTTCATCCCTGTTCCCAGCGGAAGTGAATTTCATTTTAAGCGGTTTTCGCTCCCTGACTTTAATTGCCCCTTCTTGAAAGAAGGTAGTATTTTCAAGCAGGTTTTGCCCGGCTTCAGAGCGGCGGGAAAACTGGATCAGGATTGCCCTCTGCTGTTGTTGAATCAACTCGATACCCAATTCCACTGCCAGGATCTTGATTTGACCGACAGTAATAAGATTACTGACCGGCTTTGCAGGAGAACCGTAACGGTCACTTAGCTCCTCTTCGATTTCCTGGATTTCTTCCCTGGAATCAGCATTGTAGATCCGCTGGTAAAAATCTACTTTCTGGGACTGCGAGCTAATATAAGATGAGGGGATGTACGCGTTTACCTTGAGCTCCAGGCGAGGTGTTACAGGTTCTTGCGGCTTTTCGCCCTGTAGTTCTGCCACTGATTTTTCCAGTAATTTACAGTATAGATCGAAGCCGATGGCCGCAATAAAGCCATGCTGTTCGGCGCCCAGGATATTGCCTGCACCCCTGATTTCCAGATCCCGCAGGGCAATTTTAAATCCGGACCCGAGTTCGGTAAATTCTTTCACCGCCTTCAACCTTTTTTGGGCGGTTTCATTAACCACCTTATCTTTGCGGTAAGTAAGGTAGGCGTAAGCCAGGCGGTTGGAACGCCCGACCCGCCCCCGAATCTGGTAAAGCTGGGCCAGACCAAATTTGTCTGCTTCGTATACGATCAGGGTATTAACATTTGGAATATCAAGGCCCGACTCGATAATGGTGGTGCTCACCAGGACCTGGTAATGACCTTCCTGAAAATCAGACATGATTTTTTCCAGGATCGTTTCGGGCATCCTGCCGTGCCCTACGGCTACAGAAACCCCGGGAAACATTTTATTAATCTTTTCGGCAAAAGACTCAATCTGCGCGACCCGGTTAAAAACAATAAAAACCTGCCCCCCCCGGCTCAATTCCCGGTTTACGGCTTCCCGGACCAGGTCATCGGAATATTCAAGGACATAAGTCTGCACCGGATAGCGATCCTCCGGAGGAGTATCAATCACACTCAAATCCCGGGCTCCGGAAAGAGAAAGGTGAAGGGTTCTCGGTATAGGTGTAGCCGTCATAGCCAGGGTGTCAACTTCCAGCCTGATCTGCCTGAGTTTTTCTTTCTGCCGGACCCCAAAGCGCTGTTCCTCATCCAAAACCAACAGGCCAAGATCATTAAAACTAACGTCCCCGGAGAGAAGGCGGTGGGTACCGATAATAATATCAATTTTTCCTGCAGCGAGATCTTTAAGCACGTCTTTCTGCTCAGCTCGGGAAACAAAACGGCTTAACTGGGCAATACGGACCGGAAAACCATCAAACCTTTCCCGGAAAGTACGGTAATGCTGCTGGGCCAGGACGGTTGTAGGCACAAGGACGGCTACCTGTTTGTCCTCCATAACCACTTTAAAGGCGGCGCGCATAGCTACTTCAGTTTTTCCGTACCCCACATCACCACATATCAAGCGATCCATAGGGTAGGTTTTTTCCAAATCTGCCTTAACATCTTGAACAGCCTGCAGTTGATCAGGAGTTTCTTCATAGGGAAAGAAGGTTTCAAATTCTTGCTGCCAGGGATGGTCTGGTCCAAAACTATAACCTTCGGAAGCCTGGCGAGCGGCATATAATGACAACAGCTCCCGGGCCAGTTCTTCTACGGCCCGGTTGGCCTTATTCTTAAGTTTCTGCCATTCCCCACCGCCGAGGCTGTGCAGGCGAGGGGCAGGGCTTTCACCGCCTGAATATTTTTGAATCATGCTGATTTGATCCACAGGAATGTATAATTTATCAGTTCCCCGGTATTTCAACAAAAGATAATCTCTATTTACCCCGGCAATTTCCAGGGTGCTAATCCCCTGGTATTTACCAATGCCATGCTGTTCATGAACAACATAATCACCGTTATTTAAGTCCCGGTAATCACTTAAGCGAATACCTTCCCGGTGACGAAGGCGCTTTTTCTTACTACGCTTCGGAAGCAGGTTATGTTCAGTTACCAGGGCCAGGTTCAAGGAAGGAATTACCAGCCCTTCTTCCAGCCTGCCCTCGATCACCGGGGGAAGAGGCAGGTAACCGGAGCCGGAATGTTGCTCACTGACAGTATTTTTATCTCCACCTGCCTGCCCGCCAAATACCCCTTGATCCGAAAGCTGCTGAAGCAAACTTGTGCCCCTCTCACGGGATGCCGCCATCAGGTAAACCCGGTAATCTTTCTCAAGCCAGATCCGGTAATCATTTCTGAAAAGATCCCACTGCCCGTGGTAATAAGGGGCGCTTTTGGTATCAAAATGAACGGTATCTACTGGCTGGTAAAGCCCTCCCGTATCCTGAAAAAGAGAGCAACCGAGCAGGGAGGAGGGCATACTTTGAAAAAGCTCTTCATTTTTCCACAGCAGCTTTTCCGAAGCGCCAACGAGTTCTTTTTCCATAAGAGCACCGTGGAAATAATTCTCAAATTCACGGCTAAACTGTTCACCGCTGTCGGCTACAGCCGGCGGGTCCTCAATAAAAACCAGGAAGCGGGAGGGTAGGTAATCCACCAGCGCCTCGCCTTGTTCATAAAAGAAAGGAAAATAACTGCCCAGATACTCCAGGCCACCGGGTTCGGTCAACCTTTGTAAGTGCCGGTTAACTTCCTGTTGCAGCCTGGATGCAGCTTCTCTTTCCCCCCGTCGCTGCAGCCTCGAAAGCGCCTGATTCAGGATCCGTCGAATTTTTTTTTCTCCCTGTTTGTAAGTTTCTTGCGTTATAATAAGCTCATTGGCGGGCATGGCCATCGCTTCAGAAAGCTGGCTTATGGAACGTTGGTTTGAAGGGTCATAAAGGCGGATAGACTCGATTATATCGTCAAAAAACTCGACCCGGAAGGGGAATCGATGCCCGGGCGGGTAAACATCTACTATATCACCGCGGGCGCTAAAGTTGCCCCTGGTTTCGGTCAAGGATACACGTTCATAACCAATCTCAGTCAGACGGGAAACCAGCGCTTCCCGTTCAAACTTCAAACCCGGTTTAAGGTGCACAGCCAGGTCAAACCAAATGCCGGCCGGGACCATCCTGGGCATTAGAGCGCTTATTGTAGAAACATAAATACCTTCTCCGCCACTGAAAAGCCATTCCAGGAACTGCAGCCGCATCTGCTGGTATTCTTCACTGCGGCTTAGCACTTCTGTGTTCATTAGAAATTCCCTGGGGGGAAGCAGGCCTACCTGACCGGGAAAAAACCCTGCCAGCTCTGAATAAAGCTTTTCCGCACGGGCCGGATCACGAGTTATAACCAGGGCCGGGACTGCACTTTTACGGGCCAGAGCAGCCATGAAAAAGGGGCGAGCCCCATTATCCAGGCCGGTTACCATAACCCGGTAACCTGGTTTCCGGGATACCTTAGATTGTAAATTATTGAATTTATCGTCTGCGGACCATAAGTCAAGCAGTGATTGTACCAAATTAATCCTCCTGAAATCCCGAAGTAAAACTATGAATTATGTACAGCAAAACAGGGAGGAATTTTTGTTTCCCCCTGTTTGCGCGGCGGTTAACGCGGCTGCCCTATAAGTTTAAGCATAGCTGCTTTTAAATGACAAAGTATATTGTACCTGCCAGGGCTTAAAGCGTCAACCGTCCGGGACTGCCATCTCAGGAATTCCGCAAATCCATCAATAAAAAAAGCTTTTGTTTAAAATACCGCCTCATCATAACCACCACGTTGACTGATTTTCTTGTTCAGCTAACTTCAGCCTGTAATTGTCCACTGGGGTAAGACCCCAGAAGCTTTAAAAAGGTTACTTCCCGGCCTACTTCTTCCCACAATCCTGTTTTCTTAAGATCAATGCGGTGCCCTTCGCAATCCATAAAAAAAAGCCAGTCTCCTATAATACGGCGTGATGGGCGGGATTCAATCCGGGTCAGGTTAATTTCACGCCGGGCAAAACAGCCCAGAACCCGGTACAGGCTCCCCGGCCGATCGGTTATAGTTAACACCAGAGATGTTTTGTCATGTCCGGTCGCCCTGTGATCTTCCCGGGCTACAATGACAAAACGGGTAGTATTATCCCGGTGGTCTTCAATTCCTTCCCGGAGCAAAAACAAGTTACACAGTTCAGCTGCTCTACGGGGCCCGATTGCTGCCCGGTCAGATTGCCCAGCCAGACTTTCTGCCGCTGCGGCAGTACTTTCTACAGGCAGGCATTCCACTCCAGGCAGGTGCTTTTTGATAAAATCAGAACACTGCCCGAGAGCGTGCGGGTGAGAAAGAAGCGTTTTTATTTGATCGAGTCTCATATCTTCCGCAGACATGAGACACTGCCGAATGGGATAATATAGCTCGTTCCAAATGAAGACATCTTCACTCCCGGCCAAATAATCCATGGTCGCCCCTACCCCCCCTTCAAGACGGTTTTCCAGCGGAACCAACCCCCGGTCAGCCTCACCCGTTTTTACCGTTTCTATGACCGCAGCTATGGTCGGATACTGGTAAAGAATGCATTCTGATCTCTTTTTATGAAGCAGGGCTGCCTCTTCCGAGAAAGTACCCCGTGGCCCCAGGTAACCAACTCGTTCCCGGCTCATTCCTTAAAACCCTCCCGTCATGGACAGGTCTTCACCGATGCTTACCCCTCGCCCCAAAGCCTCTGCGACAGGTTGGATCGAAGTCAACAGCCGGGAAAATTTCTCCGGGGTAAGCGACTGGGGTCCATCGCAAAGGGCTTCAGCAGGCTTGTGGTGTACTTCGATTAAAAGGCCATCCGCGCCGGCAGCTATCGCCGCCCGGGAGAGGGGGGAAGCCAGTTTCCAGGTTCCGCTGGAATGACAGGGGTCAACTATTACCGGAAGGTGGCTCATACTCTTGGCCTGGGGAATTGCACTAATATCCAGGGTGCTCCTGGTGGAAGTTTCAAAAGTGCGAATCCCTCTTTCACATAAAATAACCTCGAAATTATCCTCAGCCAGGATATATTCTGCAGCCATCAGCCATTCTTCAAGGGTGGCAGCAAGACCTCTTTTAAGCATGACCGGCTTCTTAACCCGGCCTGCTTCGCGAAGCAGGGAAAAATTCTGCATATTCCTGGCCCCGATTTGAATGATATCAGTATATTCGGCAACCAGTTCAATTTCCTGGGGATTGAGGACCTCTGTAACTATTTTTAAACCTGTTTCATCACGAGCCCTGCTGAGCATTTTCAAACCTTCAAGTTCAAGCCCCTGGAAGCTGTAAGGTGAAGAGCGGGGTTTGTAAGCTCCTCCGCGAAGCACCTGGGCTCCGGCCGCCTTGACCAGCCGGGCAATGGTGATCAGTTGTTCTTCGCTTTCCACAGCACAGGGTCCGGCCATAACAACAATTTCAGGCCCACCTATTTTAAGCCCACCGACTTCTACCACAGTGCCGGTCTCTTTGACCTCCCTGCTAACCAGTTTGTAGGGGGCGCTGATTGGCACTACCCGTTCAACTCCGGGCAGCACCTCCAATCCGGTAGGAAAAACAACTTTCTGTTCTCCAACCGCCCCGATCACGACTCTGCCGGTCCCCTGAATCCGGTGGGGGGCAAAACCCATTTCTAACAGCCTGCACTCAACTCCCTCTACTTGTCCTTTTTCTGCAGCCGTCTGCATAACTACGATCATTGCTAAAACCCCTTTCCATGTTTAATGATCTTATAGATATAAAAAAACCGCCCCTTAGGGACGGATTTTAGATCCGCGGTACCACCCATTTTGATACTTACCACTCGTTAAGTACAGACTGCCTCTTGGACTGCCGATACCCTCTTCCTTTAACGGGGAAGAACCGTTTGCGCCTACTTAATCCACGTAGCGGGTTTTCAGCGAACAGCTTCGAAGGGAACTTCACTTGAGTGCTCTGCCGGCCGGGTTTACAGCCTATGACCCGACCTCTCTGTAAGGCGGCCCGCTCAAGCTACTTTCCTTCTGCATCGCTTTTTATTATTATATAATAATCAAGAGTTTAGCATATTAGCCAGGAGAAGACAAGCCCCGATTGAAATTATTCATAGCCGATTCAAGGCCCTCACTGACGAAAGAAAGAACAGCTTCCGCCGCCCTATCCAGGGCCGGTTCGATCAACTCCCGATCTTCGCCTTCAAGGGGCTGCAAAACGTAATCTGAAGCCTCCATGCCCGGAGGCGGTTTGCCGATGCCTATCCTGAGGCGGGGAAATTCTTCAGTCCCCAGGGTATCGATAATCGATTGCACCCCGCGGTGCCCCGCTCCTCCACCTTTTTGGCGGATCCTGATCGTGCCGGGAGAAAGGTCGAGGTCATCGTAAACAACCATAACTTCCTCAATATCCAAAGAGTAACTGGAAATGATTTCTTTCACAGCCAAACCGCTGCGGTTCATATAAGTAAGCGGCTGCACCAGGAGCAACTTTCGATCGCTGTATTCTGCTTCCGCAAGCAGGGACCGGTGTTTTGAAACCGGGGCGGACGCCTCTAGACGGTTCGCCAGTTTTTTCACAACCCGGAAGCCGAGATTATGCCTGGTGTCTGAATATCGCTTTTTGGGGTTACCAAGACCTACAATCAGGTTCATTTAATCACTCCAGTAAAGAATCCGCTCCATACAAGATCAATGCCCCTCAACCAAGGGGCATTTAAACTTGCCATTTTTATGCTGCTTCCATGCTGCCTGCAATTAGATTATTTAGTATTATGCTTCGCTTTCTTCATCAGAAGCTTCTTCCTCGGCAGCTTCTTCGGCAGCCTCTTCACCTTCTTCAAGCTCTTCTTCTTCAATGGCCGGTTCTAATTCTTCTTCGGCCATTGGAGCCTGAACCTGAGCCAGGATGGTATCCGTAGGAGTTATCAATTCAATATCGCCTTCCAGAACCAGGCTTTCGGCAGTAATACTATCGCCGATTTCCAACTCGGATATGTCGATATCAAATTGCTCGGGGATGTCTCCGGGTAAACATTTAACTTCAACTTCCCGGGTTACCAGGGATAAAACGCCGCCTTCCTCAACACCGCTCGGTTCACCGGTGAAATTCAGGTACACGGGCACTTCGATCTTGTCGGTCATTGAGATCCGGATAAAATCGACATGTAGAATGCGATCCTGGTACAGGATATCTCTCTGAATATCTCTGAACATCACTGTTTCCTGGCGGGTCTTTTTCCCCTTCGCCTTGACCTTGAGATCGAGGAGAACGTTGCCGCCCCCTGTCGTTAGAACTTGCCTTAAGGTGCGTCCGTCTACGACCACGGGGAAATTGTCCTCACCTCTGCCGTAAAGCACTGCAGGCACTTTGTCTTCACGGCGCAGCTGATTGAGCTGCCCCTTGGTCAATTGCGGACGGGTTTGTACTTCCATTTCCATTCTTTCCATTCATTCCAGCCTCCTTCTGCAATAGTATACTGCAGGAAGCGTTGAAGATCAACTCAATCAAACAGTTCACTGACCGATTTTTTTTGCTGTATCCGAATTATGGCTTCTCCAATCAGGGGCGCTACCGACAAAGAAGTAAAACAATCATTAAGCCCTCTCAGCATGCCGCGATCAATAGGGATGGAATTAGTGTAAACCACCTCGGCAAGATCTGAATCGCTAAGACGTTTCAGAGCCGAACCGGAAAAGACAGGATGAGTGGTGCAGGCATATACTTTATGGGCTCCCGCCTCCAGCAGGGCCTCTGCACCTAGAGTGATCGTTCCGGCGGTATCGATCATGTCATCAATAAATATCGCTGTTTTGCCTTTTACATCGCCAATTATATTCATAATCTCGGCCTTGTTNGGGGCCGGCCTCTTTTTATCGATGATGGCAATGGGCATAACCAGTCGATTGGCCAGATCCCTGGCCCTGGTTACGCCGCCCAGGTCGGGAGAAACGACAACCCCGTTTTCAATATTTTTTTCCTTAAAATATTTGGCCAGGATGGGCAGGGCCGTCAGGTGATCCAGAGGAATATTAAAAAAGCCCTGGATCTGTCCGGCATGCAGATCCATGGCCACAACCCGGTTGGCGCCGGCTGCCGTGATCAGATCTGCAATCAGCTTGGCCGTGATCGGGTCGCGGGCCCTGGTTTTTCGATCCTGGCGGGCATAGGCATAATAAGGAATAACCGCATTGACGGAATTGACCGAAGCCCTCTTAAGAGCGTCGATAATAATCAGCAGTTCAAGGATACTGTCGTTGATTGGGCCGCACAGGGGTTGAATCAAGAATGCATTGGCCCCGCGGACACTCTCCCTGATGCTGATCGATATTTCTCCATCGCTGAAACGGGTGACTTCACAATCGCTGAGTGGAGCCTCCACATANTCAGCAATCTCTTCGGCCAGTTCCCGGTTAGCGCTGCCGCAAAANATTTTAAGTTCTTCTCCGTTGATCACCTTACCATTGATCACCTTTAACCCTCCTGAAGTTTTTTGTGCAGACTGGATCACACACTTGCTTAATATCTTTCTCTTTCTTCTCTTTGTTTTCCTGCCGGGAAGGCAATGTTTCGATCAGGCCCTGTCGGAAGCTGTAAAACAAACATTTCTTCGTCACGGTAAAGAAACGGTTACAATTTAAAAAGCCCGAAGGTTAGCAAGGTAATGCGTTTCAGGCGTCGCCACCTCCCCTGACATGAGCAAACGGTCCGATTTCAGAGCCACCTTCTATAGATGCGCTATATATAACCGAATGATAAACTGTGGCCTGGTTTCCGATTGAGGCATTATTAAGGTGTGTTCCGGGACCGATCAAACATTCATCACCGATCACGGTTTTATTTTCGATCACACAACCAGGTCGAATCACTGTATCGGCCCCGATACGGACATCCATATCGATAAATACTGAATCCGGGTCTTCAAAGGTCACACCGCTCTTCATAAATTTTTCTTTAATCTTACGCTGTAAAATAGCTACTGCCTCAGCCAGCTGAGCCCGGTTGTTTATCCCCAGACCCACCCGGTAATCATCAAGGCAGTAAGCGCCGGTACTGTACCCGTCGCGATGCATCATGGCTACTAGATCAGGAAGATAGTATTCATTTTGGGCATTGTCGGTACTCAACCGGGGCAGGTAATACCGGAGCAATTCCAGGTCAAAACAATAGGTTCCGGTATTGATCTCGCTTATTTCTTTTTCGCCGGCCGAAGCATCCCTGTCTTCAACAATCTTTTGCACCTGCCCTTTTTGATTTCGCACTATACGTCCATAACCGGCAGGATCGGGCACAATGGCTGTCGCTACGGCCGCAGCATGGCCCCTGTAATAATCTAAAAGCTTTTTTAAATGAGCGGCCTCCAGGAGTGGTGTATCTCCGCACAATACCAAAAGTGTCCCTTCCCGGGGAAGTTCCTTGAGGGCTTCCATGACGGCATGCCCGGTCCCTAACTGCTGCGCCTGGAGCACGTAAGTCCATCGTTTTCCCATTGTTTCCCGAACCTGAAAAGCGCCGTGACCGACAACAACAAGAACTTGTTGTGCCAGTTCAGCGGCGCTTTCCAGAATATATTCCAACATCCTTTTGCCACACAGGGGATGAAGAACCTTGGGTAAACGGGAATGCATACGCTTCCCTTCACCCGCGGCCAAAACCACAGCCATAACTCTTGCCAAAAACAGCCCCTCCTCGCATAATGATCTAATCTAACTTCATTATACTGCAGTTGACGAGAAGGAACAAAATAAAGGTATAATAATTCCTCATACTTTTACAGCTGTTTTTTCCAGCTCGGAGGTATAAGCCTCGATAACCGCCCTTTGAATCTCACCCCTGGTGTTTGCGTTAATCGGGTGCGCAATATCCCTAAAATCACCATTCGGGTTACGTTTGCTGGGCATGGCTACAAACAAACCGTTACTGCCCTCGATGATCCGGACATCATGAACAGCAAAGCAATCATCAAGAGTAATTGATACTATTGCCCTCATTTTCCCTTCTTGCGTTATGCGTCTCACCCTCACATCTGTCACAATCACATTAACCCCTCCTCTTTATTTAGGTATTAAATATAAACGCTATCCGGCGAACAAAAGCTAATGATAATTAATGATTGCACCCCTTTAAAATCAGCCTGTTAACCTTTTCCGGACAACAGCTCTTAAGCAACATCAGGGATCCTGCAAAAGCGGCTGGTATCAATATTATTCTATTTTCCGCATATTTGCATTCATTCTAGAAATCGGTTATGCTTATAGTTAGGAATAAATATTATGTCCAGTAGAATTCAGTTATGTATAAATAATCATAATTGATGCGGCCTTTTTTGGAAATGCGTTAATTTATCATTTTTTCGTAAGTGAGCTTGCGAAAAAATGAATGTTCCTGTGCAAAACTAGTAACCCGGGGTATTAACATGAATCTTGCCGATTTCGGTTTTCTCATTAAGACCCTGCGCAAAAGCAGTGTTGATCAGTGGGGCAATCCTTGGACGAGGGAAAGCTTGAGCAGGGCGGTACACCTCAGCCCGGATCAGCTGGGCAGGCTGGAAAGAGGGGACCGAAAGTACTTGGACACACAAACTTTAATGCTGCTGGCTGATTCTTTTAATTTGACCAACCTGGAAAGAAAAGAATTTTTGTATGCCGCCCTTGGTTTATCTGACGAGGAACTATTTTCCCACGAAGACTCGATCAAACAGCTTAACAATCTTCTGGAGCAAGCAGAGAACTTCCAGGCCCCAATCCTGCTAATTGACGTTTACGCAGATATCGTTGCCGCCAATATTTCCACGTTAAACTTGTTCATGATGACCCCGGAGCTGCTTGATTACACCAGGCAAATTCCAGCCGGCCAAAACCTGCTCAACCTGATTTACGCTCCCGTTTTTGGAACAAGGGAAACCCTGGGGCCATTTTGGCGGAAAATAGCGACCATAGAGATCCTCCTCTTTAAACGATCAACACTGCGCTACCGCCATACCGAATATTTTAAATATCTGATTAAAAACTTACTCAAGCAAAAACAGTTCGACATTGACTGGTATTTTTGCCAGCGTTACGCCGACCGTTATGATCTCACATATGTTCATTTTCTCTACAAACATCCCCGTTACGGTCCCCTTTCTTATATCGCCACCGAAACAGTGATCTGCACTAAAAAGGGGGAGCTATATCTACTAATCTATAATCCTCTTGACCATATTACCGCTTCGGTATTTAAATCATTACAAAATAATAAAAAAAATCGGGTTTACAAATTTGCCGACTGGCCGGAGAAAATAATTCCACCGGAATTTAAGGAAGGATAAAGAGGAAGGCCTTTTATCTTTTCATGCTTTTTTTAACAACTGCCAAATCGCTGGGCTTATCAACATCAAGGCCGAGTTCAACCAGGCTGCAGGGAACAGCTCTTGCTTTAAGCCCGAGCAGGCGGGACAGGAATAACTCCAAATCCTGCACACTTAAAATTTTTAATATGTATTTGAACACCAGGGTTAAAGGAAGAATACGAAGCAATTTAACCGGTCTTTTCCGGTAGGAAATAAACATCTCCAGGCGGGATTGGTTTTCAAGATACCAGGCAGGATTTACCAGCCCGACATTACCGCCGGTGACCCGGCCCTCTTTCAAGCGCACATAAGTCCGCTCTGTTTCAGGGAAATGACGGATACAGGCTTCACGGTCCAAAATCGGATAATACAGGTCGTAGTCATATGGTTCACACAGGCCCAGGAAGTTTTCAATAATTGAGGCATTGATAAGGGGGATATCGCCGGTTACAACCAGGCACAGACGGTTTTTGTCAACGGATTCAAAACCGCCGGCGAGGTTATCCAGCATGCTTCCCTTTTCCGGAACCAGGTCAAATTGATATCCATCGCCTTTCAGCTTGCCTAATTCCTCCTCCGGCCCAACAACNGCTATCCTTTTTATAGAAGGAGCATCATTTAAAGCTTCCAGGATATAAGCAAGCAACGGCCGGTCGTCAATCATGATAAAGGCCTTGTTGGTTACTTTTTCCTGCTCGGTTAGCGGTTCCGGCTTTCCTCCCCCTGCCAAAACAACGGCATCAAACATAGTGACGCTCCTCCCGAAAATCATTATTTAAAAGGGTCCAGCACAGGTAGGCCCGGCAATTTTCTGCTTCAACTGCCCGGGCGGCCATACAAGCTTGATGATAATCCTCGGTCAGCATATATAAAGTGGGACCGCTCCCTGATAATACCGGGTTAAATCCCCGGCTCTCAAGATTGCTTTTTATTTCCTGAACTGTGTCGGCACCCTGCACAGGGGCGGTTTCCAGGGTATTAGTAAACCCGCTGCTCAACCATTTTAGAATTTTAGACCTGCTTCCTTTTCTGATCGCTTCGATCAGCGGGAAAAGATCCGGTTCACCCATTTTGTTTTTGTCAAAATTTTTATATACAAAAGCCGTTGACATCTTTACCTTATCGGGCAAAGCCAGGACCACCCAAAAAAAGGGAAGGGAGGGCAGTAGTTCCATCATTTCACCCCTACCCTCAGCCAGGACGGTCCCACCATGGAGGCAGTAGGGGACATCGGAACCCAGGAACAAACCGAGTTCCTGCAAAGTTTCCGACTTCAATCCCAGTTGCCAAAAACGGTTTAACCCGATCAAGGTAGCGGCGCAATCAGCGCTTCCCCCGCCCAACCCCGCTTCTACGGGGATGTTTTTATAGAGGTTTATTCTGACACCGGGCAAGGGCCTTTCTGCTCTTTTTTCCAGCAGGGCTGCCGCCCTGGCAACCAGATTATCAGAGCCGGAAAGGCTTTGTTCGCTACAAATAAAACGCCAACCTGTGCCGGCAACAGGCTCAAACACGAGGGTATCAGACAGGGAAACCTGCTGCATCACTGTCCGCAGGTTGTGAAATCCATCTTGCCGGCGACAAATGACGGTCAATCCCAGGTTGATTTTAGCCGGTGCCCGGACTATGAAGGGAGTTCTCATTTCAGTTCATTTTCACCAGGCGTTTATTTTCGGTAACACCTGGAATCCGCCCCCTTTTGGCGATCGGCACACCGCGAACCTCTTTTAAATCCAGAGTCATATCTATAGGTTGCGCTCGAGCTATATAGCTGCCCACACCGAAAGCATCGGCACCTGCTTCAACCAGCCTGGTAATCCGTTCCGGGTTTAAGCCGCCGGAAACAATGATCTGGACATGATCAAAGCCATTGCTATCCAGACGGGCCCTGGCTTCCCGGACCAGGCCCGGAGTAACCCCGCCTCTTTCGCCCGGTGTATCAAGCCGAATACCAGTCAGCTGCTTGCCTAAAGCCCGAGCTACCCGAAGGGCTTCCTCGGTTTCATCTTTAAAAGTATCCACAAGAACAATTCGGGGAGCATCCTGTGGGATAAATTGGTCATAAGCCTTAGCCAATTCAACTGTATCCCCAACAATTAGAAATGCGGCATGAGGGATCGTGCCCACCGGGTAACGGCCCAACAGCAGGGCTCCGAGGATGCAACTGCAGGCATCGGCGCCTCCGATTACCGCTGAACGCTCCATGACGGGGGCCACAGCAGGATGGAGATGCCTGGCTCCGTAACAAACAACCATACGATCACCGGACGCCTCTTTGCAACTACGGGCCGCAGTGCACCAGCCGCTGGAACTGGCCAATATACCCAGCAGGGGAGTTTCATAGATGCCAAAATCTCCATAACGGCCCTTGATTTGCATAACTACTTCCTTGGCTTCCATGGGCTCACCTTCCGGCAGGGCCCATATCTCCAGGTTACGCTCCCGTAAAAGATGAAGAGCTTCCTCTATGCCGCCAAAAAACCCTGCTCCCGAAGAAAATATTTCAGCAGTCACTTCCGTTTCGGCCAGGCCCATGGATATCAATAAATCCCTGCTCCGGACGAAATAAATGTCACTGGTCAGACCGCGCTGAATTTCAGATTCCGAAGCAGAAAAAAAACGTTTTTGGGAATCCACCTTGATCTGGCCAATCTCTTTCAGGGTGATCAAGTCCTCTGTTTTCATTTTTATCCTCCAGCTGTATTAAATCATATTTACGCCAAATGTTTTTTCCATTTCTCTCAGGGCAAAATCATGTGCTTCCTCATCAAAACTAGCTACGGCTTTAACCGGCACGCTAACATTGAAACCATACATACGGGCCATAGCAGCAGTGTAGAGGATACATATATTTGTAACTACCCCTACCAGCTCAATATCCCGGATCCCTTTATCCCGCAACGTTAAATCTAGATCGGTCCCTACAAAAGCGCTGAAACGCCTTTTCTCGATAACCCTTTCATCAGACCCCGGGGTCAATTCGGGTATAATTTCGTCACCTCCGCTGCCTTCGATGCTGTGGGGAGGGAAAAGGTCAAATTCAACGTCATCTTTAAGGTGGCGATCACAAATAAATATGACCGGAGAACCTTCGGAACGGTATTTTTCCAGGCAACTTTTAACCTGGGGAACCACTTTTTCAGCTACCGGGCCGATGTAAAGAGCCCCTTCAGGATCGATAAAATCAGCAATCATATCAATCACAAGCAGTGCTTTCACCGGTAATCCTCCTTGTTTGGTGGCTGTGGTGACGATATTCTACAAAATACAATTTAATCCTGCTTTTAATGCTCTAAAAAGAGCTGTTCCCTGCAGAAAAAAGAAAAACCGGATCAATATCCGGTCTAATAACGCTATTTATACCTTTGGCCTGCGGATTCCAGAATTGGATCCAAAGAAGGCTCAAGATATTAATAACAGGGAGCATTTGAACTAAGAAGAACCAGCTCCTAAATTTTGCTAGCCTGCGCTACGACGCATTTTACCTTCGCTGAAGCTTAACTCTACTGTTTCAGTGAGAACATCTGTATAGCTGAATGAAAGCCTCTGATTGTAATTGTTTTCATCAACTCTTACAATAAAAATCGAAGGATAGAGACTTTCCAACACTCCTTCTTTCTCGTAAGTCTTACGCCGGCCGCGGTTGGCTCGCAGTTTTATCTTTTCACCCAGGTGAGATTCAAGCTTCTTGCGGATTTCAAATAGGACGTCTTTAGCCACCATTTAAAACCACCTTATATTTTTTCTATCTAATATATTAACATAATATCTTGCAATATGTCAAGAAATGCAGAGATAATAACTAGTAATTTGCCGCTAAGGCCCCAAATTCAATTTTATCGGGTGAATTTATCTGCCACAGTGGCTGCTCCGTAAGAATATGGCTTGATAAAAGCCTGGTATCCGCTCCCAATTACCATGCCGACAACCTCTTTAATAATATCCCGCGTTTCACCTTTCTCTCCCACGTCAAGGTGAATTTCCACGTTCAGGCGAAGATCGCTATCTTCAGCCAATTTCTCGGTCAGGCGGGTAGCCACCTCCAGGCTCAAAAAGGTCTCATAATAAATCCTTTGTCTCAGGCTTTCCATGTAACGTGTTTTTTGCTTATGATAGAAAAAACGTCCACCTTTACCGACCCGGTGGACTACAACGGCTGTAACAAACATAACGTGATCATTTAAAAACGAGTGCGAATCAGTGCCGATTATCAGTTTGTATGAATCATCAGGAAACTCGTTGGTGTACCCTACCAGATCTTCGAATAATTCCTGGAATGATATTTTCCCTTTTGACGGGCTCGTGAAAAACATAGCTCCTACTACCTTTCAACATTGATTATTCTTTCAACTTGACTTACCAAGGTAATTATAAGTTATTCGGGACAGCTTTGCAAATTGCTGCATGTCCAGTTCTTCGGGCCTGGCAGTTGGGGATACGGGCACTTCCTCAAGCAATTCAACCAGCTTCTCTCGGGGCCAACCAAACAAGCGGCTCATGTTGTTAAGAATCGTTTTCCGGCGCTGCTGGAACAACCCCTGAACAAGGTCCCATAAGAGCGACTCTTCTTTATTAGAGAGTTCCCTCTGGCGAGGAGTTAATTTAATAACCGCAGAATCTACCCTGGGACGAGGCCAAAATACGTTTTTGGATACGTTAAACAATAGTTCTCCCCGGCAATAATAACGGCTCAAGACTGAAAGGGTCCCGTAATCATGCTCCCCGGGGCCGGCCAACAGCCTGCGGGCGACTTCTTTCTGAAACATCAGGACAGCCATTGAAAATGGAAACCGCTCCCTAAACAGGTTATACATGAACGGTCCGGAAATGTTGTAAGGCAGGTTAGAGATCAGTTTAATCGAGCCCGATCCACCCTCAAAGCTTTTAATCTCTTCCTTCCAGTCTGTTTTCAAAACATCCTGTTCCGCAACCAAAACCTGCGGCCAGGCTTCAAACAAGGCCCTTAATAACCGCACCAGCCCGCGATCAATCTCCAGCACTTTCAAACTTGCTCCCTTCCGGGCCATTGATGCCGTCAAAGCTCCCGCTCCGGGCCCCACTTCGATAACCCTGTCATATTCTCTAATTTCAGCTTCGTTGACAATTTTCTTGACAATGTTAGCATCAATCAGAAAATTTTGCCCCAGGTAGCGGCGGGGCTGCAAACCATATTGCTGGAATAAGTCATTAAGTTCTCGGGGAGATGTTATATCAGGCAGTTCATGCACGGCTTAATATCATCGCCTTTGTCGGTTTTGCTTTAGTTTACATTGCCATGCATGAAGCGTCAAATATTTACTCTTACTCTACAAGAGACACGATTACCCATCCGGAATGCCTAGCGGAAGAAAGAGGCTCAAAAACATAATGACAAAAGAGAGGTAATGCATTATAATATATTTAACAACAGGAATAATTCAACTGTTTAAGCATTTGCCGATCCGAAATCCTTTTCTTTAAAAATTGGGGAAGGAGGGATGCACACAGCAAATCGAGTATAACCTGAAACCCACCGGTGACATATTTTTAATTTTAAGGAGGTATTTTTTAATATGGCAGAATTTAAGGAAATTCTGGATAACCTGCATAAAAAAATTGAAGAAGCTGACCCCTCAAAAATGAAAGGTGTCAGCGCAGTATATCAGTTTGATCTTTCGGGGGACAATGGCGGCGTGTTCCATGTAGCCGTAGAAGATGGAAAGCCGACTGTTGTTGAATCCGCCCATGACAATCCTAACATAACTATCACCATGGCAGCAGATGATTTTAATGACCTGCTGGAGGGCAAACTGAATGCCACCTCGGCTTTCATGGCTGGGAAGTTAAAAGTAAAAGGCGACATGTCCCTGGCTATGAAGCTGCAGAGCCTGGTCAGCTAAAGGCTTTAAACTGCAAAAATTTAAACAGCATCAGCAAGCAACTACTTGATTTAAAAAGACAGCGCACCTGCCCGATGGCTTCAGCGCTGTCTTTTCTATAGCAATTTAAATAAACTATTGCTATGGATTCAAAATCAGTGTAGGCTTGACCGCTTTAAACCCTGTCAACCAGGGTATCTGAAAAAAGGCGGATGGCATTCACGTAAACCTGTTCGGCAAGCTCCCTAATATCAAGGTTCAAAGCCAGGGCAGCCCGTTCATAAACCAGCTTCACGTATGCAGGTTCATTTTTGTCCCTGTTGCGGTAAGCCTGGGGTTTAAGGTAAGGGGAATCCGTTTCAAATAGCAGCCGTTCAGGCGGAATATATTGCAACAAATCGCGCAAAGCATGAGAACGGGGATATGTCAAAGGGCCGGCCAGCGATATATAAAAGCCAAGATCGAGAAAAGCTTCCGCCTGGCTTCGATTGCCGGAAAAGCAGTGCATNACCCCGGCACACGATGGCAGCTGTTCCTCTTTCAGGATTCGCAGGGTTTCCGAATGGGCTTCACGGCTATGGATAATCACCGGTTTTCCAATCCGGCTGGCCAAACGAAGGTGATCACGAAATACTTGTTCCTGGACTTCGCGGGGTGAGTGATTGCGGTAATAATCCAACCCGGTTTCGCCAACGGCCAAGACGGTATCTGTGGCAGCCAGCTGCTCCAGATTTTTCAACCATCCTTTAGAAATACGGGCAGCGCCGTGGGGATGAACCCCAACTGAGGCGCTAACCTGGGGATATGTTTTACTTAATTCCACAGCGCGCTTTGAGCCCTGTTCATCGGTGCCGGCATTGATTATAGCGACAATGCCGGCTTCCCGGGCCCTTTTCAGGACCAATTCCAGATCATCTTTGAACTGAGGAAAATCCAGGTGGGCATGAGTGTCTATAAAGGTGCTCAATTCAACTGATCCTGCTTCCCGGAGCTATTTTTTTGTCAACCGTAGCCAGGGCCAGGGTGCCATCATCTCCTGTTGCCGCCAGGAGCATTCCCTGGGAAAGGACTCCTCTCAGTTTAACCGGTTTCAGGTTGGCCACAAATAAAACCTGCCTGCCTTCCAGCTCTTCCGGACGGTAATACTCTGCAAGTCCGGCTACTACCTGGCGTCTTGATTCTTCTCCAGCATCAACTTCCAGCTTTAACAATTTGTCCGATTTGGGGATTTTCTCAGCAGAATTTATTTCCGCTACCCGCAAATCAACTTCCTGGAATTGTTCCAGGCTGATTAAACCGGCCTGTTCCTCACCCTGCCCGGCATCATCTGTGTTTTCTTCAGCCGGCTTATCTACCCGCATGGCCCTGATCTCAGCCTGGAGATTAAGGCGGGGGAATAAATCGTCCCCCCTCTTGATAAGAGTACCCGGTTTCATCAAGCCCCACTCTTTTAGACTATCCCATTGCTGCAGTTCTACGTTGCCGGCAGCGCCAATCTGCTCCCAAATTGATTCCGGTGTGCGGGGCATATAAGGCTGGAGCATAACAGCGATAAAGCGGATGCTTTCAATCAAGTTATAGATTACTGTACCCAGACGTTCTTTTTGAGCGGGATCTTTAGCCAGGCTCCAGGGCATATTGTCATCTATGTACTTATTGCTCTGGCGGACCAGAAGCCACAACTCGGCCAGGGCATCGCTAATTTTCATTTGATCCATGGCCGACTCAACCGCCTCCGGGGTATTAAGAGCCGTGCTGCGCAATTCATGATCGGAACTTTCCTCCCCGGCAGAAGGTTCCGGCAGGACTCCGTCAAAATAACGCTCGGCCATAGTCAGGGTCCTGCTGACCAGGTTGCCCAGATCGTTTGCCAGATCATTGTTAATGCGGGTAATAAAGGACTCCAGGCTAAAAACTCCATCCTGGCCAAATGGAATTTCCCGCAGTAAAAAGTAGCGCAGAGCATCGGAGCTATAGCGACCAGCCAGGATCATCGGATCGATAGCATTACCCTTGGATTTTGACATTTTGCCCTCCTGAAGCATCAGCCAACCGTGTCCAAAAACGGTCTTAGGCAATGGCTCTCCAAGGGCCATCAAAAAAATCGGCCAGTAAATAGTATGAAATCGAAGAATATCTTTGCCGATTAACTGAACATCGGCAGGCCAGAATTCTTCATAAAGGCTGCTGTCTTCACCATAGCCAAGGGCCGTAATATAGTTGCTCAGGGCATCCAGCCACACGTAAATAACATGGTCCGGATCAAAAGGCACCGGGATTCCCCAGTCAAAAGAAGTTCTTGAGACACAGAGATCTTCCAGGCCCGGCTTTAGAAAGTTGTTAATCATTTCATTTTTCCGGGAAGGAGGCTGAATAAACTCCGGGTGGGTTTCTATATGCTTGAGCAGGCGGTCTGCATACTTGGACATCCTGAAAAAATATGCTTCTTCATCAATTAATTCCACCTTGCGGCCGCAATCGGGGCAGTTACCATCATCAAGCTGTCTTTCTGTCCAGTAGGCTTCGCAGGGAGTGCAATAAAGTCCTTCGTATTTACCTTTATAAATGTCACCCTGTTCGTAGTATTTTTCAAAAATTCGGGCCACCTTTTCCTTGTGCCTGGGTTCGGTGGTGCGAATAAAATCATCGTACTTGATATCCAGTTCCTGCCACAATTCTTTAATCCATTCCACAATTTCGTCAACGAACTCGGCTGTCGGTTTCCCGGCTGTTTCAGCCTGACGCTGAATCTTTTGACCGTGTTCGTCGGTCCCGGTCAGAAACCAAACCCGATAACCGGTCAGCCTTTTGAAACGGGCCATGGCATCGGCAGCCACTGTAGTATAGGAATTTCCAACATGGAGCTTATTGCTGGGGTAATAAATAGGGGTGGTTACATAAAACGTTTTCTGATCTGCCAATGTTAGGCCTCCTCTTAATTAGACAGGATGAGGTTATTATATCAAAGCCTTTTATAGTGTCAAGACAGGGGTTTCGGGACGTGTGGTTAGTAGGTGATAACGTCACTTTGCTAATTATCATGATAATATGTCACCTATGGAAAGAAAGTTTATAATGTTACAGATACAACAAGCCAGTCTTTAGAAATTAAACGCGGCTTAGAAGAAGGCAAGCCCACCCTGTAGTTATTCCTGCTTGTTACAGGGAGTTACCAAAGAATACACATACATGTAATATTTTTGTAAAGCTGAGTAAAATGGGAAAATAACTATTGACTTACCATGTAAATTACTGGTATAATAGCCGAACCGAAGTTGCCTCATTATTATGAAAAGGAGGAAATGCTCTTGAAATCGACGGGAATAGTGAGAAAAGTAGATGAATTGGGCAGAGTAGTCATCCCGATAGAATTAAGACGGACCCTGGGCATAGAAGTAAAAGACGCCCTGGAAATTTATGTTGATTCCGACAGGATCATTCTAAAAAAATATGAACCGGCCTGCTTATTCTGCGGCAACGCTGATAATGTCAAACATTTTGGGAATCGAATCGTTTGCCACGAATGCATAGATCAACTGGCTAAAGAGTGAGAAGCCAGGATAAAACTCTTTTTACAGTTTGCCAAGGGGGGTCACAAGCTGACCGCCCTTTTTTAATCTGATAACCTCGCTCTTAGGCCATATCAATTTCTTCCCACGGAAATGTTCTTGTATAGCCCGACTCCTGCAGCTTGACTACCACCGATTTCTTTTTCTTGTCCACTTCTTGCACTCTTCCTTCACCATCAGGCGTTATTACAGTCTGGCCCTGCTTCGGCATTTGAGAACGGGCATCTTCATAACTGCTGGCCTCGAAACGCAGGCAGCACATCAAGCGCCCGCAAACCCCTGATATCTTGGTTGGATTCAGGGACAAATTCTGTCCCTTGGCCATACGGATCGAGACCGGCTCAAAAGCTTCCAGAAATGTACTGCAGCAAAAAGGCCTCCCGCAGGGTCCGATGCCTCCTTTAATCTTGGCCTCATCACGTACCCCAATTTGACGAAGTTCAATCCGGGTTTTAAAAATCGAGGCTAAATCTTTAACCAGTTCTCTAAAATCCACCCTTTCTTCGGAGGTAAAATAGAAGATAATCTTGTTTCGATCAAATGTAAATTCCACCCCTACCAGTTTCATGTCCAGGCCGTGTTCTTTTATCTTTTGCTGGCATTTGGTAAATGCGGCAGTCTCTTTTTTTTCATTTTCTTCAGCCTGGACAAAATCAGCATCCGTTGCCTTTCTAAGCACTTTTTTTAGAGGATAAACGAGGTCTTCATCGGGAACATCTTTTTCCGGGATGACAATCTCACCAATTTCTTTCCCCCTTGCTGTTTCTACAATAGCATAGTCACCTTTATCTAATTTATTTGAACCAGGTTCAAAATAGTAAGTCTTGCCGGCATTTTTAAACCTGACTCCCACTATTTTCGGCATTGAATAAGCCCCCTTTGCGCCAAAATAAGCGTCTTTTCAAGCAACAAACGGCGGTTGACATTTGTTGCTGTCAGTTCATAAATAGTTTGGTTTATGAGATGTATTATTTCCTCCAACTCCTTTACGGTTGCTGTTCCCTCCCCCAAGGAAGGGCGGGCAGGATCAATTAATAACTGCTCGTTCCGGCATAGTTTCATAATCAACCCGTCACGGAAGGAGTAACACAGCAGATCCAGGAAAGAGAGTAAATCCTCTCTTTCAGCCATTGAAGCGGCTTGGTCCAGGAGGTGATAGGCGGAGTCTTCTCCCGCTAATAGGCTAAGGGCGAGGTTCTCCGCTTCCTCGCGACGACGATCAAATTCTTGGTCTTCCGCCAGCTCAAAAGCATAGCCTGGAATGCCCCTGCTGAGCCGAGCCAGCATGGAAGCCTTATCCCCTCTTAAACCCTTTTTATCCGCCAGAAGAGCCTTCATTTCTACCCGGCTCAAAGGTTGAAGGTTGTAGCGCTGGCACCTGGAAAGGATGGTTTCAAAAAGCTGCCGCGGTTGCTCGGCCAACAAGATAAAATAAAGTCCTACCGGAGGATCTTCAAGGACTTTGAGCAATGATGAAGATGCCTCAGCCGTCATGCTTTCAGCCTGTTTTATCAGGCAAACCTTTCTTCCGCCAAGAAGATGAAATCCGGAGCGCATTACCCGGACCTGCTCAATTTTAATTCTCTGCTTATCCGGCTCCATAACGTAATATTCTGGATGATTACCGCCTGCAAACTGGCGGCAGGAAAGACAGTACCCGCAGGCTTCGCCCTGCACCGGTTCGCTGCAAAGCAAAGAGCAGGCCAGGGCTTCGCCCCAACTCTTTTTACCGCAGCCGGCAGGACCGGTCAATAAAACAGCATGGCTTAATCGGTTATCATTTAACAAACGCGCCAGGATAAGCCTTAGTTTGTCCTGGCCAACCAGGTTGCTAAAACTCATGACCTTTCCTCATTTCGGCCAGCCCTACCAGGTGGGGCACAAGTGTTCGCCACAACTCGGAGCACAGTTCTTCCTCAGTAACGTCGGCGTCCAGGACTACTACTCTTTCCGGGTTGCGGCGAGCAATGTCCAGGTAGCCTTCACGCACCCGACTGTGAAAGCGCAGATCTTTCTTTTCCATGCGATCCGGATTGTTCCCGCGCCTCGCAGCCGCTTTTTCTACAGGAAGATCCAGCAAAAAAGTCAGATCCGGCAGCCGGCCCCCGGTTACTTTCCTGTTAAGCTGATCTATCCAGAGCAGGTCCACGCCTCCTCCATAGCCCTGGTACGCAAGGGTAGAGTCGGTAAAACGGTCACAGAGCACCATCCTGCCCTGTAGCAAGGTCGGAATAATAACCTGCCTGCATAACTCGGAGCGCGCCGCCATATAGAGCAAAAGCTCCGTTTCAGCACTCAATGCATAGCTGGTTTGCAAAAGCGTTTGCCTGATGCCTTCTCCCACTGCAGTACCACCGGGTTCGCGAACTGACAGGTAGATGATCCTGCTTTGCTCCAGCCTGGAATGCAGTAACTCAACCTGTGTCGATTTGCCGCAACCGTCAATCCCTTCCAGCGATACGAGCAATCCACGCGATTTAAACACCTCATTACCCAATTACTGTTATATTTATGACTGCCATCCCTTATTATATATCATTACGCCCGATATTATTCATTATACCCCCGTTTGGCGAAGGGATAAAGAGGTGGTTTGGCCGGTTTAAAACTAAAAAACCGCAGGCAATGCCGGCCTGCGGCTTCCGGGCAGATATATTTTGCAAAACAGTTTAGAAACTGTAGTTGGGCGCTTCCTTGGTTATCTGGACCCCGTGGGGATGGCTTTCCTTCAGTGAGGCACCGGAAATCCTGATAAACCGGGTGTTCTGCTGCAGTTCTTCTATGCTGGTAACCCCGCAGTAACCCATGCCAGCCCGCAGTCCTCCAGCCATTTGAAAAGCCATGTCCCCTATTGTACCTCGGAACGGAACCCGGCCTTCGATTCCTTCAGGGACCAGTTTTTGTTCATATTCCTGGAAGTAACGATCTCGCGAACCCTCTTTCATAGCCCCTAACGAACCCATTCCCCGGTAGACTTTGTAACTTCGGCCCTGAAAGATTTCAAATTCACCGGGACTTTCTTCGGTTCCGGCTAAAAGGCTTCCCACCATAACCGCCGAAGCCCCGGCAGCGATAGCCTTGGTTATATCTCCGGAAAACTTGATCCCGCCATCGGCAATGATCGGAATATTATATTCACGCCCCACCTGGTAAGCTTCAGATATAGCTGTGATTTGCGGCACACCGATTCCGGCAATTACCCTGGTCGTGCAGATAGATCCCGGTCCTACCCCAACTTTAACAACATCTGAGCCGGCATTGATCAAATCCCGGGCTCCTTCAGCCGTCGCAATGTTCCCACCCATGATCTGTATATCTGGAAACTTAGTTTTAATTTCTTTGACCGTATCTAAAACCGGTTGGGAATGCCCGTGAGCTGAATCTACTACGATCAGATCTACACCCGCTTCTACAAGGGCTTCCGCCCTGATCAAAGCATCGCGCCCGACTCCAACTGCCGCTGCCGCAAGCAGACGACCGTTTAGGTCTTTTGAGGCCCTGGGGTACTGGATCGTTTTTTCAATATCCTTAATGGTGATTAAACCTTTTAGATTAAACTGTTTGTCCACAATGGGCAGTTTTTCAATCTTGTGGTGCCGTAATATTTCCTGGGCTTCCGCAAGGGTGGTCCCTTCGGGCGCTGTAACCAGCTCTTTACTGGTCATCGCCTCACCAATGGCACGGGTATAGTCTTCCTCGAAACGGAGATCGCGGTTGGTTATGATGCCTACCAGTTTTTCGCCTACAGTGACGGGGACTCCGGAAATCCGGTAACGCTCCATTAGAGAGGCGGCATCATTGAGAGTATTGTCAGGAGAAAGCCGAAAGGGGTTGGTGATAACTCCGTGTTCCGAACGCTTAACCTTGTCAACCTCTTCAGCCTGTTTTTCATAGGTCATATTGCGATGTATTACTCCGATCCCGCCTTCACGGGCAATCCCAATCGCCATCCTGGCCTCGGTAACCGTATCCATACTTGCCGATAGCAACGGGAGATTTAGTTTTATGGTCCTGGTTAATTGGGTAGAAATATCAACATCACGGGGTTGCACCTTCGATTTAGCCGGAACCAGCAAAACATCATCAAAAGTAAGCCCTTCCCATCCAAATCTATCAGACTGCAATTTCTTCTCCTCCCGCTGTTTTGTTTATAATTGAATTTAGCAGGTAATTTAAGTAATCATAACAAACGCCCCCGGTAGTGTCAACAGCGCGCGAAAACCACTTATAAAGAGTAAAAGTGACAAAAACAGCCTGATTGCCACCCGGCGGCAGGATATAACAACAGCAACCACGAACCAGTAATATGAAACCATTCGCTCGTGATCCGGGAAAGCAACCGGAGGAGGGATTGATGCTATGCCCTACCTGGAATTAGACGGTAATATGGTTTACTTCGCCGGCAATCAGGACAAAGAAGGGATACCGCTGCTCTTCTGCCACGGATCAGGCGGGGGACACCACCACTGGCTTTATCAGTTAAAAGCCATGCCGCCGCCGGTTAAACCGCTTGCTTTCGATCTGCCCGGTCATGGTCGCTCAGATAATACACCACTTGACGATGTATACATGTACCGCGACTGGCTAAAGCTTTTTTCTCAATCTTTTGGCCTAAAAAACTTTATTCTTACGGGGCACTCTCTGGGAGGAGCTATTGCCATGGCCTATGCGCTGGAGCACCCCGAAGACCTACACGGCTTGATCCTGGTCGGAACCGGGGCCCGCCTGCGTGTTCTGCCCGCCTTCCTGGAAGAACTAAAACAGGGCCGGGTCCCTGAAACGATGATCGAATACCTTTACGCACCGGGTGCCTCCGAAGAGCTCATCAGCCTTGGCCTTCGGGAAATGAAAAATACGGCGCCAGAAGTTTACCTGGCCGATTTAACAGCCTGCGACAATTTTGACATTAGAGAAAATCTTTCCCAAATCAGTCTCCCTACACTGATCATATGCGGCAGCGAAGACAGCTTGACCCCGGTAAAATATAGCCAGTTTTTAAAGGAAAATATACCGCAAAGCCGTCTGGAAATAATCGAGGGGGCCGGCCATATGGCCATGCTGGAACAACCAGATGCAGTTAACAGGGCCATCGCCAAATTCATCGAGGAGGACCTTCTATGACCAAAAAGCGCAGTTTCATGAACCTGGACGTCACCCAGGAAGAAGCCGTTAAAAGCTTATCCGGGCTTGACCCCGCCCTGACCGCAGAGCGGGCAGGGGCCGATTTTGACAGCGGCAAGCGCCTGATTATTTTGCCCTTTGTTGACCAGGAATACCGAATCGAACACCCTTCCGGGCGGGTCACTGATAAGAAAGGCGATACCGCCTCCCAGTACCTGGCCATCATTATACTCCATTACCTGGTTACAGCCGACGGCACACCGCTCACCGGGCGGTGGATTGCCTATCGCCACCTGCCCGGTGGAGACATCTATATCGACCCATTTAAAAAAAGAGCTGTTAACCCTTTTTTAAAAACATTTGCAGACCAGCCCGAACAGTTCCGCAGAGCAGCGGCAACCATTGGAGGTTATGAGGTATCAATGAGCGGCATCAGCATGGTCATCCCTGTTCTGCCCAGGGTCCCGATCTGCTTCGTGTTATGGCCCGGTGATGAAGAAGTTTCTTCGTCGGCAAACATCCTCTTTGACGAAGCAGCGCCTTCATACCTGCCCACCGAAGATTACGCCCATTTGCCGACCATCGTAAACGGAATGATGAAGAAACAAACCGATTAGTTTCAAATTTCCCGGCGGCCTTCGAGGGCCCGGCTCAGGGTCAGCTCGTCAGCATACTCAATATCTCCGCCAACAGGCAGGCCGAAAGCAATCCGGGTCACCCTGACAGAGAGCGGGTGAAATAACCGTGCCAGGTAGCCGGCAGTGGCATCGCCTTCCACATTAGGATTGGTGGCGATGATCACTTCTTGCACTCCCAGTTTTTCTAAACGTTGGACCAGCTGGTCCAGTTTCAACTCTTCCGGCCCAATACCGTCCAGTGGAGACAAAGCGCCGTGCAGAACATGATATAAGCCCCGGTATTTTCCGGTCTGCTCGAGGACCAGGACATCACGGGGCTCCTGGACAATGCAAATCAGGGAACGGTCCCTTTTGGAATCATTGCAGTAAGCGCATTGATCGGCTTCGGCCAGGCTCCCACATTCCCCGCAAAAAGTCAACCTGTCCTTGGCTTCAACCATGGCCCTGGCTATGGCTACGACTTCCTCCCTCGATCGCCCCAGCAAAAAAAAAGCCAGTCTCTGGGCCGTTTTGGGACCAATACCCGGAAAACGACACAGGACTTCCACTAATTTTTTCAATGCGCCGGGATAAACCATCAGAGTTTGTGAAGAGCCTCCTCAGTATTAAAACATACCCGGGGGCAGGTTCATCCCGCCGGTAATTTTTTGCATTTCAGAAGCGATCATTTCATCAACCCTCTGAAAAGCCTCGTTAACAGCCGCAATGATCATATCTTCAAGCATTTCTTTGTTGTCTTCACCCAGGGCTTCGGGGTCAATTTGCAGGGAAACCAGGTTTTTCTGGCCGTCGGCTACTACACGGACCGCACCCCCACCGCTTGAGCTTTCAACGGTTTTTGAAGCCAGTTCTTCCTGCATTCGGCTCATTTCAGCCTGAGCCTTCTGCAGCTGCTTCATCATTTTCGACATTCCGCCATTAGGCATCGATAACCCTCCTGTTCATATTATTCAGGATCAATTAACTTGCCGCCGAACAACTGCATTGCTTCTTCAGCGCTCGGCGCTGTTTTCTTGCTACTCTCCCCTGTAGAACCGCCCCCGCTCTTTTTATCTGCCTCCGGTCCGGGTGAATCTGATGTCTCATCTGCCAGATCGGACCGTTTGCCCGGGGAACCTTCTTCAGGAGAAGATTCTTTTACTCTATCGCTTTCACTTATTTTGCCGGTTAAACTACCTTCATTGCTCCATCCTGTGGTTTCGGCCTTACCTTGCTCCTGTTCAAACTCAGCTTTAAGATTAACCGGCAAATGGCAAAAAGCCGACAAAACCTCCTCCACCAGCTTTCGATGGCTACTCTCCATAATCCGCAGCTGGTGAATGTTATATTCGGGAGGATAACTGATACAAACCAGACGCCCCCGTAAATCTTCCAACCTGGCCGGTTCAAGCCAGGCAGCTGTGCTCTTCTGCTTTTTTTTAACCTCCTGGATTATGCGAGGCCAATCCTCCTTCAGCCTGGCAAAAAGGTCACTTTCCGGTGAAAGGTCCCCGTTTTCATCTTCACCCGGCAATTGGGATGTGCCTGATGAAGAGCCAGTAGAAACAACCCCGTCCTCCTGCGTAGGAGCAGTGTCATAAGTATCTTCAACCGGCTTTTTTGCACCTTGACTTTTATCTTTAGCGGCAGGAGCAACAACTGCTTCTTGAGGCCATTTTTTTGGGGCAAGCTCTTCTTGCCGATCTACGACCGCTTCTTCAGCAACATCAGCAGGTACCTCCAGGTGTTGGCCGTGCAGGAGCCTGAGCAATCGGATAAACGAGACTTCGAGGATGAACTGAGGAAAGCGGGCATGCCGCAGTTCATTGCCGGTTTCGTGTAACAGCTCTACCGCTTCCAGGATTAACTCCCGCTTTATTTTGCCGCGGTAGTTTTGGAGAACACTTTCAAAACCCTGACTTTTTCCCGCATTAAAACCGGCTTCGCCTTCTCCTTGTAAGAGCAACCTGCCGAAAACAAAAGTTAAGTCGCGCAGCAACAGCTGCAGATCTCGGCCGCTGTAGACAACCTGTTCTATGATATTAAGGCCCTCATCAGGATCGTTTTCCACGGCGGCCCTGATCAGGGCTTCAATAGTTTCAGTTCTTGTCGCCCCAGTGACAATACGGACATGTTCGGCAGAAATTTTTTCCTCGCTGTATGCGGAACACTGCTCCAGAATACCCAGGGCATCGCGCAGGGATCCGTCAGCCAGGCGGGCCATCAAATTCACCGCTTCCAGGTCTGACTGGCGGTTTTCCTGTTCCAGGATATGCTCAATCCGATCCCTGATCTGATCTACAGTCAGGAGGTGAAAATCAAAACGCTGGCACCTTGAAACAATGGTCGAAGGAAGTCGGGATGGATCGGTGGTCGCCAGGATAAAAATAACATTCGGCGGTGGTTCTTCAAGGGTTTTCAGAAAAGCGTTGCAGGCTTCCGCAGTAAGCATATGGGCTTCATCGATGATATAGACCTTAAACCGGTTCTCTCCGCTTGCGTAACGAGTCCTTTCTCTAAGTTCCCGAATTTCGTCTATACCACGGTTTGAAGCGGCATCCATTTCAATAACATCCATAGAAACTCCGGCGGCAATGTTTCTGCAGGGCACGCAGGTACCGCAAGGCTCAGACGCCGGGTACTGTTCACAGTTAACGGCCCTGGCCAGGATTTTAGCCACCGTTGTTTTACCAGTCCCGCGGGGACCGCAGAACAAATAAGCATGGGCGAGACGGCCGCTGCTCAGGGCATTGCTCAAAGTCCGCGTTATATGATCCTGCCCGGACATATCGGTAAAAGTAAGCGGTCTATGGCGCCTATAAAGACTCAAATAAGCCACGTTTTAAGACTCCTTAAAAATCACTTGATCAAATAAAAATGTTTCAGAAGTTCGGCGGCCTGGTTGATTATCTCTTCGTTAAGAATTATATAATCGATATCATAAGCAGATAGACAAGCATGCTGATCGCGATTTAACTCAAATACACCCGGTTTGCCGGGTATCAAAGATAGGGCGAATTTACCTTTTTGCTTCATGATAATTATAGGCCGTGCACCTGCCGTTGACCGCCACCTCCAGGCGCTTCCCGNGCAGTTAGCTCCGGCCCGGCGCTCCCGTGGCACCCGCAAAGTCTCACTTACCGCTGCTTCCTTCCGGACCTGACGGGGTTCGTGAGTTTGCGCCGCACGGGACCAGGCCTTCCACACCACTTGCACGGAGCAGACCCCAAAGCTGAACGGCCGCGGGCAGGAATTAAACCCCGCTATAGCGGATTGCGGGTACAGGGCACCGCTACCTCCCCGTCTAGCACGGCCAAACTAAAAAATATGGCGGAGAGGGAGGGATTCGAACCCTCGAGACAGGGTTTTGCCCCATCTACTCGCTTTCCAGGCGAGCGCCTTCGACCAGCTCAGCCACCT
>SL_5KL_010_SEDDRAFT_10000330_pt1 | contig 30929 bp, 37 predicted proteins | sample SodLakKL_010_SED_FD_9118 | JGI IMG/M metagenome (IMG submission 9118) | reverse complement strand
CTTAGGAGAGCGTCCAAACTAATCGATCGTAGTTCGTCCGCTTTTTAGAGAAGTATCTCAGTAAACTGAACTCAAGCTGAGTTTCTTTTCCTCCATACCGATCTCTTTTGCGGTCAATGCTGTCAAATTCATCCCGATAAAAGAGATTAGCATATTTCTCCAGATATTTTCAAAATCCTGTGTTTTAGGATTTTCTATGTTCATCACATTTTTCAATCGGCCGATCACTCTTTCTACAGAAGATCGGAAAGGTCGGTTCAACCTTTCTCGTATCGCTCCCAAGATACTGCTCTCCTTATCACTACCAGGATCCATCCCAAAAGCGGTGAGAAGCTTTTGAGGTATACGTTCAAGCACATCTTTGACACATTCGATGTCTTCACCATGTTCTTTGAAAGCTTCTTTGATCTCCTCTTTTATCGACTTTTTTACTTCATCTCGTCTTGGATTCAGAACCGTATAGAGACTCGCTGATAGTTCTTCGATGGTCGCTTCACGAAGATCTTTGGAATCGTATCCGGCATCAGCGTAGACAGCTTTTATCTCTTCAAAGTCGTATGTTTTTACTTTTTGGACAAGTGGAACATACATGGTCGAGTCAGCCTCGTTTCCTGGTGTCAAAAACAAAGCGAGCGGTAATTCAGCCTGAGCATCAACGACCAGATGAAGTTTGTATCCGTAAAAGGTGTCTTCATGATGCCCCCAGTACGCTTGTTCGACTTCGCCGTTTTCGATGTTTTTACGGGTATTGGCCCATGCAAAGATATGCGTTGAATCGACGACTAGATAATCGCCGTCAACGATATCTTCATCGTACAGCATTTCAACAAGTTTGCTGAAGAGGTCCAACAGTCCTTTTGTGTCCAAGTCGTTGATATAGCGGCAGAGCGTGCTGTAGCTGGGTATTTCATCGTCATCCATCAAACAGGCTCCCTGTAGACGAGAATCTAGTTCTATCATGGTCTGTAATTCCCGATAATCAGCGGCTTTGAATTTCTTTACCAAACCTATGCAAAGAGCGGATAAAGTTTCATCATCGTTGCCTAGAGAGTCGGGTAATTGCAGGTCGGTCAAAGTTTTCGTGACATCTTCTATCGGTATGATCTCATTAGAAGAGGTTTCTTCTAACACCTTTGGTTTCAATCGTTTATTACATATCCTATTCTTCTTCTGGATGTCTTCTCTGGCTGGATGTAAGTATACGAGTTTTCCGTGTACCTTTTTTCTGACGAGTAGCTCTTCTTCAGCTAATTCCTTCAACGCTCGGTAGCAGTTTCGGCCAAGATGCTTTTTAGCTTCTTCTGGCAAGATACCGGCATCTTTTTTCTTGGCTAGGTATCTCAACACAGGTTTAGTCTCGCCCTTTTTATGGAAGATTATGCCATCTACATCGATGAATCCATATCGATCGGCTAGTTCGTCAAAATGTCCTTTCCAAATAACGTACCGTCTTCTCTGATTGACAGATGAAATCAATATATCTCCCACTACTGATCTGAGATAAGGTTCTGAGTATCCAGTTTTATCGTGCAGTTTTTTGTATGTCCATAGACTAGGCTTTTCCGGATGTTTCGGGTATCCATCGTCTTTTGTCTTCTTCACAAAATGCAAAACTTTATTGCGCAGTTCTTTCTCTTTTGAAGTGGTTGTTTTTGTCATAGATAGGGAATGAAGCCAGACCAAAAAAGCTTTGGTCTGGCCTACCCCTACTTCTAAAACAAAAGATTTTTATTCATGTAATCATATTGCAGTTGTGTAACAGGCTATCATACTCTAATTTTCCTTCCGTTGCCTCGCCTCCAACCGCTATCAGCATACCGCTGAAGAGCAGAGAGAGTGCGATGGCAACTACAAAAATTTTGCATTTCATATATCTCTAACCCGATTGCGCATTGTATGTCGTTATATATGTTTTTTGATACAATACTAAAAAATGATTCTTGGATGTCAAATCCTCTCTCCTACCAGGTATATATCTTCCGCTCTTTTCACTTCTACTTCCACATGTTCGCCTATGAGTTCTTTATCTTCGTTCTTCAACACCACGACTTTGTAGTTGTCCATCCTCGCCTTGAGTGAATCGCCTTTGCCTTCTTCTAAGACCAGGGCGTTGGTTCTCCTTCCGACATATCCTTCATTCAGGTTTCTACTGATCTCGAACCTTAACTCGCTCATCTCTTTGGAGCGGATCTTTTTTTCCCTAGAATGTACCTTTTTTCCCATGGCGGCAGCCTTGGTTCCCCTCCGAGGACTAAAACGGGTCACGTTAACTATGTCCGGTCTTGCCCGCTTCACCAACTCCTTGCTCTTCTCGAAGTCTTTTTTACTCTCACCAGGGAATCCTATTATTATGTCCGTGGATAGCGTAAGATCCGGAAACGTATCTCTAAATTCCTTGATCATATCCATCCATCCCTCCGCAGTGTACTTCCTATTCATCCTTTCAAGTACTGCATCGGACCCGGACTGTAACGGTAGATGGAGGAATGAATATATCCTCTCATCTTTCATCAGCTCCATGAACTCATCTTTTATCTCTTTCAGAGTGTCGACGTTCATCATGCCCACCCTTATCCTATAGTTACCTTCAACCTCCAGCAGTTCTTCAAGCAGTTCATTCATATCCGTAGATAGATCTCTGCCGTAGAGGGCGGCGTCTTGACAGGTCAATCTTATCTCTTTGGTAGAAAGAGAGATGAGTTCTTCGAACCTCTGCTTGATCCTCTCTGGTGGTCTACTCTTCAATCCGCCTCTAGCAAACTTGGTGATACAGTAAGTACAATCACCAAAACATCCCGATGCTATGGGGATGGTTCCAATGGTGGGCACATCTTCATCCTGTTTTAAAGGGGAACTCATCTTCACGTCACGAGGAGTAAAAAAATCTAATTCACATCTAGAACTAGAAAAATTCTTTTTTACCTGTTCAAAGCTTTCGATGGACGGTAAGCATCCAGAGACGATTACTTTTGAAACCTCATCCTGTAACTCCTTTATCCTGCGTTTCATACGTTCTTCAGTTTTGCCGATGACCACACAGGTCCCTATAAGCGCCGTATCGGCATCTTCAGGTGAACCCACCCTTCCATGTCCTTTCTCTTCTAGAGACTCGGCTATCATCTCTGTCTCACCTTGATTCATGGTGCAACCGTAGGATTCGACGTAGAACTTCATCACTGAACCATTGGAAGAGAGTGCTATTTTACATTTGCCTCTTTTTCGACCGGCTCTGTGAGGTTTTTGAGCTACGTGTTCCATATGAAACTTCGTGATTTGACCGCTTTAGAAGTTCCAGACGACTTCATCGCCGGGTTCAGAATAATGAAAGATCTCGGTCTTTGAATCCCATCCCTTTCTTACAAGATCGTCTATCCACTCCACATTTCCGAAGGTATGCATGGGAACGAAATACTTGGGTCTGACCTTCTCGATGAACTCCACCGGTCCCGCCCAACTTTTTAAGCGTTGGTCCGTGTTGGAAAAGGCGATGTCTATATCTTTTTCCTTCAATATGTCCGTCGTTTCGTCGAATACTTTTACATGCTCTTTTCTCTTCTTCTCACTCCATTCAGGCCAGTTCCATTTGGCTAGGTCTCCGCCGAAATAAACGGTCAGCGAGTTGAGTTTTATCAGATAGGCCACGCCTGCATCGTTACTTTCGAAGGTCCTTACGCCTATATCCTGTAAAGAGTACGATGAATCCGGTCGAGCTTCGGTGATATCTTTTAAAGTTACAGATAGACCATGAGATGGCACGTCTCTAGATAGTATGAAATGTGTACTTTCCGCATCTGAAGAGAACTTTGCAACGTCGGTAGAAAAATGATCTCCGTGGGCGTGTGAGATGAAGACGTAAAGATCTTTTTCGCTCAGCATTTTTCTGAACTTATCTTCCGCCTTTTTTTCAACTCCTCCGCCAGGGTAATCGAACAGGAGTACTTTTTTGTCTACCTGTAGAGAAAAACAGCTGTGGTACAGATACGTTATCTTTACATTCATATCGTTTCCACCGATCTCATCTTTCTAGATAATGATCCATGACCCTACATTTTGAACCTTGTAGAGTTCGTGGTCTTAGAGCTCGTAACTTGGTTAAAAAAGTTACGAGTCCTGATTGGTTTTTTAAGTGCATCCGTGACTCAAACTTCCTTGACACTTATTATATATCGGTGGCTTTCCTGCTCAACACCTTCAACGGTTTTAAATTCGATATCTTTTGAAAGATGATCGGCGGCGATCTTAACGTGGTTCAGAAAGATACCCGCATCGATATGGTTCAATTTCTCGAGGTCGGCGAATCTGTCTATGACTCTTTTTAAAAGACCGCCTTTGAGTGCGATATATATGTGTAAAAAATCGCCTTCTCTTTTTACCCTCCAAGGCTGGCCGTTTACCGCGGAAGGAGCCATACGGGCCGGATCGAGTATCTCTTTCCAAGTTTTGGAAAACTCTTGGCTTCCCTCCAAAGTCAGTTCCCATATGCTCTTCCTCTTCGCATCCTTTCTGTTGTCCCGCCACGGACTCTTCTCTTCTTCTGTATGTCCAAAAGCCATGAGTATTATGGGGTCCAGATCTTCATGTAAACCTGCAGATCTCTTCACTTTTTCTTTATCGAAATTCGCTCCGATCCAACAGCTTCCCAACTTCCGGCGGGTGAGATCCAAAACCACGGATTCCATGGAAAAGCCTACGTTCTCCAGATACCCTTCTCTTTTTTCTGTACCCATCACCAGATAATAGGGTGCATCCACTTTACCGTAATCAAGAACTATACCTGAAACAGCTGTTCTAATCTCTTCTCTTTCAAGTATCTTCACATCTGTATCTATCTCAGGATAAAACTCATCTCTATGTTCGATAGAGTCTTTTACGTATCTAAGTTCTTCTTTCGATAACTTTTCATGAGAATATTTTCTCACCGACTTCCGTCTGAAGATAGCTTCGTACCTGTCCATATTTTCACTTGCGCCCTACAACTATCAGCCTAGATGCGTTTTCATCATATCTAGACCTGTCTAGGTCTCCATAAACCTCTATGTCTACGAATCCAGCTTTCTCTAAAATATTTTGAAGTTCGCGTGCCGAATACAGTTGGGTGTAAAAAGATCCTTTTTTGACCCCGTCGTCTTTGATCAAGATCCATCTGTTTTCCAACAAGCCCCAATCATTTTTTATTATGCGCTCTTCTAAAAAATAACCTTCGTCCATCTTCTCCCAATTTTTTTTGGTATATATTCTAGCTAACACTTCTTTCCCGATGACGTCCACTAGAAATTTACCTCCGGGTTCTAAGGAAGAGTAAACATTATCTATCACTTTTAAATTATCTTCTTCCTTCTTAAAATATCCAAATGAAGAGAATATACTCAACGCCGCATGATAAGTCTCTTCTCTTTTGAAATCCATCATATCTTCTCGGATGAACTCGATATCCAGTCTTTCTTCCTTCGCTTTGCTCCTAGCTTCCTCTATATACGTCTTGGTCAGATCCACCCCCGTAACATGATAGCCTCTCCTAGCCAACTCCAAAGAATGTCTTCCTATCCCACAGCAGAGGTCTAGTACTCTATCTCTCCTCCTCAGATCGAGGATCTCGACTATCTTTTGCACCTGACTATAGGTCCTTTCGACCCTTTCTCCATGAAAAAGTATGGACCGAAAATCTTCCCAAAACGATTGATTCTTAAACCACTCTTCATCCATATTAGATCAACCCAGTGATCTTCGTCTGAAGTGGATTCATACTATAAATAATTTTACGGTTTTTTCAAGTTTCGTACACCCCCCTCCCTTGTCAACCTTTAAGTAAAGGTTTTACGCTTACCATCACAACATGATGCTCGAGGACCTGTACCGGGCTATGAGCGGTCTTTCCGAAACCCCCGACCATTGGGGTGAACCTTACTTCAGTCAGGATCAATACTATGAACCGTGTCCGTTGTCTGAAAAAAACTTACATGATTATGAAGTGAGTGAAGGAGAAAGGATAGTCTGCTGCGTGGACGGAGGGAACAACAAGATATACGAAACTCCCACGGATAGCATACACCTGATAAAGGTGTACTTCAACCTTTTCAAAGGTAAAAGGAGAGTGAAGAACTTCGATGCCTTCACCGCGATATTGGTGTCGAGTTACGAAGATGGGCGTATCAAAAGTGAATTGATCCCTCAAAACGATGTTATCCCCCTTGAAAAGACCTCGTACGTTCTTAATAAAGATGAACTAGAAGACGGCAGGCACGTGACCGCGGGACATACCATAAGAAAGTACGTGGAATGGAAAGCACTGCAGTACGTAGCGGAAGAATTTTTAGGACCAGGAGATATAGTGGTCAGAGACGGAGTACTGCAGACCACGGTTGAAAGAGAGAGAAAATACGCTGAAAAGAGCTACCAAAAAGTGGAAGAAAACGGAACCATATTAGTAGGCATCGCAAAGACCAGCGCTTTAAGGACCACAGCGGGTTACCCTTTGGTCGCTTCGGTCAGATCGATAGCACGTGAAGCCCACAAAGGATCAAAACGCTGGTGTTATCATCCCATAGCTCACAACTCACACCCCGACCATAAGGGAGAGATGTACATTGTAAAATACCACCCATCCTCGAATTACGCCTTCCGAACGGAGTTCTACAGAGGTAGTCATGAACAGGTCGAAGATGTTCTAGGTCATCTCGCCTTTCAAGCAAGGGATCCGATATTTTTAGGTTATCCCTACGGTTTGGTAGATGCCGACAAGATGGCTAGGGTCACGGATGAAGAAGTCGAATATCTTAGAAACATGGGAGATAACAAGATGAGCAAAACCTTTAGAGATAAAGTTAACTCGTCCAATGCCCACGACAGGTTGAGTGAGATATAATATATAGGAGTTGATGATATATGCCCATAGGTCAGATAGTAGGAGGAGAGTACGGCGAAGTCTTGATACGCCAGAAGAGTGGAAAGACCATCGAGATAGGAGATATGTTAGCGATAGACGATCTGATACTGCAAGTTTTAGATCTAGAATACGGCTCACTTTTGGAACAGACCGACATCGAAAGGATGAGCGGCATGGAGCTCGAGGGTTACGAAGAGACCGCCCTGATGGAAGAGGAGATCAGGAATTACATCTACGCCAAGGCAAAACCACTCGTCAGGATAATAAACGGAGAGCCTAAAATACCCAAGATACTGCCTCCCTTCTTCGGATGTTTGAACAGGGTGGAAGAAGAAGATTTCCAGTTCTTAGAGGAACCGGACAACAGTCTTTACCTGGGCAAAGTCAGGAGCGGTAGTCAGGTGCTCGATGTTCCTATCCACATCGACGGAAAAAAAGCCCTTTCACACCACATATTGATACCCGCGACCACGGGCAGGGGTAAGAGTAACCTGGTAAAGGTGATGCTCTGGAACTTGATCCCAAAAGATTACGCAGGTCTGATCATAATAGACCCCCACGACGAATACTACGGCAGGAACGAATTGGGGGCCAAGGATCATCCCGAAGGTGGAAAAAAAGTTGATTATTATTCTACAAACCCACCTCCCGGCGGTTACCATCTTCGGATAAACTTATCCATATTGAAACCTTGGAACTTGAAGGGAGTCGTGGAACTCTCTGACGCCCAGAGCCAGGCACTTTACGTTTACCATACAAATCACGGCAAAAACTGGTTAGAAGCTTTGCTGACTTCTTGCCCTGAAGAAGCGAACGCACACGGTATAAGAGAGACCACGTTGGACGCTCTAAAACGTAAACTGAGACTCACCTTCGATCTCAGAGTGAAAAACGGAAAGGTAAGGCCCATGGGCAGCATATTCGTCAACAAAGGTTCAGAAAGCCTAGTAAAGGACATAGCGAAGGCGGTGGAAGAAGGTAAAAAGGTGATCCTCGACACCAGTTCGCTGCCGCAGAACAAAGAACTCCTCATAGCCAGCATAATCACCGACCGTGTTTTCAAGAACTACAAGAATTATAAAGAAAAAGGAGAGTTGGAGAATAAACCTACTGCGGGTATAGTCATAGAGGAGGCTCCACGGGTACTTGGTGAAAGAGCCGGAAGGAACGTCTTTCATCAGATAGCTAGGGAGGGAAGAAAATTCAGAGTGGGTCTGATAGCTATAACGCAGCTCTCCAGTATGATACCGAGAGAGATATTGGCAAACATGAACACCAAGATTATCTTGGGCAACGAGATGAAGAGTGAAAGAGACGCCATAATAGGCAGCGCCGCCCAGGACCTCTCAAAGGATAGTAAGAACATCGCTAGTCTTGATAAAGGTGAGTCCATAGTGAGCAGTATATTCACCAAATTTGCTTTACCCATCAAGATAGACCTTTTCGACGATCTGGTGGAAGAAGAAAAAGGGAGTGAAAAAAAGTTAGAATTTTTTGGATAAATAAAAAAAGTTTTTGGGGAAAGGGGTTTTATCCTTTCTTTTTGTGGTAGATGGCTACTGTAGCTATCAGTGCTAACGCCAGTAGTACGAACGTGAATCCCGGCGTATCATCATCGTCGTCGTCTTCCTCGAAGTTAGCGGTTATCTCCATGTCTTCTTCCATGGTGAAGGATATCACTCTATCTTCTTCATCTTCTTCAGCAGTACCGTCCCACTCTGAGAAAAGCCAGTCCTCATGTGGTACTGCCGTAAGAGTGACTTCGGTTCCCTCTTCGATCTCCATGACTTCATATCCGTCCAGTTCCATCTCTTCACCGTTGTACTCCACGGTAACGTTGCCTTCTCCTTGTATATTTATCGTTAGGTCATACGTCTCGGCTTCCTCCTGGAAATGTGCGGTCAGATCCTTATCCGCATCCATGGTGATCTCCATGGTTGTATCCGTTCCGTCAACGTCTCCAGTCCACTCCACAAATTTGTAACCTTCGTCCGGTACTGCCGTAAGAGTCACTTCAGTACCTTCTTCGTACTCCGTTTCAGCCGGGTCGAGCTCTACAACTCCTTCTCCTTCTATGTTTACGGTGAGTTCGTACCATTCTGGTTGATAGAAGTTGGCAGTTATATCTTTGTCTTCATCCATGAACACCGTTATCTCATGGTATCCACTCTCGTCTTCAGGAACATCTCCCGTCCATTCCATGAACTGCCACTCGTCTTCAGGATGAGCCTTCATCGTGACATGTTCGCCTTCATCGAGTTCCAGCGTGAATCCATCGTCTACCATATCATCTTCCACTTCTACCGCACCTTCTCCTTCTATGTTTACATCCAACGTGTACCTTTCTACTTCTTCTTGGAACCACGCTGTTACCTCTTTGTCATCGTCCATGATCACAGTTGTTTCCTCGCTTGTTCCTTCAACGTCTCCAGTCCACTCAACGAATTCGTAACCTTCTCCAGGGATAGCTGTTAAACTCACTTCGGTTCCTTCGACATACTCCGCTTCATCTGGATCTACTTCTACTTCGCCTTCTCCTTCTATGTCAATTGTCAATTGATAGTGATCCGGCTCGCCGAACACCGCTAGAAGCTCTATGTCACGGTCCATGGTTATGGTGATCTCTTTTTCCGTACTGTCGTATCCCATCCATTCCACGAAAAGCCAATCTTCGTCAGGTATAGCTTCCACCGTAACTTCCTCTCCTTCTAGATGAGTATAGGTACCCGGTTCGGGATCTGTGGTTCCACCTTCTTCCGCATCGATGATCAACTGATACTCTTCCAAGACGGTGATGCTCACCTCGTCATGATCATTTTCACTGAATACCCCAAGAACATAGTCTCCTGATCCTTCGCCTATCCATGTGAAATCACCTTCATACGTATCACCTACTTCGAGTGTAATCTCGGTGCTATCTTCGACCCCTTCGTTGACGGTAAATTCTATTGTCTGGGTGTCTACATCCGCTCCGGTGTTCGTCACTGCGTACTCTACTGTGACCGTCTCACCTTTTTCGTATTCGGAGTCTTGGACGGGTGAAACGATCTCAACTTCGAAGTTCGCTCCTGCCGTGGTGGTGAAACTCCATGTCTCCGATTCGTAGGTTTCGTCGCCGTCGTCCGCTACAACATACCATTCATAGGTAGTTTCTGCTTCCAGACCATGCCAGGAAGTCACGGCGTAGGTTCCACTGGCCACTTCATCATCGCTCCCTATAGGACTCTCGTCCGAGGCGTCGTAAAAGGTAACGTCCATGTCTTCACCACCATCATGTCCCACTAGTACTCTCAAGTCCGTGTCTAGACCTACGTTCTCGGCCCCATCTTCCGGTTCCGGAAGAACTGGTCTGTTATCGTGATGCGTCACCAGAGTAGCTACTGCGTATTCGCCGTTAGCTTCCGCCACCAATCCAACAGATGAAAATTCCTCGGGATTCTCCGTCATATCCTGCGCCACTGGGACCTCTATAACTTTCTCAAAGTTTCCATCTCTGTCCGTTTCCGCCTCCCATTCGTCCCGGGGTCCCGCACCTTCAAGAATACTTATCACGATGTCTTCGCCGGGATGATCTGGGAACTGCCCCGTCAAAGTGACTTCTTCCCCTACGTCCTGCTCTGAGGGGTTTATCTCCAATGTGTTTGCACTCTCTACAATATCATGATCTGTTAGTTCCATTATCATATCCGCCTCTTCACTATGTATCACTTGCTTCACCGACAGACCGAGATCAGGACAGTACCAACGTTGTTGATTACCTTCTTCGTCACCGCTCACCGTTTTTGTGATGGGATAAGTTTCAAAACTACCGGCGGGAACTCCTACGGTTTCCGTGGACGATACGGTGTTTTCTCCCTGATAGTCTATCATATCGTCGAAGTGCTCTTCATCCACATCGTCGTCAACCACTACTTTACTGTAGCCCCAACTCCTTCTCATGCTTTGGGTCATGAACAGATCGTTCTCTCTCACCGGAAAATCATGATACTCCGTGGGAGGACGGTGGGTCTGATTCATGTAGAGCCATCCTTCGACATCCACGGTTATTATGAATTGATACTCGGCATGGTAATATCTGAACTGGCGGTCCTCTACGATAGCTAGATCGCTCATCCTTAAGAATTGATAACCATCGATATATCCTCCATCGATGTCTATGGTTCCAACTGGAATTTCAGCGCTATCTATCTCCCCATCTAATATATCGCCGTCTACAGATACATTATAACCTAGATACGTCTCGTCTCCAAGTGAAAAATGCTCTATCGATTCCACTGTATATGTTATCTCTTCTTCAAGGTGTACATATTCTTCCTCTTCAGTATCGTTCTGCCACAGATTCTGATAGTAGGTCCAAGAGCTGCCTATCTGTAGTGTAGGTACGTCCGCTTCAGACCGTGTGACCTCGTCCGATCCGGTTTCTATGTGCGTCTCCGGTGTTTCTCCGACTTCAAGAGAGCCATATGCCATGCCTAGAACCGACAAAAAAAGTACGGCCGTTATGGCAATCACTGCAAACACAAAAAACTTGCCTGCTTTATTCTTTTCATACATATTTTCGACCTTGTTACTGATATGTTAGTAATATATATAAAGATTAGGTCGTAGCGCTTAAAAACCAAATCATTAAATAATCAAGGCCGTTTTAGACACATACTGAAGGTAATTATCATGAAAAGGTATGATGTTTTAGCGGTAGGTGGCGGTATAGCGGGCCCTGTGGGTGCCAAGCTAGCGGCTAGAGATGATCTAAAGTCTTTATTGATAGAAAAAAAGGAAGTGCCACGTCATAAAACGTGTTCCGGTATCCAATTTCCGTATCTGGAGGAATTGGTCGGCTCAAAGATACCGAAGAGCAAGTTGTGCAGTAACGAACTCTACAAAGTTGAGATGGTCACCCCCGATGACGAGGTACTCAACGGGAAGATGGATATGCTGAACTTCTGGAGAAAAACCTTCGATCATTGGCTGTGCGAAGAGGCGGAGAAAGCCGGCGCCGAATTCAGAGATGGAGTCGAATTGAAAGATCTTCAAAAGAAAAAGGGTCACTACATAGCTAAATTGAAGGAAAACGGAAAGGAAAAAAAGATCAAAACCAAATACATCATAGGTGCGGACGGCGGCCATTCCACCATACGAAAAAAGTTCCGACCAGAAGAATTCTCTGGTGAAAGCAGGGGAGCCGTGATCAACCTCTATTTTGATGGAGACCCCGGCCGTTTAGATCCCAACACATTGTACATGATACACAAAAAAGAATTTTCTGATTGGATGTTCTCCTGGGTGTATAAAAAAGATGATGATTGGATAATAGGCACAGGTTCAAAAGAAAATCCCATGGAAACCTGTAAAAACTTTTATGATTATATAAAAGATAAGTACGAGCTCGAAGGTGAGATAGTAGACAAAAAAGGCTTCGCTTCTGGTTCTAGTTCTACGGAGAAAGTTTTTCTTGGACATGGAAACGTACTCATGACTGGAGACGCGGCAGGTTTGGTAGACCTTTACCGTGGACTCGGTATGGATGCAGCAGCCTTAAGTGCAAGACTCAGTGTAAAATCCATCAAAAAAGCGGAGATATCTGGTAAGCCCGCCATAAATCATTACGAAAAATTGATGGACAGGATAATCAAGCAGAAAAGAAAACACGATAGGATACAGAAAAAAAGATTCAGTTCTGACGAAGTGCTGAAAAAAAGTCTATCTAAATCTAACTTGATGAAAGACGGATTGAAATTACTTTTCTACAGCAAAGTGGTCAACAGACTACTGTCCACGGATAAAAAGATACTACTTCCACCTTAAAAAACGAAGATACAAAAAACTTTAATCATACACTAACTATCTAACATAAAAGGCGGATACTATGAAAGGAAAACTCCAAAAACTGTTTTGTTTACTCGCCATAGGTATATTAGCGTCTTCGCTCATCGCCGGCTTTTCTTCAGGCTCCATGGATGAAACTCTCTCAAGAACATCTGAGATCTCTTCTGCAGAGGAGTACTGGAGCGTGAGGAGACCCAGCTGGCAAAAAGGCGATCACTGGAATTACACTTACCATCTCAATACAACCGACGGCCCCATAGAGTCCATGTACGAAACTGGGACCGTGAACTACACGGTGGAAGGAGAAAGATCCATAGTAGTAGGTGGTACATCTATGACGGTATACCACGTAATCTCATACAGAAATTTCCGGGCCGTTGGTGAAAGAGAAGAAGACGAACCTGTAGGTACGGTAACCTTCGACCTATCGGGCTACACTAAGTCTCATGAATACTACAGGAGAAGTACTCTTGAACTAGTTGCTTATGAATCTACAACGGAGATGGAAGGTATCTCAGATGTGACGGTTGTGGACGATTTCGAGTTAGACATGTACATCATCGATAACTCAGACGTTGAAGCCACGCAGATAGGAGATTTTTATTCATTTCCCATAAGGCCAGAAGATGAATGGAGATCGGAGTCAAGATTAGATATTTACGCCAATTCCTACACCAATATGACTTCACAAGATGATCTTCCGGGATTTCCAAGGAGCGAGGAAGACATCTATGATTACGAAGTGATACACGATCACGGATTGGAAGCGATTGGTATGAAAACCTTGGAAGTTGGAGACGCTTCCTATGATGCCGTAGAGATCAAAGGTACGGATCAGTGGACCTGGAAAGAATCCGATGTCGACGAAACAGGTCACGTTACCACGTACTTCTCCCAGGAAGTAGGAAATGCCGTCTACACATCCATGGAGAATATCTACGATGATAATGCAGGTGTGAATGTGACCGACGCCACCTACACCCTTGATTCTTACAGCTATGAATATTCGCCTCCGGAAGATTTTGAATTCGATGCTTATGTAGAGGGTGATGTATATCAGTGCAAACCCGGAGAAGAAGTAACATATCAGATCACCGTTGAGAACAGAGGGAAGTACGATGACACACTGACGTGGGAGATGGAAAACTGCACCTACATCCTTTCTGTCGAGGGAGAAAAAAGGATAAGCATACAGGAAGGCGAAAGTAAGACATTCGAGGTGACTCTTACATTTTCGGAAGATTCAGAGTTAGATACCACTTATAAACACACATTGGGATTTCGTTCCATGAACGACCCATCCATGAGCGCAAACGTGATCCTAGAGACCTGGATATGCGAACATTTTCTCCCGGTGATCGAAAGTAGGTCCCCTAGATTGAGGAACTTGATAAGATACTCAAACGAGACCGTCGAACTCAGCGTAGGAGTCCATAATCCTGAAGACGACGATGTGATAGTGGAATGGTACATCGACGGAGAACTTTACAGTGAAGGAAATGAATTTGATAAAAGTTTCCAACCAGGGGAATATACCGTGACCGTTAGAGTCACCAACCAGGGGAATCATCCGGACGACTATGTGGAAGAAAATTGGAATTTAGATATCAGAGAGCCGGAAACCCCACAATATTTCCTTCTTATCCTTCTTGCAGTCATCATCGCCGTGGTCGTGCTCGTGATAGTGATAGTCTACATAAAAAGAGATAAGATCAAAGGACTGTTATCCAAGGACTCTTAGACTCATGCCTCGTCTATAACTTCTTCCAAAGGCATGATCATATATTCCGTCATCTTATCCTGCGCCTTTTCTTTTATCCCAGGTGTGTTGAGCAGTATCTTCAAGAAGAAATTTTTGATCCTAGTTTTGTACTTTTTCTGAGGAAAATCATATAGGTCATGTTTTTTGTAGAATTTGTGGTCTTCGGTGAAGACGAATTTCATCTCGTAGATCAGATCACGGAATATTTTATGACCGCCTTCTCTACGGAACGTATAAGGCCGCATGAAATCATTCTCCAAGGACCAAGAGAAGTCGCGAGAGAACTGCCGTATATGATCGGTAATCAGTTGGGAATCTTCCGCCTCATCAGTTACGATACCCACTAAATTCGTCAAGCCCATCTCGTTTCTAGATTTGAGTATTTCTTTTATATTAGAATTCTGTTTCAAGGGGCCGGAGATTATATATCCCAATTGCTGTCCCATGGTTCGTGGACAGTGTCCGTTATAGAAACTTCTGTCGTAAAACTGCTCCCATATGGCGGGGAAACATCTATTCTTTATCTTGGTAGCGTATATCACCGCATCTGCCGGCTTGATATTTTTCTCGTAAAATTCCTCGTGCTCGTCTTTGTAGATGCAGGACGCGGTATTAACACATCTAACACATCCTAAACATCCTCCCTTCACCTCGATATCATGAAGATTGAATACCTTTACTTTATATTTCATGGACTTGACAAAAACACCTATCATCCGTTTTAGATTCTTATCTTCATCGGTATGATCCGATATCAAGATTATGTCGTAATCCTTCTTTTTATTAGATACATTTCTAACGGCTCCGGGCTCATAGGAAAAATCACTTTTTTGTACAGACACGAACTCTTTTGGTGTTTTGGCTTGAGCCTTGATGTATCTAAAAAAGATATCTGCAAATTTTTGGAGTTCTTCCCTTTTGTCCTCCTCTAAAAGATCATACATCATGGCAGAAAAACCATCCACGTATTCCATACCCATGTCTTCCGAACTAGCTTTTAGATAATTGTGAGCGGTATGATCATAAAATTTTGCCGATGTGGTTATGGTTGTACAGTACTTTCCTTTAAAAATTTCTTCACGACCTTCTTCGAATATCCTGTCTATGAAATATATGAGCTGGGAGGGAACTGTACACGTATAAACGGGAACAGACCAGATGACCCCGTCGGCTCTGCTCACGTCTTTTAATATCGATTCAAATTTCTTTTTGTCCTTCAGTATAGACCTTATCTTTTTCCCAACATGATGCTTGGTAAAATTATGTTGAGGAAATTTTTTTTCCAGGTACTTCACATAATGAAGTGTTATGCTATCATCACTTTTCGGGCTTCCGTTGAGAACCACTAGATCCATCTTAACTTCTCCGTTGGTTCATAACACTAACCCTTATATAAGAATGATGTCGATCAGTACGTTCACGGAAAAGCTTTTTGACTCAATTATATCTTCTTCTAGATATCCTTTCTTCCTTAGTGGGTCCTCGCATCTCCGGATCCTCTACTTTGTCAGCATATCCTATACACAGAGGACAGGTGCCCCTTCTTTCTATGATAGTAGGTTTTCTCACATCACCCCTAGAATAATTTCCAACGATCCTCAACAAAAATTTTTTGAACCAAACTGAGGCGGTCATCGTTTAATAATATACATTATAAGTAATAAACTTATTCATTCGAAAAGAAAGGAAAGCGCCGAGAAAGGGATTCGAACCCCTGTGGTGCAGAGCACCACGAGCTGTTAGGCCTCCTGATGGAGAACTCCAAGCTCGCGCCTTGCCAGGCTAGGCTATCTCGGCGGAACGTAAATAGAAGTAAACAGAAGGGATATATAACTTATTTCCATGGGTTCAGTTCCATCTCTTTGGGTACCGACCCGTGGGCGAGAACACTCTGTCCGTTTTCACGACTATACCTTTCTCTCTACTGGCGATCTTTTCCGCATCATAGAGCGTTTCTCCTACCGCTAAGCCTTCACCTTTGATCGAAAATAGAGCGACCCTGTCTCCAGCATGAAAATCATCCATCTCTAACACACCGGGTGCGGCTAGATCGGCCCCGTTCAATATGGCTCCGGCTGCAGTATCTTTTACCCTCACCTTTGGAAAGATGTCTAAAGCCCTTTCGTAGGGTTTTAAAACCTTTTTCAACTCTTTCTCTTTCCCCACCTTGTAGTATTCATAAGCATCTCTTACCGTGTTGAGAAAAATCGTTTCTTCTTCCTTGAAGCCGCCGGCTTCGGTCCGTCTTAGTTCCATCATATGAGCTCCGGTTCCCATGGCTTTGCCTATATCCTTACATAATGTCCGGATGTATGTTCCTGACTCGCATCTCACCTTCAAAAGATGATCTCTTCCTTGTGACTCCAATAACTCGATGCTGTGTATCTCCCTCTCCCGAAGTCTTCTCTTTACGCCCGAACGCACCGGAGGAGTCTGATAGATCTTACCTACGAATTCATGGATCACCTGGGCAACTTCTTTTTTGTCGATGTTGCCGTGAAATTTCATGGCCGCGACATATTCTTTAGGAGACGAATGTAACAGGTCTAAAAGTCTTACAGTTTTACCTATACCCATGGGCAGAACACCTGTAACATTGGGGTCGAGGGTGCCGCTGTGACCCGCTTTGAGGTCAAATATCTTTTTTAGCCATGCAGAAACCTGGTGACTCGAAGGGCCCTCCGGCTTATCGATTATCACCAAAGATCGGGGTATCATGTCTTCTATGGATCTATCATGAGGGAACTCGCCCCATTCCGAAAGCGTATTGACCTCATCCACGACGTACTTCATCTTTGACACCTTCTATTATCTTATTTACTATCTCTTCAGGTCTGTTACTATCAGAATCCATGAGCGCATCATAAAAAGATGTGTCCGAGATATCGATATCATAATACTCTCGGTACCTTTTCTCCTCACTCTTCTCTCTTCTCACGACCTTCTTTTTTAATTCTTTCAGATCGTCATGACCCTCTCTTTCAGCGATCCTTTTTACCCGGACATCCAAAGGTGCTTCGATCCAGACTTTGTAAGCTTTCTTATCCGACATGTGCAGAAGATGACCGGTAAGCCTTCCTTCCAAGATCATACCTGGCGAAGCTCTTTCGATCATGTTTTCGTCCAACTTCTTGTCGATCTTTTCATTTTCTTCAGCAAGAACGCTGAAATCCTCTAAAGACATGTCTCTTTTCTCCGCCATATCTCTGAATACTTCACCCGCAGAGAGTATTTTCATACCTGTTACCTCGGAGAGTTTCTCTGCTGCGGTAGAAGTACCACTACCAGGAAGTCCACTGATAGTGATCAATACTCTTTCGAATATATCGGAAGAAACTACGTCTCTCCCTCCTTGAGACGTTTTTTGAAGTCGTGCATCTTAAGCACCACCATCAATACCTGAGTGAAGGGTAGAGTTATCAGCATCTTTACCCCTATCCATTGAGGAAAAGGTATGAAACACCAGTCAGCTAATTGATCGGTGAGGGTGGCATTGAGTGCCCAAGGAACTGAATAGGTAACGTTGGGTAGATCTTCAAGGAAAAGCCAACACCATCCAAATATCGATATCACGACCAACATGGTGATGGCCATGGATTTGAGCTGGGGTTTGAAGGACGACATCGACATTTTGGAGATCTCTTCCTGTTTTTTTTCCATCCTCTTTACTTTGGTCTGCTTGTTGGCTCTTTTCGCCTCCATGAGCTCTTTACGGAACTCGTTGCTGATGTTTTGTTTTTCAGCCATATCCACCCAGTCCATGTATATGTCCCGGACCACGGTTGAAAACGTTACCATTATCAGTCCGGCACCCAACAAACTCACGACGGGATATCTTCCTCCAAAACCCACCAAAGGATATAATACTATACCCAACAGCTCGGCCATCTGATCACGGAGAGACTCGTCGAACATCACCATCAATGCAAGTAAACCTAGAAATATGTAGACGAATCTACGTAAATTGAATATAGATTCAGGGGAAGAATTAGTCTCCTCTTTTTCCACTTCTTCCTTTTCTTTTTCGGCGATGATTTTTCACCTCACTACTTCGATCACTGCTCTCCGAAGAAATCCCTGAGAGCCGGATGCATCTCCATCATCTGCTCCTTACCTATCTGTTCGTACAGTTGGGTAAGGATGGACACAGCTAGGAATAGACTTATTCCAGTGGCATGTCCAACAGATCCAAGCATATCCGAAGCTGCGGCTACGGCACCTATAAAGAGACCGCTGAACGTGGTGATAGTAGGTATATATCTTTTCAAAACTCGTTGAAGCACCCTTGGATCCCGTCTAAAACCAGGTATCTGCATACCGCTGTCTTGGATCTGCTCGGCAACAGACTCAGCATCCATATTAGTCGTCTTGACCCAGAATATAGAGAATAAAACACAGGTGATCACCATGAACAAGAAATATCCTATAACTCTAGCCAACATCTGGAACTTGGTGTGGGCCCAGTCCACCCCTTCGGGGGAGAGCATATACTCGTACCTCTCAGAGATAAGTGGTAGTAGCCACTGGTGTATACCATCTACCTGAGATATGTACCAAACGGCTCCGCCTATGGGCTGTGTTTGACCTTCTAAAAATATGCCTAACCAAGACTGCCCCCCTAAAAGAGGGAAACTCTGGAAAGTAGGATTCGTATAGAAAAGCATGGCGAACAGATTTATGTTCGCAAGTAGAGCCGCAGCCAATATAACAGGTATGACTGAAGCATAAGCCAATTTGATGGGATACCTGCCTCGGGCACCCCTCGCCCTGCCGTGGGCTAAAGGTAATTCGATACGGCTGCCTTCAATATATGCTACCAACAATAAAATTAATATGGTAAAGACCAGCCCTATCAACGGATTAGGAGGTTGTATCAGTAATTCCTCCAAACCACCTCCTGCGATCTCGGCCGCTGAGTTATTGCGCATGACGTAGACGGTTCTAGGTATGGTTCCAGCCGGCATCTCTCCTCCCTGGATCGGATCCCAATTGAAGAGTCCCGTGAACAGACCCTGAGCTACACCTGCCACGATGAACAGACTGATACCGCTACCGACAGCCCACTTTGAAACGACTTCGTCCAGCAAGAATAAGTAGTAACCACCGAGGGTTATCTGAGATATTATGAGTATGCGGGCTACCAGCAGACCACGGCCGGCAAAGTAACCACCTAAAGTGGAAACGAACACTTCCGAAGGTATGAGGTAACCATAAACTTGAGGGATCGCTTGGATCAATAACATCACGATAACCAGAAATTTCTGAGTGTTCTGGAATACCGCTCTATCTTCTTCGTCCTTCATATCGAGATTGACTATCTCGGCCCCTTGGAACAGCTGCATGATGATGGATGCGTTCACTATAGGCATTATACCCATGTGAACGATAGAACCCTGTTCTCCTGCAAATATGGCCCTGAACTGTTCAAAAAGATCCAACGATCTTTCGAGACTCAACCCATAAACGGTCACGTTGGTCATTATAAAATAAGTGATGAGGACCAAGATCAACCAGAACATCTTCCGCCGAAAGTGCACATGTCCATCTGGTGCTTTAACGGCGGGCATCCGATCGATCAAGGGCTTCAACTTATATAAACGGCTTTTATCCTCATCACTGGCCATAAGTATCACTTCTCATCTGTGATCAATTCTCCTCCGGCATCTTCTATCTTTTTCTTCGCTTTCTCGCTCGAATTTGATATCTTGATCTTCATCTCTTTGGTTGCGTTACCTCTACTCAAAAGTTTATCAAATCCGGCTTCATCGAGGTCGATCTCGTAGGTCGATCCTTCCTTGGTAGCGAAGCCTTGGTCCATGAATTCATCTAACGCCTCCTCGATCTGATATATGTTTATTACCTCATCTTCGTGGACCAGTTTTTGAGGTCGGGTGAAACCCTTAGGACCGAAGTAATCAGGATCTTCGTTAGCTAATTTTGTCCACTTGTGTTTACCGAGACCTGCCTTTCCTCTTCCACCCCTCTCTCCGGCTCCTCTGCCTTTTTTGGTCCCACGACCATGACTGCGGGATCCTCTGTTTTTCTTTTTTTTCTTCTTACCCATGGTATCATCCTTCTTCAGTTTCTTCTTCGGTTTCTTCTTCTTCACTGTATTCGGGGCCTAACATCTTTCTTAGGAGGACATTTATGTCTTTGCCACGATAGCCTAGTGATCCTCCTTGATTAAAGGGGCGTTTTACTCCTTTGTATCCTCCTTTAGGAGGGTGCATCCTGAAGATGTTATCCAATCCATCGACTTCGTCTATCGTTATTTCGTCCGACGACACTGCGTCGGCGAATCCTTCTAGATTTTGATATGAAGTCTGGTCCTTTATTTTTTTTTCTATCCCTTCGGCGCCTAGATCAGAACGGTATTCCAATAGGTTTAGAAGGATATCTTCGTCCAGCTCGCCCCACGTGACTATATCTTTGACCTTGTTCAGCATGCCTTTATAGATCGGATTTTCCGGTACCACTGTACAGTGATTTACTCTATTCAAACGCAGCATCTTCAACGTATCTTCCATCTTCTTTTGTTTTTTCCTAGGACTTCTAACCCTGATCACTGCGAACGCCATTTTTAACCCTCCTTTTCCGATACGTTTTCTTCAACTTGATGAACGCCTGAAATTATACCCAGTTCATCCGCCTGTTCCTCCCGCACTCTCATCTTGGAAGTTTCTTTCAGCGCATCGAATACAGCCAGAGCATAATTCACAGTGGTCCTCGTTTTACCTTTTGAGAATCCCCACATATCCTTTATCCCCGCTCTTTGCAGGATAGATTTTGCCGTTTCACCGACGGCTAAACCTATGCCACTAGGTGCCGGTTTCAAAACTATCGTAACGGAACCCGCTTTGCCTTTAACTTCAAAAGGTATCGTATGTGGATTTCCACAACCACACTCCCAGGATCCACATCCTCTTCTGACCCTTATCATCTTCAATTTGGCGTTATCCATACACTTACGGATGGTTGGGCCGACCTCTTTTCCCTTAGCGGTTCCAACGCCCACATAACCATCTTTGTTTCCCACAACACATGTAACTGTAAATCTGACCCTTCTTCCAGAATCGGTCATCCTCTGGACCATGTTCACGTCGAGGACATCGTCATCTAATTCTGGAAACAGTAAATCCACTATCTCAGGTTCCTTTATGGGGAGCCTTGTAGCAAGGGCGGCCTCCATGGTCGTTATTTCGCCTCTTTTTACCTTTCTCCCTAGTCTGGTTTTTGGTTCCCAATTATACATCATGATTCCTCCAATTTTGATTTGACTTCTTCAAAGTTAGCGACGGTTTCCTCTCCGATATGCTCACCCTTGGTACGCTCTTCGGAAGGGAGTACATCAGGGTCGTGAGGGATATCTACACCTGCGTCCACCATGCCCTTCAAAGCTGAAAACAATCTTCCGCCCTTCTCAGGATGGTTAAGTCCTATATCGAGGACCGCTTCATCTATATCGGCTTCCTTTGCTTTCATACCTGCTAAATAACCTACGAGATAAGAAGACGGGATGTTGATCCCACTTCCTTCCCAACCTAACTCACTTATGTGTTCACTGGTCGTCGTCACTTCAACGGCATCTCCTTCGGGAATATATCGAACGAATTGCACCCTTATCTTCTTATTTGAGGGTCTTACAACTGCTCTAACTTTACCTGATTTGAGAAGGTTCAATCTTTCTCTGTAGTCCGTCTTGCCTTCTCTCCTTCTTTTCAAAGACATCTTGTAACGTGGTCCTTCAGCCATATTCATGCACCACCTTTATCTTCAATTTCATAATCTTCGTCTATATGTTCTTCCATCTTAAGGTGGAGGATCATATCGGATCGGTCTTCAAAGGCACCGCCTTTAGCTCTGTTGTAGAACTCCCTGTAAGTAGTACTATCTATGTGCTCGTTATCTCTCAAGTACTTAAGCTCTCTCCTCATAGAGCGTATCCTCTTCATCCAATTCTTTTTGGAGGGTTCTCTCGCCCCTTTGGTACCTTTTCTTTTACCATAACCTCTTCTCCTACCCTTCAATTTCTGTTTTTTTCTGTAGTTGATGCGCCCTCTAGAATTGCCTTTTTTTGGCATCTTTTTGATCACATCTCTGTTGATGAGCTCTCTGATCTCTTCCCTAGTGATCGCTTCGATCACTTCGTCTAACATGGTATCGTCGATCCAAACGCGGTCTTTACCGCAGTCCAGGATTTCCGCTGCCAACCTTTTTTGATATTTAACATCCATGTGCATCACCTCGAGACTGGGTTGAGAACCCTTAGCTCCATCTCTTCTGCCTTATCTTCTATATCATGCCTTTTCCTCATACCGACACCATGTGCAACTCTGATAGCCTGCTTTTCAGGATCCAATCCCTCTAGGTCACCAACGTTGTGAACCAACACTTCCTCGAATCCAGAAGGATGGAGACCTCTGACCGTCTTTGGAGATCGATAACCGATCTTGGCATTTGCAGGACGATATTTTTTGTTCTGTCTTGCCTGAGAATGGATACCTCTGGGCTTTCTCCATGTATCCTTATCCAATTTTTTACGTCTGAACCATTCCTGCCTAGCGAAGTGAGGTCTTCTTGACTTGATATCCTCCCTTTTCTTTAGCATCTCCTCTGTTTCTTCATCCAGGTCAGGTTTTTTCTTCACCTTGTAATCCTCTTCGTCATCCATTTTTAAGCACCTCTTTATCTAATAGGTTTACCCGCTCTCTCAGTTATGTATATGCCGTCTTGGAAGACCCTTGGATCCACCCTAGTAACCTTTGTGGCGGATTCGATGTTAGCCGCGGTTTGAGCCACCGCCTCCTTGTCGGGGCCTTTGACCGTCACTTTATCACCTTCGACCCTAGCTTCTGTAGAGCCTATTATCTTGGCCTTCCTCGGTTTGTTTTCCCCTAAGAAATTTTTGATGACCACTTCGTCTCCTTCAGAGGTCACTTCCATAGGAAAGTGAGAGTATACTATCTTTAATTTGTAAACAAAATCATCCTGAGATCCTTTTATCATGTTGTTCAGATGGGACCAATAAGTACCGACTAGTGCCTTTTCTTTTTTACTCGGCTTATCGACGGTCAATACCACTTCGTCACCTTCAACGGATATACTTATCCGTGGATGGGTGAATTTTTTCTTGATCTCACCGTTTTCACCCGATACTACGATCTCTTCTTTCCGTTTTTCGACGTTCACATCTTCAGGTATTTCGATCTTTTCTTCTATTTTTGCTGCTACAGGCATGATGATCCCTCAGTAAACATAGGCTAACAATTTACCTCCTATCCCTTTCTCTTTGGCTTTGGAGTGAGACATCACTCCCTGGTTTGTCGTCATCACCAGTAGGCCAAATCCTTGTGCCGGTAAATACCTAGATTCGTAACCCTCTATATCGGCATTGGATACCGACCATCGGGGTTTCACGACACTGCATTGATTTATGTTTCCGTTCAATATTATATTGTAAATGCCTCCTCTTCCGTTCTCTACGTACTCAAAACGCTCTAGGTAGCCATGCTCCTGCATAACTCTTAAGACGCGCCCGATGAGTTTGGAAGCGGGTTCTACTTCACATTTTAACTTGCCGCTGTCTTCCGCGTTTTTTATCTTTGATAGTGCGTCATTCAATGGATCGTGTTTCATATTCTTTCACCTCATGAATATTTTTCAAAACCGAGATCTTCAGCGATCTCCCGAAAACATTGTCTACATAGATGGAGGCCATATCTTCGGATTATACCTCTTTTCCTACCGCATCGTCTGCATCCTTTTTTTCTCCCATAATCTTTTTTGGGTTTTAGTCCTTGGTCACTCATCACTCATACACCTCCAGATCGAATTCATGCTCCATGAAGTCTATGGCCTCTTCTTTCGTCATCCTGTGTTCCTCGTCTATACTTTTCTTCTTATTTTTTCTCTTGTTCACCCGCAGGCCCTTTCTCGCCACGACCACGGATATATTCATCCCGAATACACCTATATTCGGATCATAACTCTCTTCTTCAAATTCGGTGTAGTCGTGGATGCCAAAGTTTATATTGCCATATTCATCGAAGCATCCCTCCGGCAGTCTATCTTCTTTGACCCAGAAAGCTCTTTTTAGGAAATCGTAAGCCCTTTCTCCTCTAAGAGTTACCTTACAGCCGATGAGCTGCTCTTCCCTTATACCAAACTCAGCGTTGGTGGATTTGGCAGTGGTCTCCACGGGTTTTTGACCTGTTAGCATCTCAAGCACATCGAAGGCCTTTCGTAATTTTTCTCCACCTTGACCCACTCCGATGTTAACTACACACTTCACCAGCTGTGGTTCTCTCATGGGATTTTCATAATTTTTGCTGATTGCTGAACTCATACTATCCCCACTTCAGGTATATCTATAACGGGTGTTTCTCTTCCGATCACGAACACGTACTTCTCTATGGTGGTGATCCCGGAATTAAAATGAACAAAATTTGGCTGAGGACCTCTTATCTTTTCGCATTCTTTGACCTTACCTATTTCACCGATGTGTTTTCCACCGGTTATCAGTGCCATCATCCCCTCTTTGAATTCATAGGAATCTAACACCTTTTGAGAGGGTAACTCGAGCTTCAGTACATCCTTAGTTTTGTATTCACTGCCATCGTCTAACTGGATATTCCTACCATCGTGTAGATTGTACTGAGTGATCTCTCCTTTCAGGGTGGTTTTACTTTCTATTCTAGCAAGTTTCCAGTCCGCATCTTTCTCATCTATGGGTTCCAGTCTGATCCTACCCCTCTGATCGAACAGCACTCTGTAATATTCCATCAATTCTGGGATAGAAACCACGTCCATCAAGCCAACTGGCCTGTTCCTTTCCGTGGCGACTTTTCCGTCGATATGAACTTTTCTTTCCGCAAGTACCCTTTTCGCTTCCCTAGAAGTGTTCGTATATTCCAATATATCCCTTATAACGACTATCAAAGGTACACTTCTGTCCGCAGGATGGGGACCTGGTTTCGATTTAGGGGCCCAATGATATTCCTTGGTAGGTATCCCCCATTTTTCGGTAGGCGCATTGTAACGTTTGCTGTGTTTACTCATCAGTTACCCTCCTTGCTAATATTTTCTACTTTTTCTTTTCTCCATGGATCTGAAAGATCAAGATCTTTTATCCTAAGATTTGAAGGATGTATACCATAAGGCTCTTTGGATTCGTCGGCCTTTTCAACGGTAACTTTTTCAACATAAACTTTCTCGTTCCTTCTATCTATCTCAGCAACTTTATCTATGTGACCTTTAAAACCGCCTCTCATTATCTCCACCTCGTCTCCTTTGCGAACGGGTAAACTCCTGATACCGTACTTCTTTCTTAGCTTATCGGATAAAGTAGAGGACATGATCCTTCTTTTCCTGTGATGAGGGGCATTTTTTTGTCTTTTCCTCTGTTTTCTTGGTTTTTCACTCATATAAACACCTCACATTATCATAGATGCCGCTGCTCCAACTCTTGGCCATCTTTCCGCAGCTTCTCTAGCCACGGGTCCCTTGATCTCAGATCCCTTGGTCTCTCCATCATCCTGTGTCAATACTACTGCATTATCTTCGAATTCAACCATCACACCGTCAGACCTTCTAAAAGGTCGTTTCTGTCTTACTATCACGGCCCTGGTCAACTCTCTTCTCATCTCTGGAGTACCCTTAACAACGGAAACTACGACCTGATCTCCCACACCTGCACGGGGATATCTTCGGTGTACCCCGTGGTAGTTTATCACCGAAACCACTCTCACTTCTTTTGCTCCTGTATTATCTATACACTTGAGTTTACTGCCCACTGAGAGTCCTTTGGTCTGTTTTCCCGCTATCCCCTTCATGGTCTACCCCCCTTAGAGATCACTACATACGACTTGCTTTTACTGAGCGGCCGACACTCCATTATCTGTACTTCATCGCCTTCCTCAACATCTATGCATGGAGGGATATGGCTGGGATAGTGACTCTTCCTTTTTTCGTATCTCTCATATTTTGGTATATGATGGGAGTAATCCTTCCTAACTATCACTGATGCATCCATCTCTGTGGATTCTACAACACCTCTGATGATCCTACCTCTAACTTTTAGTGTACCGTGAAAGGGACAATTGTCGTCTTCACAGCTATCTTCAGGGGCTTTAACGTCAACACCTATATCACGAACTTCGTCTTCTACCATGTTATCATCAACCTAGTTTCTTGATCCTATTTTCGGGTCTGTATGTGAGCTTCGATCCGTCCAAAGTTTTCCAAGACCGGTTCATCTCGATCTTGAACTTGTTGCCTTCTTTGGGCACGGTTCTTTCCTCGTGATTTTTCATCACGAACGTTTCTTTTGTTTCATCGACCACTTTTCCTTTTAGGCCGATATAACCTTCATGCTCGGAGTCCGTCACCTCTATCTTAGATCCGATGAATTCGGAGGTGTAAATTGGATCTAGATCACTTTTTTGCACCATCTTATCTTATCTCCACTGAGAATCCTTTGCTTTCTAGATATTCTTTTACTTTTTCTATATGGTCTCCCTGCAGTTCTATCCTACCTTTCTTGATAGTTCCGCCTGCAGCGCATTTAGATTTGAGATCAGATGCAAGCTCATCCATATCTATGTCGCTCGCATCGATACCGTCTACGATGGTCACTGTCTTTCCATATCTCCTTCGATCTTTATAGATCTCTATATCCTGTTGTTCCCGAGCGATATCTTCACATATGCATATCTCTTTGGGCAACCCGCAAGTTGGACAAACTTTTTCCGCCATCAATTTCCTCCTTTTGTTTTATTATTTTCTTCGTTTATCACGGTGAGTATTCGAGCTATGTTCCTCTTTAGGGTACCGATCCTCCCTGGACTTTCAGGTGCACCACCCATGGCGGCCACACCCTGCTCATGCATCAACTCGTCCCTCAGCTCCGCTAACTTTTCTTTCCTTTCGGACTGATCCATATCTCTTATATCTTCAGTTTTTATCAAAGGCATGCTATCCCGACTCCTCTTCCTCTTCTTCCGGTTCTTCTTCCGGTTCTTCTTCCAGCTCTTCTTCAGGTTCCTCTTCCGGCTCTTCTTCAGGTTCTTCTTCCGGTTCTTCTTCCGGTTCTTCTTCCAGCTCTTCTTCAGGTTCCTCTTCCGGCTCTTCTTCCGGTTCTTCTTCCGGTTCTTCTTCCGGTTCTTCTTCCGGTTCTTCTTCCGGTTCTTCTTCCGGTTCTTCTTCCGGCTCTTCTTCCGGCTCTTCTTCCGGCTCTTCTTCCGGCTCTTCTTCCGGTTCTTCTTCCGGTTCTTCTTCCGGTTCTTCTTCTTCCAGCTCTTCTTCAGGTTCTTCCTCCGGTTCTTCTTCTTCCAGCTCTTCTTCAGGTTCTTCCTCCGGTTCTTCTTCCTCCGGTTCTTCTTCAGGCTCCTCTTTCACTTCCATATCTTTTACATCCTTTTCCAAACTATCCTCTTCTTCCTTTTCCCCTTCTTTTTCTTCCTCTTCCTCTTCCTCAGGTTCCTCTTCAACCGGTGGTCTGATCTCGATCTCATCGGGCAATACGGCTTTTGGATCCATCACCTTTACAGTAACGCCGATGACCCCTAGTTTGAGCTTTGCCTGTGCAAAGCCTTCGTCTATCCATTTTTTCTTCTCTTCTCCGCAGTATTTGATGTGACCGTCCTGGAATTTTTCGACCCTGTGCCTGGGACCGGTCAATTTACCCGAGAGCACTATCTGACAGCCCTTGGCTCCCGCATCCATTATATTTCTTACGGTAGAATGACCCGCCCTCCGGAAATACCATCCTCGTTCTAGGGAAGATGCAAGTTTTTCGGCCATTATCTGAGCGTTCAACTCAGGTACTCCTACCTCTTGGACTTCTACCTGTGGATTGTCAAAATCGAATCTTTTTTTGATCTCATCGGTCAATTCTCTGATCCTTTTACCTTTTCTACCTATAACTAAAGCAGGTCTTTCAGTATGAAGGGTGATCCGAGTCCCCATGGGAGTCCTGGTGACCTCGGCTCCTCCGAAGCCGGCTCTTTCAGTCTCCTTTTGGAGGAATTCTTTTAATTGGACTCGTTCCATTTTTTCTTCAACGAACTTTTTTTCTCTTGCCACTATTACTCCTCCTTTTCTTCTAATATGATCTCGATGTTAGTTCTTTTAGTATCTTGGGGTGAACTTCTTCCGAACGCTCTAGGTCTAAAGCCCTGTATAGGAGCCGCTCTATGAGCAGCTATATGTTTGATCCTCAGCTCTTCTGAATCTAGACCTTTATTTTCAGCGTTAGCTTTACATTCTTCTATGAGCGACCTGACCTTTTTACAGACCTTCTGAGGATATCCTCCGGGTCCGACGCCCTTCTGGTGAGCCACACGTTTGTTATGTTTTTTGTAGGGCACCGCCCTTTCACCCTCTATCACCTCGTCGAGTATGTTCAAAGCATTATCGACGTCTCTGCCCCTCACCATATCACAGACTTCCACCGATTTTTTAGGTGATATCTGATACTCGCGTCCAAATGCCTTTGCCGTGGTTTCCGGATCCGTCTCCATAGAATAACCCATACTTCATCACCTCATTTAAGTGGTATATATTTCGAAGAACGCGTCGCTCCAATACCAGGCCCTGAATGCTCGACTACCTTTCTTGTGAGAGCGAACTCACCCAAATAATGACCCACCATCTCCGGCTCTATCTTTACGGTTTTATACTCTTCTCCGTTGTGTATCGCTATCCTTTTTCCCACGAACTGTGGTAGTATGATCATCTCTCTTCTGTGAGTTCTGTAAACATCCTTCTCTTTGTTTTCGATCGTATCTAACAACCGTTTCTCACCTTCGTTCAATCCTCTATCTAAAGATCGCCTTGCTCTTGCAGGGAGAACCTCTTTCAATTCAGCCAAGGACATATCTTTTAGTTCTTCCATGGTATGACCCCGGTAAGTGAATTTTTGTCGACCTCTTGATTTACTATCATCAGCCATGATTGATCACCTTTCTTTTTTCTTCTTTTTCTTATCTTTCTTCTTTTTCTTGGAAGAGATATTACCAACCTTTCTACCTGGAGGCGCATTGGATGAAACCGTGGAAGGTACACCTACGTGCTGGTGATCGCCTCCGCCGTGAGGATGGTCCACTGCATCCATAGCGACTCCTCTCACCTTTCTAGCTCTCTTCGCTTTACTTCTCAAACTGTTGACCCTTTTACCAGCTTTTACAAAGGGTTGATCCGTACGGCCGCCTCCGGCTACTATGCCTATGGTGGCTCTACACCTGTTATCCACTGTTTTTTTCTTACCAGAAGGCAGTTCCAAAACAGTCTTTTTTCTTTCCTGGGCCACGACCGTGGCATGGGTCCCGGCGGTTTTAACCAATTTACCACCATCGAGGGGTTCCAACTCTATATTGTAGACGAACATACCGACGGGGATACGATTAAGAGGTAAAACATTACCTTTTTCAACCTTGGCCTTGGGACCGACCTCTATATTTTCTTCCACCCAAAGACCGTGATTTGCTATCATGAAAGACGTTTCTCCATTTTCAAACTCGACTTCAGCTAAAGGAGCCGTTCGTCCAGGAGCGTGATGAAGGTCTACAACCTTACCTTCCGTTTCCTGACTCTTGGGATAACCGGGTTTAGCAAGATGTCGGTGGCTTGGAGATCTGTACGTAGGTGATCCTTTGCCTCTCCTTTGTGGTATGACTCTTTTACCCATCTAGAACACCCCTATCCTCATGCCTATTTCCTCGGCCGAATGCTCTTCAGTAAACTTCACGACTGCTCTTTTGCCGTTCCCGTCTATACGCGTGTTGACCTTTTCGACGTCAACATCGAATAATTCTTCCACCGCATCCGCGATCTGATGCTTTGTAGCCTTCAAATCGCAGATGAACTCGAGTTTGTTCTCTTCTTCCATCTCCATCATCGCCTTCTCCGTCACGTAGGGATGTAAAACCACTTTGTGAGGTGAGTCATATTTGACCATACTTACCAATCCTCCAATTGATTTAAGGCTTTAACACTGAAGATAGTTAATCTTCCCAAGTCTCCTCCCGGAGATAGATCTTCTATGGTGAGTGTATGGGGTGTTTTCGCACTCACGCCCGCTAGATTAGAGAATGCGTCTAAACCTTTAGAACCCTCGGGCAGTACCACCAGCAAACTTTTAGGAGTCCTATATTTACGGTTTCTCCTTTTTCCTTTGCCTGCTCTTATGTTCTTTCCTTTTTTAGCTCTCTTTATATCTGAGTACAGACCAAAGTTTTTCAGCAGTTCTACGGCATCTTTTGTTTTATCTAGATCCTCGATACCTTTTTCCACTACCAAGGGGGTCTCTATCGAATCATTTTCTATCCTGTGTCCCCTCTCTTTGATAAGATCAATGTTGGCAGTTGCTGCTAGAGCCGAGCGTCTTGCTTTAGCTCTTTCCTTCTTGTTTATCTTTTTAGACAGGTCCTTCTCAGGCTTGGGGGGATGAGCTCTCCTTCC
>SL_5KL_010_SEDDRAFT_10000329_pt1 | contig 30939 bp, 23 predicted proteins | sample SodLakKL_010_SED_FD_9118 | JGI IMG/M metagenome (IMG submission 9118) | reverse complement strand
ACCATGGAGCTGCCGAGATACCCTTTGATTTTGGTTTCAATAAAATATTTCCCCTGAAAAAAATGGATATTGCAGCTAACTTTATCCTTATCAGGGCGCCTTATCACGACACCAATAAAAATTATTCGCGGGGCAGGGCTACTGCAGATGGATATCTAGCTATGATTGCCACTTCAGTCCTGTTAATTGACCAAATTGTTGCTTATCTAAAAGAAGTTTCTCAAAGACAGGTTATTATATCGGGTTCAAGCCTGGGGGGATTTATCAGCAATATCCACCATATTTATTTCAACAGCGCTGATAGTTATGTCCCACTGCTGGCTGGATTGAATATGTATGATGCCATATTTGAGTCTATTTACAGCAAATCGGTGGCAGAGATGGATGCAGAACAGAAGAAAAAATTTGAAAATATACTGGATTTTACAGAAGATTTTAAGACCCGCAATAGTGATAATGTTTATCCACTGCTGGCCACCGATGATCAGCTTGTCAGATACGATGTGCAGAAAAAATCATATGGGAACTGTTCTATTTCGTCCTTTGCCAGGGGGCATCTCACCGGTTCTCTGTCCGCCGGGAAACTGCGGGAGCATATATTGTCTACTCTATGGAAGGAAGAAGTAGAGAAAGAAGATTGTGGAGAAGATAGCTGAAGAATTTTTACATTTTTTGGTCTCTTAACTGGCAAAATTCATTGCTAAAATACTCATTAATAAGATTAAAAATTAGTGATATTTTAACTTAAATTTTACAACCAAAATAAAATGTTAGGATTATGTCAGGATTTGCCCTATAAAAAATAAAAAAATCTGCCCTTTCAGGCAGCAAAATAATCGCTATTATCCTTGCTATATCAATGGCGGAGGGAGGGGGATTTGAACCCCCACACCTTTCGGCTTCACCGGATTTCAAGTCCGGCCCCTTACCAGATTCGGACATCCCTCCTCATACACTTTCACTTCTGACGGTTTAAATTTTACTATATTAATACCTGCCTGTCAAGACAGCCTGCCTGTTTTGCAGGTTTTTTTTAATTGATGCAGAACTTTAATAGTAAGCAATTTTTCACATAATAGAATAAAATTTTCAGATGTATTATCCATGCATTTACTGGATGTAGCAGCAAATGACCGGATAATTTATTTGGTAAAAGCAGCAAAAATATTGCTTTACGTGCCGGAACCTTTGTGTGCCCTGTCTATCTTTTGTTAATATTATGTTAATTTCAACTGCTGAAAGTTATGTTAACCTCACATGCCTAAACCCATAACAACCATAACAAATTTTTTGGCAAGTATAAACAAGAAGTGATTTCTCAGGTGGTTTTTTCAAGTTAATCGAACTTTGATGTTAGTAAAGCTATATAGCAAAGATAGAGCTTAAAAGAAAGAATATAGCTGAGAAGCAAGAATCGAGCTTTAAATAAAGAGGCAAGCATTAGAGAGCCAGTTGAACTTAAGATAAGAGTTTAAATTTTGCTCGGTTTAAATTATAATATGTGAGGAGGAATAGCATGCAGTATTATCGAAAACTGGTGGGCGAAAGGATTTATCTTTCTCCCCTGAGCTTTGAAGATGCCGAAAAATTTACCGAATGGATCAATGATCTGGAGGCTTCTCTGAACCTGGGTAATGCCCATCAAATCATCAATCTCCAGGATCAGCAAAAGTTTCTGGAGGAGTTAAATGAAAAAGGCCATCATTTTGCCATTGTGGAGAAATCGCTTGATGAACTGATGGGGAGCTGCGGATTGATGGATACAGATCAGATCCATTCCACCGCTGAGCTGGGGATTTTCATTGGCAATAAGAAGTACTGGGATAAAGGCTACGGCAGAGAAGCTGTTAACCTTCTGCTGGATTTTGGTTTTAATATTCTAAATCTCCGCAATATCATGCTGACAGCTTATCAATACAATCCCCGGGCTCTAAAATGTTACGAAAAAGTTGGCTTTACAGAAATAGGCCGGCGGCGGAAGGCCCGGCAGATCGGTGGCAATTTTTATGACGAAATCTTCATGGATATTCTGACTGAAGAATTTGGTGAAAGCTATATCCTGGATAAGATTAATTTATCCAGCGAATAGCAGAAGTTTAACCGATGAATAGCAGATATGAAGGAGCCCATCCTGGCCATGGATAATCAGGAGCAGAATCCCATAGAAAAAGCATATAAGGATGCATACGAGGAAGCATACGAGAGAGATAAAAAATACTCCATTCTGGACGGCATGTTCAGCAACGTTATGATCACTGTTTTTGGAGGAGCTTATCTGACCGGCTTTGGCCTGGCTCTCGGCATGGAAGAGTATCATATTGGACTGCTGGTTGCTCTGCCGGCTCTCGCCAATCTGATTCAGCTGTTCGGCCCTCTGTATATTAACAGAATGGGAGGAGAGAAGCAGGCCTGTCTGCTGGGAACCGGTTTGTTCCGCCTGAACTGGCTCATTATCGCCATTCTGCCAGTGCTTTTCTATCTGGGGCTTAGCCAGTCAGCCGTAATTATAATTTTCTTAGTACTGCTGGCCTTTTCCGGGGTTTTTGCTGCCCTCAGCAACGTTTCCTGGATGGGCTGGATCAGCAGTCTGATTAAAACAACTGAGCGGGGGCGCTTTTTTGGCCGGCGCAATATGTATGCCGGAATTACTGCTATGATTTCAGGTCTGCTGGCAGGGCTTATCATTGACAGCTGGGAAGCTCTTTTTCCGGAACAGGAAATCTGGGGCTTTTCACTGGCCTTTCTGATGGCCTTTGGCTGTGGAGTGGTTTCCTGGTTGTTTTTACGTAAAATAAGTTCGGGAATTGAGGAGAAAGGTTCACTGGGTAAACCAGTTGAACTTGGCTTTCTGGAAAGCTTGCGGCTGCCGCTTCAGGATCAAAATTTTCGTTATCTGGTAATCTTCAGCATGGCCTGGGCTTTTGCTGTGGGGCTCTCAGCACCCTTTTTCAGTGTTTATATGATTGTTGATCTTACCATACCTTTTACGGTGATCTCGCTGCTGGCTCTGGTGAGTGGAATAACAAATATTATCGGAATGAAATACTGGGGTCAGTTCGTGGACAGGATCGGCAGTAAAAGCCTGCTTTATTATACCTCGCTGGGAGCTGCTGCCCTGCCGCTCATCTGGATCATGGCAGGTCCTCAGAATTACAGTATTCTCTGGGGGGTAAATTTCTTCTCGGGCCTGATCTGGTCAGGAATAGGCCTGGCAACCTCGCTGCTGTTGATGCAGCTGGCCCGGGAGGAATATAAGGTGGCCTATTACGGTCTCTTTGCTGCAGCGACAGGTCTGGCAGCAGCAGTTGCTCCGATTGTTGGTGGCATCCTGGCCGGAGTGGTTTCCGAGGCAGCCCTGCAGCTAAATTTCCTGTATCTGGAGGGACTCCATTTTATCTTTATTCTAACCTCTCTTCTCAGGGTTTTCTCCCTGAGTCTGCTGATCAGGGTGGAACTGGAGGAACAGCTCAGTCTCCAGGAACTCTTAACCAGGGGGATGGGGGATTTTTATCCACTGCAGCGGGTCAGACACCTGACTGTGATGGGAGTGCAGTCGGTGGAGAACCTGAACCTGACAGTCAGCAGAGGACTGCTGTTCTGGGAATCCCAGCTGGAGGATGTTTTGATTAAAAGTCGAAGAATCTGGGAGAATACTGAAAGCAGAGCGGAAGAGATTGATAACAAGCTCGAGGATATAGTAAGTCGGACTGAAGAAAAGGAGAGCTGGTTGCTGGAAAAAATAGCTGCCATTTTCAGCTGGCTGGATCAGCTGGGCGAAGACGACGACAATTAATCAAAACAGGTAATTAGGAATCTGTAATTAAATTGATAATGAGAACCCGATAATTAGAAACCGATAATTTAAGCTGGTAATAAGAATCGAAAATAATCAGAAGCTGGTAATCAAAAGAAAGTTATTGATAAAGGTAGTAGAAGCTGTTAATTAAAAGAAAATAATCAATATAGGTAGTCAGAAGCCGGTAATTAAAATAAGTTATCAATAACCGGGAGTTAGAAAGATACAAAGAGAAAACAGCAATTAGAAGCCGGTAATCATTAGAAAGCAATAAAAAGTTGATAACAAGAAGAATAATTAAAAGGAGATAAATATAAAAGATAGATTGTCAAAAGTTCTATGAAGGAGAATGTCTGGAGGTGAGAAGATGCTGGCTGAACTTTATCAAGAGCTCCTGGATTATCTCATACTGTTTCTGGAATATCTGCCGACTCTTTTAACCGGCCTGGGGGTTTTTCTGGCTGGCTGGCTGACAGCGCTGCTGGTGAGGAAGATTATTAGAATGCTGATCAGAATGGCAGGAGTTGATGTTGCCATTTACCGGATCTGGTACGGCAAGCTCAGTGAACAGGAGCGCCGGGCCCGGGAGAAGAGCTGGAGCCCTTCTCAATTGATAGCCCAGGGGATTTACTGGTTGATCATTATCACCACCCTGATGCTGGCTGCCAATGTCCTGGGCCTGACAGCAGCAGCCAATATGCTGGAGAGCTTTATCTCTTATATTCCCGAAATCCTGATAGCCATTATTATCCTCTCTCTGGGTACTTTCATTGCCCGCCGGGCTGCCCGCCTCAGTGAAAACTTTGCTATTTCACTGGGGGTAAAGTACGGCAGAGAGATTGGACTTATCGTTAAATTCTTCATAATTTTTATCACCCTGCTCTCGGTCTTTGATTATTTAAATCTTTTCAGCTTTATTTCCCTGGCAGGGTTTACTATTATAATCGGCTCTATAACCGTTTCGCTCTTTATCATTCTCCTTTTTTGCGGCCGCAGAATAATTGCCTCCTATCTTTCTCATCACAGCCTGAAAACTTACCTCCGCCGGGGCATGCTGATTGAGTTTGAAGATATTTCCGGCAGGGTCAGGGAAATCAGAAACTTCGTTACGGTTATTGACAGTGGAGAAGACACCATTTATTATCCCAACCAGCTTCTTCTGGAAAAGAATATTCGCCAGCTTAAATATGAAAGAGAAGAGGCTAAAACTGAGTAGTTTGATGTAATCATTAAACAATAGAGATTTATTATTTGACAAAGCAGAGCCTATCAAGTACTATATTAATGAATGTATTCTATAGAGTAATGAATACTAATAAGGTTTTATGATAAATTTTAAGCTGTAAGTATGATAAATTTAAGCTGAAAGAACAAAGACCAAAGAAGAGTGAAGGATAGATTTATTAACGCTGGCCTGCTGCAAGGATCAGGAGGATAATAACTTATGAAAATAGGTATACCCAGATCGCTGCTATTTTTTTATTACTACCCTTTCTGGGAGGAGCTTTTTCAAGAACTGAGGATTGAAGTTCTGATCTCTGATAAAAATAACGAAAGAATCATGAATAAAGGTGTCAAATACTCGATTTCCGAAATCTGTGTTCCCATGAAAGTCTATGTGGGTCAGGTGCTGGATCTGGTAGAACAGGGAGCGGATCTGGTTTATGTACCCCGGATCGTCAATATTCGTAAGGGTGTAACCCTCTGTCCTAAATTTTTAGGTCTGCCGGATATGATCAAATACTCCCTGGAGGGCATGGAAAATAAGGTTTTAACTCATAAGATCGAACAGAAAAGCGATGATATTTCAGACTGGAAGGATTATCAGATTTTCCTGGAAGTTTTTGATGTCAGCAAAAAGGAGCTCAAAAGTGCTCTGAATAAGGCCAGTCAGAAATGGCAGGAGTATCGAGCCATGCACCGCAAAGGATTTGCCAGCGATCAGCTGCTGGAAGATATCAAGCGCACTCCCGATACCGGTGATCTCACCATCGGGGTGCTGGGCTATGTTTATAATGTTTACGATAAATTTGTTAATATGGATCTCCTGGGAAAACTGCGGGAGATGAATGTTAATATCGTTACCTTTGAGATGATTGACGATGAAGAGATTCAGCAGGAGGTCGATCAGTTCGCACCCCGGAAAAAGATGTTCTGGGAGTTCAGCAATAAACTTTTAGGTGCCGGCTATCACTTTCTCAAATCAGATGAAATTGATGGAGTTATTCATGTGACTGCCTTTGGCTGCGGTCCGGATTCCATTCTCGGCCCCTTTCTTGATATTGATTCTGATAAATATAATACCCCCTTTATGACTTTAAGAATAGATGAGCAGACCGGAGAGAGCCATCTTTTAACCAGAGTGGAAGCTTTTGTTGATCTGCTCAGACTGCAAAAAACCAAAGAAGCAAGGAAGTGTGAGAAGTAATGAAAGTTAGCTTTCCTTACATGGATACCCCGGTACTTTACTATAAATTGCTGGATCTGCTGGGCCATGATATAATTATTCCACCCAGACCCACCCAGCACACCATAAATTTGGGAGTGAAATATGCTCCGGAATTTGCCTGCTTTCCCCTCAAAGTTTTAATGGGAACCTATCTGGAGGTCCAGGAAATGGGAGCTGATACGATTGTCACCAGTGGCGGTCATGGGCCCTGTCGGGCCGGGTATTACGGCAAACTGCACCAGAAAATTCTCGATAATGCCGGTCTGGATGTCGATATCATCGTTTTTGATGCTCCCAAGGACTGGCGGCCCTTTTTGCGTAATTTAAAGAAAATAAAACTTAACAATTCCTGGTTTAGGGTATTGGGAGTTATTAGAACTGCCTATGCTCTGGCTCATTCCATGGACAGAATTGAAAAATTAATTCATAAGAATCGAGCTCATGCTCTGGAGCCCCGGAAAGTTTCCGATGCCTGGGAAGAAATTCAGCAGAAATACATGGAGATAGAAGATCGTAAAGATATCGCCGGGGTTGAAAAATGGGCCCGCAAGAGGCTGGCCGGATTGGAATATAATTTTCCCACTCCGGATAAGAGAATCAAGATTGGTATCATCGGAGAAATTTATGTGGTGATGGAAGGCTCTACCAATAATGACATCGAGGAGATGCTCAATGAGCTGGGCTGTGAGGTGGAGCGTTCCCATTATATTTCGGAATACATCGACAGCCACCTGGTGCCCTGGAAATGGAAAGATTATCAACATATTTTAGATAAGGCCGATGATTATCTGGAGATAATGATTGGAGGTCACGCCAAGCGCTCCATCGGCCACATAGTGGATTACAAGGAGAGAGGTTTTGATGGCGTAATTCACCTCAAGCCCTTTGGCTGCCTGCCGGAGCTGGTATCCCAGAGTCTCCTTGACAGGGTTTCTGATGATCTGGATATCCCGATACTATCCCTCTCTATCGATGAACAGATGGCTAAAGCCAATATGCTGACCCGGGTAGAAGCCTTTCTGGATCTGATAAAACAGAAGAAAGAGGAGGAAATAGCATGAAGGATCTTTATATCGGTGTTGATATCGGTTCGGTCAGTATCAACATCGTGGGCCTTGATGACAGTAAAAATATGCAGTTCAAATTATACAAGCGCAATCCCGGCTCTCCGGTTGAGGTGGTTAAGGAAGGGCTGGCCAGCCTCAACAAGAAGCTGAAGGACAGCTATAAAATTGCCGGGGTGGGAGTTACCGGGAGCGGGAGACAGCTGATTGGCTATATTCTGGGAGCTGATATCGTAAAAAATGAGATTACCGCTCATGCTACTGCTACCATCGAGCAGGTTCCTGATGTCAGCACCATCTTTGAGATTGGCGGTCAGGACTCCAAATTAATTATCGTTAATAATGAGATTGTTACTGATTTTGCCATGAATACCGTCTGTGCAGCCGGCACCGGATCCTTTCTGGATCACCAGGCCGAGCGGCTGGGGGTAAAAATTGAAGAGTTTGGTGATCTGGCTCTTAAGTCCACCAAGGATGTCAGAATTGCCGGACGCTGTACGGTTTTTGCCGAATCGGATATGATTTCCAAGCAGCAGTACGGTTTTACCAAACCGGAAATAATTAATGGATTATGTGAGGCCCTGGTGAGGAATTATTTTAATAACCTGGTCCGGGGGAAAGACCTTCATCCCCGATTTGTTTTTCAGGGTGGAGTAGCGGCCAATGCGGGCATCAAGGCTGCTATTGAGAAGGAGATCAATGACGAAGTTATAATCCCTGATAATCACGATGTCATGGGTGCTATCGGGATTGCGCTTTTAGCTCAGGAAGAGATGAGGCAGAAGGATGAGCCCAGCAGCTTTAAAGGTTTTTCCATTACCCATGATAATTTTGAAACCTCCAGCTTTATCTGTGAGGATTGTGCCAATGAATGCGAGGTTATTAGAATTCAGGCCAACGGCAAAACCATTGCAATGACCGGCGACCGCTGTGGTAAATGGGCCAGCGATCCCCGGGATATGGATGTCAAAGATGAGACCTCAGCCTGAAATCAGGGGAGGAAGGGTTGATTAATTTCTGACTGATTTAGTTCTGATGCTGTTTTTTTCCCACTGACCGGTTTGTATTTTTTGATTGAGGATTAGCCCCCATTATTGGGGGTTTTTCTTTTTCGATTTTCTGTTTTTTTTACCTGGAAAAGCTCAATTGCTAGTGGAACTATTGAAAGCTTATTGAAAAAGCTTAATTGATAAAGATCTATTGGTAATGTTCTATTAATAAAGGTAATGTTTTCAATTAATAAAATTCTAATATTAAAAGCTTTATTAAAATAATCTTTTGGCCTGTCAGCTGAAGCTGTAAAACAAATGAAAATTAATCTGTAGGTGAGAGGCTGCAGGTCAATAGCTCCAGGAGCCCCGGGTAATAACTGGTCATCAGCGACAAATAACAGAAAATTTATATTAGATAGACACAGCACACAAAGATCCTGGCACGTAAAGGAAATATTTTATAAAAGTATTTGCTCTGGGCAGAGGAAATATCTTGTAAAAGTATTTACCCTGAGCAGAGGAAATGTTTGCAAGGGAATTTATCCTGAGTAGAAAGTGTGGGGGGATATCAATGTTAAAAGCTGCAGAAGCTGCAGAAAAAATTATCGACAATATCAGCCGCGTTATTATCGGAAAAAAAGGGGTGGTCGAATTGATGCTGGTGGCTCTTCTTGCCAGGGGGCACATTCTTTTTGACGATGTTCCAGGGGTTGGTAAAACCCGGCTGGCCAATTCGCTGGCCCGTTCTCTGGGGATTGATTTTGATCGAATTCAGTTTACCCCGGACCTCCAGCCGGCTGATGTTACCGGAATTTATTATTATAATCAAAGGGATAATGATTTTAAGTTTAGACCGGGTCCGGTGCATACCAATATTCTCCTGGCTGATGAGATCAACAGGGCGGTGCCCCGCACTCAGGCCAGTCTGCTGGAAGTTATGGAAGAGCGGCAGGTAACTGTGGAGGGGCAGACCTTTAAGCTGGAAGAGCCCTTTCTGGTGGTGGCAACTCAAAATCCGGTGGAGCTGGAGGGAACCTTTCCCCTGCCCGAAGCTCAGCTGGATCGCTTTCTTTTTAAGCTCAGGGTCGGCTACCCTGGAGAAAAGGAGGAAACCAGCATACTTCAGCATTACCGAAGCCGGGATCCCCTGCCAGAACTTGAGCCGGTGATCTCCCGGGAAGAGATAATTGCTCTCCAGGAAAAAGTCTTGCAGGTTGAACTGGCAGAGGATCTGCTGGGCTATATTACCAGACTGGTACGAAAAACCCGGGAAATTAAACTGGTAAAGCTGGGTTTAAGCCCCCGGGCTTCTCTGGCGATAATGCGGGCTGCAATGGCCAGGGCACTTCTCCAGGGTAGAGATTATGTTATTCCTGATGATATTCAGGAAGTCTTCTCTCCGGCTGCTGAACATCGGCTGCTGCTGGATGATAATGCCCGGCTCAGGGGAGAAAGCAGAGAAAAAATAATCAGGGAAGTGCTGCAGGAGGTTGAGGTGCCGGTAGAAGAGGGGGTATAAACATTGTGATAAACTTAAAAACCTGGCTTGTGATATTTGCAGTTCTACTGGGGATGGGCTTACAGCTGGGGATACCGGCCCTGGTCTGGGGAAGTTTGACTTTCCTGGCACTACTGCTGCTCTCATATTTCTGGAATATTCTTTCTCTACGGGGATTAAATACGGAATTTAATCTTTCCCGGAAGAAGATTATGGCCGGAGAAGAGACTGATTTTATTATTGTCCTGGAAAATTTAAAGCTGCTGCCGCTGCCGGGACTGCAATTTAGCTGCAGTTTCTCCCGGGGGATCAGGCCCAGCAGTGCCAGATTTTTTCAGCAAATGCCGGGCAACAGGCAGCTTTTTCAGGATCTGGTCAGTTTGAACTGGTTTGAAAGGGTCAGGAGAAAATATACTTTGAGTCTGGAGGGAAGGGGGCGATATACCATTGACAGGGCTAAAGTGCAGAGTCAGGATTATTTCAACCTCTTTTCCCGGGAAAAAACTCTGGAACAGTCCCTGGAACTGCTGGTATATCCCAGACTTTATCAGGTGAGAGGCCGGCTTTTTAAAAATATCAAGACTGGCGGCACCAGAATGTCACGGGGCTGGATTTTTCAGGATCGGACCAATCGGGCCGGTGTCCGCGATTATCATTATACTGATTCCTGGAAGACCATTAACTGGAAGGTTTCTGCCCGCCATCAGGAATTGAAGTCCGACATCTATCATCCCTCACTGGAAACGGAAGTAGAGCTGCTGCTGGATGTCAGGACAACAGAGCATCACTGGCAGGGGTTTGAACCCAGCAAGCTGGAGGAAGCTATTGCCCTGACCGGTTCTCTGGCAGCTGAGCTGCTCAGACTGGATCTGGCGGTAGGCCTGACCAGCAATGGGCTGGGGAGAAGCGGCCAGGGTTTTCATCTAATTCCGGATAAAAATCCCCGCCAGCTGGAGATGATTCTCTCGGAACTGGCCTGCCTGCGGCCTTTATTTCGCCGAAAACTTTCCCGTTCTCTGGGAAAATTAAGTCCTGCTGCCCAAAAAATTGTGATAACCGGATATCCCCGGGGACTTGATCTGGAAAATCCTGTATATCTGAGAAATACCAGTCTGATAATCCTGGGTGATGAGCAGGAACTGCCTGATTTCCCCGAGGAAATTGCAGTTTATCGCTGTCTTCTCCAGCAGGAAGAGGGGGGATACTATGAGATTCAGCCGCTATAATCCAGGAGGAAAGCTGCTTTTTGCTGCTGTCAGCCTGATGATACTGCGCTATCCTCTCTCTCATATTGCTCTTGAGGCGGCTGATTTTGTCCTGAGCTGGCAGGGGGAGCTCTATCTGCTGCTGGTGCTTGTGCTGGGCGGGCTCTGGGGAGAACTCCCTGCTGATCTCAAATCAAATTATGCCAGGGCTATCAGTCTGGCTCTGCTCTCGGGATTACTGCTGCTGCCGGTCTGGCTGCTGAACTGGCCTCTATTATTTTTTATCCCGGTTATTCTGCTGTTGATTCTGCTTTCCCTGCGCCAGCAATTTTACAGCCGCCAGGTTGATTTTAGCGCTGAAATTCTTCGCCTTCAGCTTCTCTACCTGCTGGCTCTGCTGCTGGCCGGCTACCTGGAGTTAAGTGTTAATCCGGTTGAAATTCTGGTATTTCTGCTGCTGCTTTTTTTTCTGCAGGCAGCCTACAGTCCCGAAAAATCTCAGGAAGAAAAAGGAGAGAGAACCTGGCAGCCAGCCCTGCTGCTCTTTACCGCTTCACTGCTGCTGGCTCTGCTGCTGGGAATATTGTTTAATTTGCCTCTGCGGGCCCAGATTCAGACTGCAGCAAACATTTTCCTGAAGGGCTGGAACAGGCTGATGTCAGCTCTGGCTTATCTTATTGGATTGCTGGTTTATCCTGTATTTTTGCTGGCAGAACGATTAATTGACTTTGCCCGGGAAAGAGAAATAATGGGAGAATTAATCGGGGAGATTGTAGGTGAGCCTGAAGCACTTGAATTTCGGGAAGAGACTGTCAGCCAGCTGGAAGCTACCGGAATCGGCAGACTGATTTTGACAATAGTTATAGTGGCTGTTATCTTTTTTATCATCCGCAGGATATTAAAAGGGCGGGGAGAGGAAGATAAAGGTTTTACCGAGAAGCGCGAGTCTCTTCAGGCCGGACCCCTCCTGAAAAAGAATGCAGCAGAATTTATCGAACGGCTCAGGGAGGGATTTAAAGAGAGATTTGGACGACCCGATTATAATCTGAAAGACCCGGTGGAAAGGATCCGCTATCAGTATTATCAGTTTCTCCAGCTGGCTCAAAAATACAGCTACAAAAACCCGGGAGATTCTCCCAGGAAATATCTCATCAGTCTGCTGGAGCAGGAAAACTGGCAGAAGACAGCGGATCTCCTTGAGGAGTTTACTGTTCTTTATGAGCAGGCTCGCTATGCTGGCAGGGCCAGCAGGGAAGAGGCTGAGCAGGCAGAGAAGATCCGGGAGAAGCTGAGCAGAGCTGGAGGCAGTAACAATTCCAGCTGAGAAAACGAGGCAGAAAATTTACGGGTAAATCCTTAAAGTGGAACTCAGGAACTGGCTGACTGGCCGCTGCTTCTGGCTGTCAGTTCCTGTTCTTCTGTCTGCGAGGGCGCCAGCTGGTCCTTATACTGCAGCTGGTAGAGGTCATGATAGATGCCGCCCCGGGCTAACAGTTCCTGATGGTCTCCCATCTCCCTGATTTTACCCTTATGCATGACAACAATGCGGTCGGCATGCTGGATGGTGGAAAGACGGTGGGCGATTACAATGGTGGTGCGGTTTTCAGTCAGTTTATAAAGGGCATCCTGAATCAGAAGTTCGGTTTCGGTATCAATATTCGAAGTTGCCTCATCCAGCACCAGAATATCGGGATCATAGGCCAGGGTGCGGGCGAAGGCAATCAGCTGCTTTTCTCCGGCAGAGAAGGTAGAGCCCCGCTCCTGGACCTCATGTTCGTAGCTATTTTTCAGCCGGGAGATAAAGCCGTGAGCGTTAACATATTCAGCAGCCTGTCTGATTTCCTCCCGGGAGATATCATCCCGATGGAGGCTGATATTATCAGCCACCGTGCCGGTAAATAGAAATACCTCCTGGAGGACAACCCCGATGTGTTTCCTCAGTTCCCGGCGGTTAAAATCCTTGATATTGTAACCATCGACTGTTATTTCTCCTCGCTGTACATCATAGAAACGGCTGAGAAGTTTGATCATAGAGGACTTACCGGCCCCGGTTGCCCCTACCAGAGCAACGGTTTCTCCGGGTTCAATATCGAGATTAATATCCCTCAAAACCCATTCGTCATCATCATAGCTGAACCAGACATTTTTAAATTTAACCCGTCCCCGTACTTCCTGAGGAAGCGGCACAGGCCGGGCGGGATTTTCTATTTCTTCTTCAGTGTCAAGGATGGTAAAAATCCTTTCAGCCGAAGCCATGGCAGATTGCAGGGTGTTATACTTCTCCGTCAGGTCGTTGATCGGCTGGAAAAAGCGCCGGATATAATCGGTAAAGGCATAAAGAATCCCAAAACTTAAAGTTGACTGCAGAACCCGGCCTCCCCCGTACCAGATCAGGATGGCCAGGGCCAGGGAATAGAGAAGATCCATCGATGGTCGGAAAATGGCATAGACCAGAATGTGCCGCATGGTGGCATCGTAATAGCTTTTGTTGATCTCCTTAAATTCCTGAAACTTGCGCTTCTGCTGATTAAAGATCTGAATAATTTCAATTCCCGAGATATTCTCTGAGATGGTAGCGTTGATCTTTGCCAGCCTGACCCGAACCTTGCGATAGGCCTCCCGGGCATAATAGCGAAAAATGATGGAAACCACCAGGACCAGTGGCATGATGGCAAAGGTTACCAGGGTGAGCTGGATATTCATGGCCAGCATGATAATAACGATTCCGGCCAGCATGAAAATATCTTTGAAAAGGGTGACAATTACCTGGGAATACATATCATTTAAGGTTTCGGTGTCATTGGTAACCCGGGTAACCAGCCGCCCCACAGGGTTTTGATCAAAATAGGAGAGCGACATATCCTGAAGATGGGAAAAGATCTCCTGGCGCATGTTGTAAATAATCTGCTGGCTGGTTTTGTGCAGCAGATAAACCTCGAGATAATGAAACCCGAAACCAAAAAGCATGATTGTCAGGAGAAAGAGGGCGATTCTGGTGATTCCGGCAAAGTCCTGCTCCCGCATTTCAGACAGTTCTTCAGCTGAGAGAATGCGCGCCGGGTACTGCTCCCCGTTGACTTCAGCAGAATAATTTCCGGGCTCACCGGTTACCTCGACAGTTTCAGGATTGGGAGTAAAGGTAGGTATCAGGAAATAATTCCCTTCATGTCTGATGAATTGATAACGCTCCTGATCGGGGTACTCACCTTCCAGCTGATTTTCCCGTGCCAGATAGATGCCATCCAGCTCCAGGTATTCCACCTCTTCCGGGGGAGGCTCGCTAAAGGCCACCTGGGGAAGATTCATAACATTGATATGGTTATCAATTGCCAGGCGGATCAAATAGGGCCGGGCCAGCTGCACGGCGGTAACCACCAGCAGCAGAAGAATACAGAGCAGCAGGATTTTCCAGTAGGGACGGGCATAGGTTAATAATCTTTTCATGAGCCGGGAGTCATAGGCTTTGCCCAGCTCTTCTTCTTCGCGAAAATCTCTCATCCTGCTCCTCCTTTCCTAGCTCTCTTCCAGTTTTTCTTCCAGCAGCTGCTTCTGATAGATATCATAATAGAGTCCTTCTTCTTCCAGCAGAGATTCATGGTCTCCCCTCTCAATAATCTGCCCCTGGTCCAGCACAAAGATTCGGTCGGCATTCTTGATGGTGGAAATTCGATGGGCAATCAGGATTGTAGTCCGTTCTGCCATGATGCTCTCCAGATTCTGAAGAATTTCTTCTTCGGTTTTGGTATCGACAGCCGAGAGGGAATCATCCAGCATTAAGATCTTCGGTCTTTTAATCAGGGCCCGGGCCAGAGCGACCCGCTGCTGCTGGCCTCCCGAGAGGGTTACCCCCCGCTCTCCCAGGATGGTATCAAAACCATGGGTAAAATCTTTGATATTCTCGTAGACACAGGCCTCCCGGGCGGCCTGCTCAATCTTCTCCCGGGAAATCTCAGGATCGTGAAAGGCAATGTTTTCTGCAATGGTGGTGGAGAAGAGGAAATTATCCTGAGGAACATAGGCCATCTCCTCCCGGACTACCCTGAGCGGCACTTCCCGGATATCACGGCCGTCAAGGTAAATCTCACCGGGATCGGTGTTGTACATCCGTAAAAGCAGCCGGGCGATGGTGGATTTGCCAGAACCGGTTCGGCCCAGAAAAGCTACTGTATCGCCGGCAGCAATTTCAAGATTAATATCCTGCAGTACAGTTTCATCATTATCAGAATAGGAAAAGGTCAGATCATCAAAGGTTATTTCTCCACTGAGCTCGCTGATATCAAAATCAGTTCCCGGAAAATCATAGATATCCGGCTCCTCAGCAAAAATGTCATTGAGCCGATCCAGTGAGGCCCGGCCCCGCTGAATAATATTGATGACAAAGCCCAGAGCCATCATCGGCCAGGTCAGCATGCCGAGATAGCTGATGAAGGCCACAAAATCTCCCAGGGAGATGGTGCGCAGGATCACCAGCCTTCCGCCATACCAGATAACCACCAGAAAGCTGAGACCGGAAAAGAACTGGACCAGCGGGCGAAAGAGCCCCCAGGTTTTGATAAGGTCAACATTGCGGAGAAAGTTATTTCTGTTGCTGACCTCGAATCTCTCTACTTCCTTCTTTTCCCGGGCAAAGGCTTTGACCACCCGGATGCCGGAAAAGTTTTCCTGAGCCTTATCGCTGAGGTTGGAAAAGGCCTCCTGGACACTTTTGAATTTTTTGTGGATTATTTTTCCAAAATGCACCGAAACCAGCGAGATAAAGGGCAGAGGAATTAAAGCCATCAGAGTCAGGCGGATATCGATGGTAAAGATCAAAATGGCGATGGTGGCAATGGTTAACATGATGGCATCGGCCAGCATCACCACTCCCGGTCCGGTAGCGCGGCGGATAGCGTTGATATCATTGGTGGCATGAGCCATCAGATCGCCGGTTTTTTGATGCTGAAAGTAGGAGGGAGATTGCCGCTGAAGATGGCTGTAGAGATCATTTCTCAGATCCCTCTCCAGTTTACGGGCCGTTCCGTTGATATAAAGCCTCCAGAGAAATCTAAATAGAGCTGTACCTCCGGCCACCAGAACTATAAAAAAAGCATATCTAACCAGCCCGGCACCATCCAGCAGACCTTCCTGAAGATCATCGGTGAAAAGCCTTAAAATCTGGGGAATTATGAGCTGAAGGACATCAACCATCGCCAGCCAGACAACTCCCAGGAGATAGCGCTTTTTATATTTTAAAAAGAAATATTTAAAATCATACTGCTGCAAGGGAAAAACTCCTTTATTTTTGCAGTGGTAAACCGGCCTGAATCCAGGCCGGTGTTGATATCAAAGCTATGTTATAACATAATTTTTATTATATGGACTAAAGATATGGACTAAAGCATTTTTTGTCTATTATTTTATTAATTATCTTTAGATAAACTTATCTATTATATAAGTATTAAACATCTTTACCTGAAATCCTCTTTTTCCCGGGGGAAAACTTGAATTTTCTCATGATAATTCTTTATTAATACTTATTATCATGCTATAATAACTGTGTATTATGTTATAATATTCCTGTTAAAGCTTGAAATTAAAGAGATTGTAATTTTATCTTCGGCAGTTATGAGTTATTATGGATTAGAAAACCAGATGTGTAAACTTGACTGTTGATAATCAACTATTTTGCTAAATAAAATTAAATTGACAATTAACTGTTTTGCTAAATTAAAACTAACTGGAGGTGAGTCAAATGAATAATTTATGGCTGGCGATTGCCCTGACCACCTTTGCCGGGCTTTCAACCGGGCTGGGCAGTATTTTAGCCTTTTTCACAAAAAAAACCGATACCCGCTTTCTGGCTTCAGCTCTGAGTTTTTCGGCCGGAGTTATGATTTACATATCCTTCGTTGAGCTTTTTGATGAGGCCAGGGAGGATTTGCAGGCTGCTCTGGGGGCTGATACGGGCTTTGCGGTAACTGTACTGGCCTTTTTCCTGGGGGTAATATTAATTCTTCTGATTGATAGACTGGTTCCGGAGGGAGACAACCCTCACCATGTCTGGGATGAAGAACAGATAGAAGCTCTGGCAGAAGAGGACCGGGAAAAGATGCAGGAGTCTCTGGCCGGGGAGGACCGCCAGGAGCTCCACAGAGTGGGATTAATATCAGCCTCTGCCATTGCAATTCATAACTTTCCTGAGGGCCTGGTAACCTTTGTAGCCACCATGGCTGATCCGGCCCTGGGGATATCCATAGCGATAGCAATTGCCCTGCACAATATTCCTGAGGGAATCGCTGTCTCCATTCCAATTTTTTATGCTACCGGCAGCAGGGCTAAAGCTGTGGGTTATGCCTTTTTAGCCGGACTGGCTGAACCGATCGGGGCGGTGATTGGATATTTTCTCCTCTATCAGCTGCTGGATGAGCTGATCTTCGGCCTGATTTTTGCCTTTGTCGCGGGAGTGATGGTATTTATCTCGGTTGATGAGCTGCTGCCTACCTCGCAGAAGTACGGAGAAGGACACCGGGAGATATATGCCTTTATTTCCGGGATGCTGATAATGGCCGTTACCCTGCTGGTGGTTTAAAAAGCAAGCAATACAAAAACACTGAACACTAAAAACTTTAAACAACAAAAACACTATACACTAAGGGGAGCCAAAGGGCTCCCCTGCTGGTATATAAGGGTTTAATTGCTGGTTTATCTCAACCATCAGACCAAACCATCAGAAATAATTAGCTATTTCCTCCATCAGTCTGGCTATTGGGAGTTCCTGAGGGCATTTGTCCTTGCACTTAAGGCAGGCCACGCAGTTGCTGGCCTGCTGTTTTTCTTTCAGCTTAGCATAGGATTCCTGGATTTCTTCATAATTATCATAGATATGAGCCTGATTGTAGTAATCGAAGACCCGGGGAATGAAGACCCCTTCCGGACAGGGCATGCAGTAGTTGCAGCCGGTACAGTTTACCGGGGCCAGTTTTTTAAATTTTTCGGCAGCCCGATCAACCAGCTCCTTTTCCCGGCTGTCCAGTTCACCTGGTCCCGCCAGGCCAGAAGCTGTGGAAATATTTTCTTTAACCTCAGAGAGCCGGCTCATACCACTCAGCACCAGTGAAACTTCCGGTTTATCCCAGAGCCATTCCAGCGCACGGGCCGCTGGTGAAATATCCCTGCTGCTTTCCTGCCAGATATCCTTAACTTCCTGCGGAGGTTCCTGAGCCAGCAGCCCACCTCTAAGAGGCTCCATTATTATTACTCCCAGGCCCCTGTCAGCAGCATATTTCAGCCCCCGGGTACCGGCCTGATATTCCTGGTCGAGATAGTTATACTGGATCTGACAGAAGTCCCAGCTGGAGCTATAATCGATTATTTCCTGAAATAGGTCATACTCATCGTGGAAGGAAAAACCCAGATAGTTGATTTTCCCCTCCTGCTTTTTTTCCAGCAGCCAGTCGACGGCCTTAACCTCCACCATTTTATCCCAGCGCTCCGAACTAAGGGTGTGCAGCAGGTAAAAGTCAAAGTAATCGGTCTGCATTTTTTTAAGCTGCTGCTCCAGATAGTAATCGAGCTCGTCCTCCTTTTCGATTAACCAGGTTGGCAGCTTGGTGGCAAGATATATATCTTCTCGCTTTCCCCGTTCGGTTAAATACTCACCCAGAAAATTTTCGCTTTCTCCTTCGTGGTAGCTCCAGGCTGTATCTATATAATTAATCCCCTTTTCCAGAGCATAATCCAGCATTTCTGCTGTTTTCTCTTCATCAATTTTACCGTAGTCCTCATCCTTCACCGGAAAGCGCATGGCCCCGAATCCCAGAGCTGAAACCTTCTCCGGCAGATTTCCCATTTTGCGGTAATGCAAGATGAATACCTCCTTAATTAATGATTTTTCTCAGTAATGGCAGTATAACAGTAAGATTTTACATTAGGAGTACAAAATTAAGACTGCACAGTGGCAGTATAACAGTAAGATTGTAAAGCAGCATAGAAGTAAGATTGTACAGTGACAGTATAGCAATAAAATTGTAAAGCATAAGTATAGCCAGTAATAATAGTATAGTTAGTAATAGTAGTTTCGCCAGTAAATTATCCCTGCTGCACCGGTTTTAGCCGGGCGGTAAAATGTCGCAGAACTTCAGGTTCGTAGGTGAATTTCAATCCGGTTAATTCTCCGGCATATTCCTTAATATTAATCAGAGCTTCAGCCACCACATCAAGGTGATTGTTGGTATAAACCCGTCGGGGAATGGTGAGACGGAGCAGCTCCAGAGGAGATTTAAGCTGTTCTCCGGTTTCAGGGTCTCTTCCCAGCAGAAAAGAGCCTATCTCTACTCCCCGAACCCCTGCTTCCAGATAGAGGGCATTAGCCAGTGCCTGGGCTGGAAACTGGTGATAGGGTATCTGAGGCAGCATCTCGGCAGCATCAACAAAAACTGCATGTCCTCCCGGAGGATATTGGACGGGAATATTATTTTCCCGCAGTTTTTCTGCCAGATATTCTACCTGACCGGTGCGGTATTTGAGGTAATCATAATCCAGACCCTCCCGAAGGCCGGTAGCCAGGGCTTCCATATCGCGGCCGGCCAGGCCTCCATAGGTTGGAAAGCCTTCCAGAGGAACAAGCCGGGAACGAACCTTATTGTAAAGCTCTTCATCCTCTTTGATACCTATCAGGCCTCCCATGTTGACAATGGCATCCTTTTTAGCGCTCATGGTAAAGGCATCAGCATAATGAAACATCTCCCGGGCTATTTCAATCAGTGAACGCCGGGACTGCCCCTCTTCTCTATTTTTGATAAAAAAGGCATTTTCAGCGAAACGGGCAGCATCAAAAACTATTTTGATATTATATTCAGCGGCAAGCCGGGAAACAGCTTTGATATTTTCCAGAGAAACTGGCTGTCCCCCGGCGCTGTTGCAGGTGACAGTGACGATAATGAAAGCAATTTCTTCCCGGGGGGTCTCCTGGAGAAAGTTTTCCAGCTTTTTCAGGTCAAAATTACCCTTGAAAGGATGATAGTTCCTGGTGTCATAGGCTTCCGGGGTAACAAAATTTTTGGCCCGCCCCCCGGCCAGCTCAACATGGGCCTTGGTGGTATCAAAATGCATATTATTAATCACATACTGTCCTTCAGAAATCAGCAGGGGAAAGAGAACCCGCTCCGCTCCCCGTCCCTGATGGGACGGAAGTATGTAGCGGTGACCGAAGATTTCCTGGCCGGTCTCCTTTAGCCGGGAATAACTGCGGCTGCCGGCATAGGATTCATCTCCCTTCATCAGCGCAGCCCACTGTTCATCGCTCATTGCCCCGGTTCCGCTGTCAGTGAGAAGGTCAATATAGACTTCATCAGAGCTCAGGGCAAAAAGATTGTAACCGGCCTTTTCCAGGGCTTCTTCCCGCTCATTGCGAGGAATTTTCTTTATTTTTTCCACCATTTTGATTTTGAAGGGCTCTGCCTGTGATGAGGGCATGTAATTACCTCCTTGATTATTTTCCGATAAATCTTACCCGCTCCAAACTAATTATACTTGCTGAGAGACTAAAAAATCAACTCCAAACCTTATTTCAGGAAATAATTACTTCTAATAAAGCAGCAATATCGCTGGATTNTAGCACCTTATAGCCGGTATATGTCTATAACTTGAAGCTGAATTAAAGTCTATACTTATAAAAAGTCGAGACTAGAAGTCGATACTTAAAATTCGATATTAAACTTAAGGTCTGATGCTTAAAGCCAGATACTTGAAGTCGATATTAAACTTAAAGCCTGATACTCAAAGACTGATATTTGAAGTCGATATTAAACTTAAATTCTATAGGAAACCTAAAGCCCATAGGGTTTATAGGGGATGATCTCTGCTGCTGGAGAGACAAATTTTTTTCTTCTGCAATTCCAGCAGCTGCTACTATCTCAGCTGCTCCAATTTTTTATCCGGTAAGAAGAGTAATTAATTAACAAGCCGGAGAGGCTGTTAAAGAGGCTGAAATTCCCATAATATCCTTAATTAAGCATGATTGATATATCTGAATTTTAAATAATTTGACACTAAAAATTGAATCGGATATACTAAATACTGACTAACTATGTGAATCTATATATTATCTATATCTATAAAATTATTTAGGGGGGAACAATAAATGACTACCAAAAGGCAGTCCATGGATGGTAATACTGCTGCTGCCCATGTAGCCTATGCCTTTACTGATGTGGCAGCTATCTATCCCATAACTCCATCCTCTCCAATGGCTGAAATGGTTGATGAATGGAGTGCCCATGGACGCAAGAATATCTTCGGTCAAAGGGTCAAGCTGACCGAAATGCAGTCAGAGGGAGGGGCAGCTGGAGCGGTGCATGGTTCGCTGGCAACCGGCGCCATGACAACGACCTTTACCGCCTCACAGGGCCTTCTTCTGATGCTGCCAAATATTTATAAGATGGCCGGAGAGCTTTTGCCGGGAGTTTTTCATGTCAGCGCCAGAACAGTGGCAACCCAGGCTCTTTCGATTTTTGGTGACCACTCGGATGTCATGGCCTGCCGCCAGACCGGGGCGGGAATGATCGCTGCCGGCAGCGTGCAGGAAGTCATGGATCTCGGTGGGGTGGCCCATCTGGCTGGAATTGAATCCCGTCTGCCCTTCATACACTTTTTTGATGGTTTTAGAACTTCCCATGAGATACAGAATATTGATGTGCTGGATTATGAGGACCTGGCTGAACTTATCAATGAAGAAGCCCTGGAAGAGTTTCGCAGGGATGCCATGTGTCCCGAGAATCCTGAAACCAGGGGAACTGCTCAAAACCCTGATATTTTCTTCCAGGCCCGGGAGGCAGCCAATAAGTATTATGAGAGAACTCCCGATATAGTTGCCAGAAACATGGAAAAAATCAACGATTTAACCGGAAGAAATTACCAGCCCTTTAATTATTACGGTGCCGCTGACGCCGAACGGGTAGTAATTGCTATGGGTTCAGTCACCGAAACAATTGAGGAGACTATTGATTATCTGACTGCCCGGGGAGAGAAGGTTGGTACTATTAAGGTACGGCTCTACCGACCCTTCTCAGCTAAATATTTCTTTGAAGCTATGCCTGAAAGCGTTGAAAGGATTGCTGTGCTGGACAGAACCAAGGAGCCAGGTGCAGTGGGAGAACCGCTTTATGAAGATGTTAGGTCTCTCTATTATGATCGGGAAGAATCGCCGATTATTGTGGGCGGCCGTTACGGCTTAAGCTCCAAGGAAACCAACCCCTCTCACATCAAAGCTGTGCTGGATAACCTCAAGCAGTCTCAGCCTAAGGACGGCTTTACAGTAGGCATTTATGATGATGTAACCAACACCTCCCTGCCGGTCGAGGAAAAGATTGATACCTCACCGCAAGGTACCACCTCCTGCAAGTTCTGGGGTTTTGGTTCTGATGGTACTGTGGGAGCCAATAAAAATGCCATTAAAATTATCGGTGATAATACTGAACTCTATGCTCAGGGTTATTTTTCCTATGACTCTAAAAAATCCGGAGGAGTTACAGTATCTAACTTAAGATTCGGAGAAGAGAAGATCAGATCTACTTACCAGGTGGATCAGGCTGATTTTGTTGCCTGCCATAATGAGGCCTATGTTGATAAATTTGATATGCACTCCGATCTCAAGCCCGGAGGCACCTTTGTTCTAAACTGCACCTGGTCAATGGATGAGCTGGAAGATCATCTGCCGGGTGAGATGAAGAGATATCTGGCGGAAAATGATATCGACTTTTATATAATCAATGCTTACGAGCTGGCCGAAGATATCGGACTTGGCAGCCGGATCAATATGATCATGCAGACTGTTTTCTTCAAGCTGGCAGGGATTATTCCGGTGGATGATGCCATTAAGTATCTCAAAGATGCTATCCAGAAATCCTACGGCCATAAAGGCGACCTGGTAGTTGAAATGAATAATGAAGCGGTTGATAGAGCTCTGGATGAGCTGCAGCAGGTTGAAATTCCTGACAGCTGGCTTGAAGCTGAAGTTGAAGAGGAGCCTGAGAATGACAGGCCTGAATTCGTTAAGGAGGTTATGGAACCCATTGCCCGTCAGGAAGGTGATGAACTGCCGGTAAGCACCTTCAGCGGTCGGGAAAATGGTTCCTTCCCGCCGGGGCTTTCCCAGTATGAAAAGCGCGGGATTGCCGTCCATGTTCCCGAATGGCTGGAGGAAAACTGCATCCAGTGCAACCAGTGTGCTCTGGTCTGTCCCCATGCTGTAATTCGCCCCTTCCTTCTGGATGAGGAAGAGAAAGAGGCAGCGCCGGAGGATATGGCTACCCTGGAAGCCCGCGGTCGTCAATTTGAAAACCTGGAATACCGCATTCAGGTCAGCCCGCTGGACTGCACCGGCTGTGGGGTCTGTGTGGAAACCTGCCCGGCTCCTGAAAAGGCTCTGGAAATGAAGGATTTTGCTGAAATGGTGGAGAAAGAAAAAGAAAACTGGGAGTATGTCAGCAAAAATGTCAGCTATAAGGAAGACCTGATGAAAAAAGTATCAATCAAAGGCAGTCAGTTTCAGCAGCCGCTGCTGGAGTTCCACGGAGCCTGTGCTGGCTGCGGGGAAACAGCCTATGCCAAGCTGATAACCCAGCTTTTTGGAGATAGAATGTTAATTGCCAATGCCACCGGCTGCTCTTCCATCTGGGGAGGCTCGGCCCCGACTTCGGTCTACACCACCAATGAAGATGGCCATGGACCGGCCTGGGCTAACTCTCTCTTTGAGGATAATGCCGAATATGGCTATGGCATGCATCTGGGCAATGAGCAGCTGCGAGATCGAATTGCCCTGCTGATGGAGGAGGCCCAGGAGGAAGATATACCTGCAGAACTGAAAGAACTGTTCCAGGAATGGCTTGAGGTAAAGGATCAGGGCGAGCCTTCCAAAGAGGTTGCTGAAAAGCTCAGACCCCTCTTGAAAGAACACAGCGATAATGGCACAGTGGCCAAAATAGCCAGCCTGGAAAAGTTTCTGACAAAGCGGTCTCAGTGGATCTTTGGGGGAGATGGCTGGGCCTATGATATCGGTTACGGCGGTCTGGATCATGTCCTGGCCTCCGGAGAAGACGTCAATGTCATGGTCTTTGATACCGAGGTCTACTCCAACACAGGAGGTCAATCTTCTAAAGCTACCCCGGTAGCGGCGGCTGCCAAATTTGCTGCTTCGGGCAAGAAGACCCAGAAGAAGGATCTGGGACAGATGCTGATGACCTACGGTTATGTCTATGTAGCTCAGATATCATTAGGTGCCAACATGAATCAGGCTGTTAAAGCTATAGCTGAAGCAGAAGCCTATGATGGGCCATCAATAATTATTGCCTATTCCCCCTGTATTGCTCACGGCCTGAAAGAGGGCATGAGCTGCAGTGTCAAACAGGAGGAAAAGGCAGTTAAGAGCGGCTACTGGCATCTTTATAGATTTAATCCCGAGCTGAAAGAAAAGGGGGAAAATCCCTTCAGTCTTGACTCCAAGGAGCCGACCGAATCTCTCAAGGATTTCTTAAGAAGTGAGGTTCGTTTTGCCTCGCTGGAGCAGACTTTCCCGGAGATTGCTGAAGAGCTCTTTGAGAAAGCAGAAAAACAGGCTGAAGAAAGGTATAAGACCTATAAGCGTCTGGAGCAGTCCTATGAATCTGAGGCTCAGGAAGAAGAGGAATAAACAGAGGTAANGCAATCTGAAACTTCTCTTTCCTGGATGACTAAAAACAAAATCACCTGTGATAATCGAGCATAGTGAGTTGTTCACAGAAATTAATCGCTCGGAGAATAAAACACCCGGCTGGATAAACCTATAATTTAATCCGGCCGGGTTTTTCCATGATTTAATAACATTATTTAATAATCTAGCCTGATTTAGTCTATTTCAATAACTTAATACTGCTCCAGATGGACAGGCAATTTAATGAACAAGTATTTTAATATGATCGGGAGTGTTACAATTATGAGACAGAAACAGCAGGATGTGCCAATCAGGCTGCTGGTGCTGCTTCAGACAGGCCTGACCCTGATTGCTCTGGTTTTGCTGCTTATCTTTCAGCAGAGAGGGCTGGCAGATATTTTTCTGGAGGGACGGATCATTTCTCTTCAGCTAATTTATGGCCTTCTGGCCTCAGCTCTTATGATAATCCCAGTTGTTTTTTATGCCAGACTCTGGCCGGAAGAGCTGGAAAAATCTCTGAAGCTGCTGCTGCCGATCTGCCGGGAGCCGCTTATAGTGCTGGCCCTGATCAGTTTGTTGGCCGGACTGGGAGAAGAGCTTCTCTTCCGGGCCTTCCTGCAGGAACTGCTGGGCATCTGGCCGGCCTCAATTCTTTTTATGCTGGCCCATGCCGGTTTCTGGGCCAGCAAACCTCACACCAGGTCCCGACTGCTATTTGCTCCCTTCTCCCTGCTGGCAGCTCTGCTGCTGGGAGTTTTGTACAGCAGGGTTGGTCTGATATCAGCCATTGCAGCCCACAGTTTATATGATTATTTTGCTTTCTGGTTTATTAAGGAGAGCTTTTAATTGCCAGGCATAGGCTGGTGGGTTTTTAAGTCAATTTATTAAGAAAAGTTAGCTGTCATTCATAAAGTTAATTATACCAGCTAGAGAGTTTATAGCTACAAGAAAAGGCCGGCCGGAATAATCCGGACGGCCTGCTGTTTTTCCTGCGATTTAGCCAGTTTAAATTAGTTGCCCAGACCTCATTATCTAGACCTCACTATTATCGGCTATCGGCCAGCAATTACCTGCTTGTTCAAAAAGTTAGGGTCTTGATTTAATTCAATATTTAAGTTGATTTACTTAATAACAACAATCCTGCCTTCAACCATGGGGAAGAGAGGGCTGTTATTCTGGATATATTCAATAAACATATCGGTATCGATCATTTCATGCTCGTCGATCTGGGCGGCTTCTTCCAGCATGGTATAATCGTCACCGCCGGCGGCCAGAAAATCATTGGTAGCTACGGAGTAAGATTCCCGATACCTCAGGCGCTCACCATGAACCCTGACATCCTTAACCCGGGAACCAGCGGGTTCAGCGGGATCAAAGTAAAATCTCAGGCCACTGACCTGGAGGAATTTACCTGAAACTTCAGGATAGCTGCTGACGCTGTGCTCCAGCATGGCAACTATCTGCATTCCTGTCATCTCCAGGGTCACCACATTATTTTCGAAGGCCAGGATTTCCATGGCATCTCCCAGAGTAATAGGCCCCAGAGAGGCTGAGTCTCTAATTCCACCACCGTTATAGACAACAATGTCTGCGCCGGTGTATTCTCTGATAATATCGGTAATCAGGTTGCCGAGATTGGTTTCCTGAGTCCTGACATGTTCCCTCTGTCCGTTTAACATTATTTCTGTTTCACCGATTTCGGTATCAAGAGCCTGAGCCTGAAAACCGGCAAAAACAAAGGCCATAATAACAGCGACCACCAGCAGTGATTTGAAAAGCTTTTTGTTCATTTATTACCCCTCCAGTTTGGTAAATTATTAATTTCTTCTCAGGATATAATTCTGGATAAAGCTGGTTTTACCTGCTTCCTGGAAAAATAAATTTTCCGGCCTGTAATCGATATAGCAGGGGTGCTGCTCCCAACAATTTAGTTTCCCAGCCTTCTGCGCACGATTTCATCACTTGCTTCCTGAAGGATTTCTTCAATGACAGGATCTGGTTCGATATCTCCAGCTTCAGTGCCAGAAATCAGCCAGGCTTCAAGTTCCGGTTCGGGTCCTGACAGATTTGCCTTTACCACACCCAGGTCTTTGGTATATTCATAGGCCTGGACAAAAAGTGTGCCATGATGCCATTCTCCTTCTGCCAGACGGGAATGGCTGTGTCCATCTACAAAAAGGTCAATACCATCGACATTTTCAGCAACTTCCTGAGAAGGATTATCTCCTGCGAAACCAACATGACCTAAAGCTACGACCAGATCCACTTGATAATCATTTCGCAGCACCTGCACATATTCTTCGGCTGCTGCAATCATATCGGTAAATTCTATACCTACGATGTTATCTGGATGGGTGGTAGTATAGGTGGCAGGTGTTGCCAGCCCAAAAACTCCAACTGTAAATTCACCCACTTCATAAACAGCATAGGGCTCAAAAAGCAGTTCACCATCTTTATAGACATTGGCTGCAATCAGGTCAAATTCCATATACTCTTCCAGCTCCAGCAACCTTTCATAACCGAAGTTAAAATCATGGTTGCCTGGCACCATAACATCGTAACCAGCAGCATTCATAACATCAACAGCACTTCTGCCATCCAGCTGATTTGTTATTGTCCGGCCGTGAATGGTATCTCCAGCATCCATGACCAGCACATTGTCAGTTTCTGAGCGATAATTTTGAATTATGCTGCTGATAATGGGGATTCCCATAATAGGTTCATCGGCCTCCAGGTCGGTTTCAATTCTTCCGTGAATATCGTTGGTGTGTAAAATTATCAGGTCTTCATCAACAGTGAGTCCCGGGGTGCCGGCAATCAATACCAGCAAAACTAAAGCCAGGGCAGCAGTTAACAGCTTGTTTTTCAGTCTCATTTTATCCCTCCTGATTAATTTATATTATTATTGGCTGTAGATTAAAAACAGACTTTATAGTTAAATATATTATATCTTTATCTGGATAGAAATTGCAATAACTTATTTAACAATTATTATTAAACAGTATAGGATAGAGGATAAAATTAGATTTTTAGATAGGCTGAAAGGTTAAATTTTAGATAAATTTTATTAATTTTTTTAATTATGCAGGAAAATATTGCTTCAACGTACAAGATAATACACATACTTAAACAAACTTTTAGAGAGGGGAATGTCAAATGAAAAAATGTATTTTCTTTACTTTACTGGTGCTGGTGGCAGCTGCAATGCTTATCTCGAGCAGTTATTCTGGGGTGCAGGCGGGCAATCCGGGGGAAGAACCTGAACTGGAATTGACAGCAAACTATTCCTCAGCCTTCTTTAGCTTTAACTATCCAGAGGATTGGTATATTGTCAGGGAGCATGAGGAGGTCGATGATGATTCACTAAAATTTTTTCAGGTAGATATTGTTGATGAGGAAAATTTAGCAAAAACATCCCGGAGATTTTCAGCAGATTATTCAGTTGATGATGAATGGTCCTTTAGAGAGGATCAGGATGAATTTTATGAAGCACTTAATGATCTTAAAGAATTTTTTGAGGATAGTGAGGACATTGAGGTTAAATATGGCAGTGAGCTGACTTTTAATGAAAAACCGGCCTACAGGATGAGAATCAAAGGTGAAGAAAATATTCATCCAGCGGCTGAAGAAACCGTGGAAGCTATCATTGATGTGATTTTTATTTATTACAATCAGCATCAGCAGTCAATAACCTTCTTTTCCCGGGTGGAGGAATATGACAGAGAAAAAGCAGAGGCTTTCTTTGATTCTTTTGAGCTTGAGTGATTTTTCTCAGTTAGAGATTTGATGATAAAGGGTTTGTCTTGAATTAAATAGCTATTATAAACAGCAGGCAGCTGAGCAAAAAGTCCTGCTGTTTATTTTTTGATAACAGGAAATTAAGCAGAGGTTATGCCTGAATATAGAGCCGAACTGTTGCTGAGCGTGTAGGTTCCAAGGGGTCGGTCTCAGGGCTGGACATCTTAAAACCCCGGATGGCGCAGTGGAGTTTCCTGTGCCTGTACACATTGTAACAGCGGTAAAATCATAATCATCTGGGAGCTGGCTATCCCGGGAAATCCCATCTGGCGAGCAAAAAAGCCTCCATACCTGAAAAGGATGGAGGCTTGTCTTTGTCGGTATATCAATTAAAGCAAATGGCGCGCCCGGGAGAACTCGAATCCCCAGCCTGCTGATCCGTAGTCAGCCGCTCTATCCAATTGAGCTACGGGCGCGGATAAAATTTGATTTATTTTCTTTATCGATTTGCAATGTATATTTTAAACTATTTAGGGCTGAAAGTCAAGGAAGTTTTGCGATTGTTAGTTTGGTGGCCTGTAAGCTTACTTCTTTTTAGCCCCTCCCAATTATTTAATTATTCCGGCTGAGATAATTTTCAGTCCAAACCATAGACTGCAGCCGGCCCCAGATAGTCCGGATACTTATTCTGCTGAACCAGTGATTTGCGGATCTCAAAGCAAAAATGACAGGCGTCGACATACTGTCTTTGACTCTGATAATTCAGCTGGCGGGCCAGCTCCTGAGGTCCCCCGATAATTAAAGGGGCCAGGATTGGATGCTTTTCTGGCTGGTAATCTGGCAGCATCCTGGATAGCGGGGTATCAGGGTGCCGACCGGCAGTTATTCCCTGACAGATATGCACCCACCCCTCGGGATCAATATGGACTCTTCCTGGCTGGAGCAGATCCTCATAGGGGCAGCTGGTAAACTCACTCTGCTTTTTACGGGGAAGTTCGGAAGTCAGCTCTTCGGCTGCCCGGCCTTTGAACATTACGCCTCCTGAATCCAGCTCACCCTCTGCATCAACTGAGGGCTCGGATAGATTTAGCTGAGAGACCTTAATGTCATATTTTTTCGCAGTCTCCAGGATAAATTGGCGGGAAAAATCAACTGAGTCTTCATCTTCAGGGTCATGAAAGTAGCCGGTGCTGATGCTCAAAGATGCCAGGCCGGCAGCCCCCAGCGGCTTAAGCCAGGTTTCGACATCTTCGAGACTGTTAGCCCAGTAGCCGTTGGTTACAACTCCAGTTTCAAACCCGCTGCTGTTAGCCTCTTTCAGTCCTTCCAGCAAGAGAGGATAATAGAGAAAGGGCTCTCCTCCTTCAAAAATAATCTTCTCCATAGCCGGTAGTTTCCGGGCTTCTGCGATAGTTTCTCTTAAAAACTCACGGGTAAAAGTGCTTTTATTATCGGGATTAGAAAACAAAAAACAGTGCTGGCACTGGTAGAGGCATCTAAAGGTCAGCAGTACATGCAGAGCATTAATTGATCTCCCGGTCATTTTATTTTTCCACTCATTTTATTTTCCCACCCTGATAAATTTAGATTATCATTATTAATTGTTGTTACCTGTAAATATATCCCATGACCAGCTCATCGTGATATACTCCCGGTTCCATCCGGCGGCGTTTTCTCAACCGTCCTTCCTCCCGGAAACCAAACTTGCGATAGAGATTGATGGCTCTGACATTATGAGCATCGACCCTCAGCTCAATCCGCTTCAGCTTATTATTTTCTCCCCAGTCAATTAGAAATTTTATCAAGCTGCTGCCGATCCCCTTGCCCCAGTGGGACTTATCAACTGACATTCTCAATTCTCCCTGATGGTTGTAGCGCTGATAGGGGCTGGAAAGAAAGCTAAGGCAGCCTACAATTTTATCATCATCCCTGGCCACCACATAAAACTTACTGGCGGAATCATTCATGTTTCTGATAAATTCTTTCTCATCTTCCAGGCCAAGGTCCAGCTCTTCAGGTTTGCGTTTTAAAAATTCTGTCTGCCGGTGAACCCTATCGAGAAATTCCAGCAGCTCTTTAGCATCTTCCGGCCCGGCGTTATTGATTAATATTCTGCTGGCTCCCAGCTCTTCAATGGTGGGGCGTACTTTCATTATCTTTACCTCCTGAATAATAGTTGCCTGAACTATTAAAATATAATGAATTTGTTATTATCTTATTCTGCACTGATCGGGAACAGTCCTTCTTATTTCGGAAAATTTCTTGGGCCAGTTTTGTTCTCTGGCGCCATCTCCTGGCAACTATTTTGGGGAAAAGAGCAGCCTATTCTGGTAACTTCTGCTATTTGCTGTTTAATATTTATAATAATTTTGATATAATTAGTTAAAATACTCAGTTATCAGAACAAATTTTCAACTATTAGAGCAAATTTTTGACTGCTAAAGCAAATTTTTGACTAATAGAATAAAATCCGGTTATTATATAAGTAAAGTCCGGTAATTATAAAAGTGAAGTCCGATTATTATAAAAGT
>SL_5KL_010_SEDDRAFT_10000328_pt1 | contig 31043 bp, 28 predicted proteins | sample SodLakKL_010_SED_FD_9118 | JGI IMG/M metagenome (IMG submission 9118) | reverse complement strand
TTGCATTTGAAACATGTGGGTAATGGAAACGGGGTTTAAAAACCCCTCGTTCCAACCCACATAAAACTTATAACCTTGCAAGCATTCTACACCCTAACTAATATTATTGTAAACTAAAACATTGTCTGCGTATATCTTAAAAGGATAAATACGAGAGAATGCCACCAGGTAGAATATTCGCAGAAAATTGCGTGGGAATAAAATTCCCCCTTTCACTCGATTAAAAATCTCGTGATGCCACCGTAGCTTAGCTGGCTAAAGCGATGGTTTCGTAAACCATAGACCGCGGGTTCAAATCCCGCCGGTGGCTCCATCAGGATCATAAATCGTCGAGATGAGAAGTGTCGCCGTAAAGTACTATCTCACATTTTTTTAAATCTTTAAAATTATCCTCATCAAATTTTATAAGACTGAGACTACATTCCCTTATGGTAGGTGGTTTTCTCAGATCTTTCACAGGTCTTTCTTCGAAGTAGGAAATAAGTGTTTTTGATGCTAATCCGTGCGACACTAAAAGAATGTTCTTTCCTCTGTTATTTGATAATATATCTTTAGCGGCTTCCACGACTCTCTCTCTGAGGTCATAGTAGTTCTCACCCCAAGGAGGGTTAAATAGGTCAGGTTCTTCTAACGCCTTTCTGTAAAGTTCAGGATCCCTCTCTCTAGCATCTTTCGATCTCATACCATCCCATTCCCCTAGGTTTATTTCCTTCAATCTCTCATTTTCTTTGAGGGGTATGGAAATATCTTCAAGAGCTATTTTAGCAGTGGATCTCACTCTTCCCAGGGGGCTCGTATATGCTATATCAAGTGAAGTTTTTTTCAGTCTTTCACCCAATGACTTTGCTTGTGCTTCACCTAGTTTTGTAAGAGGAGCGTCCTTCCAACCCTGCAGTCGCCTTTCTTTGTTCCATTCAGTTTCTCCATGCCTTGCAACATACAGATTAGTCATGTAATCTTTCCCTTGGATGATACCTACTTAGGCTAGATTTAAAGTTTACTAATGATACAGATGAGATGTGGCAAATCTCCAAATCAACAGTAATCCCTATTTACCAGTGAGGTATTCATGGAACCGAGGCAAAGCAGATGACGACATATCTTGTGTTGGCAGGAGACGAACCGTGGGATACGATAAACGGTCTTTGGGCCGTGGTCAAAGAGACTGATTTTCGTCCTGATGATCTCTATATATTGAGTGAGGAAAGAGAGTATATATCAAGTGTAAATGATAATATCAAAAAGATACTAGATCACTACAATATAGATCTGGAGATAAATACCTATGTTATTGGCGAAGAAGAACCTAGAGAAAAAATAGAAAGCATATTGAATAAAAAAGGAGACGAAAAAATAGTTATTGATATAACTGGAGGTACCAAATATTTATCCGCGGATGTTCTAGTTCATTCAGACGTAAACGACTTTGCAAATATATTTTGTTTGTTTTACTTGGATGAAGAGCATATGTCGGTTCCTTATCCCTCCATAGATAAAACTAGAGTTGAATTGAAAGATATCAAAGTAAGGGGTGATGTTGAATGAGAGAGATAATGACCAAAGATCAACTGATGATGGTTCTAAACGAATTACGGAACGAAGGTATAGATGAAATAGAGGTCGTAGAGCCTTACTTCGAGAACCGTCTTTTAAAAATAGCTCTCAAAGAAGATGGCTACGAGATCGAGTTATCTGGCAAGGACGATCTGGAAGTTCCTATAGGCAGGGGACAGTATTGGGACCATAAAGAGATCCCAGGTTTCAACGAATACAAGGAATGTTTGATATCATCAGCTTTCGTAGATTTTGAGAACTGGACGGACTTCAAGGAATGGATAAAATATCAATATAGGAGTGAAAAGGATCCAGGACTTTCTAGCGAGGCGGTTTTTTTATCCATCGATACTAACATCGCTTACTACCGCTTGATATCGCGCCGGTTTCCTTTGCGTTACGAAGACGTGACAGTAGTGGCAAAGGATTTTGATTATCTACTTTCCTCAATCGTTGAAGGAGAAATAGATCATCATATCCGCTATAAGTATGGAAGGGAAGACATGAAGTTGATGTGTCTGCATACTGAGATAGGGGATATACGACATGAATTCAGGAATCGTGGTACATTGGAGACGAGAAAGGCCAAATTTGCCACCCAGGAATTAAATTATTTAAGGGGTGAGCTAAACGCCGCTAGAGTTAAAGCAGACGCTTCAAAAACCGACGCTGAAAGAAACGATATAAGGATAGTCGAATCACTAGAAGATTTTACATGGGATAAGAACATCGACGTTGGCATAATCTCTACAGACAGAAACATGGCGAACCATGCGGAGAATTCCGAAATAGCTTTCTTCATTTTGGAGATGCCCCCCAGCATACCTAAAAGGAAGACCGTTGACGCGTCTATCGTTTTAAATCTTCTACACGACCTTGCTCTGATGTATGGAGCCATCCGTCTGCCAAAATTGAGTACTGTTTTATTTGGTATTTGGGGTGGCAAAAAGGACAAAGATTACCACGATGAAAGCGTCCTAGCATGGATCAATCCCTCTTCATCCATAGAGAGATCTTTGAAAAGGGACCTAAGCATAACCAACTCTTTGCAAACGGAACAAAGCTAGGATACGTACCATGTGGGGCCTTCTTCAGAATCTTCCACGCTGATGCCAGATTTTTTCAAATTTTCTCTTATGTGATCGGCTAGTTCGTACTCACCTTTCTCTCTCAATTTTTCCCTTATTTCCAGTAGAAGATCGATGTGGCTTTCAGCTTCTATATTTTTAGTTTTCTTTTCTTTTTTAATATCTATCCCAAGCACACCTAACAATTCCACTAGAGTTTGCTTTGCTTCTTCTAGTATAGGTTTTTCGTTGTTCAGATTTTTATTGACCTTGTTACAGAATTCCAAGAGTTTGCTCATGGCTAGAGGCGTGTTCAGGTCATTATCCATAGCCTTTTGGAATTCATCTTTTATCCATGGGATGTCTTCTTCAAGGTCCACATCATTTCCTCCTTCCCTTTCTTCTATATTCCTCAGCGTATTCTGAAATCTTTCAAGCTTTTTTCTGCTTTCCACAAGAGATCGGAAACTGAAATCGCTCTGCGACCTGTAGTGTATGCTAGCAAAGAAAGTGCGTATGACTTCGGGTTCGAACTCATTCAGCAGGTCGGCAACTGTGTAAAAGTTACCTTTACTTTTAGACATTTTCTCACCCTCTACTGTGATGTGTTCACTATGGATCCAGTAGTTAATAGGTTCCTCGTCCATATCTTTGATAGCGATATTTTGGGCCCTTTCGTTGGGATGGTGGGGGAAGATATGATCAACGCCCCCAGTATGGAAATCGAATTTTTTACCCAAATATTTTATCCCCATAACGCTGCACTCTAGATGCCAACCAGGGTATCCGATACTCCAGGGTGAAGGCCATTTCATTATATGGGAACTATCTGCTTTGATCCATAGGGCAAAATCATAGGGGGATCTCTTCTCTTCTAACTCTTCTTCGGAGACCCTTCCGCCGGCACCTGTTTCGAGATGATCTAGAGTTCTACCTCCCAACTTGGGATAACCGTGTTCTTCATTGAATTTTTCGACATCGAAATACACACTGCCGTTCTCTTCGTAGGCGAAGCCGTTGTTTATTATTTCCTTCACGGCCTCGATCATCTCTATCATGTGGCCCGTAGCTCTGGGGATCACGTTGTGCCGTTTCATGTTCAATTCATCCATTTCTCTGTACCATTTTCTCACCTGTTCAGTCACAAGTTCCATTGGCTCTAAATGTTTTTCTCTAGCAGCTTTTTCTACTTTATCTTCACCTCGATCAGCATCGTCTGTGAGATGGCCTACGTCGGTGATATTCATCACGTGAAAAACTTCATACCCTTTCCAACTCAAGTAACGATTCAAAATATCCCAGGCCGCATAGGTTTTAGCGTTGCCAACATGCATGTCGTCATATATGGTCTGTCCGCAGGAGTATATCTTTACTAGATCTTTCTCCATGGGTTCAAATTCTTCTTTTTGATTGGTCAGCGAGTTATAGATTTTTAGACTCATGTAGGATCGAGAATTAAATGAGTGTGAATATATTTGAAGCTTATGCCAAAAAACCCGATCATAGAGGATATTCTCTCAAAGTCTCTATGTCGTTGCTATAACACTCCCTGATATCGTCCCAGCCTAAACGAAGCATCACGAGCCGTTCTAAACCCAGTCCCCAAGCTATCACAGGGTAGTCTATTCCATGTGGTTCTAGAACTTCTCTTCTAAAGACGCCGGCACCTCCCATCTCAAGATAGTCATCTTTCCATTTAGCAAAGACTTCCAAACTAGGCTCAGTAAAAGGAAAGTAGCTCGGTCTTACTTTTATATCTTCGAATCCCATCTTGAGATAAAATTCTTTCATCATCCCTATGAGCATGTTCATGCTTGCGTTTTTTTCCATGACGATGCCTTCTATCTGTACGAATTCTGAAAGGTGAGTAGGATCGGGTTTTTCGCTCCTGTAATTCCAGTCAACGGAAAACGCCTTAACAGGAGGTTCAGGATTTTCTGACAGATATCTGATACTAGCCACGGTAGTGTGAGTTCGGAGTACTGCCTTTTTTGCCTCGTCTTTACTCCATGGATACTGCCATCCTTTTGAACGGGTATCTCCTCCATCTTCGTGGACCTTTTTTATCCTCTCAACTTTTTCTTCTGGTAGCTCCAATTCTCTTGGTTCTTTCATGTAGAATGTATCTTGCAGGTCTCGAGCGGGATGGTGTTGTGGGGAAAAAAGCGCGTCGAAATTCCAAAAAGCAGGTTGGATCACATCATATTTCATCTCTGTGAATCCCATCTCTAAAAAAACCCGCCTGACCTTGTCCATCTCTCTTTTTACGGGATGCTTTTTTCCTCCGAACTTTTTAGGTGCATAGGCTTTGACGTCATACGGTCTTAATCTAGCTTCTTTCCACGCACCCGTCCTGATTATCTCCGGGGTCAATTGATTTATCTGAAGTCTTAGTTCTATACCCTTCTCAAGTTCTTTTTTTCCCTTTTCTGTTAGCTTAACGGTTCTTGAAACCTCTCTATTTTTTGATAATATCTCCTTTCTAGATAACAATTTTTTGATAGTGTACTTGTCGACTTCGTATTCCCATAATTTTTCTTCTTTACCCAACTTTTTGATCAGTTTTTCATCTCTACCTTTTTCTTTCAGTGCATTCCTTCCTTTTTTAGTTATTTCGAGAAAGGATTCACCGTTCTCTTTCACTATCTTAGCCCAATCCTTGTCTTTCAGCCATCCTAAAGCTATACCCACCTCGTTTTTACTGAGATCACTTTCTTCTTTGAGAGTGGATATGCTGCATTTTCCAGCCTTTTTATCTAAAAATTTCAAAGCCTTTCTTTCAGGCAGATCTTTTTTTGCCGCACTCTTTTTTACCAGTTTGTAATAGTGTTTGACTTCTTCTTCCACTGCCACCATGTCTTTCGATTTCAACCAGGAGATAGCGTTCATCACTTTGACTTTCTTGTCTAACTCCCCTTCCTCCAGTATCTCATCCGGTGATGCTTCACCGTTGAGTTCATCTAAAGCTAGGAGTGTAGCCTTTTCTAAATAGCTCAAGTCTCCAGTTTTTTCGTTCCTTTTTTCTTCAGCATCTTCCGTCATTTTATCTCCTGAGAGTTTAGGTCATAAATATATATTTTCTCAATGTAATACACTAATTTCCTCTTCTACTTCTTTTACCAACTTCCCATCTTTGATCAAATCCGTGACTCTTTTTATGTCTGGGTGAAGTGAACGGTCTTTTTCAAGTGGATCGATATATTTCCTTATATATCTATATGCTGCCTTCACACCTAGGCCTGGTTTGATATCATGGAACTCCAATGCCTGCGCCGCTGAAATCAACTCAATTGCCACCGTGTACTGCACGTTTTCAACGATTTCTCTGGCATGTCTTGCAGAGATGGTTCCCATACTGACATGGTCCTCTTGACCCGCGGATGTGGGTATGGAGTCCACACAAGCGGGGTGTGATAGGACTTTGTTTTCTGAAACCAATGATGCGGCGGTATACTGTGCTATCATGAATCCAGAATTCAGACCGCCTTCAGGGGTCAAAAATCGAGGCAAGCCGCTTTCTTCTTCATACATCAATTTATCCGTTGTTCTTTCAGATATGTTTCCGATTTCAGATATAGCCATACTTAAAAAATCCAGAGCTAATGCTACGGGCTGACCGTGAAAATTTCCTCCGGAAATAATATCTCCATCCGGAAATACGAGAGGGTTATCAGTCACGGAGTTCATCTCGATCTTCAACACTTTTTCTACATATCTAAGAGCATCTTTAGCCGCTCCGTATACTTGAGGCATGCATCTCAAAGTGTAAGGGTCTTGGACTTTATCACATTCACGATGTGAATCCATTATCTCGCTATCCCTGGTTAACTCTCTCAAATTTTTTGCACATTTGATTTGTCCTCGATGGGGTCTCACATCGTGTATCCTTTCATCGAATACCGCGGAGGTGCCCATGAGGGCTTCAAGACTCATGGCACTGGCTATCTGTGCTGCTTTCAACAGTCTTTTACCGTCTTGGAGGGCTAAAGCACCTATGGCGGTCATCACCTGCGTGCCGTTCAAAAGAGCTAGACCTTCCTTTGCCTCTAATTTTATAGGGTCTATATCAGCTTTTTTTAACGCCTCACCACCGGATAATCTTTTATCGTTGTATATCGCCTCTCCCTCTCCCAATAACACTAGACTCATGTGCGCTAAAGGCGCTAGATCACCAGAGGCACCAACGCTGCCTTTAGCAGGAACTATGGGATGAACACCTTCGTTCAACATATCCAGCAAAATCTCGATAACGATGGGTCTCACTCCACTATATCCTTTGGCTAGTGTGTTAGCTCGAAGAAGCATAGTTCCTCTAACGATCTCTTCATCTAGAGGATTTCCTACGCCACTAGCGTGACTTCTTATGAGGTTCTCCTGAAGTTCTTCAGTTTTTTTCTTATCTATCTTAACGTTGGCCAGATCACCGAATCCTGTATTTATTCCGTATATATTTTCGTCACTATCTAATTTATTTTCCACAATATGTCGAGATACTTCTATCCCTTCCTTACATCCTTCAACCAATTCCACTTTTTCAAGATCCCTAGATACACTTTTTACATCTTCAGGGTCAAGGTTATTTCCGTCGATTTTAATCGTCATTTTTATCTCCCTTCCTTTGCAAAGTTACTCCTCTCTGACCTTGATAATTACCGGATCTTTCCGAGTATTGTTTCTCACTCTCTTCTGAGAGGAGTACTAAACACATCTGAGCGAATCTATCGCCTATAGGCATCTCGATTTCTTTGTGTGTATTATAGGCGCTGAGGGTAAGATCTCCTTCAAATCCTGCATCGATAAGACCGAAGGAAGAGATCACTCCCTGTCGAGCCCAAGTTGTTCTTATCCATAATTCTCCTACCATATATGAAGGGAGTTTCACATATTCGCGAGTAGAAACGGCAAACCATGTGTTGTTAGGTATCACGCTTTCTCCTTCAGTTTGTGGTCTTCTGTCTTCAACCATTGTCTCAGCTATAGTTAGATCATAACCGTTAGGTGTGAGATTTTTTTCGTCAAAATTTTCAATGACCAGCTCGCCTTTTTTCATCAAATCTTTTATCTGGAAGTCAGTGAGTATCATGTTTTGTCTCCATTAGATCGTTCTTTGATAACCCCTGATAGATGAACCCTTTATTTAGAATTTAGGAATGATCGAAATACAAGATGGTTTTTTGGCCTAGTATTCATCAAAGTTTTTTCTTCTTGAAACGTAAAAAGTCTCTTCTTATGGCTCTGTAGAATGAGGGGAAGTAAACCAAGCTGGCCAATATACCTATCACCAAAACCGCCACAAAGAAAACCTCCCGATCGGCTTTATATGGCTCTATACCTCCTATTATGAACCCTAACTCGTCTACGATCAAGCCTAACCCTGCACCGTAAAGCACCGAACTTATTCTAGCGATGGATTTACTCCAGTAATTTATAGCGAGCCAGGAGGAGAGGGCCAAAAGGATGATCCCATAAGTTATGTGGTGTACATGGTATCCTCCTAAGATCAGGTTTCTTCCTACGGTATAGGTGACCTCCGGGCTCACAGTTCGGTCTGCTTCTAAAAGGATAACCCAAAGCCGAGCTGTTAAAAAGCTGATGACGAAGGAAATAGAGATCAAGAAGGGGGTAGATCTTCTCCGTTTGTATATCTCCTTTTTAATGAGGCTTGGAAGATATTTCAATGCCTTGACGGATTTATCCTTTTTCGACATCCTTCATCAAAAAAATAACTTTGCTGGTTCAATTAAAATTTTCGGTTGAATAGCCAACTATCTTACCCTATAAACTTCGCATTCTTCAGATAGATAGACTTGATAAAAGTTTTCAATATAGCTGCTTTTTAATCTTGAATCGAAAGGACTAGGGTTCTCTCCTTGAACTGTAATTGTACCTTTTAACATCTCCTGATCCCACATGATATAGCTGGCATCGTGTTCCTCTAAGTCACTGACAGCCTTGTTAAGGTCTGGATTGAAATACATATCATGGCCCTCTCTCCTGGTTAGATTGGTGTATCCTATAGAGAAAGCCGCAGTACTCATCCTATAGTCCGTGGCTACCTTTCTTTCGGTGGTGCCCTTGATCCAAAATCCCGCTTCAACATCTTCCCACTCAGTTCCTTCGGTGAAACCACCCGCCCTCTCTTGTGAGGGATAGGTTATGGGTATCATAGCGGCGACCATGATGAAGATCACTAAGGACAGCACAGCAGTTTTTTTGAGATCATTATTGGGGTTTATCATGATCTGGAACTGCGTAATCCCTATACCAAAAAATATCGCTACAACAAAAAGCAAAAAACTCAGATGCCGCATAGGTAGTAATGAACTTGATTGGGTAATTGTTCCAACAGTAAGTGATAGGATCAAAAAGACGAACCAACCGAGTATAGAAAGCCCTTCGTTGAAAGTTTTGATAATCTTTCTAGACGAGAGACCGAAAAGAGCCAAGATCATGATGGGCAGGTAAAACAGTATAGTGGTCCCTAATTCTATATCTCTAACTGGTAGAGTACCCAATACCATACTAACTATCACAGGAACGATTATCAGTGATGCGATGATGAAAAACACGATAAAAGATCTGATACTTTGCTTGTGAATATTTACAGGCACTTTGAAGTCGTATCTTCTGCGTATCCTCACCACTAAATCCATCAGTAGTAAACCCAATAACGGTACCGCGATGATGGTGTAGGAAGGAAATCCTAGTGCTCCCTCTATCCTTCTCTGGCCAAAAGGCACGGCATAAAATATCCAATATACTATAGTGAGGAGGAAAAAAGAGATGAACAGTAATGTACGCTGTTTATCTACGTTCCATTCACACGATCGCCAAAGCCTTGAGGTAAAAATTCCTCCAAGAGTCATTAATAGTAGAAAATAAACGGACATATGATGGGTGATTATCAAGGAAGTTAGTACTAAGAACATGATCAAAAGAGCCTTCAAGTTTCTTCGAAAGGTAGTAACGGCTAAAGTTAAAATAAAAGCGAAAAAGAAAAATCCTAGTGTTTCAGGCCTTGGTTGGGAGTAGGCATAAACCACGGGAGGCACAGTAGTGAAAAAGAAGGTGGAAAGTATAGCAGGCCTCCAATCATCCATAAGTTTATTCACTATCAGGAAAACAAAAAGAGGTGAAAGGGCGGATATGAGAACCGGTATGAAGGTAGCAGAATGTATAAGGTCTGTTCCTGAAAGTAGGCTGAATGCTCCTCCTATTATGAACATACCCGGAAAAAATGGATATGCCTTACCCCATCCGTCTATGGAACGATAAGAACCGCCGGTTTCCACCCATTGATTAGTATAATAAATATATTCACCGCAGTCCAACCCCCAAAGAGTATAATCATACAGCGGCACGGTCCTTATCAATAGGGAGAAACTGATTATAGCTATGAGAGCGAACCAACCCGATCTTTTCATCGAGATGATATAAAAGCGAGCAGGTTATATTATTTTTCCCGTGTTTACTCCAAAATTTTAATTAACTATTTTACGATCCTATGATATGGACACAAAAAGATATGCCCGCCATATCGCCCTGCCCGAGATGGGTGAAAAAGGCCAATCTAAGCTAAGTGAAAAATCCGTAGCTGTCTTTGGATTAGGTGCCCTTGGCTCGACGATCACCGATGCATTGGCAAGAACTGGAGTAGGCAGACTAAAACTCGTTGATAGGGATTTTGTAGAACTTTCCAATCTTAACCACCAGATACTTTATGATGAAAGTGATCTAGGAATACCCAAGGCAGAAGCTGCTTTGGGAAGAGTAAATAAGATAAATTCCGATATAAAGGTCGAAAGCGCAGTAGTAGACATAAACCCAACGAATATAGAGGAGTTGCTAGAAGATGTCGATCTAGTAATGGACGGCTCGGATAATATGGAATTGCGCTACTTGGTGAACGATATCTGCGTAAAGATTGGAGTGCCCTGGATCTATACGGCCGTTTTAGGAACTTATGGCATGAACATGAACGTTTTTCCAACAAAAGGTCCTTGCTTGAGATGTCTTATCCCGGAGAAGCCTTCAAGGGGTAGTATGGACACTTGTGAATCTGCAGGTATATTATTCACGCTTCCAAGGACCATGGCGAATATAGCTTGTACAGAAGCTATAAAGTATTTGACGGACAAACCTACGAGACAAGAGCTCTTGACTTTTGATATATGGGGATATGAATACGAACTGACCGAGGTTGAACGTAGAGATGATTGTGAGACCTGTGTAGAAAGAAATTTCGAATTCTTAGCTCTTGAAGAAGATCTGACTACCGAACTGTGCGGTAGAAATTCAGTACAGATAAATCCGTCGGAAAAAGTTGAGCTGCCTCTAGATCAACTAGTTAAAAGATTTGAAAGCGCCGAAAGAAAAGGAGCTAACATGATAAAAATAAACTTAGATGATCATACTCTGAATGTTTTTAAGAACGGCAGAGTTATAGTAGAGGGTACCGACGACACCAAAAAGGCACGAAGCTTATATTCTCGATATATAGGAAAATGATCACATCACAGATCTATAGTCTTAAATTTTATTTCATCTAATAACCTTGGTATCTCTAATGCCTCTTCTTCTTTTTTGATCCTTTTCACCTCACTTCTTATACTTGGTTCTTCAGGTGTCAGCATACAGCAGATAGTAGGTTGGATCGATATGTCGTAAGTTTCGATCATTTTTGCAGTATCTATGATCTCGTTTTTATCTAATCCTATCAATGGTCGGTGGATAGTCATTTCCACGGCCTCATCGACGGTGGCGATATTGCTCAGGGTCTGTGAAGCTACTTGTCCTAGAGACTCACCTGTAGCTATGGAGTCCGCTTTGATCTGGTCTGCCAAAAGTTCTCCGGCCCTATACATCATCCTTCGACATATCAAACATCTGACATGCACGTCACATACCAAAGCGATTTTTTTTTGGATATGTCCAAAAGTACCTAGATGGTGAGTCACATCCCCGTGAATATCTTTCAGTCTTATTGCAAGCTCTTTGATGGTATTCAGGGTTTTATCGTCTGTGAATGGACGATTATCTAGGCCGAGTAGAGAAACCTCCGCACCGCATTCTGCCAATAGGTGGGCTGCGACAGGCGAGTCTATACCTCCTGACAATAGAACTACTATCTTTTTCTTCATGATATGAACCCTGATTTGATCATAAAGCATTTAAAAGTATCTCTATTTACTTTTCTTCATCTACTCGATGAAAGAATGTATTTAGATTCATTTCCAAATAAAAAGGCTTAGAGAGCAAAAAACTTATAAAAGGTATCTTTCTACCACACAAGGCTTAAAGGATATGATGATGAACAAAGGATATACCCGGTTCGAGAAAGCGAGGATAATCGGTGCCCGCTCACTTCAAATATCTATGGGAGCACCGACCCTATTATCTATTGATGATGAAAAAGCACTGGATCCGGTAGATATAGCTATAAAGGAATTCGAAAAGGGCGTTATTCCTATAACAGTTATGAGAGAGGAAGAATGATGACAGACGAAGTCGAAAATGAAGAAGAAGAAAAACTAGTTCCGGAAGATACCTACCTGACGGCAGGGGTTCATATCGGGACCCAGCAGAAGGCAAAGGATATGGAGTCGTTCATTCACAAGGTAAGGAACGACGGTCTATTCGTCTTAGATATAGATCAAACTGACAGTAGGATCAAGACGTTGGCCAAGTTTCTTTCTAGGTATCCTTCTGAAAGGATCTTGCTCGTATCTGCTAGGCAATACGGAAAGAGGCCCATCGAAAAATTCTCGGATATAGTTGGAGCCGCTAGTATCGCAGGCAGGTTCATCCCGGGTACTTTGACTAACCCTTCTCTAGATCAGTTCATAGAGCCGGAAGTACTCATCGTGATCGATCCCACCGCGGATCGACAAGCGGTCAAGGAAGCAGTCAATGCAGGCTTACCCATAATAGGGCTGGTTGACACGAACAACACTTTAGAAAATGTGGATTTTGCCTTGCCAACTAACAATAAAGGACGTAAATCATTAGCTCTTGTTTTCTGGTTATTGGCAAGAGAGATGAAACTGATCAAAGAAGAGATAGATAATAGGGATGAATTCGATTACGAGGTAGATGATTTCGAACAGACCTTGTAAAATACGTGTTTCCCTTTAGTAAAGGCGAACGGTCTCTAAATTTCTAATTGCTCTAGTGCTTATACCATACTTTTTGTAGATGGTACTGGCAAGATTAGTCGCCTTGCTTTCTTCACCGTGACACACAAGTACGCGATCGGGTGTTGGCTGCATCTTGCTTATATAATGCAGTAATTGTATCCTATCACTGTGCCCTGAAAAACCCTCGCAGGTGTGAACGTTCAATCTAACAGGGATATCAATTTTTTCTCCCTTTTCGGTCAATGTTAGTTTATCATAACCTCTTTGAATTTTGTTTCCGATGGTTCCTTTGCCTTGATAACCCACGAAGATAAGAGTCGATTCAGGATCGTCCCCCCATGATTTAAAGTACTCCAATACCGGACCGCCGTTCATCATGCCTGCGGTGGCGAGTACTATGGCGGGTTCTTCACTATCGCATATATCCTTTCTTTTATCCATGCTTCCAACTTCTTTGAAGATATCCGAAAGAAACGGATTCTCGTCTTCATGGAATATCTTTTTTTTCAGAGAATTATTTAAGAATTCAGGATAGGCAGTATGGATGGCGGTAGCTTCCCATATCATACCGTCTAGATAAATTGATGTTTTAGGTAGTTCTTCCTTTCGTATGGCCTCTTCGATGACCAACATCACTTCCTGTGACCGTCCTACTGCGAATACGGGCATGATCACTTTACCGTTCCTATTATTTAGTGCCTGATCCAATATGTCTTTCAATTGCTCTACTGCATCTTTTCTACTCGGTTGTAAGTCATCATAGCCTCCATAGGTAGACTCTATAACCACGGTCTCCACTCTTGGAAATTTATTTCTAGCTTGATTGAAGAGCCAAGTATCATCATATTTTATGTCACCAGTTATGGCCACATTATAATCACCATCTCCGATATGCATATGAGCCACTGCGGAACCAAGGATATGTCCTGCGTTGTGCATCGTAAGTCTTATATCAGGGGCTATATCGGTGGTTTCTCCGTATTCTAATGGGATCGTCCGCATGACCTGTTCTCTAACATGTTTTGATTGGTAGGGTGGATCCCTCGCATCGCTAACATTGACTTTGATATAATCCAATTGAAGTAGCGCCGCAAGATCACGAGTAGGTGCGGTTGTATAAACCGGTCCTTTAAACCCATATTTATAGAGAGCGGGTATGATTCCGCTATGGTCTAGATGTGCGTGGGTCAACACGATACCGTCTATTTCTTCTAGAGGCATGAGTTCAGGGGCATTTAGATATGGTGTACCCTCACTGTTTTCGTCTTTTGCAGAAACGTCGATACCACAATCTATCAGGACCTTACTATCTCTAGTCTGTAATAGGTGAGCGGATCGACCGACCTCTCTGTAGCCTCCTAGAGCGGTGATACGTCCAAATTTTTCACCTGTTCGTTTATCTCTATTTATCTTTCTGCCCACGTCGTTTAGGAATTTTTTTCTTTCTTGTCTTACTTTACCTAAGTATCCTCTTATATCCTGAACAGTTTTAGATTTTATAGGAGGAGTTCTGATCACATCTACAGCCCATTTGGTTTCTCTTTTTATCTCATTCAAAAGCTTACCGTCTTTTCCGATAGCTATACCAGGAGCTTTTGCTTCTATGGTAGCTTCTCCTGTATCATTTTTAAAAGAAATATCGGTTATATCCGCTTCTTCGGGTACGATCTCCCTTATCTTTTTTTCAGCCTTTTCGGGATCGTCCAACAAGGAAGGATCGGGTCGGATTTCGACTCTCCTTTTTAACTTTCCTGCTAGTTTCTTCATGGTGTCGGAATCTTCTGTAAATTCGTCCATATCTTTAGTATATATGACTACTACAGACCCCTCGAACTGGATGTCCGTGATCCGAACAGTTCTAGATACTATCTCTCTGACCGCTTCTTTTGCTTCTTCCAAAATGTCCTCAACGCTCATAAAATCACTTTTTGTAGTTTAGTATTTTTTAGTTTTCTTGTTCCATATTTGTGTATTGGCAGAGTACAAGGAATACAATTACACTCACCGTATATGTGTGAAATACCCCTCCAACCGATCTTTTTCTCCTTATAGGATCATAAATGGGTCGAAAAAGTTTCACAAAGCGGGCAAGTTCTTCTTTTTCCTGAGCTCTGAAATCTTTTTCTCTATCTCTTTACCATCTATATATTCAAAACCATCCTCGGTTATGGTCGCTATATTTATCCCGTCGCCGGATGCTGAGTCCCTACTACTCGATACGAGCAAAGAAAGTGTGGCCAATTCGACCCCCTCATTTACGTCCATGTCCTTTTTGTAATGGTCCTCAAGAACACCATAGACGAATTGTGATCCAGATCCTTCGGCGACATAATCATCCAATATGGCGCCTCCTAATGGATCGATGGAGTAAATCTTTCCGCTTCCATCAGGGTCAATACCACCTAAGATCAGACCTACATAGTAGGGAAACATCCTTCGTCCCATCATTATATTTGAGAGTAAGGTGGTAGCAGCTCCTACGGACATGATCTTTTTTCTCTTCAGTTCATATAGTTCAACTTCGGAGCGCAGATACCGTGTCAAGACTTGACCATCGGCTACCAATCCTGCTATGGTCATGCCTATGTTATCTGTTACCTGGAATAATTTTTTGGTATCTTTGTGGGATATCATATGTCCCTTCGTTGCTCTTTTTTCAGTTGCCAGAACGACTCCATCTTTACAGACGAGACCCACTGTGGTGGTACCTTTCTTATTGTTTCCTTCATGCATAATTTCACGCTCAACCCTAATGTTCATGTTTTTTATTTGGTTCTAAATTCACTGGGATACGAATACTTTATCCCTGAACAAATCTATGCGATTTGAATGGAATTAACCAATACAAAATCCTTTACATGCGTATAAGAAAGGCACTACTATTTAGATGTTTTCATTTTCCTCCACTGGCAATTCAAATATGTCTCATCTATAAATCGATTGACTCGTTTTACTGGAGGATACTTTTTCATCTCTCACGGTCGCCCCTCCTAACGATTGAAAATGAATGGTAGTTCTCATGCCCATGTTGATCACCTTTTGTATGGTGTCGAATAACAATGTTCTTTCTAGATCTTCTTCAAATATATGTCTCTTTATTATTATCGATTTTGGTATGGCTTTCTCATCTCTCCTTATATTGTATATATTGGACCCTTTTGCCAATATCATCACGAGATTTTTTTCAAAACCAGCTCTTTGTTTATCGTTAAGATTTAGGAGCATACTTTTGTGTTCTTCACTAACGTTCAATCTATAAACGATTTCTAGTCTTTTTTTATTCTTCTTGGGATTGCCCAACAAGACGACTCTGTTACCATGTTCTAGATGAATCAACCAATTCAATTCAGGATGATCTTTGACGTCGTAGTCTCTGTTTTCTTCTTCGAGCCATCCGATCATTTTTTCTTTCATAGGTGGTGGTTAAATTATCTCACGGTTAATGAACTTTTGCACTCTCGATACTTCTCGATGTTATTAACTAAAATAACATGACTAAAATAACATGAATTTCACACCAATATCAGCTCAATGACCCGAAGTACAAAAAGAGGTGTTACTATCATCAAAAAATCGTCATCGATCATTATGGAGGGATATTCGGCGATGATGGCAACTATAGAACCAGTGGAGGCCATGATTAGGATGATCAACATACTGAAATCGGTCAATATACTCAAGATCAACACGGCGAGAGTTCCCCATACAAGCAATGGTACATAAGGATAAAGATATGAAGCATGGAATTGTATCTCACCTATCAAAGGATCTCCTACTCCCATCCCTACCAGACATACGACAGCAAGATGCATGGGGAAAAAGAATAAAGTGATACCTGCGGCCATGGCCGCCCAGGCATAAGAGGCGATCTGTCTCTTTTCATAATGTCTCATGCCGTAAACATCGAATCCAAAGTAAAGTCTTAGAGCTTCAAATGCTAGAATTGCTGAAGCTATTACGATCAACCAAAATCTTTTAGAATATCCTAATATGGGATCTGGGATAAGATAGTAAACTAAAACGATCCAAGTCATGGAGTGCAAGATCCTTCTTAACAATTTTTCATCTTCTTTCATCCGATCTTTCCTCTTACCATCGTTGAACGAAAATCATGACCTACAGAAAGAAGTAGAAGAGGTTTTTCCCCTCACAAAAAAGAGGGGCGCCGATACAACTAGATGTTTTATAATTCCTCTATCCGATCTTGTTCTTCTCTCTGATCTATCACTCTCTTTGCCTTTCCAACTGTTCTAGGAAGTGTTCCTGGCTCCAAAAGTTTCAATCTTGCTTTTATGTTCAAGACAGCCGTCAGGTTCTCACTCGCTTCTTTCTTTAATTTTTCCTCGTCATACTCGCTGGATTCATAGTGATCTTTGTCCACTTCAGCCCTAACGTATAGTTTGTCGAGTACGTCTCTGTCCACAATTATCTGATAGTGTTCACCTATACCTTCGGTTTCTAGGAGTGCAGCTTCGACTTGGCTTGGGAAAACGTTGACACCGCCTACGATCAACATATCGTCGCTTCTTCCCTCGATCTTCTCTATCCTCGGATGCTGACGACCGCATTCACATTCTTCGTAAGTTACTGATCCCACATCTTTTGTTCTATATCTAAGGAGCGGCATCGCTTCTCTGGTGAGCATGGTGAAGACGATCTCTCCTTTTTCACCTTCAGGTAAAACTTCTCCTGTTTTAGGATCGATAGTCTCTACCAAAAATTCGTCACTCCATATATGAAGTCCATTCTGCTCGGGACATTCTACAGCAACTCCTGGACCGTAAAGCTCGCTCATCCCGTAGACGTCTTGTGCCTTTATACCTAACGAGTTCTCTATACTTTCCCTAGCTTCTTCACTCCATGGCTCCGCTCCGAACATCCCTACTTTCAGGTTAAAATCTTCAAGAGGATCGAAACCATATTTTTCTGCAGCTTCGGATAGATATATCGCATATGAAGGAGTTGCCGCTAAAACTTCCGTCTGAAAATCATTCATCATCTTGATCTGTTTTTTGGTGTTTCCAGTACTTGTTGGAAGTACGGCACATCCCATGACTTCCGCACCCTGATGGAAACCAAGGCCACCAGTGAAAAGACCGTATCCGTAGGCGTTCTGCACGATGTATTCCGGCTCAACCCCTGCAGAATCATAACATCTAGCCATGAGGTCACCCCACACATCCATATCTTTCTTGGTGTAGGAAACAACTGTGGGTGTTCCAGTGGTGCCTGAAGAAGCGTGGAACCGCACTACTTTCTCTTTGGGTACCGCTAAGATACCATAGGGGTAATGATCACGCAGATCATCTTTCACGGTAAAGGGGACCTTGCGGGCGTCTTCTAATTTTTTTATGTCGGACGGTTTGATACCTTCTTCTTTGAATCGTTTTTTGTACATAGGTACGTTTTCATAGGCATATTTAACTTGTTTTAACAATCGTTTTTCCTGCAGCTCTCGTATATCATCCAATTTCATCTTCTGGGCTTTTTCGTTAAACATAATTTCACCTTATATTATATGTCGTCAGCCACGCAGTACTTTGATTTATTATAAGTTTTTCGAAGAAAGTGATCACTGTAGATTTAAACGAGTTTTGCTCGTTATGGTAGTAGTATCACCGATACTGAGTTCCTTAAAATATAGAGGACAACAAGGGGATCAATATCATCACTAATGGGACCGATATCACCGTGGTCCATGAAACCGAAAGAGCTGTTCCTTTAGGATTTAAACCGTATGGTAATAAAAACATGTTAGTGCTGGTGATGGGGAGTATCGAGTTTATCACTATAACGGCGAACCAAGATCCTGGTATGATATCTAACAACATCAAAGGTGTGAACACAAGTGTTATGATGATGGGTGTGTATAACATAGTCGTTAAGAATGCGTTGCGACCCACGTCCCAATAGAACTCTCTTTTTTCTCCCTTTTTCTTTGGAAAGATCATCTTTTTCATCTCGTCTAATTTTAGGTCTTCAGGATGTATTCCTGAACCTACATAGTAGAGTGCAGCTGGTATCGTCAGAGCGCTGAGGAAAAACAATACCGTACCTCCATCACCCATGGCTTCAAGGTCGATACCGGCAAAACGATTCACAAATATGCCTGCCAAGATGAATGAAAGTAGATACCATGGATACAACTTGAGATACCAGGGCAAAGGTGATTTATCTTCCTTTAGGTCATTCTTTCTTTCATGTTTGTGCATTACCGAGAGGATGTACGGTATGACTGCGAACAGTCCAACACCAACAAAGGCTATGTATATACCTGCGGGAACGGCCCATCCTTCTATAGCTAGAAGAGCTCCTCCCACGAAGGCCGCACTCCTACCTTGGTTAGTCAATACTGTTTTTAAAAAGGTTCTTTTTTTCATCCCTTTGAGATTTAACTTTTTTGCTTCCACTTTTCCTAGGAAGTACGCAATTATATACATAAAAGTCAGAACACCAAAAGTTATCCCTGTGAATATGAGCTCCTCTCTTCCGAAGGAGATATTTACAAATATCCTGAACATCAGTATAGGGATAAAAACGAACAATAGTACTAGACCGATTTTTTTCATCACCTGGTTTATTCTTTCTTGTCCAAATGGTTTTGCTAGAACATACGAAACTATCAATCCTACAACTATCCATGGAAGGGTCCTCAACCCGCTTATGTATGGTAGAATGCTCTCTATGACGCTAATGAAAGACATATATCGATGAAAAGGGAAAAGATATTTAAAAAGTTCGCTTCCTATCTTGAAAAATTTCAAAAAAGAAATGAAGCCTCAGATCCATGGACGTATGTAGAACTCTTTTACCACTGTATTAGTGTTTCCGTTCACATCCTCCATCTCGATCTTTACTTCGTAAGGCTCATCCCTTGGCCATACATTTTCATAGGTCATAAGATAATAGTGTTCGTGAAGATCATCTTTTTCCATCCTAGTTCTGTTTTCTTCGTCGTCTTCTAAAGTTATATAAACGCTGTCTTCCTTCACTTCCGAATTTGAAGTTATCTTTGCTCTGATAGTTATATTGTATTCTTCTTCATAGCTGATATCTTCGATCTCTACCAACTCGCCTTCTTCATCGTATATCCAAACTTCTATCTCGTTTACCGTAGGATCTGCAAGATCACTGAATGGGGGATTCATTAGTAAAATCCAGACAGCTAAAAGCGTCACTGAATAGATGCCAAAATTTTTTGCCCAATCTTTGGTATTTAGATCATCCACTTTTAGTTTAAGAGCACTATAGGCGGGTTTCAAAAAAAGAAGCCCGATAAGCCCTGCTAAAATTCCCGTTTCCCAGTCCCCAGTGTGGTTAAAAACTAGATGGCTGATAACCGAAAATATAGGAGCTATGGCTATACTTACCAAGGTTATTTTACCTTCGTTGATCTGCTTTTTCATGTACTCCTTTCGATCGAACTCCGGCATCTCAAAGTTCGAATCTTCTTCCTCTTTATCGTTCTCTTCCATATATCGAGATAACAGAGGGATAGTGTTTATTAAAAATCTTTTGTGTAGACCCTTATCGGAATTTTACAAAATACTAATAAAGGTGTTCTCTTTCTCGAATCCGATGTCGGCTAGACAAGATGATCTTGAAGGGCTTTTCGATCCTTCTTCCATCGCTGTGATAGGCGCATCTAGAAAGGAAGGTAAAGTCGGCCATAAACTATTATCTAACATACTACAATCAGGATATGACGGTGAGGTTTATCCAGTAAATCCAAAAGGTGGCGAAGCACTGGGTAAAAAATTGTATAGATCCGTTGAAGAGATCCCTGAACCAGTCGACTTGGCAGTTATAGTGGTACCTGCGAAGATCGTTAAAGAGACTGTTCACCAGTGTGGAGAGATAGGGGTCAAACACCTAATCATTATCTCATCCGGCTTTTCAGAGATAGGCGAAGTTGAAGAGGAGAGGGCCTTGGTTGAAGAGGCAAGAAGATACGGCATGAGAGTTTTGGGCCCTAATGTTTTTGGTATCTACTCGGCCAAATCTGAACTCAACGCTACTTTTGGCCCTTCCGAGATCGAGAAAGGCAGCATCGCAGTTCTATCTCAGAGCGGAGCTTTGGGCATCGCTCTCATAGGCAAAACCGCTCAGCAATACCTAGGCCTTTCCGCCATAGTGAGCATAGGCAACAAGGCGGACATCGATGATATCGATTTGGTGGATTATTTTAGTCGGGACGACGAAAGTGAAGTGATAATGATCTATATGGAGGGTATGGAGAACGGCAGAGAATTCATGGAAAAAGTGGAGGACCTAGAGGAGGATAAAACGGTGATAATCTTAAAATCTGGTCGTTCAGAGAAAGGTGCTACCGCAGTGGCTTCACACACTGGCTCATTGGCGGGTAGTGATCGTATATTTTCTTCAGCTTTCAAACAGTGTGGTGTTCTTAGGGCTGAAGAACTTAGGGAAGCTTTTAACTGGTCCAGGGCATTCTCTAACTCACCTTTACCGGAAAAAGACAATGCAGTTGTCGTTACAAATGGAGGAGGAATAGGGGTTCTCAGCGCTGATGCCGCGGAGAAATACGGTGTTAAATTGCTAGATGACCAAACACATCTCAAAGAGACTTTTGGGGACGTTATACCTCCCTTTGGATCGACTAAAAACCCAGTAGATATAACGGGGCAAGCTGGAAAGGAAGAATATGAAAGATCTTTGAGATGCGCATATGAAAGTGAAGAGATCGGATCGGTCATAGGTCTATATTGTGAGGCTGGAGGCGGCGATGCATGGGGTGGGGCTAAAGCTATCAGGAAGGTTTACGAAGAATATGGTGATGAAAAGACGTCAGTTTTCACTTTCGTAGGTGGAAAGCAAGCGGACGAATGTGTTCAATGGCTGAGAAAGCATGATATCCCCGCTTTTACCGATACTTACGAATGCGTGTCTGCATTAGGGGCACTGTACAGAAAAAAGAGGTACATCGCTAGGAAAGAAGAAAAAAAGGAGATACCTGAATCAGATATGCCTCTTGATGAGATCAGAGATATATTGGAAGATGTTAGGGAGAGCGGCAGACTGACTCTACGTGAAGACGAAGCAAGAGAGGTCCTACATCTAGCGGGTATCCCCATGGCTGAAGGAAGGGTGGTGACTTCGTTAGAAGGTGCGATAAAGACCGCCGAGCAAATAGGATATCCTGTGGTTTTGAAAGTTGTCTCCGAAGACATAATCCATAAATCCGACGCTGGAGGATTGGCGTTGGATCTAGAAGATGAAAAAGAAGTCGTAGATGCTTACCAGGCTATACGATCTAACGTAAGAAAGAAGTATCCAGATGCTCACGTAAAAGGCATATCGGTGGCAAAGATGTTGAAAGGAGGAGAAGAGACCATCGTCGGCGGCACGAGAGACAACACATTTGGTCCTTTAGTGATGTTCGGATTAGGGGGTGTTTACGTGGAGATACTTGAGGATGTAGAGTTCAGGGTTGCCCCCATAGATAAAAAAGAGGCTAGAAGGATGATAGGAAATATAAATGCATTCCCGGTTTTGATGGGTGCAAGAGGGGAAACTAGAAAGGATCTCGAAGCATTGGCAGATGTTATATATAGGGTATCATATTTGATGGATGAGGTGGATGATATAGCGGAAATGGACCTCAACCCTATCAAGGCTTTTGACCAAGGAAAAGGTTGCAAATCAGTTGATGTTGCTATAAATCTAAAAAGAAGGTGATCTAAAAATGAAGAACATTATCATATCTTCCACGGAAAAAGATGCGGGTAAAACCACCATCGGTTTGGCGATAGCCCTTTCGACGGATAGGTCTTTGAATTTTTTTAAACCCTTTGGCGACAGACCGATCTACAAGAAAAAAAGATTGATAGATTACGATGCGAAGTTGTTCAAGAACGTATTGGATTTGGACACAGATTATGAAAAGTTTTGCATCGGTTTCGATCATTCTAAGATAAAATATGCATATGATGAAACTACTATCAAAGAGAAGATAAAAGAAAGAGTACAAGAACTCTCCAAAGGAAAAGACGGGTTGATCATAGAGACAGGTGAGCATTGGGGTTTTGGCTCATCTATAGGTTTAGACCCTATATCTATTTCAGACATGGTCGAATCCGAAGTTCTGTTGGTAACCTCTGTTTCTGGCACAGAGGTCGCGGATAAACTGACAACCGCTTCGCGGTATTTTGAGAAGAACGGAACAGAAGTGAAGGGAGTAGTACTCAATAGAGCGGAATCACTGGAAGAGATGGAAGATTTCGTTGTCCAAGATGTTGAAGACCTTGGCCTGGATGTTTTAGGTATTGTTCCGGATATATCTAGTTTAGACCTAACCAGGATGAGGTTCATAAACGATATGCTATTTGGTAAGGTAGTTGCAGGAGAGGGTGGTTTGGACAACATAGTCAAAAATGTTTATGTGGGTGCCATGAGCGCAGACGAGATGATACGGACTCCTTCGTTCCAAGAAAAAAGAAAATTGATGGTGACAGGTGGTGACAGGGCGGATGTGATTTTAGCATCCTTAGAGGAAGGAACATCAGGTATAATTTTGACAAATAATATAATACCGCCGAGCAACATAATCTCTAGGGCTGATAGGGCTAACATACCTCTCATATCTGTGCCCATAAATACTTACGAAGCCGCACAGCGTATCGAAAGGATGGAGACTATAACCACCATAGATGATAACTTCAAGATAGAACATATCAAAGAAAAAGTCTGTCCCAACCTTGAGATAGACTTGTGATCTGTAGGATGGTAGGGAATGAGTTACGATACAGACTATGTGGAGGCTGAGACTGCACTGAAGAATATAGGCAGAGGTGACAGAGTTTTCGTGGGTTCTGGAGCCGCGGAACCTCAATATCTCGTGAAAGAACTGATGGACTTAGCAAATCAATTCTATGACACTGAGATATTTCACATACAGACTCTCGGAGTGGCTCCCTATACTGAAGATAAGTTCGAGGATCGTTTCAGGCACAATGCCTTTTTTGTAGATGATAATACAAGAGACGCTGTGGCAGAGGGAAGAGCCGATTACACGCCCATATTTATGCGAAATATCCCAGAACTTTTCAAGACCGGTCGCATACCTCTAAACGCCTCATTAATACAGGTTTCCCCTCCAGATAGACACGGATGGATGAGTCTAGGTATAGCTGTGGATATCATAAAGTCTGCTGTTCAGAATTCCAAAATGGTGATCGCCCAGGTGAATCCAAATATGCCTAGAGTCCATGGAGACTCTTTCATCAATGTTGATGACGTGGACTATTTGGTTAAACATGAGGAAGAACTGTTGGAGTTTGATCCCATTGTTCCTACTGAAAAGGCGGAGAGGATAGCAGAGAACGTCAGTCCACTGATAGAGGACGGAGCAACTCTTCAGGTGGGTTATGGAGAGATCCCAAATGCATTGTTGTCACATTTGGAAGAAGAAGAGGATCTAGGGGTACACACCGAGATGTTATCGGAAGATCTTGCGGGACTTATAAAGGATGGTATCATAACGAACAAAAAGAAGAGCATTGACCCGGGCAAGAACGTAGCATCCTTTCTGATGGGGACTAAGGATCTCTATGATTTTGTAGATGACAATCCCGAAATTGAATTACATCCCACCGATTATACGAACGATCCATTCAATATAGCGAAGAACTATAAGATGACTGCAATAAATACTGCTCTACAGGTGGACTTGACTGGACAAGTATGCGCTGATTCTTTAGGATACAGTTTTTACAGCGGCATCGGAGGACACGCAGATTTTATGCGGGGAGCAGGTTATGCAGAAGATGGCAAATCCATCATCGCCCTTTCCTCAACTGCTCAAGATGGTGAAGTATCCAGGATAGTCCCTTCTTTGAATGAAGGAGCTGGTGTGGTCACAACGAGAGGCGATGTAGAGTACGTGATCACTGAGTTTGGAGTAGCTTATCTAAAAGGTAAAAACATCCGACAGCGTGCCATGGAACTGATCAACATCGCCCATCCTAAATTTAGAGACGATCTACTTAAAGAAGCAAAAGAAAACAAGCTCGTCTTTAAAGACCAGATGTTGGTCGTTGGAGAAGGTGGAAGGTACCCGGATGAATACGAAGAGTATAAGGATATAGGGGGTAAAGAATTTCTTTTCAGGCCCATGAAACCCACTGACGATGAATTGTTGAAAGACCTTTTTTATTCATTATCCGATGAAAGTCGTTATAAACGCTTCATGAGCGCCAGAAAAGACATGCCGCACGGGAGAAGACAGGAATTCGTTCAAATAAATTTCAAAAAAGAGATGGCAATCGTTGTGATAGACCCTGAAATAGAAGGTCCACATAGGATGATCGGCGTGGGGGATTACAGGATAAAAAAGGGCCAGAACGTGGCCGAAGTCTCTATCATGATAAGAGACGAGTATCAAGGTCAAGGAATAGGTACGATCTTATTGGAATACCTGACCATGATAGCTCAGGATCAAGGTCTTTACGGATTCACGGCGGAAGTCTTAGCGGACAACCGAAAGATGCTTCGAGTTTTTGAAAAGATGGGTTACGATATAGAAAAACGGAGAAAATTTGGAGAGTACGAGTTAAGGATGAGATTCAGATGATAGGTGGTCCCGATGTGTACAAAAACAGAAAGGCGAGTGCCGGCTAGCGAGGAAATGAGGAACATCGACTTCGCAGCGATAAATAAAATCGTGAAGGATGTAAAAAATCAAGAAAGGTACCAACTCATAGAGAGTGAAGCAAGAGATGTTTTGATATGTGCGGGTATAGATATACCTGAAGGTAAAGTTGTAAAGGATATGGATGGCTGTATAAGAGCGGCTGAAGAGATAGGTTATCCCGTAGTGTTGAAAGTAGTTTCGGAGGACATAGTTCACAAGATGGATTTAGGGGGAGTCGTAGTAGGTATTTCCGACGAAGAAGATGTAAAGGAAGCTTACCAAGCCATATTATCAAGAGTAAAAAAACGTAAACCTGTGGCTAGGATAAGAGGTATATCCGTGTCTAAGATGATCCAAGGGGGCAAAGAAGTGGTGGTAGGTGGCATGGCTGACCCTACCTTTGGACCTGTGGTGATGTTTGGTTTAGGAGGTATATATGTGGAGGTGTTCCAGGACGTGGAATTCCGTATAGCTCCTTTAACTCTCGACGAAGCACATGAGATGATTTCAGATATAGATTCTTTTCCACTCCTCTTAGGATCAAGAGGACAGAGTTGTAAAGACTTAGATGCTTTAGCGGATATGATCTGTAGAGTGGGAGATATCGTTCACGAAGTAGAACATATAAAAGAGTTAGACCTCAACCCCGTGTTAGCTCTTGAAAACGGAGCAAAAGCTCTAGACGTGTCTATCAACCTCGGCTGAACTCCTTTTTCTTATCACTTAGCAAATAAAAAACTATGACTTACACTAATTTATCCCTCTGATCTCCTTCGAGATCTCCTTTATGTATTTATCCCTCTCTTCGAGATATACATCTTTTTCTTGGGCTACCAGCAGGAGAGCTGTTTTCACCTCTATGTTCATCTTGTCCTGTTTTTTGTTTACTAGCGACATGATTTCCTGCTTGGAGAGATCACTTTTTTCTACAACTTTATCTAACAACTCAGGGAAAAGGTCTTTTTTTTTCTCTTTTAATATGTCTGTGGAAGGTTCAAAACCCATGGGAATATCTACACTTTCAAAATCAAATCTAGCTATAACTAGATCATCTTTTACATCGACTAGACTTAGTTCCTGTGCCCTTTCCAATACTCGTCGAGCATATTTCGAGGGATACCAATCTAAGTCTGCGGATTGAGAGTAAATGAAGTCCTCTTTGTCTATCTTTCCTCCCTCTTTTTTGAAAAGGAAAGCTAACACTTTTTTTAACTCCTCTGATATTTTATCGCCTCCCTTAGCGATAGGATGAAACCTTTAAGATTTTCATGTTTTATATATTTGGCCCTGTTCAGCGTTGCTCCTCCTACAAATAAATCAAAATCACCATGGGGAAGGGACCTTATATTTCTTTCTTCGAATCGTTCATTGGATAGACTGGAGAAAATGATCTTATCTACTCCCTGGTCTAAGGCGAATTCAGCGATACCGTTGACCCCCATATTTCTTATATTTTTTGAAGGAGAGATAACCCCTTCTTTATAGTCTATGGATAGGATCAATTGATCACTAAGTTCAACGGATCCCATTATACTTTTTTTTGATCGTATCGTTTTGGTTGAGATGATAGTTCTATTTGCTCCAGCGATGAAAGAATCGGTGACCCCCTCAGGATCTCTAGCCCCCACATCGGCCCACACTTCCCTTCTACTGCTGACCTTTCTTATGGCATCTGTTTGTGGTTTATTGAACTCGATACCATCTATATCCAGCAGGTGAACTTTATCGTAGCCTTTCAGTTGTCCTAGAATGTCCCACAGGTCCAATTCTTCTCCGTTTACCATGTAGGGTTCGTATCTTTCGTTTTTGACTACAACCGGTTTTCCGTTTATAAGAGAGATAGAGGGGATGATCTCTTTATCCATATACGGTGATATTGTAGGTGCTTTATAAATGGATTGATTTTTTTAGATCAAGTATGGATTGACCCGAAGACCTAATATCAACTGCGTTTTTATATGTTTGTGAAAGTGAAGATCCGACGAGCCGATACCGAGGATATAGATGCGATATTGGAGCTTAAAAAGAAATCGATGGGGCCTGTTTGGAATGAAGCAGGTATCAGTTATGATGATAAATCGCTAAAGAAATTTCTACAGGATAGATTCATGAACGACAAGATAACGTTAGCGGTGAAGCCCGTATCCCAAAACGAAGAGACTTTGATAGGATTTCTACATTCAACCACCTATGAAGGGGTGGTAACTTCCAAAAAAATTAGAGATATCTTGACTCTAGCGATCCATCCTGACCACTTCGGTGAAGGGATAGGAAGCGCTCTAATGAAAAATGAGAAGGAAGATGCGCTGAAAAATGGAGTAGATATAATCCGATTGGAAGTCCTGTCCGAGAATAATCGGGCAGTAGATTTTTATGATAAACAAGGCTTTTCCGAAAAAAAGAAGATATTGATAAAAAAGCTGTATTCAGACGAGGCGTGACCATATCAGTAAGGATTTTCCTTTGCGTCGTACTCTACGTTTTCTAGGCATCGATAGTTCAGTTGATCAAAGTCTATAAAGCCAGCTGTGAGTACCAAAGTGAAACGCTCATTTTTCTATGGTTTTGAAGAGGTAAGCGTCAAGGGGAATCACATCCGCATGAGAGAGACAAGGAAGCTCTCCCAGCTCGCTCATCTACTACATGACTTGGAAGAACAGGATAAGGATAGATTCCAAGAGATGTTCGACAGGTCTGGCTTCTTTTTTACCTTTGAAATGTTGTGAACAACCTGCGATATCATCAGGATGTATCGATATCACTGGTTCAAATACACTGCTTGAAAAGATCTTGATGGATGTTTCCATACATATCTAAATTTATTGAAAGAAGGACCCTAATGTTAAAATATCACTATAATATTCTAGTAAAATACTGTAATATAACGGTTTACACTATGAAAAAAGGTCCCGAAAAAGGAATGGGAAAGCCGCCCCAAGCGCCCATGCTACCCAATCTTTTGAGGTTGGTAAGATACGCAAAAAAACACCGGTTGAAGATAGCTGGTGTGATGATCGCAGTGATCATATCTACGACGTTGGGACTGATCCCTCCCTGGTTGATAAGGTATGGTATCGACAACATGATAATCCCTGGAAACATCGATAGTCTATGGATCATCGCAGTGGCCATGGTGGCTACCGCTCTGTTAAAAGGGTTTTTCGATTTCGTGAAAAGCTATTCCTCTGAATTGATAGCTCAGAGTATAATCCACGATATCAGGGTCAATTTGTATGAACATATGAATAGATTGTCTTTCTCTTTCTACGACGAAGCCAGGACTGGAGACCTGATGGCCAGGATAACCACGGATACTGATACTCTCCGCCATTTTCTCGGGAGGGTGAGTTCCTTCGTGACCGAGAACATATTGACCATAATAGGCATACTGATAATAATGATTTACTGGGACTACCGTTTGGGACTACTGTACGTCATGCTCCTCCCTCTCATGGTATTCGGCATGTATATGTACTCTTCCAGGGTCAGACCCATGTTTCGAAAAGTGAGGAAGAGATTTGCCAAGTTGACCGAGATGGTCCAGGAAAACTTCGTCGGTATCGAGGTGATCAAGCTCTTCGGGAGGGAAGAACAGCAGAAGGAAAGGTTCAACAAGCAGAATCGGGATTACGTCGGGATCAACATAGAAGCCGCCAAAGTATCCGCACTTTGGATGCCCTACGTTCACTTTTTGATCGGTCTGAGCACCGCTTTGGTGGTGTGGTATGGTGGGAGATTAGTCATCCAAGGGACGATATCGTTAGGGATGTTGGCGGGTTTTATCAGTTATATCGCGATGCTGACCCGTCCCGTGAGACAGACAGGGATGATGATCAACCTTAGCAGTCAAGCTGCCGCCGCCTCGGAAAGGATATTCGACGTCATGGACATGAACCCGGATGTGAAGGATGCTCCAAACGCTCATGAATTACCACCTGTGAAGGGGAGTGTAGAATACCGGGGTGTGAGTTTTTCATACAAGGGTGGTAAAAAGGTGTTGAAAGATATAGACATAAAGGTTGAGCCCGGTGAGACTGTGGCTGTCGTCGGTCCTACAGGGTCTGGAAAAAGTACCCTGTTACATCTTTTACCTAGATTTTACGACCCCGATGAAGGGTCTATACTGATCGACGAACACGACATAAAAAATGTGACCGTCGACAGCCTTAGAAAACAAGTAGGCATAGTACTCCAGCATACTTTCCTATTCGGTGCTTCTATCAGAGAGAACATTTCCTACGGAAGAGAGGATGCATCTATGGAAGAGATAATCAAATGTGCTAAGATCGCACAGATCCACGATTTCATCGAGTCATTACCTTTAGGGTATGAAACACCTATCGGGGAGAGGGGTGTTGACATATCCGGAGGGCAGAGACAAAGGCTCGCCATGGCACGTGTCTTACTGACCGACCCCGGACTCCTCATACTCGACGAACCGACCTCCAGTGTTGACGTTGAAACTGAAGACAGGATGCAGGAGGCGATGAAAGATGTAATAAAGGATCGGACCACCTTCGTTATAGCTCATCGACTATGGACGGTACAGAATGCAGATAAGATACTGGTGCTTAAGGACGGTGAGATAGTAGAGTGTGGAGATCACCACGAACTTTTACAAAAAGAGGACGGTTTCTATAGGAAGATATATCAGCATGTATTGAAAGATGAAGGAGGTAGATCCGGATGAGAGGGGGATTCGGAAGAAGGATCTCTTCGGGTGAAGAGGAAGATTTCTCACTCAAACAGATGGATAAAAGGGCACTCAAATTTCTGTTCAAATATCTGAAACGGCATAAACTCAAACTATTTTTAGCTATAGTGTCTATGATCGTGATGACCCTTGCCAGTCTGGCAGGGCCATTCTTGATAAAGATAGCAATTGATGAATACATCATGGCTGGAGATATTGAGGGGCTGACCCTGATATTCGCCTTGATGGTAGGAGCCTACGGAGCTTACTGGCTTTTTTCGTACTTCCAGACATATCTTTCGAACTGGATAGGCCACACCATAGTCGGCGATATCAGAGAAGATCTTTATGAGCATCTTCAGGACCTACCGATACAGTTCTACAACGAACGCAGCACAGGTGATATGATGGCCCGGGTCACACACGACGTTAATGCTCTATCCGACCTTGTTTCCACTGGTTTCGTACACCTTTTGAGCGATATTTTCGTCATGATCGGGATCGTTGTTATCATGCTGTATCTGAACGTCCAGCTTGCGTTGGTGAGCTTCATCACCATACCTTTCATCTTCTTTATTGTTTATTACCTGGGCAAAAAGATGCGGTTGGCTTATCGGGATGTCCGGGAGAGGTTGGCCGAGTTGAACGCAGATGTAGAGCAGAACTTGTCAGGTATCAGATTGGTCCAGGCGTTGAACCGTGAAAATATAAACACAGGTAAGTTCAGCAAGTTGAGTTGGAAGAATCTAAAAGCCAATCTTAAGGCCGCCATGTATTTCTCCCTCCTGTTCCCCGTGATGACGTTGAGTAAAGTGTTCGGAGAGGCGCTTGTACTTGGATTCGGGGGATGGGGAGTCGTTCAGGGTGTAGTGAGTCTGGGCGTTCTCATCGCATTCATGGAATATGTCCGCCGGTTTTTCGGACCTCTAGCAGATATGAGT
>SL_5KL_010_SEDDRAFT_10000327_pt1 | contig 31076 bp, 32 predicted proteins | sample SodLakKL_010_SED_FD_9118 | JGI IMG/M metagenome (IMG submission 9118) | reverse complement strand
GGGAGGGGAGCCAGTACGAGGTCGGGCGGTCTCAGCCCAGCTTCGATAAGCAACCGGTTCGCGATTGGCTGGCCCGCTCGGGATGGGATAGGAAGCCGCCTGCGCCCATGCTGCCGCAGGAGGTTATCGACCAGACCTCGAACAAGTACCGGGAGGTGTACCGCAGGCTGACGGGGTCTGTCCTGGGAGGTTGAAGCGATGGAAGGTTGGCCGGCCATCATCGGTCCTCTGGTGGCTCTCCTGATCGGCGTTGCCCTGCCATTTCTATTTCGCAAGAGAAGGAAGGCAGAAGCACATAAGGTAGAGGAGCTTGGTCGGCACCTCAGGGGCGTAGGGGTTCAGGTCTCCCGGGTTGAATATGACGATGCCAGGGGAAGAATCGGGCTGGGAAGCGCCTCAGGCCAGAAGGCCGAGGGAGTAGTCGTCTTCGAGGACAGGAGCATAGAGTCGGCGAACGTGGTCAGCACATCTACGCAGTACGGGACAACGTATTCCATCAACTTCCTGGTCAGGGCTCCCAACATCAGCGCGAGCCGGATGCTCAAGAAAACCAGGCTGACCACGAGGCGGAGTCCCCCCATCTGGGGAAGGGTAACGGGCATCGAGTGGAAGGGAGACGCCTCGCTGGCGCAGACACTGAATCTCGACTATAGCCTCGCCGACAGGTTGCTGACATCCGAGGGCAAGGTCGCCACGGGCAATATCTCGATCATCCCCGAGCCAAAGCATGGATATGTGCGAATACAGACCGACTATTCGCTGCCCTCTGCCGGGGCGTTCGGAGCGCTGTGCAGCATAGCCCGACACATCAGGGCCTGGTGATGCAGCCATGCCTGCCCCCGCCGGCATCCTCGGCCCATCGAGAGCGGTGTAGTCCGGAGCAGCGCGACCTGCGGGCATAAGAAGAGCGGGCTCCGATTCCGAAGCCCGCTCCTGAATATCGCTATTCAGTTGTCTATCACCCCTACTCTCCCACTCTATCTTTCGGCTGAACTACCGTTGCTCCATTTATCCGGAGCCTTGTCCATCAGACGGAGAGCTCGGGGCTTCCCTGTGCTCTCTGGCTACGCATCCCACCGTCAAGAAGACTCCTGGCTACAGGGCCAGAGAGCCCCGGTCAGGAAACGCCCATCGGCACAACCAAGCTTGTCTTCGTGTCATGCCCCACCTCCTTCCCGGGCACTGACCTTCTGCCCGGCTATTCTAATCTAGCATAACGCAGCTGCCTTGTCAAGCGGACCGGAAGTACGGGTACTCGTGTCCTCCTCGTACGGGCAGGTATTGGCAGGCGTATGATTCGCACAAGAGTAGCTTTTGGACAATCTCCAGCGTTCGCGTTAAAATCGGGGTTCCCCTGCATTATCGTGTAGGGTGAACTGTGAGATGAAGATAAGATGAATATCCTGCTGAGGTTGATGGGCTTCGTCAAGAAGTACTGGGTCCGGTTGCTCTTCGCGTTCCTCTGTATGCTGGCGAGCACGGCTTTTATGCTGATCATCCCCCAGTTGATCAGCCAGTCCATTGATACGGTATTGGCTGACGGCGAGCTGGGTGCCCTGATGTGGCTGGCCCTGGCAGTGGTGGGCGCCGGAGCCATGAGAGGCGTATCCGCATTCGGCAACGCCTATCTTACCGAAGTGGTATCCCAGAAGACGGCCTACGACGTAAGGAACGCCCTCTATGATAAGCTCCAGCGACTGAGCTTTGCCTTTCACGACCAGGCTCAAACGGGAGAGCTGATGTCCCGCGGTACCGCCGATGTCGAAGCAATACGCATGTTTTTCGGACGGGGATTGCTCGGCATGCTCCAGATAACCATCCTGTTCGTGGGCATCTCGTTCTTGCTGGTCAGGCTGAACCCTCTCTTGGCGCTCATGACGATGGGCTTCCTCGCTGCGGTGGGCTGGCGGGCGGTCATCGTCGCCAGGCTGCTCCGTCCCATCTGGCTCAAGATCCAGGAACTGATGGCCGTGCTGGGCACCATTCTGGAGGAGAACCTGACCGGAGTACGCACGGTGAGGTCGTTCGCGCACGAGCAGGAAGAGAGCGACAAGTTCTCCGCTCAGGCGGAGATTCTCTATGACGAACATATCAGAGCAACCCGCAAGAGGGCCTTCAACCTGTCTCTGATGGTCTTCCTGGTGACCATACCGATACCCCTTATCCTGTGGTACGGAGGAGGCCAGGTCGAGGCAGGCGCTCTCACTGTGGGTGAGCTTACCCAGTTCATCTTCTACCTCACCATCATGGCCATGCCGGTGCGCCGCCTGGGCTTCATGACCAACATCCTCTCGCGTACCGTATCCGGAGGACAGCGTGTCCTGGAGATACTGGACACCGAATCGGTGGTGCGCGAGAAACCCGGCGCCGTTGAACTCAACGACATAAGCGCTGCCGTCAGTTTTGACAACGTCACCTTCAGCTATGATTCTGCGTCCCCTGTGCTCAGAGATGTCAGTTTCACCGTAGAGCCCGGACAACTGGTAGCCCTGGTTGGCGGATTGGGCAGCGGCAAGAGCACCATCGCCCACCTCATACCCAGGTTCTACGATGTCAGCGGAGGACGCATCTGCATCGACGGTATCGACATTCGTGACGTGACGCTTGATTCACTGCGCAAGAATGTGGGCATAGTCCAGCAGAACACCTTCCTTTTCTCGGCTACTATCCGGGACAATATCGCCTATGGCACCGTGGGTGCCGACATTGAGCAGGTGATCGCTGCCGCCAGGGCGGCCCAGTTGCACGACTTCATCGAGAGCCTGCCTGACGGCTATGATACCTGGGTCGGGGAGCGAGGCGTCACCCTTTCCGGAGGACAGAAGCAGCGGCTGGCTGTGGCCCGTACCCTGCTCGTGAACCCCCGCATCCTGATTATGGACGACTCCACCTCCAGTGTTGATGTCGAGACCGAACTGCTCATGCGCCGGGCGCTGGAGGAGCTTATCAAGGGACGCACTACCTTCATCATCACCCATCGTCTGTCCGTCATCAGGAATGCAGACCTAATCGTGGTGCTGGAGGCTGGTGAGGTGGTTGAGAAGGGTACACACGACGAACTCATGGCCCGCAGCGGCCTGTACCGGGAGATCTACGAATCACAGTCGGTTGTCGGTGATGGATCCGGTGAGGATTTTTCATGAGTCATACTAACACGCATATGTCAGGAGGGCGTAGGAACAGATGAGCGCACATCACGGCGGGGGTCAACACGGTGGCGGCGAGCTATCCGGTACGTTCGACTCGGATAAGGTGATGGGCAAGGTGTACGACTCCCGCGTGGCCGGACGCCTGATCAAGTACCTGGGGCCCGTCAAGTCCAACCTGTCCCTGGGAGCGGGTGGCATGATACTTCGCTCGGTCACCACGGTGGCAGTGCCCTTCCTGGTCGGCATTGCCATGGATCGCATCATAGAGGGTGATCTGGTCGGCCGTAACACAATGGTGCTCATCGTTGCTGCGGTGATCATGGTCGGCTGGGGTGGACGTTACCTGGAGGAGCTCTTCCTGGGTTTTGTCGGCCAGAAGATACTCTACCGGGTGCGCACTCAGATGTTCGACCACCTTCAGAAGCTCTCGCTGGGTTTCTTTGATCGTAACAAAGTGGGACGGATAATGTCCCGTGTACAGAACGATGTGCAGCAGATACAGGAACTGCTTGCCAGCGGCATGCTCAACGTTTTGTTCAGTGCCGTGACCCTGATTGCCATAGCCATCATCATGCTTGTCGTGAACACCGACCTGGCGCTGCTCACCCTTACCGTGGTGCCGGCACTGGCCATCGTGGCATTCATCTGGCAGAAGTACGCCCGTCGCGCCTTCATCAGGGTGCGGCGCGCCATCGCCACGGTCAACGCCCAGCTTCAGGAAGGTATCGCCGGGGTGCGGGTCACCCAGAGCCTGACCCGCGAGGATGTCAACGCCGAGCAGTTTGAGAGCGTCAACAGGGAGCATTTCACCGCCAATGTGGAGGCGGCCAGGCTGCAGGCTGCGATGTGGCCTATGGTCGAGATACTGACCGCCGTCGGCACGGCCCTGGTCATCTACTTCGGCGGTGCTCAGGTGCTCGCCGGCCAGATGACCATTGGTGCCCTGGTCGCCTTCATGCTGTATGTCCGGCGCTTCTTTGAACCTGTGCTCGAACTCACCATGGAGTATGTCGAGATCCAGCGGGCTATGGCGTCGGGGGCCCGTATCTTCGAGTTGCTTGACGTCGAGCCCGAGATAACCGACGATCCGGCGGCCCCTGATCTGCCTCCGGCTAAGGAGATCAAGTTCGAGGGGGTCAGCTTCGGCTATTCGCCGGGCACCAGGGTTCTGCACGACATTAACTTGACGGTCAACCCGGGAGAGACGGTGGCCATAGTGGGAAAGACGGGGGCCGGCAAAAGCAGCCTGGCCAACCTCATAACCCGCTTCTACGAGGTGCAGGAGGGGTGGGTGACCGTGGACGGGTACGACGTGAACTCGGTCACCCAGCAGTCGTTAAGGCGCCAGATAGGCGTCGTCACCCAGGATCCGTTTCTCTTCTTCGGCAGCATAGAGGACAACATTCGTTACGGACGTACCGAAGCTACTCGTGAAGAGGTGATCGAGGCGGCCAAGAAGGCAGGGGCCCACGACTTCATCTCGCGTCTGGAGCGTGGCTATGAAACGCAGGTCGGGGAAAGAGGGGAGAATCTGAGTGCCGGGCAACGCCAGCTTGTCTGCCTGGCCCGGGCCATCCTCGCGAATCCGCCCATCATAGTGCTCGACGAAGCCACCTCCAACGTGGATACCCACGCCGAACGGGTCATGCAGAGATCGTTCCGCCGCCTCATGAAGGGTCGTACCTGCCTCATCATCGCCCACAGGCTTTCTACTGTGACCAGGGCCGACCGCATCGTGGTGCTCGATCAAGGCAGGATCGTCGAGATAGGCTCTCACCGGGAACTCATGGCCAGGAAGGGCATGTACTACAACATGTACGGATCGCTCCTGGCGCCGGGCCCCGAACCGCAGAGCGCTTGATGAAGGCTACGGACCGGCAGCGGGCATGGTTGACATAATGGCTCAGCATGTTGTGTCCCGGTTGCTGTCCTGCGGGTAGTACAGGAACGCCTCTAGCCGGCCGGGGAGACCGCAGCCCCCAGTCCCTCTACGTAAGGCTCTCTGACTATACCCTTCTCGGTGATGATGGCGCTCACGTACCGGTTTGGGGTAACATCGAATGCGGGATTGGCTGCCCTGGTCCCCTGCGGGGCCAACGACACGCCCCGGATGTCGGTCACCTCGTCCGGGCTGCGCTCCTCGATGGGAATCTCATCACCCGAGGGAATCGAGAGGTCGATCGTGCTTGTCGGTGCAGCGACATAGAAGGGGATCCCGTTTTCGCCGGCGAGCACCGCCAGGGTATAGGTGCCGATCTTGTTGGCCACGTCTCCGTTGGCCGCGATCCTGTCGGCACCCACGATCACGCAGTCGACCTTTCCCTGCTGCATGAAATGGCCCGCCATCGAATCGGTGATCAGGGTCACGGGAATGCCTTCCTGCTGCAGCTCCCATGCCGTTAGCCTGGCACCTTGCAGAAGGGGACGGGTCTCGGTGGCCAGCACGCTCACTCTCTTTCCCCGGTGGCCCGCAGCGATGATAACTCCCAGCGCCGTGCCGTAGCCGGCGGTGGCCAGGGGGCCCGCGTTGCAGTGGGTAAGCACCGTGAAACCGTCCTCGACGAGTTCTGACCCCAGTTCACTCAGTTGCCCGGTCGCAGCCTTCTCCTCTCCGTGAATACGCTGCGCCTCGTCGACCAGTGCCCTCTGGATCTCCTCGATCCCGTCTCCCCGGGCGGCCGTTCTCATCCTGTCGATGGACCGGAAGAGGTTCACTGCTGTGGGCCTTGAGACGGCAAAGGCCTTCATGACTTCGTCAAGATGGGCCAGGAACTCGTCACTGCCCGTTGCTCGGATGCCTGATGCTCCGAGCGCTATCCCGTAGGCAGCGGCCACGCCGATGGCCGGCGCGCCCCGAACTCTCATCTCCTCTATGGCCAGCACTACCTCACGGTAGTCACTGCATTCCAGGTACACCTGGTCCCAGGGCAGCCTGCTCTGGTCCAGTATCCGCAGTCTACCATCAAGCCATTCCAGCGCTATGTGGGTCATCGTCTCTAGTATAGTTCAATTCGCGGCTTCAAAGGAAGCCCGGGCGAAGGCGGGCTGTTTGATAACAGCGGGGAATGATGCTAGTCTTACTGAGTTTCACTACTGAGCGAGACTAAGATGGCCAGGATACACTTCCTTGATGTCACCAACCGCGACGGTGTCCAGACCGCGCGGCTCGGTCTATCCAAGTTGCAAAAGACCATGATCAACATGTACCTGAACGAGATGGGCATCTACCAGTCGGAGATCGGCTTTCCTACCACCAGGCATGAGTCCTTCTACCTCCAGGCCAATCTCGAGCTGGCGGAAATGGGGGTTCTTCAGCCGATCCGCCTGGGAGGCTGGATAAGGGCAACCGTCGATGATGTGGAGAGGGCGTTTCAGCTTGTCCCCGGAATCAAGCACCTCAATCTCTCCATCCCCACTTCAGATCAGATGATCCAGGGCAAGTTCCAGGGTTCCCTGAACCGTGAGGACATCATCAGTATGATGATAGATGCCGTTGAAGCGGCCCGGGCTTATGGAACTGAGAGCGTAGGTGTGAATGCCGAGGATGCCTCCAGGACCGAGACCGACTTTCTGGCCAGGTTCGGGCTGGCCGCCCGCGATCACGGGGCCCGGAGACTGAGATACTGCGACACCCTCGGCTATGATAATCCCTTTACTATCTACGAGAGTGCCAGGGCGCTGGCTGAGAGCGTCGGAATGCCCATCGAGGTCCACTGCCACGGCGACCTGGGCATGGCCGTGGCAAACTCGCTGGCGGGGGCCAGGGGAACCGTCGACGGAGGGCAGGATGCCTATATCAACACTACGGTTAACGGGATCGGTGAACGCGCCGGCAACGCCGACCTGGTCGCGACGGCTCTGGCCATAACCAAGTCCAGGGGGTTTAGCGAGAGATACCAACTGGAGCCGCCTGTGGATCTGACCAGGGCCTGGAAGATAAGCAGGTATGCAAGTTATGCCTTCGGGGTTCCCATCCCGATAAACCAGCCCGGTGTCGGGGCCAACGTATTCGCCCACGGGTCCGGCATTCATGTCGACGGTGTGTTGAAGGATCCCTTCAACTATGAGCTGTACAGCTTTGACGAGGTCGGCAGAGGCGTGCAGGAGATAGTGGATACCGGCAGCCTGATATGCTCGGGGGAGTACAGCGGCATATCCGGGTTCAAGTATCTTATGGGCCGGATGGCGGTCAGGTTCAAAAACCCGGCACAGGCCGAGAAGATCCTGGAACTGGTAAGGTATGCCAACGTAGCGTCCCAGAGGCCGCTGGTGGAGGACGAACTGCTCTTCATCGCCAAGTACCCGGGCGTCGCGAGGAAGCTGTTGACTCTCATACCGCCCGATTGATGATATGATAATCGGTGGGCTATGGTGGTAGAATATCGAAAGAAGGAGGACTCAGATGTTCAAGAAGATACTGGTGCCGCTTGACGGCTCAAAGCTGGCCGAGTGTGCATTGCCCTATGTAGAGGAGCTTGCGAAGGGGTGTGGCACAGAGGAGATCACGCTGGTTAGTGTGACCGAACAGGTGCGGGCCCAGGTGCGCGGAGCCCCTGAAGCCGGGGAACTCTTCCACAGCAGGGAGGATCCCCACGTACAGAGAGGCGGCATCGAGACCTCCGTGACCTACGGCAAGAAGGAGAAACAGGCCGAGAAGTACCTGCACCGGACGGCTAAGAGGTTCAAGGACTCGGGAGCGAAGGTGCGGATACAGGTGCTCTGCTGGCCGCCTGCCGACTCAATTGCATCATACGCAGCCAAGAATGATGTCGACCTCATCGTCATGTCCAGCCACGGCCGGTCCGGCGTTAGCCGCTGGACCCACGGCAGCGTCGCTGAGAGGGTCTTCAGGGCCAGTTGCGTTCCGGTACTCATGATCAAGGCCCCGGGATGCGTGGCGGGGTTCTAGCGGCCCGGGAAAGGACTCGATAACCCCTACCCGGCCGATGTATGAAGGAGAGGGATGATAAAGGTCATAGTAGGTTACGAGTTGAAGGAAGGTGCGGACATCCAACCGACATTGCTCAAGCTCAGGTCATATGCCCTTACGTTTCCCGGGTTCATCAGCGCCGAGCATATCAGGAGCGTCAAGAGCCCCTCTATCGTAGCCCTCCTGTACAACTGGGAGAAGCTGGCTGACTGGGGGGAGGCGTGGGAGAGTTCCAAGATCAGCAGGCAGATAATGAAGGAGGCGGAGGAGTTCCTGGCATCAGAGCCGAGGATAACGGCATATACAATGATGCCCACCTCGGCATGGACGCACTCCAGCATGTAGTAGCGGCCGTCACCACTCGGAGGCTGATGCAGGTAGTAGTTCCCTTGCAGGTTGTCGTGGATGGGCCGCAGATGCTAGACTCCTCAAGCAGCTGGACTGGCAGCAGTCCAGCAGTATCGATGCGGGAGTAGCTCAGTTGGTAGAGCATCTGCTTCCCAAGCAGATGGTCGCGGGTTCGAGTCCCGTCTCCCGCTCCACTATTCCCCGGTGGCTGGCCGACTAAAGACCTCTCGGGCGCTGATGAACGGGTTCTCAACGCATTGCAGTTGTCCGGATCGATAGGAACCGCTCTAGCGTAGCAACCGACAGCCAGGTTATTCGTCTCGAAGAGGGGACAATACGGCTCTCATTCGTCCGATAGCCAGTGGTCGGGCAGAAGCTGACGAAGAGGCACGACCCTGTCTTCCCCGATGATTACCGAGCAGTCCATGTTGCCGGCGTCCAACTGTGCCAGCATCTCCCTACAGCGACCGCAGGGCGGGATGATACGGTCCTCGGAGACGGCGACCACGGCTGCAATACGGGTCTCCCGGTGCTTGAGCATTTCGGCGACAGCGGAGGCTTCGGCGCAGAATCCCAGTCCACAGTCGAGGTCTATGCATACGCCCGTATAGACATTACCCTGGGCCGTACGGATCGCGGCTGCCGCAGACGCTGCCGAGTGGTGTCTGGATAGCCTGAACTCACCACAGACTGCTCTGGCGGTGGCTATCAAGTCTCTTGTCAGGTCACCCATATCCTGCCATTGCTCCTCAGTGGTGATGTGACGAGATGGTACATGAAGCGATACGGGTGGGGCAAGTGTCCATTGGCTCCAGTGTCCGAATGCATGACTGTCTCAGCCCTACCCGGTCAGCCCACGGCAGCCGCAGGGTTGAGACCGGCCGCTCTCGCCCGGCCGCAGGTCGGTCAGGTATAATGGTGTCGGCCCCCGGGGAAGCCCGGCGGGCAAAGAGAGGTGCCGTATGGCTGTTGAGAACTATGGAGAGAAGTACCTGTGCAAGATATGCGGTAACAAGGTCGAGGTGATCGAGGTCGGTGGCGGTACGCTCGTCTGCTGCGGCGAGGACATGCACCTGGTGAAGGAGAAGCCTCAGCCCATGGTGAACCTGCCCGACTCCGGTGGGTAGGCCGATTCTGCCCCACGATCAACCGTGGGCTCGTCGAGTGGATCACGGCAAACGGCGGGCGTTAACGATCTCTAAGCCTCTCTCGCTGTAGCCAGGGACTCTTCCAGCGACCGGTAGAATGCCCTCTTCTCCGCTTCGGACCCGAAGAACCCGTCCAGCTGCCATAGCTTCCCCTCTGCCTTCAGCCTGGCCAGGCCGTCCAGGCACGCCGGCCTGGAAAGGCCCGGCTGCCACTCGCGGCAGGCCCGGGGACGGAACCGGTGTATGGTGCAGCGGGCTCTGCCATCCTCTTCCCGGGCGAGGAAGACGCAGCCGGCGTCGGTTCTCCGCAGCAGGTACCCTTCCTTTATCGGCACCTTGAGCGCGTACCTGGAGACGAACTCCCGGCTTGAGATGCCCAGAGCAGAGGAGATGTTGTCGCTGTCCCGGTCGACAACCGGAGCCTGGTAACACGTACAGCAGGTACCGCAACGAAAGCAGGGGATCGGGGTCTGCTCCCCGATCGGAAACTCCTCTACATCCACCGTCTTCAGGTTCGATCCTTCTGCCGGCATGGTCGATCAGCGACACTTCAGCGATACAGTATCAGACCTGAGATCGCCTGCTTCGACATCCTCTTGGACTCCGGCGCCGCAGGAGATGCCGGTGGCTGAGCGAGGTGAGGCTCGACATCGCCACCGGCATCCTCAGGGGGTCCATACGAGGTTACTGTAGCATCTACCCGCTACTTGAGTTGCTGATATGCCTTTGTTCTTACGGTCTCGAGGAGCTTTGTCAGGGTCCTGACATCGTCCTGCGGCAGCGCTGACAGCATATCCTTGCTGAGCTTGGTCGCAGCTGCATGCGCCGGCTTGAAGGCCTTCTCTCCCTTGGGGGTGACGATGAGACGCACCTCCCTGCGGTCCGGCAGGTCTCTCACCCTCTCCACGAGCCCGGCATTGACCATGCGGTCGACTATCATGCTTACCGTGTTCACCTTGTGGTCCAGCAAGCGGCCTACGTCGGTGGGCCTGACCGGATCATCCAGTTGCTTCATGGCGGCCAGCACCGAGTACTGCTCGGCAGTGAGCCCGAATTTCTGGACTGCCCGATCCTCGCATCGGAAGAGCAGGTCACGCGTTCGGTACAGTGATACCGTCGCTCTGGAGTACAGTCCATTCCCTTCTGATTGTTTTGGCATACGATTCTCCTCCTTTACAGTTTTTCGTGGCTTCTTGTCCGCCACCTTCGATTTTCTGGTGGTTCTTGCTGCCATAAGCTACCTCCATCAGTATATTATTCTGTCTTGGCAGAACTTGCCCGATACTATCATGAGAACAAATCACTGGGTATAGTGCTGGTACCCTTTTTGCTCTCCGTGTCAGCACGGTGTAGAATATCTGGGAGGCACTCGTTACTCTGGTCGGTGACCAGGTGTAATATTGAGCCGAGTGCCAGAAATGAGGTCGGCAGAATGTCCGAGCAGAAGATAAAGGTAGCCGTCGTCGAAGACGAAGCCCTCTTTCGCGAGATGCTGGTCGGGGCCCTGTCACGACAGGCAGGCATCGAGGTGATGGGAACGGCCGATGATGCCGGGCAGGCGATTGAGCTCGCCCGGAGCGGGAAGCCGGACGTTGTTCTGATGGACATTGAGCTTCCAGGTGAGATGGACGGCATTGAAGCTGCTCTGGCGATCAAGAAGGAGAGCCCCGGGATCGGCATAGTGATCCTTTCCTCGCACGATGATCCCCGCTATGTGACCAGCCTGCCGCTGGGAGAGAGCAACGGTTGGGCGTACCTGCTCAAGCATTCGGTTCGTGACCTGTCCGCGCTTATCCTCGCCATCGAAGGCTGCGCGCGGGGCATGGTGGTCATGGATCCGTCGTTGATGGACAGACTGAGCCCGCAGGAAGGCTCTCCAGTCGACAGGCTTACTCCCAGGCAGCAGGATGTGCTGCGCCTGCTTGCCGAGGGGCTTAGCAATGCAGCTATCGCCAGGCGGTTGGGACTGGAGGAGAGGTCGGTTGAAAGCTATATCAACGTCATCTACCAGCACCTGGAACTGTCTGGAGAACCCGAGATCAATATGCGTGTGAAGGCCGCCCTCGCCTTTCTGAAGTCCTCGCGGACTCGATAACCGCAGGTCTTCCCTTGGCTAATACCCTACGTAACACCGTATTGGCACGCTGTTGCAGTATGCCCGCATACTGATACTCTCCGAGCATGCAAGGTCAGCAGACCGGCCATCCGCGTCGTACATATCGCACAGTCCTGGTCGACGACGACCCGCTGTTCAGAGACTGGCTGCGTTCTGTGCTGGAGGACAGTCGCCATTTCGAAGTGATGGCAGAGGCGGGCAACGGTGCCGAGTGCCTGGGTCTCCTCGACACCCTCACTCCCGACGTGGTTCTTCTTGATGTCGACATGCCCGACCGCGACGGCCTGGAGTTGACCGGCTACATCAGTGCCAACTGCCCGGGTGTCAGGACCATCGTGGTGAGTTCGCACGAGGACCGGATATACTCTATGCTGGCTGCGGCAGAGGGTGCGGTGGCTTTTATCCCGAAGTCCGGCCTTTCCGTCTCGGCCTTGCTTCAGTCGCTTCAAGCTGCACCTGTGCCGTAACCCGCGTGCCTTTGCCGGGAACGCTATCTACATTGCAACTGGCTCCCGCTGCTGCGGCGTAGTCCGATATGATGGCCAGGCCGATGCCGTTTGGCGGGGTGGCCGTATCGAAACCAGGCCCCTCATCGCTCACCGTGAGACGTAGTGTGCCCCCGTCAGAGAGAGTCAGCTTCACCGCTACGCTGTTCACCGCCGATGCGTGTTTAAGGACATTGGCCAGGACCTCCTCGGCAACGCGGTAGAACGCCAGCTTGACTCTGTCGGGAACCAGCTTCCTGTTGGCCTGTTCTCCTTCTCTCAGGTTCGTGGTCACCTGGAGATCGATGGGGAGTTGAGACCTGTACGTGTCCGCCAGCGACTCCAGGCCGGCAGCTATTCCCAGCCGGAGGATGGAGGGATAGAGGCGGTGACTGATCGGACGTATCTGCTCTCTCTGCAGTTCCTCGAGGCTGTGACGGATAACGGCCAGTTCCTCGGTCGTCCGCTCCGATGCCGGCCTGGCCTCAAGTTCTGCCAGTCTGTGTCCTAGCAGTATCAGGCGGTTCTGGACGGTGCCGTGAAGCTGGCCAGCGATGTCCTTGCGCAGCGACTCCTGTGCCTCTATCAGCCTGCTGCGCGACCTGCTCAACTCCTCCGCACGTGCCTCGGCTATCTCGCGTTCGCGCTGCTGTTCCTCCATCTCCCTCTGCCCGGTAATGTCGCGCATGAGTGCGAACATCCCGAATGGCTCCCCATCCGCCCTCTTCAGGAGCGTCGTCGTCATCCATGAAGGGAATTTCTCTCCGTTCTTCCGGACGTGCCAGACCTCGCCTGTATTGGAGCCCCTATCCCGGAGGATGTCAATAAAGGGCACAACCTGTGACTCCATCTGCTCGCGGGTGTGAAAGATGCTCAGGTGTCGCCCGATCAGTTCCTCTACAGCGTAGCCGTGCATACCGGCCCACGATTCGTTCACGAAGCGGATGTTGCCTTCCAGGTCGACCAGGGCGATGCCGTCGGCGGACTGCTCAACCGCCGTCTTGTATTCCAGCAACCTGTCCTCGGCCTCCTTGCGCTCGGTGACGTCGACATTGATCTCGGCAGCCAGCCATTCGCCTTGCTCGTTGACAAACGGTATGGTTGTTACCTGTATTGCTCTATCCCCTTCCTTCGGCAGCCTCTGATCACTGACAACCATCTGCTTCGTCTCGAGGGCTCTTGGCACGCCGCATCCGGGGCAGGGTTTGAGTCTGCCGGCAAAGTACTCGTAGCACTTCCTTCCCTTGTAATCGCCGAGAGCCTTCTGCCACTCCGAATCGACATAGACCAGGTTGAAATCTGCGTCAACAATATCAAGCCCTGTCTTCGTCGCTCCTAGAATGAATTCTATCTGCGTCTTCAGAGACTGTACCGCCTCTTCGGCCTCCTTGCGCTCGGTGACGTCACGGCTTACTCCTACAATGCCTGCCACCCTGCCATCTGGATTCCTGATGGGCGACGCACATATCTCCATCCAGAAGAAGTGTCCCGACTTGTGCTGCGCCTGTATGGTGAGCGTGACGCTGTCCCTTATGTCTCCCGCCTGTAAGCCCTTAAGGGTGCTCACGACTTCGCCTATGTAGTCGGGATGCACCCAGCCTCTGAAGCCGACGGCCTCCCACTCCTCCGCGGTGTAGCCGAAGACGCGTTCCGTCGATGGCGATTGGTAGGTGATCCTCATGTCGGGGTTCATCATCCAGATGCAGTCTGAGGTGTTCTCGGCCATCAGCCGGTAACGCTCTTCGCTCTCCCGGAGAGCTTCATCTGCCTTCCTGTGCTCAGTGATGTCCCTGCCCTGCATCAGTATGTAGGAAGGGTTGCCGTTGTCGTCGCGGATAAGCCGGTATCGAATGTCCACCCAGAACGTCGAGCCGTCCTTGCGATACACCTCGGCTTCCATTTCAAACTGGTCGCTGAACTCTCTGCCCTGCTCGTACCGCTGCTTCCCGCGGTTATAGATTTCCATCACTCTCTCTATCGACTCGGGAGTCATGGTCTCCAGCGGAGGCATCTTCTTCATCTCATCAGGTGTGTAACCCGTCTGCTTCTCGATGGAAGGCGATACCCATACCAGGTTCAGATCAAGATCGAAGATGGCAACGACATCGGTGGTGTTCTCGGCGAGTAGACGGTAGCTACGCTCGGCTTCCTCCCTCGCTGCCTCGGCCTGCTTGCGCTCTGTGATGTCGTGGAAGATGCCCAGCAGGCCCACGGTCTTGCTGTCCGCGTCCTTCACCGGCGTCTTGAATGTCTCGACGATTCTCTCCCGTCCATGCTCGACGTACCTTTCCTCGAACCTCAACGTCTCTCCGGACTGCATAACTCTTCTGTCGTCTGCAATATACTTCTCGGCCAGGTCTCTCGGGTAGAAATCGTAGTCGGTGTGCCCCGGGATGTCCTCGGGCTCGATGTTGTGGTCTTCGGCGTACCTGCCGTTGCAGGAGATGTAGACCGAGTCACTGTCCTTGAGAAATACCTTCTGCGGAAGGCTCTCGACAAGCGTTCTGTAGTTACGCTCGCTGTACTCAAGAGCTTCCTCTATCAGCTTGCGCTCGGTGATATCCGCAAACGTGCCCACGACACCCTCGAGTTCTCCCCCCGCGTTCAGCAGCGGCGAACCACTGACGCTGATCCAGGCGACAGTCCCGTCCTGTCGCTCGATGCCCATTACGACGTCCTTGATGGTACGTCTCTCGCTCATTGCCCGCGGTCCCGCCATCTCTTCTGCCGGCATCGGCGTTCCGTCCGGGCGGAGTATCCTCCAGTCGGGAGATACGTAGCTGCGCCCGGTGATCTCGGATCGCTTGAGGCCCAGGATGAGTTCCGCTGCCGGATTGGCCTCCACGATTTGCCCATCGGGGGCGATGAGGATCACGCCCTCCGTCATAGCCTCAAAGAGACTCATCAGGCGTGTGTAGTGCTGGCTCACTTCTGCCCTGGCCTGCTTTCGTGACGAATCTCGCCTCGAATCTGCGGTTCTGTTCTGAGGTTCAGGTTTTGCTCTCATCGCCGTCTGTTATCAGCCCGATGGTTGCCCATCAGCATCGCTGCATATGATAGCATCTGCAGAGTTGTTCGACCAGTATCTATTTCAAACCGTGGCTGTATCACGGGGTATGGGCTTTCGTCTCAGCGACAGGCGCAGAAGATGTATCGCCATCACCTCGACCCAGATGATCACGTTCCCCACGATGATGCGCTGATAGAGGCCGAACCAGGCTATCCGGGCCGGCAGCAGTGCCAGGCCCGCCGTCAGGCCCAGCGCCAGGACGGCTGCGATCAGCGTATAGACAGAAGTCGCCCGCCAGTCAGGGTCGCTTCTCAGGCTGGGCGACAGCGCCAGAAGGGCAGCAGGAAACACCAGTGAAAGCGAAAAGGCTGTGATCGTGTGTATCGTGCCTTCCGTCGTGGGAGGCGCTCCCGGGGGATCCATGCGGAAGGCGCCGATCATCAGCAGGCCGAAGCCGAGACACAGAAGGAGTCCGATGCCGATACGGAAACCCCGTGCCCTGCGGATGCTCAGATAGAGTCCCGCTACGAAGACCTGCACCAGCAGGCCCATGACCAGAAAACCGAGTGTCTGAAGCCAGCCCAGGTGTGTCAGGGCAAGGCTGCTGATAGTGTTGCGGACCATACGGTAATCGGCGATGGCCAGGGTCGCGGCGATGTCGCCGGTCACCAGGATGAGAGGTCCCACGATGCCGGCCAGCGCCGGGATACTGTCGGTACTCAAATTCCTGATTCGGGACATCATCCTTTATGGGACCGACTGCATCACTATGGCCGTCTTTTGCTCGTGAACTGCCGGTTGTCAGATGGATTTCCGGATGATATATCTTCTCACTATCGCCGTCAAGCACACCCGGGCTATTGACATTCTGCGAGGTAATAGCCTATTATCTGGTCGCGAGAAAGGAGGTTAATATGCAAGCGTACTGCATGAAGTGCCGCGCCAAAAAAGAAATCCGCGATCCCAGAAGAATCACCATGAAGAACGGAAGACCGGCGACCCAGGGCCTCTGCCCGACCTGCGGCACAAAAGTCTTCAGAATCGGCAAGTAGGGCTTCTGCTATGCAGTCGCCCCAGCACCCAAGAGGGCTGGGTATTGCTCGTATCGGGAATGTCCAGCCCTCCAATCTCACGCGGCCTGGCCTCCCGGCCATTGCCTGGACCCCCCGGTCGGCCTCCACACAGCGTTGAAAACAGGACGTCAAACGTTTAGAATGATGTCCGGAAGTCCTTCGAAGATGATAGTCGTTACCGGGGCTACGGGTCACATCGGAAATGTCCTGGTCCGTGAACTCCTGGCACAGGGGCAGGCTGTGCGCGCCCTGGTCATGCCCGCCGACGACCTCCGTCCGCTGGAAGGACTGGAGGCGGAGATCGTATATGGCGACGTCACCCATCCGCCGAGCCTCAAGGCGGCGTTTGACGGGGCCGACCTTGTCTTTCACCTGGCCGGCGTTGTCAGCATCATGCCGTCCATGAGGGTGCTGCTCGAGGAGGTGAATGTCAACGGCACCCGCAGGGTGATCGACGCTTGTCGAACTGCCGGGGTCGGCCGCCTGGTCTATGCCAGTTCGGTCCACGCCATCGTCGAGCCGCCGGAAGGCACCTTCATCGATGAGTCCCTGTCCTTTGATCCCGACCGCGTTCTCGGTGACTACGCCCGCACCAAAGCACTCGCCACGCTGCTCATCCTCGATGAGGTGAGAAAGGGCGGTCTCGATGCCGTGGTCTGCTGCCCCTCGGGCATCATCGGTCCCCGGGACTACAAGGTCTCCAACATCGGCCAGTTTATCCTGGACTTCGCCAGCGGCCACCTGAAGTCATACGTGAGGGGAGCTTATGACTTCGTTGACGTGCGCGATGCTGCCCGGGGACTGATTCTGGCTGCTGAGAAGGGGCAGTCGGGGAGGGTCTATATACTGTCGGGCGCGCAGGTGCAGGTGCCCGAGTTGCTGAAGGAACTGCAGCGCAATACGGGCAAGCGGGCGCCTACCTATGAGATACCGGCCATGATAGCCAGGGCGGCCGGAGTGCTTGCCAGCGGATACTACCGGTTGCTCCGGAGGCGGCCTGTTTTTACTGCCTACTCGATCGATGTCCTCAAGAGCAACTCGATGATAAGTTCGGCCAGGGCACGCGAGGAACTGGGCTTCACCACCAGGCCATGGCAGGAGTCGATACGCGATCACGTGGAGTGGTTCCGTGACCAGGGAATGCTCCGCACCCGCCGCTAGTGTTCGATGCCCAACTTGCACTCACCGTGTGGGCAGATGTAGAATAGCCGCGAAACAGAAGGGCGCGTCAGCCCGCCCCCTGTCCTCACCGGTCATCCACCTACCAGCCAACCGTGACACACGGTCACGGCCTGTGTGACGGAGGCCGACTCTGATGCAGATGGATACAGAGAAGAAGAACGACCTTAACGAGACGACCGCGCGTCTGGGAACAGAGCCGCTCAGGAAGCTGCTCTTCCGGCTCAGCATGCCGAGCATGGTCTCGATGATCGCTATGTCCCTCTACTTCCTGGCCGATACCTTCTGGTTGGGGAGGCTTAGCTACCAGGCGATCGCTGCCGTAACCATCATCTGGCCGTTCTATATCATGGTGTTTGCAGTCGGTTACGGATCGGGCGTCGGCGCCAACGCGCTGGCGTCGCGGCGGTTCGGCGAAGGGAATGTCGAGGCCACCAACCGGGTGGCGGGCCAGGCCTTCCCTATCAGCGTCTTCTTTGGAGCCATCTTCCTCGTTGCCAGCCTCGTCTTCGGCAGGCAGATAGCATCTCTGCTCGGCGCCACGCCTGAGATCATAGACCTCACGGTGCGCTACCTGTCTTTCTTCGGATTGGGACTACCGTTCATCGTCTTCCGCGTGATCACACGCAACGTATTCCAGGCCGCCGGAGATGCCATGAAGCCCATGATCTTCACCGTCGTCGGCGCCGTGGTCAACGCCGCCCTCGATCCTTTCCTCATCTTTGGCTGGGGGCCCTTCCCCGAGATGGGTATCGCCGGGGCCGGACTGGCGACCACGATATCGGGAGTAGTGGCCTGTGCACTTAGCTGCTACTTCCTGCTGCGGAGGCAATCCCTGTATCGGGTGAGGCCGCGTCACCTCAAGCCCGACTTTACCATAATAGCCCAGATCTACCGTGTAGGCCTGCCATCCATGCTGATGGACATGACGGAAGCCGGGATATTCCTCGTACTGAACAGGATCGTCGCCGGGTTCGGGTCGCTGGCACTGGCCGCCCTGGGAATCACCGCCAGTATCGCCGACCTCGCTTTCATACCCGTTGTCGGGGTTGCCCACGCTCTTTTGCCCATAGTGGGCTTCTGCTTCGGGGCACGACTCTGGAAACGCATGTGGTCGGCCGTCAGACAGGGCGCGCTCATCGTAGCCGGGGTGCTCGGTGCGGCAAGTGTCTTACTGGCGATCCTGGCACCGAGGGTGATCGCCATATTTAACGATACTCCCGAGCTACTGGAAATAGCCGTACCCGGGATGCGCATCTTCATCTCTGCGCTCTTCCTTATCGGTCCGACAATCATGTTCATCATCACCTTTCAGGGACTCTCCAAAGGGTGGACGGCCACCGCCCTCTCGCTGGTGCGGCAGCTGGCCTTTCTGCTCCCGGCGCTTCTTATCCTGCCCCGCTTCCTGGGGCTGACCGGGGTGTGGATGTCCCTTCCCCTCTCTGACTTCGGCGGAGCCGTTGTCGCAGGGCTGTGGATCTACCGGGAGTACCGGCTGCAGAAACGAAGCGGCATCTGGAATGAACCTCCGGTGACTGAACCGGTCCCGCAACCGGTGCCCGGAGAGCGCCCCACGCTCGACTGAGGCGGGCAGATCTCTGCTTCCGCGCCTGCCTTCGCTAACTCACCTTTCCCGCTGCCGCCAGGTAGATCGCGAACTCATACTCGCTGTCGAATCTGAGCAGTTCATCGATCATCTCCTGGTCGTAGGCAGCAACGGCACAGGCACCGGCTTTCACCGCTTCACAGGCCAGGTAGAGATTCTGACAGACGTGTCCGGCATCGAGGAGGATTACCTTGTGAGCGGCCAGGCCGTAGCGCCACTCCATGCGGTATGGGACCGCCGACCAGATGAAGACCGCTGCCGAGCTTGCCATCCAGGCCTGCCCGAACGATGCACGGCTTATCTTCTCGCCTGCTTTGTCGTCCCTGTACTCGACCAGCAGCCGGTGTTCGATAGGCAGATACCTGTAGAACCCGACATCAAGGTCCTGCACATTGAGGGCACAGATGTAGGTCTCGAGCGCGTGGCGGGCTCCGGCCGAGGGAACGGTCCTGCGGGCATGGCCGTCGCTGGCCGGATCCCGCAGACCCTGGGTCGTCCACAGGAGGAACGACAACTCCTTGAGCGTCAGCGGGTTCCCGGCGAACTCGCGGTGGCTGCGCCGGTTCGCTATGGCCGACAAAAGGGTTGTATCGGGCAGCGTCGGGAACTCCTCCGGCGGAACAAGGGCGATCGTCTCGGCGTTGGGCGAATATGGCTTCTGTAAGGGGGGTGGAGTAACTCCCATGCTCTGGTCGGTCCTTGAGAAATCGATCGTCTTTCTTACACTGTCCTTCAGGAACTGACGGCTCTGCTCTATCGATAAATACTGCATACTGCACCTCTCGTGGAATAGTTTATCGGAAGACGGGTCGCCGCGTCCGTAAGCCCGCGCAACGCAGGCGGACACTGTCGGGCAGCCGGTCCGATTGGACGATCACGTCTCGGGCTCTGGCTCCTCGGCACTGCTCTGGTCGCCTTGCGAGCGCAACCTGGCGCGAATCTCGCCTTCCTGCTGCTTTAACTCGTCCAGACGCTTCTCGGCCTCCTCGGCCTGGAGCATCCGCTCCCTGCCGCTGATGAAACTGGCTGTCGCCTTCCCCCTTCCCCCCTCGGCCGGATGTCTCCGCAGGGCCTTCAACTCCCTCCTGGCCTCGTCTATCCTGGCCAGTACGTCCTCGAGTTGCCTGTTGAGGTCTTCTTCGGTTCCCATTCTGGAATATATTCTACCATGGCGCACTCGGTTACAGGAATCCCGGCCGCCGTCTCGGCTCCAGGAGGGCTCGCAGATGCCTGACCCCATTGGCATCGTCACAGGAGCAGGGCATACGTTAGTGACGTTCTACAGAAACACAACCGTCTCTGAGACGCAAGCTACCAAGCCGCAGGCTTATGGAAGGTCCCTCGCTTATCTGTAAGCACAGGAGGAAACTGTGATGCAGCTAGTATCTGGTCATCAATGGAAAGGACTCTCTGAGTCGCCACTCTCTGAAGCTCCTTGGGCATCCTGCAACCCTTTGGGTTTGTCTGTATCAAAGAGGTTCGGTTTGGATTCACCACCGTGACCGGCCTTCCCAACCCTACCGTGACAATCTCAATAGCGTTTACCAGGTCTGAATCATTCGATATGACGATTGATTCATCGGCAGTTCTTATGCAGCTGTCATGGACAAGGTGAGCAGCCAGGCTGACGTCAGACCCTTTCTCCTCAGTGCGAAGCACCCCAACCTTCTGAGGGCGCCCATCGGCCTTGTAGACGAATGGTACCCTGGGCAAGTACCTAGTCCTGGAGACGAATGTCCCCCTGATTATCTTCAGGTTTGGTATCGTTTCTAGCGCGCGCCAGTAGAAGGTTTGCCGTGTGGGCGCACTGAGATCCCAAGGAACAGGCTTTACCTTAGCCGAGAAGTACTTGATCTCCTTTATCGTTATCAAGGGAAAGAGATTGCGACACAAGAGGTGCAGATCAAGCCACTTGTAAGCTGTATATCTGACAGCACAGTAGTATACGTTGAACCCGTCGACATACACGTTCGCTGTCAAACCCAAGGGGTTCACCAAAATGCTGAAGTGCTGCGAGAGCAGCACTTCAGCGCCCATCGGCCTAAGCCTCAGGGGAATTCATGTAACACTAGTATAGACAATGTGCTCCTGTTTGTCAATAGAAGCCGCTTCCCATCATCCTACACGGTCTGTCTGCGTGCAATTGGTTCAGACCACATGGACTGACAGCGTAGCCCGGGCCTTCCTAATGCCTGCCGGCCGCCTCGTAGCCGAGGTCGAAGGCCCTCAGGTTGATCGGAGCCAGCTTCGGGGAAAAACGTGCCTCGATGATCTGCTTTATCGTCGACGTCTTCACCGGTAGCAACTCCACGCCGAAGAGCGCGCCCAGCATCACGACGTTGGTGGCCAAAGGGCTGCCCGCCTCAATAGCAGACTTCGCAGCGTCCAGCTTGATCACCCTGCCCGCCACCGCCCCCAGCTTCTCCATCACCCGGTCGAGACCCGGATACTCGCTCTGGCCGAGCGACACGGTGAAGGGGATTATCGGAGCAGTATTGAGTATCACGAGGCCCGACTCCGCCAGGTAGCTGGCATGCCTCAGCGCCTCCGAAGGCTCCAGTCCCATCAGGATGTTACACTTGCCCTGCGGAACGAGAGGGCCGTGAACGTCCTCTCCGATCCTGATCACGCTGGTCACCGACCCGCCCCTCACCGCCATTCCCAGTATCTCGGAGCCCCTGACTCTGAGGCCGTCGGCGATCGCTGCCTTTCCCAGCAACTCCGACATCAGGATTACACCCTGTCCGCCGACACCGGCGAGGAGAACGTTGAACTCGTTCATCATCTGCTTTGCTCCTGTACTATAGCTTTGTGAGGGCAGACCTGGGGGCAGAGCCCGCAACCGGTGCACAGCGGGGCATCGATGACCTTCTTCTCGTCCTGCTTGATTATCGCCGGACAGCCCAGGAGCTTGATGCATGCGCTGCATTTGGCATCACACCTGTCCTGGTCGATGTAGTAGGGGATCACCTTCTCTCCCGCCTGTCTCTTCTCCCTCAACTCGATCGTGGCACATGGTGCCCTCGAGACGACGACTGCCGGCCCGGTGAACCTGATCGCTTTCTCTATGATGTCCGCCGCTGCCTTCAGGTCCCGGGGATCGACTACCTCTACGAACCCGACTCCGCAGGCCCGGGCTATGTCCTCCGCCTTCAGTGACACTGCTTCGTCCCCCGTAGCTGTGTGCCCGGTGCCCGGGTGAGGCTGAAAGCCGGTCATGGCCGTGGCCGAGTTGTCGAGCACGACCATCGTGATGTTCGCCTTATTGTACACGGCGTTTATCAGGGGCGGTATTCCGGAGTGGAAGAAGGTGGAGTCGCCCAGGTGCGCTATGATCGGGGCCTCCACCACGTGTGCCATGCCGTTGGCAAGTCCGAAGCTACCGCCCATACAGACGCAGGTATCCACGGCATTCTGTGGAGGGGTCAGGGCCAGCGTGTAGCAGCCGATATCGCCGGGGTAAATCGGCTCTACGCCTTCGCCGTATTCCCTGGCTGCCCTCTGCGCTGCCAGGCTGATCGCTCGAAAAGAGGCGCGGTGGGAGCAACCGGGGCACAGCGCCGGCGGCCGCGACGGCAGAAGCGAAGTCGCCTCCTGCTCCAGCCGGTCCAGTCCGGCGAAATCGACCGGTAGTTTGCTCTCGGTGACTGCGCCGAGGGCCTCGGCCACCTTCCTCGTAGATAGCTCTCCTATCCCGGGAACGACGTCCTTTCCGTGTACCCTGGTCGGGATGCCGTGCTCGCCGACCATGGCTTTGACATGGAGTTCAACGAACGGGTCCAGTTCCTCAACCACCAGTACCTCCGGCACCGACCGCAGCAGTTCCATTATCAGCTTCCTGGGCAGGGGATGAGGTGTTCCGATCTTGAGAATGGAGACCCCGTTCTCGAGTCCCAGCCACTGCACCGCCTCCAGGGTATAGCTGTACGAAAGGCCGCAGGCGATGATGCCCAGCCCGGCCCCGTCCTTTACCTCCAGGCGGTTGTAAGGCAGCCCGTCCGCCGCCTCCTCTATCCTCCGGAATCTCTCCAGCATCAGCGGCTTGTTCAGTCTGGCCACGCGGGGTACGTAGGCCAGCCGGTCCGCGTCCTTCTTGAACGATCCTTTTCTTCTTTCCCGCGATATCTCGCCCAGCACGATGTCGCCGCGTCCGTGGCTTATCCTGGTCACCGACCGCAGCATGAAAAGCTGCCCGAACTCCTCGGACAGTCTGAATGCGTCGGCTATCATGTCCTTCGCTTCCTGGACTGAGGAGGGTTCGAGAACCGGAATGTAGCCCTGCAGCGCGATGTAGCGGCTGTCCTGTTCATTCTGTGAACTCCAGGCCCAGGGGTCGTCGGCCACCACCACCACAAATCCTCCTATCGCGCCTATATGGGAGGCCGTCATAAGCGGATCATGAGCTACGTTCACGCCCACGTGCTTCATCGCCGACATCGCCCTTACTCCGCATATGGAAGCGCCCAGCGCGACCTCAAAGGCCACCTTCTCATTGGTCGACCACTCGACGTACATGTCGAGCTCTCTTGCGACGTCTGCCAGTGTGCCCACTATTTCGCTCGAGGGAGTACCGGGATAGGCGGCGGCCACCTGAACCCCGGCCTCTATTGCCCCCCTGGCTATTGCTTCATTGCCCAGTGCGAAGAACCTGTGCCCGGGCGCATCCGAACTGATGGTTGGCTCCTTCAAACCGGTCTCCTTTCTCTCCCCGATAGGCGATCTGTGTTGGTTCCCGGGGACTACTCTAACCCAGGCGGAGAAATTTTTCTACCCGGCTACTCATCGCCATCGCGGGTCGGGGTCAACTGAGGGCCGTCGGGCGTATCCTCGACCCTCCAGCCCGAGACGCGAATATGCTCGCGCAGAGTGTCCGACGCCTGCCAGTCGGCACGCGACCTTGCCTCCTCCCTCGCCTCTACCAGGGACAGTACCTCCTCTGGAGGCTCATGATCGATGACATCCGGCGGCCTGCGTCTGGCTTCCGCCGCGCGCTCCCATATGCTATCAGGGACACCGCTCCGTGGATCGATGCTGCGAAACCGGCCCAACTCGGTTATCGAGAAGGTCTTTCCCGAGCCGAAGATGTCCTCCTGTCCCCTCCTCAACAGCGTCACGCCCCCTCTTCCCATCACCCGGCAGATCTCCTCGGCCGGGTCTAGCAGGAGCGCGGTATGCTCGTCTACGCCCACGACGGTGAGGCCGGGCGGTAGCATTTCCAGCAACCGATCGAACCGTGAACGGCCCATGTAGCAGCGGCTTGTATCCAGCTCCGAGCCGCCTTCGGTGTTGTTCCAGTGCGAAACCAGTACCAGCGATACGCCGTACGGGCCGAACAGGTCGAGCCCATCGCACCAACGAAGGTCTTCGCCCGCCTTGTAGATTTCGTACACGGGCAGCGCCCAGGCTCCGGCCGCGATCGCGGCGCTGCTTGCCAGCACAAGGGTTGCCCCCTGGCGGTGACAGGCCTGGATCGTGTGCCAGGCGATGCTTCCCTGCAGGTGCCGGACCGCGTAGGTGGGACTGCCGGGCCCCAGGAAGATCATGTCCGCCGTCAGGACCGGAGAGATGATCTGCTCATTATCGGTGCCGGAGTCCGTCCCGCGCCTCCGCGCCGGAACTATGTCGACGATCGGCCGGTGGTTCTGCAGGTGCCGGCGCAGGAAATCGCCCACCTTGCCCGCCACCCGGGCCGAGTTGGGCTGAAAGCCGGCCGGAGTCTCAAGCACGGACACCCGGACCGGAGGAGATGCCCGCCGGAACAGCCACTCGTAGACTCTCCGTCCGCTGGCAGAGGTCTCTCCCGAACCGAAGATGGCAATCGGCCCGGGAGCAATGGCGTCAGCAGGCGTCCTCTGCATCTCTATCCGTCGGCCTCGCGGTGGGCGCGCTATCCGGCATTATATACCAGCCTGTGCGGGCATATGAAGTGCGGTGCTATAATCGATGCCTGTATGACATAGACCGCTGCCCGTACCGGCGGTCAGGTCGTGGAGGTGCTGACATGATCGAACTGCCCGAGGCCGTGAACATCGCCCGTCAGCTTGACGATACCGTCGCCGGAAAAAGCATCGCCGGCGTGACCGTTGGCCACACCCCTAACAAACTGGCCTGGTATTACGGCGAGCCGACCGCATACTCCGGCCTGCTTACCGGCAGGACCCCGGAGAAGGCCGTTCCTCTGGGCAGCATGGTCGAGATCGAGGTCGGCGATGCCAGGATCCTGCTGGGTGAGGGAGTCGCTATCAGGTTTCATTATGCCGGCACGGCACTTCCTGCCAGGCACCAGCTCCTGCTTGAGTTCGATGACGGCACGGCTCTCAGCGCCTCAGTGCAGATGTACGGCGGACTCGGGTCGTTCCCCAAGGGTGGACTGGACAACCACTATTACAGGGTGGCTCGGGAGAAACCATCTGCTCTGTCCCCTGAGTTCGATAAGGCTTACTTCCGTCGGATGGTCGGCGACGATGCGGTGCAGAAGCTGAGCCTGAAGGGTCTGCTGGCCACCGAGCAGAGGATTCCCGGGCTGGGCAACGGCGTCCTGCAGGACATCCTCTTCAACGCGGGGATGCACCCCAGGAAGAAGGTGAACACCATCCGCGTCGAAGAAGCAGAGACGCTGTTTGACTCCGTGAAGACGACCATCTCCAGGATGGCCGAGCAGGGAGGTAGGGACACCGAAATGGATCTGTTCGGCCGGCCCGGGGGTTATCGGACGATACTGAGCAGGAAGACGGCGGGGAAGCCATGCCCGTCCTGCGGGACACTGATCAAAAAAGAAGCCTACATGGGCGGCAGTGTCTACTACTGCGGACAGTGTCAGGGCATGTGAACCCGGGCAGGACGGGTAACGCGTAGCACCGCCATCGGGCAGAGTCGACTAGTCGCCGCAGAGGACTACACGGTTGCCCTCGTCGGTGTGGTACCGGTAGGTCTCTCCGTCATGTGAGAGCAGGATCCGGTAACCGTCTGTGATTACCTGGTTGTAGACCGTGTCCGGTTCCGGGCAGCCAAGGCTGGTGTCCGGCCATGCCACCGGCTCCACCGACTCCACCACGATCTGCTCCTTCTCTATGCCTATGCGCTGAGCCAGGTCCGCCTTTGCCAGTTCCACAGGTGCCTGGACGCCTCCGGATTCCGGCGCAGCCCCGCTGAGCGGGCCCGCGACGAGACCGTACCCTAGCAGCGACAACGCAGCGATGCCTATGACCAGGAAGCGGCCTCGCGACAGGTTCATTCTCAGAGATTCCTTGTTCATGATAGGTCACCTCCTCCTTATAAGTATAACGCAGAAGACCGAAAAAGGTTGCACTGCTCTCCGTGATTCGCTCAGAAAATTTACATTACTCAATATTAGTGATATTATATGCATAATGTTGACAAGTCGCAGGGCCATTCAGTTATGAGTAAGAACGAGAACATCGAGAGCATACTGGAGTTGATGAACACCCTCATGCTTTCCGCCCGGGCCCGCGAGCCTCACCCCTGGCTCGATCTCAAAGTGACCCGGGAGCAGCTGCGCATAATGTTTCTTCTCTACGCCAGAGGAAGCAGTTCCCCGGGTGAGGTAGCGGCATCGTTCGGTGTGGCCAGGGCCAATGTCACGGGTCCCGTTGACCGGCTGGTCCAGAAGGGGCTGGTCGGCCGCCGGGAAGACCGGGACGACCGCCGTCGCTCCGTCCTCTCTCTAACTGAGGAGGGGAGAGGCGAGGTCGAGCGATTGCGCGCGCTGGGAGCTGCCAGAATGAGGGAGGTGCTGAAGAAGATGCCCGATGCAGCCCTTGTTTCCCTCCGGACGGGACTGGCGGCACTTGTGGAAGTCCTCAGAGACGGGGGAGGAACCGATGAATGTGATTGAAGCCAGTAACCTTGTGAAGAGGTTCGGCAACCTCGAGGCTGTGAGGGGCGTGTCCTTCACAGTCCGCGAGGGCGAGATATTCGGCTTCCTGGGCCCTAACGGGGCGGGTAAGACCACGGCCATCAATATACTCTGTACCCTTCTCTATCCCACCGCCGGAGAGGCAAAAGTAAACGGATACGATGTTGTCAAAGAATGCAGCAAGGTGCGGCAGTCGATAGGGCTCATATTCCAGGAATCGACGCTCGACGACTACCTGACCGCTGAGCAGAACCTGCGCTTCCACGGCTACGCCTATGCCGTCCCCAGGGATGTTCTGGAGTCGCGTCTCAAGGAGTTGCTGGAGATGGTGGAGTTGTGGGATAGGCGCAAGGCCAAGATCAGGACCTACTCCGGCGGCATGAAACGCCGCCTCGAGATAGCCCGCGGACTCCTGCACCGTCCCAGGGTGCTCTTTCTCGACGAGCCCACCCTGGGACTGGATCCCCAGACGCGTCGCCGCATCTGGGATTACATCCGTGACCTGCGCAAGCGGGAGAACCTGACCATCTTCATGACCACCCACTACATGGACGAGGCCGAGAACTGCGACCGGGTCGCCATCATAGACTACGGCCGGATCGTGGTCATGGACACCCTGGAGGCACTGAAAGACGGTGTTGGCGGCGATGTCATATCGGTCAGGACCGAGGATAACGACGAGGCGATGCGCTTGCTCGTCGGCCAGTACAAGCTCACTCCGAGCATGAGAAACGGCGTCATCAGTTTCACCGTGCCCCGCGGCGAGGAGTTCCTGCCCGGCTTCGTGTCCGGCTTCCCCGTGCCGATAAGCTCGGTGGGCCTGGCCCGTCCTACCCTGGAGGACGTCTTCCTGCAGGTTACCGGACGCAGCATCAGGGAGCAGGAGGCCGACCCGATGCATGATATGAAGCAGATGGTCAGGGGGAGGGGGCGCGGGAGATAATGGTCAACTTCTTCCGTTCAGTCCGCGTGATAGCCCACCGCGAGTTCCTGCGTTTTATCCAGGACAAACCGCGGTTGTTCTCTTCATTCTCCATGCCGCTGATCTTTCTCGTGATCTTCGGCGCCGGCTTCAGCAGGCTCATCGGACAGATAATACCCGACGTGGACTATATCCAGTTCATGTACCCGGGTATCCTGTGTATGCCCATACTCATGACATCGGTCATGTCCGGCGTCTCCGTCGTATGGGACAGGGAGTTCGGCTTCCTTAAGGAGGTGCTCGTCTCGCCTCTCAACCGCAGCGGCGTGCTGGCCGGCAAGGCAGCAGGCGCCGGCATCATCGCCCTCATCCAGGGAAGCATTATGCTGGCGGTGGCGCCTTTTCTCAACGTCGCCGTCGGGCCGCGCACAGTGTTGACCCTCATCCCCCTTATCCTTATTCTCTCTTTCGCCCTTTCCGCGCTGGGACTGCTGATCGGCGCCCGCATGCGTTCCCAGCAGGGCTTCCAGTTGCTCATGCAGTTGGTGATCTTCCCCATGCTCTTCCTCTCCGGTATCTTCTTCCCCGTTGCCCAGGTGGCCAGGTGGCTGGAGGTGCTGTCCAAGCTCAACCCCGTGACCTACGGAATCGACGCCATCCGCCAGGCCTTCCTGGGAGCCGAGGTGGCCGGGGTTACCGTCTTCGGTCACACCATGGGCATCCTGGAGTCTGCCCTCGTGGTGGCTATGGTGGGTGCGGTGTTCCTGACCGGCGCGATATGGGTCTTCAACAGGCGGGACTGAGCGGGACCGCTGCTCGTGCTATAATAGCGGCGAATCCGGCCTCATCACCGACGCCCGGTCCGGTTATCCATCTATGATCCGGTGCGCTCGCCGGTTGAGACCCGATAGCGACGAAGCTGCCCATGCAGATCAAGGCGATAGTTTTCGATGCCAGCGGTACGCTTATCGATGATATCGTCACCGTCTGGAAGGCCAACCTTGATGCCTATACTGCGCTCGGATTCGACGGGCCGCAGACGCTCGAGGACTTCAAAGCGGTGTTCAGGCTGCCTGTCACCGAGTTTCACATGGCTAACGGAATCCCGCCCGATCTGCTGCGGGAGGTAGATGAAAGGTTCCGTGAGTCCTACCCTCAGTATGCTCCGGACGTCACGGTCTTCCCCGAGGTGGAAGAAGCGCTTCTGGCGTTGAAGAGAATGGGAAAGATACTCGGCGTGGCCTCCAATATCCCCCGTCTCTTTCTGAGAGATCACCTGGAGAAGCTCGGCATAGATGGCTACTTCGATGTGATCACCGGCCAGGAGGACTGTGACGAACACAAGCCCTCGCCCAAGCCCATTCTCGCAACTGCGGAGAAGCTGGGGGTGTTACCGCGGCATGCCATCTATGTGGGTGACATGGAGGAAGACATGATCGCCGGCAGAAGGGCAGAGGCCCTTACCGCGGGCATAGTGAGAGAGAAGAGCTATCATCCCCGCTGGCGACTCGAGCGACAGAGCCCCGACTTCCTGATCTCAGACCTGAGCGAACTGCCGGTCGGCTTCTCCGAGTAGAGTTGGCGGTATGGCCGGCCGCGGTACATCAGTAACGGTACCTAAGCAGCATTGACAGTCCCTTTCAGTTCCGGTTAAATTGGTCATCGCCCCGAGTAGCTGAGAAGGGCCCTGTCACAGGTTGGGTTTTGGTGAAGGCCGAAAAGCGCAGTCAAAGGAAGCGCAAGGTAGGCAGATAGCCGCCCGGACGAAGGATGGCAGGGCAGGCAAGGTCACTCGGGGCGTCTGTATTCGTTCGACCCGGCTCGCGGGCTACTCCCCGGGTCAGTTCCATCTGCGGGTCATTGCAGTCTCATCCGGGCCTATGTATCCAGCCACTGCCCCTTCACCAGCGTTTCAGATAGCAGCTTGGTGTCTTCAAAGAGGTCGCGGGCGTATTCCATGCCGCGGCTGATGTCTCCCTCCGGGTCATCTGAGAGTCGTCCATGGCCCGGGCAGAGCTTGTCTATCTTCAGGGCGCTCAGCCGCTCCAGTGAGTTCATGTAGTCGCTGATACTCCCCGAGGCGAAGATACCGGACAGAGTGCCCCCTGAAAGCACTGTATCCCCGGTGAAGAGCAGCCTCTCATTAGGCTCGTAGAGGCAGATGCAGCCCGAAACGTGTCCCGGGGTGTGCAGGGCGCGCAGCCGGTAGTTTCCAAGGTCGATCAACGTGTCGCTCTCCAGCCAGACATCGGCGCGAAAGGGGACCGATGAGGCATCGGCCGACTGGATCATAGTCACGAAATCGTCTTGAAGTTCGATCTTATTGGCAGCCAGGCGATGGGCGGCTACCACCGCAGTCTGAAAGAAGAAACAGGTGGCACCGCTGTGATCGAAGTGCTCATGGGTAAGTACGACGAAATGAATGTCCGCGACCTTCAATCCCAGTTCTGACAGCGAGGCTTCCAGGCTGGGGAAGTTCGCCGCCGTGCCCGTATCAATGAGCATGTTCTTGTTTGCTCCTCTCAGCAGGTAGATGTGGCTTCCCCCCTTCTGCGCCGGGATCTGGTAGATGTGAGGTCTTATCTCGACGGTCAAGATGAGGCCTCCTTGCCGGCAAATCTGGACAACTGCAGGTTTGCCTCCCGTATCTGCTTGCACAGTGTGTGCATTATGGTGAAGACGAAGGCCGGCTGCTGCTGGATCAGGTACAGGAACTTGGCCCGATCCAGCGCAATAAGGCACGTATCCTCCTCGGCAACCGCAGTGGCCGACCGGGGGCTGTAGTCGATCAGTGCCATCTCACCGAAGAACCGTCCTTTCTCCACGAAGGCTACGGTGACCCGCTGCCCGGTTTCATCCTCGGTGAAGAGCCTGACCCTTCCCGAGGCCACTATGTACATCTCGTGGCCCTGGCTACCCTTCTCGAATATGACTTCCGATTTAATGAAGTCCTTGCGAAACTTCTCAAAAGGCGTTTCGTTCATTAACGCTTACCCCTCTCTGACATGCTCGCCACCTCGTTGCCATGCCTCGCTGCTTCTGGGCAGAAGCAGCCCTTTGGGCATCCACTTAGGCTGCCTTTTCGCTCCATGGAGGGCGGAGTCAGAAGAACAAGCTACCTCTTACTGGGGATCCTCCTCGAAGTTGGCGGTGATGGAGTAGTTGCCGTTCATGGTGATCGTGGTGGAGGCAGCATTGGGATTGGCGATAGTGCCTACATTGCCGGTCCAGTTG
>SL_5KL_010_SEDDRAFT_10000326_pt1 | contig 31088 bp, 22 predicted proteins | sample SodLakKL_010_SED_FD_9118 | JGI IMG/M metagenome (IMG submission 9118) | reverse complement strand
CGCCATAGCCGGCATGCCAGCTTTAACCGCCACCGGGACCAGAATTACACCCACCAGGGCCGTGGCTGGAGTGGGCCAGAAGAACAGGGCGCAGACATACATGATAATACCGAGAATGAAGAAAGCACTGGTCGGATTTTGCAGCAATTTTTTAATTGGTGCTACCATCAAGTAATCGGAACCCATGCTCTCCATGGTTTTAAGCATAGCCACCATCATGGCAATGACAAGCATAATATCGAACAGGCTGGTTCCGGCTTCCATAAAAGAACCGAAAAGCTTTTGCAGTGAAGAGATTAAATCACCACCTGTGAAAACCAGGGCAATCACTAGCGTACCAAGTGCCGCAATCAAAACCACACCACGTCTTAATATCATGGCAATTACTACAGCTATAACAAAAATCAAATATGCCCAATGTGTCGGACCAAGTTCGGGTGCCACAAAAAACCCCTCCAAACGTTATTATTCTTAAAACATTCGAGCTCAAATTTTCACAATAAATAATCTTACCTGGCCGTTTCTTAAGTTTGCGTTTTCCAGGTAACTGCTGCTAAATATTTTCAGAAATCACCTCCTGCAGACCGGTCTTTTCCACCCTGCTTTTAATTTCGTCAAGATCAGTGGTATAAAGTCCGAATTCCTTCATGTGTTCAAACAGGACTGCACCGGAAAAAGTATATTTCTTCAACTTTCCTTCTTCGGTCTGCATTTCTTTGCGGACATAAGTAACAGCGCTACCTACAGATAAAGTGTCGGGGAAAATAACCGGTTCCAGCCCGGCAGTGGCCCTGGCTGCATTTAAACCGGCCAGGCTGCCAGTGACGATGGCTTCGGTATGCCCCACCAGCAGGCCCGCTTTTTCTCCGGCACAATAAAGATTATCAATCCCTTCAACTTTCAGGGCATCGTCCCGCGGGGACATTCCAAAGTAACGCATTGAATTACCAAGCCCCCCGGCATAAGGGTCTTCATAACGAGCGTTTTCCATTCCCGGAATCAAGCGCAGCAACTCGAGAGGATAAAAAGGACTCATCAATTTGGCGTGCCCCGTGTTAAGAAGAATAATGTTTTCAGCATAATCCTGCGATGCATACTGCTGGCAGGCCTTTGAGCTTAACTTGTCGGCATTAATCTGGTCCTTGGGGACGGATATGACAACCACACCTTTATGATCGAGCTCTTCTACAACATGAGGAGCAAGAGACTCTTTGAAGAGTTTGCACGAACCGCTCATTGCTCCCATCGACCCGTCAGCCCTGACCCCGATCATTTCTTCCACCCCGGCCCTGGCAGTCAGGCTTACCCTGCCGCCAAAAGATTGACAGCGCAGGACACACATGGCACAACCATTGCCATGCCTGGTGCAGTTTTTGATTGGTCCAGCCGTACCGGTAGTATCGATAAACACGTCCCCGGCATATGTCCTTTTCTCGCCGCATTGAATTTGCTTGATCTTGTTGTTCTCCACCTCAACTTCGTTAATGCAGGTTTGCAGGTGGACCTCCACCCCGGCATCGAGCAACGCTTTCTTGATTACCGGTTCCATGATGGCAACATTGTAGAGCGAGGCATGCTTATGCCCGGGAAATTCAATATTTGTATGCAGGCAGTTATCATCGACAACTTTAAATAGATCCCCCAGGCCCAGGCTGATCGATTCTTCTGTTGCCGTATAGCGCCCGTTGTTGCGCATTATTCCTCCCACCAGGCCGGTGCCGAGCAGCATATCCGTTCTTTCCATTAGAACTACCTGACAGCCTTTTTTTGCCGCCATATAGGCAGCAGCGCAGCCGGCCCAGCCTCCGCCAACAATTACCACTTTCCCCATTTGCTTAACCTCCCCATAGATAAGAATCCCCCTGCTAAATCAATAGCCGGACTTCTTCCTTTCCTCCTCGGGCAAAGCTTCATCCCGCAGCCAGGGGGCTACCAGCGGGGTCAGTTCTGCGCCGGAGGGGATCATAACCTCAATAAAAGTAGCCTGCCTGGAAAGACAGGCCTCTTTAAGCGCTTTCACCAGGCCTTCCTGGGTATCAGCTTTTAGAGCATTTAAACCGAAGGCAGAAGCGATCTTGACGTGATCTACCGAAGGGTCAAAGTTGGTGGAGAAGTAATTTCCATTACAATATATTTTTTGGATGTTCTGGATCCACCCAAAGGAGTTATTATTGAAATGAATGTAAATCAAGGGCAGGTTAAGCCTGGTTACCGTCTCCAGTTCTCCAATAGACATTCCCAGGCTGCCGTCGCCAAAAAGGCCTACCACAGTTGCATCGGGCCTGGCCATCTTTACTCCTATCGAGGCCGGCAGAGCATAGCCTAAAGCTCCGTGGGCCCTGGGATCGATAAAATACCTCCCGCCCTTTTTAATCCGGTAATAAGCAGACATGTAGGGGGTAGAATATCCGGCATCGGAAACAATAATACTATCCTGGGGCAGGGCCTCTTCAAGGGCCTTGACAACCCGGGCTGGATGGAGAAAATTATTATCTTCACCGGCCAATAATTGATCCAGTTGGACAAACTCCCGGTCAACTTTTTCCCTTACTGCTGTAAACCACTTCGATTCAGAAGCCGGGGAAGGTTGCTTTTCACTAATGACCCTGTAAATATCATCCAGGGCCAAGCGGGCATCACCCAGCATTGCCAGATCGCAACGCACAGTATTGCCGAGCTGGCCAGGGTCGGAATCTACCTGGATTACCCGGGCCTGTTCATCAATCAGGGAACCGGACAAAGTGATACTAGAATTTAACCTGCTACCCAGGGCCAGGATTACATCTGCTTCCCTGACGGCATCGTTTGTGGCAAACTTGGCCCCATTGCTGCCAATAACTCCAATCGCGAAACGGGAGGTTTCGGCTAAGGCACCTTTCCCGTTTATTGTGGTAGCGACGGGTATAGAAAGGTGCTCTGAAAGGACGGCCAGCTCTTGCCATGCCTTCGCTAAGTGAATTCCACCGCCAGCTATGATCAATGGCCGCTCAGCTGCAAGCAGTATGTCAGCCGTTTTTTCAACCAACCTGGCTTCAGGCCGGGTTCTGAAAGCCGGGCATTCACCTGCAGGTTCTTCGGCATATAGATCGTTTTCCACTGTTTTCTGAGAAACCGGGGCAGAAAGGACGTTTTCGGGAAGGGCCAGGTAAGATGGGCCCGGCTTTCCACCGGTGGCCATTCTAAAAGCTTTCCTGACCATGAAGGGAATGGAATCCGGGTTGGTGAGGCGGTAGCTGAAGCGGCTTACAGGTGAGAATATTGCATTCTGATCAATAGCGGTAAGGGCAGATTTCTCATCGCTGGAAACCGGGACATCGGAAGCCAGGCAAATCATGGGTATCGAAGACCCCTCTGCTTCAGCGGCAGCAGGAAGCAGGTATGTAGCCCCTCCACCGCTGGGCACTTCACATACACCCGGCCGTCCTGAAACCCGGGCATAAGCATCGGCCATATACCCGGCATGCCGTTCATCGCGGCACATGATATGGGTTAAATCTCCGGCGCAGCTTAAAGCGTTATAAAAAGAAACGCCGGTGTCGCCAGGCAGACCAAAGATATGCTTCACCCCGTACTTTTTTAGCATATCAACCAATATTTCGCTTCCATTCATTGCATCACCCCGTAAATATTATTTCAAGCTCTGGTTTTGCTGGGCCAATGGTTTAAAGTCTTGTTGTTAATAATGGGAATCAATATCACTTATTTCTCTTTAGAAAACAAAAAGGGCTCTTTGAAAGGATCTACCTTGCTAAGGATTTTATCCAATCAACTACCCCCCTTTTTAAGCCGCTCATCAATTATGAGCGACGTTAAATTATTATTGATCATATCCATGAGTATGTCAATACTCTGATGTGGTAAAATTTTATCAATATTTCGCTAAAATGGTTCTGTTTTTTTAAATGAATAGGACCTGTCAATCTACCAATGAGAGCCATTCTAGCCTATAATTATTTTAAGTCGGGAGGTGCTATCTTGCGAATAATTGCCGGCACAGCAAAAGGGATGAGGTTAAAGACTCCCAGGGGTAAAGAGGTCCGGCCAACTTCGGACCGGGTCAGGGAAGCCCTGTTCAGCATCATAGGCCGGCATCTGGCAGGAGCCGTATTCCTGGATTTGTACGCCGGAAGCGGTGCAGTTGGCATTGAAGCCCTCAGCAGGGGAGCTGTAAAGTCATTATTCGTTGAAAACAAGCGGGAAAATACCATGCTGATCAAAGAAAACCTGGCCAAAGCCGGTCTCTCGGAAAAAGCTGTATTGATCAAGGACGATACTGAAAAAGCAATTCTCAAGCTGGGACGGCAAAATATCAAGGCGGGCCTGGTATTTTTAGACCCGCCTTACAGCTTTACAGGATTGAACGAGCTGATCAACAAAATTATTGCCGGCCGGATCGTTGAACAACACGGCCTGGTTATAGTTGAACACAGTTATCACAACCGGCAGTGGGCTGACGATTTCCCTGAAGCAAGGCAAAAAAGGTACGGCGACACCTGCCTTACTTTTATCAAGCCGGGCTCGCTAACTTAATTCTGCTAAAGCTTCTTTCAGCCCTTTCAGAAAGCGTCTGTTCTGTTCTTCTGTTCCGTAAGTAACACGAATATAGGTTGGATAGCCGAAAATATCCCCGGTCCTGACGATAACGCCCCGCTGCATAAGGGCCTGGAATACCTGCTTGGAATCAACCCCTGTATCCACAAAACAGAAATTGGCCTGGTCGGGTACCGCCCTCAAACCCATTTCGGCAAAACCTTCTGCCAGCTGCTTGCGGGCTTCTTCAACCATTTTGCGGCTGCGTTCTTCATGATCCCGGTCTTCAAGGGCGGCCCTGGCTGCAGCCTGGGCCATGGCATTAACGCTGAATGGTTCACGAACCCGGCTTAAGTCGGCTACCACTTCGGCCGGGGCAACCCCGTACCCGATCCGCAACCCAGCCAAACCGTAAATCTTAGAAAAAGTGCGCAGGGAAATTACCGGAAAACCCTGCTCGATATATTCGATTCCGGTCGNATGATCCGGATCCCAGGCATATTCAAGGTAAGCCTGGTCCAGGACCAGCAAGACTTTGTCAGGGAGTTTTTCAACAAAACTGTTTAATTCCTTCTTCCGTATAATAGTCCCGGTAGGGTTATTTGGGGTGCATAAAAAGACCAGCCTGGTTTTTTCATTAACCGCGGCCAGGATAGCATCAAGATCATACTCGAAATTATCTCCTACCAGTTCCACCTTGCGGGGCTCTCCCCCTAATAAACGCAGGGCGAATTCATACTGGGAAAAACTCGGGGTGGCCATAACCGCTTCATCACCGGAACCTACGTAGGCCAGGGCTAAAAATGATAAAATTTCATCAGACCCGTTTCCAAAGATTAACTGTTCCGGTCGGACACCCAGTTTCTGGGACAATGCTTCCCTCAGGTAATAACAGTAGCCGTCCGGGTAATCATGCATTTTGCTCAGGTTCTTTTGCATGGCCTCAACGGCCAGCGGTGAAGCCCCGAGGGGGTTTTCATTGGAAGCCAGCTTAATAACCCCGCTTAAACCCAGCTCCCTTTCCACCTCTTCAACCGGTTTTCCCGGCTTGTAAGGCTTGATGTGATTCAGGCAGTTGCGTAAATCTGGTTTTGTCACTGGATATTTCACCATCCCTTAAATATTATTGCCACTTCCCGTTCAACAAGGGCCACAGGCTGACTTTAAAAATAATTGTATTTTGCCCTTGCATTATCCTGCAAGCTTTGCTATACTCTGAAAATATAATAATAATAACATAAAAATGCTTTGATGGGGAAAAAACTTTAACCCGCCGCCCAGAGAAGGGTCCCCCGGTCTGAAAGGGCCCTCGGCAGTTAAAGATATAAGCCGCCCCGGAGCTGCTGCGCTGAAAGTGGAAACCACAAGTAAGCCCGGCCGGTTGCAATGCCGTTAACTTAAACGAGTGGCTCAACCATATGTGAGCAATTGGAGTGGTACCACGGGTATCTGACCCGTCTCTTTTGATAACAAGAGACGGGTTTTTTATTTACAGGGAGGTATTGTTATGAGTGTCGACTGGAGTAATTTCTTTTCAAGGCGGACTAAAAATATTACCGGATCCCAGATCAGGCAGTTTTTCGCCCTGACTGAAAAACCGGAGGTAATCTCTTTTGCGGGCGGTTTTCCGGGCAATGACTTTTTCCCACAAAAAGAAATCGCCGGTTCCCTGGCCCACCTAATCCGGGAAGACAGCACCCAGGCCCTGCAGTACAGCCCCACCGAGGGCAGCTTTGACTTGCGAAAAGTTTTAAGTGCAAAAATGAGCCGCGATGGTAAACTTTGTAATGCAGACAGCCTGATCATCACTGATGGTTCCCAGCAGGGGCTCGATTTACTGGCCCGGATTTTAATTAATTCCGGCGACCCGGTGCTGGTTGAAGAACCGGCCTATATCGGTGGGATGAGCGCCTTTAAATCATACGGAGGAATTACTGTCGGCATCGAGATGGATGATGAAGGTCCGCTTCCCTGGAGCCTGGAACAGGCGGTTAAGAAACACAGCAGTGATGGTAAACGACCAAAACTGTTTTACACTGTGCCCAATTTTCACAATCCCACCGGAATAACCACCAGCCTGAAAAGACGCTTTGAAATCCTGGCCATCGCTTCCCGCTACAACCTGGCCATTATAGAAGACAACCCCTATGGAGATCTTTTTTACGACCAGGATGTGCCCTTGAGTTATAAAGCCCTTGACCGGGAAGACCGGGTCATATACCTGGGATCCTATTCTAAAATCCTTATACCCGGCATCAGGATCGGCTGGCTGGCCGGCCCCGGGCCGATTGTTGAAAAAATATCAATGGCCAAACAAACCGCCGATTTGTGCTCCAGTTCACTCGGTCAGCAACTCGCTTACAGGCTCTCCCTGGAAGGCAATGTAGATAAACATATCATCAACCTCCGCAGGCTTTACCGTGACAAAAGAGACGCCATGCTGTCGGCCATGGACCGTTATTTTCCGGCCGGGATTGAATACAGCAGGCCGGGCGGCGGCTTTTTCATCTGGGTCAATTTTCCTTCTTATTACCCCTCCAGCAGGGAGCTGCTGGAAATGGCCCTCCAACAAAATGTCGCCTTTGTGCACGGGGAAGGATTTTCCAGCAACGGGGGTGGCCTGCACAGTGCCCGCTTTTCTTTCAGCCAACCAGGCATCGACGACATTAATTTCGGGATCAAGATCCTGGGTGAAATCTTCTGGGAAGTTGAGGCAAGCTGCAGCGTTAAAGTAGCCGGCTGGGAATCCTGACACCTTTACACGTCTAACCCCAATATACACTATGGATTGCGGAACAATTGGTGTATAATACATCTTGAGGTCAGAAAAAATGCTTTAATTGTGGTCTGGCTAGTATTAAAAAGTAGGTGTTCAATGTCCTCGCTGGTAATAATCGACAGTGAATGTGCCAACCTGAGCAGTATCTATAAAGCAGTCAAATATGTAAACCTGGAACCGGTTATTTCAGACGATTCGAAAACTATCGCATCAGCCCGGGCTATAATTTTTCCCGGCGTCGGCTCCTTTGCTCATGCTGCATCTTTAATAAGCAGGAAAAAGTTGACCGAATCCCTCCTGAAAGCGATCGCTGCAAACATACCTTTTCTTGGTATTTGCCTGGGAATGCAGCTGCTTTTCACAAGAAGTGAAGAAGCAATGCTGGGTGATAGCAGTGAACCTGCAGAAGGCTTAAGTGCAATACCTGGAGAAGCAAAACGTTTTCCTGCCGGGTTGCCGGTGCCCCACGTGGGTTGGAACCGGGTAACCCCTGACTGTGAAGATCCCCTGTTCAGGGGACTGGAGCAGGGGTCAAATGGAGGCGCCTACTTCTATTTTACCCATTCATATTATGTCCACCCCCTAAACCAGGCCCACATTCTCGGGAGCACAGATTACGGCTTTAGGTTTACTTCTGCGGTGAAAAAAGAAAACCTGTACGGGGTCCAGTTTCACCCTGAAAAGAGCGGGCCGGCAGGCTTGCGCCTGCTCAGCAATTTTGGTAAGATTATAGCCGACAAAAGGGATTGAAAAGACAATATTTTAGGAGCAAGATGGCGATGCTGGCAAAAAGGATTATACCATGTTTAGACGTGCGGGACGGCCGGGTGGTCAAAGGAACCCGCTTTATTAATTTAAGGGACGCCGGCGACCCGGTTGAAAGGGCCGCTTTCTACAACCGTGAAGGAGCAGACGAGATAGTATTCCTCGACATTACCGCCTCTGTAGAAAAACGCCGCGCCATAATTGATGTGGTGGAAAAGACAGCGGAAGTTGTTTTTATTCCCCTGACCGTGGGCGGAGGAATAGATTCAGTAGATTTTATGCAGGAACTGTTAAATTCAGGTGCCGACAAAGTTTCTCTAAATACGGCCGTTTTGAAAGATCCCGCCTTGATCCAGGCCGGGGCGGAACGTTTTGGGAGCCAGTGCATAGTCGTGGCTATAGATGCCCGGCGGTCCGAACAAACTGCGGCCGGTGGGGAATCAGCCTGGGAAGTATACAGCCACGGTGGGCGCACCCCCACGGGGCGCGATGCTGTAGAATGGGCCAGGGAAGCCGAAAAGCTGGGAGCAGGCGAAATCCTGCTTACGTCCATGGATGCAGACGGAACCCTGGACGGATATGATAACGCCCTGCTTTCAGCAGTAGCTGGTGCGGTCAGCATCCCGGTTATTGCTTCCGGCGGGGCCGGTAAACTCGAACACCTCTATGAAGCGCTGACCGATGGAAAGGCCCATGCAGTCCTGGCTGCATCAATCCTGCACTACGGCACCTACAGTATTGCCGAAATTAAAGAATACCTGTCCCAAAAGGGACTTCCGGTTAGGCCGGTTAAGAATTAAAGAACATGTCCAGTTAGGGGGATTTAGNATGAAAGAACAAGGAACTTTCAGGGTNAAAAAAGGAATGGCTCAAATGCAAAAAGGCGGGGTGATCATGGATGTCACTACCGTTGAACAGGCGCAGATCGCCGAAAAAGCCGGCGCNGTNGCCGTAATGGCTCTAGAGAGNGTCCCGGCAGACATCAGGGCAGCGGGCGGTGTNGCCCGNATGGCCGACCCGGTCATGGTTAAAAAAATCATGGATGCAGTTACCATTCCGGTTATGGCCAAGGTGCGGATCGGGCATATTGCAGAGGCCCAGATCTTAGAGGAAATTGGAGTGGACTACATCGATGAAAGTGAAGTCCTCACCCCGGCTGATGAACAGTATCATATAAATAAGCACGAGTTCAAAGTACCGTTTGTCTGCGGAGCCCGGGATCTCGGGGAAGCCCTGCGCCGCATCTCAGAGGGGGCAGCCATGATCCGAACCAAAGGCGAACCGGGTACGGGAAACGTGGTTGAAGCGGTCCGCCATATGCGTAAAGTCATGGACCAGATTCGCCAGGTATCAGGCAAAGCCGATGATGAGCTGGTAGTTATGGCTAAAGAACTGGGCGTATCGATCGAGATGCTTAAAGAGGTTAAAGCAGAAGGCCGCCTGCCGGTTGTAAATTTTGCCGCCGGTGGAATCGCTTCCCCGGCCGATGCAGCCTTAATGATGCAGCTTGGTTCTGACGGCGTCTTTGTCGGGTCCGGTATTTTTAAGGCAGCCAACCCGCAAAAGGTTGCCGAAGCAATTGTCAAAGCCACCATGAATTACGATGATCCCAAAATGCTGCTCGAAGTTTCGAAAGGGTTGGGCGATGCCATGCCCGGCCTGGAAATGTCTTCCCTGACCGAAGCCGACCGCATGCAGGAACGGGGAGCATAATAAAACGGAGCACTGTAAATCATGAAAATAGGGGTTCTTTCTATCCAGGGCGCTGTTTCAGAGCACCTTAAACACCTTGAGCTGTGCAGGGTTGAAGCAGTCCCGGTTAAAACCATAGAAAACCTGGCAGAAGTCAGCGGCTTAATTATACCCGGAGGGGAAAGTACTACTATCGGCAAACTGATCGAAGTATACGGACTGGACGGGCCTATAAAGGAACGGGCCCGAAACGGCACCCTGGCTGTATTTGGAACCTGTGCCGGGATGGCCTTGATGGCCCGCGACGTTGCTGACGGCAGCACAGACCAGCCCAAGCTAGGGCTGATGAATACCATAGTAAAACGCAATGCCTTCGGCCGCCAGAAGGAAAGCTTTGAAACCGGGCTAGATTTTAAAGGGCTCGAGCACCCCCTGGTCGCCGTATTTATCAGGGCGCCGATTATCCTGGAAGCAGGCGATAATGTTGAAATCCTGGCCAGCCTGCCCGAAGGCATTGTTGCCGCCCGTCAGGCCAATTTGCTGGCAACTTCTTTTCATCCGGAATTGACCGGTGATCAAAGGCTCCACCAGTTATTTGTTGACATATGCAAAGCTCTATAACGATTTAGCTACAAACATTATTCCCACTCGATCGTACCGGGAGGCTTGGAGGTTATATCATAAACCACCCGGGCCACTTCCGGAATTTCACCGGTAATCCGGGTTGATACTTTGCCTAACAAATCATGAGATAAACGGGCCCAGTCGGCAGTCATTGCATCCTCGGATACAACCGCCCGCAGGGCAATGACAGGCCCGTAATGACGATCATCTCCTTTAACGCCCACCACGTTAACATCGGTTAAAACAGCAAAATACTGCCATATTTCATCGTCCAGCCCGGCATCATAAATTTCGTTCCTAAAAATGGCATCGGCTTGCTGCAGGAGTGAAAGTTTTTCCGCTGAAACTGCCCCGATAATGCGTACGGCCAGGCCCGGACCCGGGAAAGGCTGGCGTTTAAGGATGGAGTCCGGCAATCCCAGTTCCGCTCCCACCAGGCGAACCTCATCCTTAAACAACTCCCGCAGGGGTTCAATCAGTTCAAAACCCAGTTCTTCCGGCAGACCGCCCACGTTATGGTGCGACTTTATAACCGCCGAACCGTAAGCCGAACCGCTCTCGATCACATCGGGATAGATCGTGCCCTGGGCCAGGTAGGCGATGTCACCCCTGGTTAGGGCATTTTCTTTGAAAACGGCTATAAACTCATTTCCGATAATCCTTCTTTTTTCTTCCGGATCGGTGACCCCGGCCAGGCGGTTTAAAAACCGCTCCCGGGCATCAATATGGATGAACTCACCTTCAAGCTTTTCCCGGTACAACCTGCCCACTTCTTCAGCTTCATTCAACCGCAGCAAGCCGTGATCAACAAAGAGAAATACTGCCCTGTCGGCAACAGCTTTATCAAGCAGGAAGGCAACCACCGATGAATCGACCCCTCCGCTGAGAGCGCATACCACTTTTTCCTTTTCCCCGGCGATCTGGCTGATCTTGGCCACGGCATCCTCGATAAAACTCTGCGGCGTCCAGGTCCGTCTGCAGCGGCAAACTGCAAACAGGAAGTTTTTTAAAACGTTGTTTCCACCGGGAGTGTGAAATACCTCGGGGTGAAACTGGACCCCGTAAATTTTCCTCTCGTGATCACCGATAGCAGCCATGGTATCATTTTCCGTCCGGGCTAAAACTTCGAAACCGGGCGGCGGTTTTAAAACTTCATCCTGGTGACTCATCCACCCGTTGCAAAAACCCTGGTCCCGGAATGAAGCATCAGTAAAAAGCGGTTCTGTTTGCTCTATAGTAAAGGAAGTGCGCCCAAATTCAGAACGGCTGCCCCTTTTAACTTCACCGCCAAGATCGCCTGCCAGCAGGTGCATCCCGTAACAAATACCCAGGATCGGCACTCCCCCTGCAAAGATATCCGGATCACAGCGGGGGGCTTCTTCCTGGTAAACACTGGCCGGGCTCCCGGAAAGGATGATCCCGGCCGGATCATACTCCTTTATTTTTCCCCAGGGTGTATCATAGGGCAGCATCTCACAGTATACGCCCGCTTCCCTTACTCTGCGTGCTATGAGCATACTGTACTGGCCCCCAAAATCAAGCAGTACTAGTTTCTCTCTTAAACTATCCGAGTTATCAGAAAGGAAATGCTTCATATCAACTCACCTTCCCACTGTGTTTTCCCAGCTCAGGGTAAATACCGCAAAAGCAGGCGCTGCACAATCCTGCCTGTTTACTGTCAACGGCCTGGTAAAGATCATCCAGTTCGGCAAAAGTAACCGAATCGGCCCCGACCGACGCTGCCAGGTCTTCCAGACTCTGGCCTGGTGCGGCGAGATCCCTGGTCAGGGGAATATCAATCCCGTAGTAGCAGGGGTGTTTATAAGGAGGCGACGCGATGCAAAGATGGACTTCCTCCGCACCTGCTTTTTTTAATAGAGAGACCAGGACCCGGGCCGTTGTTCCCCGGACCAGGGAGTCATCAACGACTGCCACTTTTTTACCTCTTACCAGCTCCCTGATGGGGTTAAACTTTAAACGCACCGCCAGCTCCCGCTCATCCTGGGTCGGTTCAATAAAAGTCCGCCCCAGGTACGGGTTGCGGTGCACGGCCCATTCTAACGGCACATTCAAACGGTCAGCCAGGCCAATGGCAGAAGTAATTCCCGAATCGGGAGAAGGAATTATCATATCCAGTTTTAATGAAATTCTTTCGGCCATTAAAGCGCCGACATTCCGGCGCACCTCGTATATGCTTTTACCGCCCAGGATGCTGTCCGGCCGGGAAAAATAGATATACTCAAAAACGCACAGGGTCGGGTTTGCTACAAGTTCAGAGTAATCAGATACCAGGCCGCCAGGACCGGCGCTCACCATCTCACCCGGTTCTACTTCCCTGACAAAATCAGCGCCTGCTGTATCAAAAGCAGATGATTCAGAAGCGAACATATAAGCATCTCCTATCCTGCCAATAGCCAGGGGCCGGAACCCGTTGGGATCGCGGAAAGCAACCATCTTTTCTCCGTCCATGGCTACAGCAGCATAAGCTCCCTGCACAACTGCCATGGTCTTTCTTACAGCCTCCTTAAGGCCATAGCGCCTATAGCGGAACAGGTAGCTTAACATAATTTCCGTGTCTGAAGTGGTGTGAAAAATATGCCCTTCCCGCAGCAGTTTATTATGCAGGCGTCTCGTGTTGGTCAAGTTGCCGTTATGAGCCAGGGCAATGCCGGTTTTATCTTTTGAGCGGGCCACCAGAGGTTGAGCATTCACAGCAAGGCTGGGCCCGGTAGTCGAATAGCGGACATGGCCAAGGACAGTTTTTGATTGATTCGAAAGAAGCATCTTTCGGGGAAAAACATGCTCAACCAGGCCCATCCCCTTAAACTGCTTAATCTTATCTCCGTCCATATAAGCCATTCCGGCACTTTCCTGGCCCCGGTGCTGGAGAGCCAAAAGCCCCAGGTAGGTCAACAGGGCTGCATGATCCGGGCCCCGGTAATTGTAAATGGCAAAAACACCGCACTTATCCCGCGGCTGTTTTTCAGGCAAAACCCGGGCGGATGTGCTTGCACTTGTTTGAATTTTATTCTGCACGATATCCGTTATTCAACAACAAGCGCTAAATATCCTGCCCTGTTATCATGCTCCGGGAAAAAAGTGCTTGACAGCACATCCACCTGGCCTTATAATTTTTATACATTATAATGGAAACAGTTTTCACGATACGGAATATATGCCAGGTTCAAAAGATTATAAGCTTAAAATTTGTCCCCGGGAGAATGGAGGTTCGGTTGGAATGTGTGGAATAGCAGGGTTGATCAGCACAAAAAAAATCCCTGAAAACGGCGCCAGGATTAAGAAGGGAATCCAGCTGATGAACGACAGGGGAAACGGCCTCGGTGCAGGCTATGCCGTCTACGGCATTTACCCGGAATACAAGGATTTTTACGCCTTGCACATAATGGGTTCAACAAAAGCGGCCATGGAGGAAGCCCGCGGTTTCATCGCCCGTCATTTTGAAATAGCCTTTGAAAGTGAAATACCGGTGTGGAATAAGAAAATCAAAGACCATCCTTTCTTTAATGTCTTTTTTGCAATGCCCCGGCCCTCCCTGGAAGAGCGCCTGCCGGGTGAAGAAACAGATAGCGATTATGTAGTTTCTAAATGCATGCAGTTAAATAAAACAGTCAGTGGGGCTTATGTTTGCTCCAGTGGAATGAATATGGGGGTCTTTAAGGGAGTTGGCACACCGCTAGATATCTATGATTTTTTCAGGCTGGATGAATATTCCGGCTACAGCTGGCTGGCGCACAACCGCTTTCCTACCAATACGCCCGGCTGGTGGGGCGGGGCCCACCCGTTTAACATGCTGGAATGGTCAATAGTTCATAACGGTGAAATTTCTTCATACGGAATTAACCGCCGTTACCTGGAATCATTCGGTTATTTTTGCCAGCTGCAAACAGACAGTGAAGCGGTAGCTTACCTGATTGATCTTCTAATCCGCCGGCACGGATTGAGCATTACAGAAGCCACCACTGTGCTGGCTCCGCCGTACTGGAGCACAATAGACCGGATTGCTGATCAGGAGGAGCAAGAAGCCCTGATGTTCTTAAGAACAACATATGAACAGGCCATGCTCAACGGACCGTTTGCAATTCTGACCGCTTTTAAGGGAGGCATGTTCAGCTTAACCGATAACACCAAGCTGCGCCCGATGACTGCGGCCTCTCACAATGGTTATACCTATTATGCCAGCGAGATATCTTCACTCTATGAAATGGAAGACAACATCAAAGATGTAATCATGCCCCGGGCCGGGCAGCCGATAATTACCCGGTTCGAAACAGAAACCGCCTGCGCATAAAGCACTTCTCAAGGAGCGAACAAAAATGGAACTAAGGTTTGATCAGCCCGTTCATCAGTCTCTCTTCCAGCCAACATTTAACCTGGAGCTTTGTGATGGCTGTGGCGAGTGCGCCCTGCAGTGCACTTTCAACGAGATTAAGATTGAACAACGAGGAGACAGGAAAATTCCGACCGCAAACCGCCGTGCCTGCGGAGCCTGTCATCGCTGTGAAGTAACCTGCCCCCGGCATGCCATCTATATCGAAGAAAAACCCCTGGCCCTGCGAAAACATGGTGTTTGGAAAGCTAACGATGTTAAAAGGGTGCACCAGCAGGCCGGCTCCGGTGCGGTTAACCTGACCGGTTTTGGCTCCGATTCAGAATTACCTGTATACTGGGATAGACTGGTATTTAATGCCTGCCAGGTCACCAACCCGGCTATAGATCCCCAGCGAGAACCGATGGAAACCATCACCACCCTGGGCCGCAAAGCAAGATCGAAACAGGAATTTCAACCGGGGAAGAATAGAAGTAAGCTGATCAGGCTTAATATGCCGGTCGTTTTTGCTCCCATGTCTTACGGCAGTATCAGCCTGAACTTGCAAAAAGCCCTGGCCAGGGTGGCCTCGGAAAAGGGGTTGCTCTGGTATTCCGGCGAAGGAGGTTTGCATGAAGAACTATACCCCTTTAGTGATCATGCTGTCCTGCAGGTAGCATCCGGGCGATTTGGCATTTCACCGCAGTATTTGCAAAAAGCCCTCGCTTACCAGATTAAAATTGGCCAGGGGGCCAAGCCCGGGATCGGTGGGCACTTGCCTGGAGAAAAAGTCCTGCCGGGTATCTCAGAAACAAGGATGATTCCCGAAGGCAGTGATGCTATCTCTCCCGCCCCCCAGCATGATATATATTCCATTGAAGATCTGCGGCTGCTTATTTATGCAATTAAAGAGGCCAGCGATTACAAGCCGCTTTGCGTGAAAATCGCCGCTGTGCACAACGCGCCTGCCATAGCCAGCGGCATTGTTCGAGCCGGTGCAGACATGATCTATATCGACGGTTACCGGGGTGGTTCAGGAGCCACTCCCTCCATTGTCAGGGATAATGTTGGCATTCCTGTAGAACTGGCCCTGGCAGCGATTGATCAGCGCCTGCGCAGCGAAGGGATCCGCAACCAGGCTTCCATAATTTGCGCCGGTGGTTTCCGGAGCAGCGCCGATATAATGAAGGCGATTGCCCTGGGCGCCGATGCTGTAGCCATCGGCACTGCCGCCCTGATTGCCTGCGGCTGTCACGGATGTCAGCGCTGTCACAGTGGTAAATGCCCCTGGGGGATTACCACAAACGATCCGGAGATCAGCAAAAGGCTCGATCCGGAATGGGCTTACATAAGAATAAAAAACCTGGTTGAGGGCTGGCATCATGAAATAAAAGAATTGATGGGTTTGAATGGTATTTACGATATCGCTTCTTTCCGGGGCAACCGCCTGATCCTGCGCGGGGTCGGGTTGTCGGAAAAAGAATTGTCAATACTGGGCATCAGCCATGCCGGGGAATGAGGTGGTTTACATGCAATACTCTATTGATGCCAGGGGCATTTATTATCAGCAGTTAAACAGCTTGATCAGAAAAGCGGCAGAAAGCGGGGAAACACACATAGTTGTAAAAAATGTCCGCGGGCAGCGCTATCTTGGCGCAGGCCTTACAAAAAACGACCTTGTCCTCGATTTCGAGGGAATAACCGGTGAGGACCTGGCTTTTTGCCTGGGAGGCCCCACTGTTATCGCCCGAAACCACGCCCAGAATGCGGTAGCCAACACTATGAACAGCGGCACCGTTATTGTTCACGGCATTGGCGGTGATGCCCTCGCTTATGGAATGCGCGGTGGAAAACTGTTTATCCGTGATGATGCCGGCTACAGGGTGGGCATTCACATGAAAGAATATAAAGACCATAAACCGGCAGTCGTAATCGGTGGAACAACCGGTGATTTTCTCGGTGAATACATGGCCGGCGGAACCATAGTTGTCTTAAACCGGAAAAATGAAGCTGAAGACGTAGTCGGCCAGGCCGATAAGACCCTGGCCACCGGAATTCATGGTGGAGAAATATATATCTTCAATTATGACCTTCCTGAATACATGGCCGGAATTGGCAGCAGCCGGGTCCAGCCTTCGCACAAAGAACTGGAATGTATCCGCCCCCTGGTTGATGAATACTGCACCCACTTTGGATTCGACTACAATACCCTGTGGCAGCGTGATGTGGTTAAACTCGTACCGGCCGGAAGCAGGCCCTTTAGTAAATTTTATTTTCCGGCATACCCCGTTAACACCGGGCTGGTTCCTGAACAACGTGAAATGGCATCACCCTGTGAAGCCGCCTGCCCGGTAGGCATTCCCACCGGTAAGTTCCTCGGGCACATCAGGCACGGCGAATACAAAGAGGCCCTTGATTTGATTGACTCCAGGACCCCTTTTCGCTACAGCAACTGCGGTTTTATCTGCGCAAGGCTATGCGTCGATGCCTGCAGCAGGGGCAAAGTTGACTTTCCAGTTCGCACTTCCGAACTGGCCCGCGGTTTCCATGGCAATCATAATGTGCAAAAGGTTGATCGATGTTCCGGGAAAATTGCCGTTATCGGGGCCGGACCGGCCGGCTTGAGCAGCGCTTATTTTCTTGCCCGCTACGGTTATAATGTCGAAGTGTTTGAAGCAGACAATCGTCCTGGGGGGAAAATGGCCCAGGTTATTTCCAGGGAACGCCTGCCCCTGGAGGAGCTGGAAAAGGACCTGGAAAACATTGCTTCCCTGGGGATACAATTTCATTTGGGCCAGTGGGTAGACCGAGAACTGTTCGACCGGTTATTAGAAGAATTCGATCACATTATCGTGGCCGTAGGAGCCCATCAACCGCTGGTCCCGCCGGTTAAAGGCAAAGAAAATATCATGGCCGGTGTCGATTTCCTGAAAGCTTTTAACCTGGGCGAAAGCATGGATATTGGCTCCAGGGCCGTGATTATAGGAGCAGGCGATGCTGCTCTCGACGGAATCGAAGCTTTAACCAGGCTCGGCCTTAAACCAAACATGATCACCATGATTGATATCCAGGCCCCCTCTGCCAGGGGTGAAGAGCTGCAGAAGTGGCTAAATAGCGGCGTTAGGCTAATGTACCCCTACCAGCTGAAAGAGGCCACCAGTGAGGGTGTAGCTGTCCAGGACAGTTCCGGTATTGAGAAATTTATCCCCGGTAAACCGGTTGCTTTTATAAAGGAAATACCCAACCTCAGTTTCCTACCGGAAGAGCTAACCATGCAGCTTAATGCTAAAGGTTTTTTCGAATCCCTGGACGATACCGGTACAACCCCCCATCCAAAAGTATCAATAACCGGCGACAGCGTTGGCCTGGGCCTGGTAGCGCACAGTATNAGTAAAGGCCGGGAATGCGCCCAACGAATTCACGCAAACTTTAAGGGAGAAAACTATGTGCCGGAGGGAAAAAAAACAATTGATTATTTCGATTTACACCTCCATACCAACAAAAAAAGTAAAGATCCTGAAGAATTGACGATCAGGGATGAGTACCAGCGCTGCCTGCACTGCGGTGTTTGTGTCCGCTGTGATGAATGCTTGGAAGCCTGCCCGCGGGAGGCCAGGACCAGGGATGAAACTACTTTCAGCGTGGATCTGTCCAAATGCGGAGGCTGCGGTTCCTGTGCTGCGGCCTGCAGAGGTGGAGTGATCCGCATGGTGCCCCCGGATCCCCCGGATCAATTCTGAAAAAATGAACTAAAATGCTTGACAGGTTTAACCCGGGATTGTATAATATTTGACGAGCAAAGGCGCTCGCAAGAACAACCTCCTAAAAGGTTGTCAGCGAGCGCTTTCTCTTTTTTATAAAACTTTTAAGGAGTGGATTTTATGGGCAAAAGCAAAGAAGATGTTATCAGTATGGTTAAGGAATCGGGAGTAAAGTTTATCCGCCTTCAGTTTACAGACCTGTCCGGACAGTTAAAAAACGTAGCTATCACCACCGAACAGCTACCGAAAGCACTGGACGGTGAGTTGATGTTCGACGGATCCTCAATCGAAGGATTTGTCCGGATCGAGGAATCCGACATGTACCTGCGCCCGGACCTGGACACTTTCGCCATCTTTCCCTTCCGCCCCAAAGAAGGTGGGGTAGCCAGGTTGATGTGCGATGTTTATACCCCTGAAGGCGAACCCTTTGCAGGCTGTCCACGCAGCCAGCTGCAGCGGATGATTAATCTGGCCGCCAAAGAAGGCTACAGCATGAACTGCGGTCCGGAAGCGGAATTTTTCATGTTTCATACTGATGGAAACGGCGGCCCGACACTTCATACTCATGACCAGGGCGGCTATTTTGATCTGGCCCCGACCGACCTGGGTGAAAATGCCCGCCGGGACATGGTCCTGAGCCTGGAGCAGATGGGCCTGGAAATAGAAGCATCACACCACGAAGTAGCTCCAGGCCAGCACGAAATTGATTTCAAGTACAGTGATGCCCTGCGCACCGCAGACGATCTATCCACTTTCAGGTTCGTTGTGCGCACCGTAGCCCAGAGACACGGCCTTTACGCAACCTTCATGCCCAAGCCCATCGCCATGATAAACGGCTCCGGTATGCACACCCATCTATCCCTGTTCAAGAATGGTTCAAATTTTTTTCATGATCCTGAAGAACCAGATGAAATGAGTAAAGAAATGCTTTATTTTATTGGCGGCCTGCTGGATCACGCCAAGGGTTACACAGCGGTAACCAATCCCCTGGTTAACTCTTACAAGAGACTGGTGCCCGGTTATGAGGCCCCGGTATATATTGCCTGGTCACACCGCAACCGGAGCCCCCTGGTCAGGGTCCCGGCCAGGAGGGGTGTTGGAACCAGGGTTGAACTGAGAAACCCTGATCCTTCCTGCAACCCCTACCTCGCTTTTGCAGTTATGCTCAAGGCCGGCCTGGACGGCATTCACAAACAGACTACCCCGCCCGACCCGGTAAACCTGAATATTTATACCATGACCGACGAACAGAAAAAAGAACACTCCATCGAGCAGCTTCCAGGAACCCTTTACCAGGCTATACTGGAGCTTGATAATGACCCGGTAATCCAGGAAGCCCTGGGTGAACACATTTATGACCGCTTCCGGGAAGGCCGCATGAAAGAATGGCATGATTACCGGATCCAGGTCCACGACTGGGAAATAAACCAGTACCTGGCCCGCTTTTAAGCATATACCAAACTATTCATTTTTTTATTAATGAAGCTGTCCCTCTACACGGGACAGCTTCATTAATATAAATAGCAACTATTACAACTGCCTTCAATAAACCCTCAGGAGTATACTGTGTAAATCTCCCGGTCATTGAAACCGCTCCAGCTTAATGTAACTAAGCCAAGTTAAAGCCCGGCTGGATGTTAATAATATTTAAATAACTTTTTTACCGTAGCCAGGAGTTTGGTTACCTGTAGTATAATTGTAGAATAAAGAAATTGCTTTCTACAAATTGGACATGTAAATCTAAATTAAATCAAGAAAGCGGGGATTTTTAAGATGAAAATATTAGTTTGCACCGACGGTTCAAAACAAAGCAGGAAAGCCCTTGAAAAAGCTGCTGAAATTGCTGCAGGCTGCAACGTCAACGAAGTTGCCCTAATTCATGTCTATGATAATAAACCGGATAGTTCCCTGTTTTACTGGGATGAAGGCTCAAGCCTGAACAAAGAACAGATGGATCAGTTTCAAAAACTGCGCGAAGAGGACAAGGATAAGCGGAAAAACATTTTACTGGAAGCCCTTAAGTTCTTTGAAGACAAAGGGATTAAAGCCCGCACTATATTTAGAGAAGGGCATCCTTCCCATACTATTGTAAGCGTAGCAAAAGAAGAAGGATTTGACATGATTGTAGTGGGCAGCAGGGGACTGGGCGGCTTAAACAAGGTATTCCTCGGCAGCACCAGTAGCGCGATAGTCCAGGAAGCCGAAGACTGCAGCGTTCTTACAGTTAAGTAGGTAAAAGATCAATTCTATATTAGCGGTGAAAGGCTGAACTATGGGCAATAGCAGCTATGATTTCTGTATTGGGACTGATAACACCAGCCTCGGAAGGACTATTACCGGTATGCTCCATGAAGCCGGGTTTTATTCTTCCGGCACCAATAAAAGCGTCCCCGCCCTGCTGCGAACCCTGCGCACAGTCCAACCCTGGCTGGCAGTGATTGATACTGCCCTCCCACCGGGTAATATTGAACAGCTGGCCTCAATCATTGAAAACGACGTCCTTTCAGCGGCAGTCTATATCAATACCACCGGAATCGACCTGGACCTCTATGTGCAGCTAAAATGGCCGGTTGACGCACCGGTTTTGACTGCTGTCGCTGAAGCAGTTTGTAACGAATTTGCCCATAAAAAAAGGCTGCAGCAGGAAATAGAGGATTTGCAGCGCAAACTGGATCACAGAAAGCAAATTGAAAAAGCAAAAGGCCTGGTTGCTGAATACTTCAAGCTAAATGAAGAGCAGGCTTACCATTTGCTCCGCAAAGCAAGCATGGAACAAAGCATTTCTCTGGCCGCCCTGGCCAGGCATATTATCGAGGAACCTGCTTATCTTGCTGCTTTATCGCCGCACCGACAAAATCCTTGAAAAGTGGATGAGGGCGGGTCGGACGTGACTTGAATTCCGGATGAAACTGCACGGCCACAAACCAGGGGTGATCTTTTAACTCGATCATCTCGACCAGGTCGGCTTCCTCGTTAACGCCGCTAAAAACCATTCCTGCTTCTTCAAGTGCCACCATATAGTCATTGTTAAACTCGTAGCGATGCCGGTGCCTCTCCTTTACCAAATCTTCATTATATGCTGATGCAGCCAGAGTGCCGCCCTTGATGGTGCAGGGATAGGCTCCCAAACGCAGGGTTCCTCCCAGGCGGGTGTTTTCTTTCTGCCCGGGCAGGTAATCAATAACCGGCCCCGGTGTATCGGGATCAAATTCAGTGCTGTTGGCCCCTTTTATGCCGGCCTTGTTCCTGGCATACTCGATCACGGCACACTGCATGCCCAGGCAAAGCCCCAGGAAGGGTATTTTTTCTTCCCTGGCCGTGCGCACTGCATTTATTTTACCCTCGATACCGCGTTCACCAAAGCCACCGGGCACCAGGATTCCATCGGCCTGCCTGAGCTGTTCCCTCGCCTCTTCTTTATCGAGCTCTTCTGCATGCACCAGAACAGTTTTGACGGATACATTATGCTTCAACCCGGCATGGAATAAGGCCTCATTGATGCTGATGTAGGCATCGGGCAGGGCTACATATTTCCCAACCAGGGCTATGGTAATCTCATCAACCAGGTTTTCCTCCTGGTCAATAAGGCTTTTCCACTTTTTCATATCTGCAGGTTTGCAGGAAAGGTTCAGTTTATCCAGGACCATCTGATCCAGGTTCTGTTTCTGGAGCAGCAGGGGAACTTCATAAACTGTCTTTGTATCGAGGTTTTCAACCACTTCACCGGGCTGAATATTGCAGAACAGGGCAATCTTTTTTTTCAGATCATCGGGAAGGGCCTGCTCGGTCCGGCAAACGATGATATCGGGTTGAATACCGATACTGCGCAGTTCCTTAACACTGTGCTGGGTTGGTTTGGTCTTCAATTCCCCGGACATGGGCAGGTAGGGAACAAGGGTAACATGAATAAATAGCACGTTTTCCCAGCTCAGGTCATAACCGAGCTGGCGGATGGCCTCCATGAAGGGCAAACTTTCAATATCTCCGACGGTCCCGCCGATTTCTGTAATAACCAGGTCAAGATCCCCTTGATCATGGCTGGTAATACATCTTTTTATTTCATCAGTAATGTGAGGTATTACCTGGACAGTGTTTCCCTGGTAGATACCGTCCCTTTCACCCTGGATTACCGACCAGTAAACCCGGCCGGCGGTAACATTGTTAGCCCTGCTGAGGGGCTCATCGATAAAGCGCTCATAATGCCCCAGGTCAAGATCGGTTTCCGCTCCATCATCGGTAACAAAAACCTCTCCGTGCTGGTAAGGGCTCATTGTGCCCGGATCGTAATTAATATAGGGGTCAAACTTCTGGATGGTGAGTTTTAAACCCCTGTTTTTCAGTAAGCAGCCCAAAGAGGCAGCAGTTATTCCTTTGCCTAAAGATGATACGACACCACCGGTAACAAAGATATACTTAGTCATAAGCGCCCCCTTTGCTGCTCTTAAGAATTACTCTTCAACCGGCTCAGCAACTGCTGCAGCTGGTTTTAGTTCACCCACCGCAAGACGAGGAGGCAGTTCCACCTCCTGTAGAGCTTCTCCCCGTTCGAAAAGTGGAGATTACCTTATCCGCTTTTTTACCACATGAGGGGCAATTAATACTGCTCAACGAACTGCTGCAGAGTTCTTCATATTTTTTTTGACAATCCGGGCAATAGAATTCATATAGGGGCAAAACCACACCTCCTCCCAATTCCAGCCATTAAAACTTCGTGTTATTAATAAGCTAATATCGGCCTGTTTCTGGCCTTGCTGGACGAGAACGCTGCCAGGGAGCCAATAAACAGACCCTCAATATATGGGGTAACTGCCTTGCCGGATGACCCCCGGCCTGAAACCTGGAGTTCCGGGTCAAGCAGTTTGAAGACGACTCATGTTAATATTCATGCCGATTAAACTTTATCCCGGCATGAAGCCAACTAGGTCCGGCCTTTCAACCTCTTCCTCTTTTTTGCCCGTCTTCTCTTTTTACGCTGTCTCTTTAACTGTTTTCTGGTCTTTTGCTTTGCCATAGACTTTAACCCTTCGCCTCCTTACTTTACTTTTATCTTTTGAACGTTGCCTTAAAACCTATGGGTAATTATACCACTGCTTTAGCCCTTTAAAAAGACTTATTTTTAAACCTTGAAACAAACCGTTAAAAATAAAGGAGCAAATCGAAAGGAAATATCAGGAGTAATAGAGAAAAGTCATACGGAAGCAATACATATTCCCACCAAGTCAACACTACCTAACCGGGGAGGAAGTAAGATGGAATTAAGTCCAAATGCCCGTATTACTTATGAAAAAAGATACTTGATTAAAGATGAAAACGGCAATCCCATTGAAACCCCAGAAGACCTCCTGCACCGGGTAGCCGGAAACATTGCCGAAATCGAAAAACATTACGGTAAAGATGACGCTGAAGTAAAGAAGATTGCAAAGAGTTTTTTCGACATGATGGCCGAAGCCCTGTTCATGCCCAACTCGCCGACCTTAATGAATGCGGGCCGGGAACTGCAGCAGTTGAGCGCCTGCTTCGTTCTGCCCCTTGAAGACAGCATGGAAGGCATTTTTACCGCCCTCAAAAACATGGCCCTGGTTCAAAAAACCGGCGGAGGAACCGGTTTTGCTTTCGACCGCCTGCGCCCGGCAAATGACCCGGTTCGCTCAACCAACGGTGTAGCCAGCGGCCCCATCTCTTTCTTGAAAATTTTTGATGCTGCCACCGAAGCGGTCAAACAGGGCGGGACCAGGCGGGGCGCAAATATGGGTTCACTGATCTATAACCATCCAGACATCCTGGAATTCATCCGCTGTAAAGAAAAAGAAGATGAAATAAATAACTTCAACCTCTCGGTTACGGTTTCCGATGAATTCATGAGCAAGGCAACTGAAGAAGATCCCGACCCTTCATATAACCTGGTTAACCCGCGGACCGGGAAAGCTTATCACGATTCTGAAACAGGAAATGAAGCCAAGCTGGATGCCAGGGCCGTTTTTGACCTGATTGTCCATAATGCCTGGGGTAAAGGCGACCCCGGCATAATTTTTATCGATCAAATGAACCGCTTCAACCCCACTTTCCATGTGGGTAAATATGAAACTACCAATCCCTGCGTACCCGCTGACACCTTTGTCTTAACCGCAGAAGGGCCCAGGCTAGTCGGTGATCTCACCGGCAAGAAAACCAGGCTAATCGTAGACGGAAAACCGTATGAAACAACAGAAAAAGGCTTTTTCTCAACCGGGGTTAAACCCACATTCTCAATCCAAACCAGGCAAGGGTACACTTTTAGGTCCACCGGTGACCATCCCGTCCTCAGGGTTAAAACCAAAACCAGGTATACCCTTGAAAAAGAATGGGTCCCGGCGGAAAAGCTCAAACCCGGAGATGAAATCATGCTCCACAATCACCGCAACCAGGACGAATGGGAGGGGCTGTACGGGGAAGAAGAAGGTTACCTGGTCGGCCTCCTAACCGGCGATGGCACGCTTAAAACCGACAAAGCAGTTCTTTCTTCATGGGCCCAGCCGGGCGCAGCGGCAGTGATGGATACAGCTTATGCCGCTGCCGGCACCATGCCCCACCGCAGCGACTTTAAAGGCTGGTGGAAAGTAGGGGGAAGGGCTGAATACAGGATGAGCACAGCGGCATTGAAGAAAGTGGCCCTTTCATTAGGTATGAAACCCGGTGAAAAAACGATCACCCCCACCCTTGAAACCAGGACTTCTTCCCACTTTATCAAGGGGTTTCTTAAAGGCTTTTTTGATGCTGACGGTTCTTTCCAGGGAACCCAGGAAAAAGGCATTTCCATCCGCCTGGCCCAGAGTAAGCTTGAGAGACTCCAGGCTGTTCAAAGGATGCTGGCCCGGTTTGGTATCGCTTCATCAATTTACAAGAACCGGCGCCGCGAAAGATCTGTGTTCATGTCCAACGGAAAAAATGGCACGGGAAAATACAAAACCCGGCCTCAGCATGAACTGATAATTACCAGGGGCAACCTGGCATTATTTGCTGAAAAAATTGGCTTTTGTGATACAGAAAAGCAAAGCCGCCTGGATAAAGCACTCTCTGTTTTTAAGAGACATCTTAACCGGGAGCGCTTCACAGCCACTGTTGAATCTGTTAAACCATATGGTAATGAAGAAGTTTTTGATGTTCAGGTTCCCGGAATCAATGCTTTTGATGCCAACGGGATTATGGTTCACAACTGTGGTGAACAACCACTTTTGCCTTATGAGGCCTGCTGCCTGGGCTCGATCAACCTGGGCAAGTTTGTCACCGGTAAAGGTAAAATAAACTGGACCAAACTGTCCGGCATTGTAAAGACTGCCGTCCGTTTCCTTGACAATGTTATTGATGCCAGCAACTATGTTATCCCCGAGATTGCTGAAATGCACAAGGAAGGCAACCGTAAAATTGGCCTTGGTGTCATGGGCTGGCATGACATGCTGATCAAACTCGGCCTGCGCTTTGACAGTGAAGAAGCGATCGAAACAGCCGATAAGGTCATGGATTTCATCAATTCAGAAGCCAGGAAAGAGTCCGTTAAGCTTGCTGAGGAAAGAGGGGTATTTCCTAACTTTGAGGGCAGTTTTTATGATAACGGCAACAAGGAAGACCGGGTCCGCAACGCTACCCGCACCACTATTGCCCCCACCGGTACCATCTCGATCCTGGCCGGTTGCAGCAGTGGAATCGAACCGTATTTTAGCATTGCCTATATCCGTAAAAACATCCTTGACGGTGTAGATCTTCCTGAGGTCAACCCCCTATTCCTTGACATTGCCAAAAGTGAAGGCTTTTACAGTGAAGAGTTGATCCATCAAATAGCCCGGAGCGGTAGCATACCAAAAGATTCCGCCGTGCCGGAAAAATATAAGGAACTATTCAAGACGGCCATGGAGTTTGACTACGACTGGCATGTCCGTCACCAGGCTGCTTTCCAAAAACATACCGACAACGCAGTCAGCAAAACCATTAACCTCAAGCAGGATGCCACCGTTGATGATGTCAAAAATGCTTATATCACGGCCTGGAGAGCCGGCTGTAAAGGCATAACCATATACCGGGACAGCTCCAGGAGCAAACAGGTTTTAAATGTCGGCGACGGTGAAAAAGAGGAAACCCTGAAACCAACCAGGAGGCCCAAAACCTTAAGCGGCCAAACTACCAGTATCGGCACTGCCCTGGGGAACCTTTTCGTAACAGTTAATTCTGCAGACGGAAGACCTTTTGAGCTCTTTGCCCAGATCGGAAAAGCGGGCAGTGATGTAGTTGCTTTTACGGAAGCAATAGCCCGCCTGATCTCTTTAGCCCTGCGCTGCGGCGTAAGTGTAGACGAAATTGTAACCCAGCTTGAAGGGATCGGCGGAGCCCGATCAGTCGGATACGGCCCGAACCGGATTATGAGTGTCCCCGATGCTATCGGGCAAGCCTTAAAGAACCTGGCCCAGAGTGAATTAACCGCCGGGAGTAACGTTAATGGCCATGCCATGGAACTTTGCCCGGATTGTGGAACCTGTGCCCTGGTCAGGGCTGAAGGATGCCTGAAATGTGAAGCCTGCGGGTTTAGTGAATGTTAATAAAAATTGGACATTATAAAAATCTTAAAAAGCATCACATTATTTTTAATAAAAAAAAGGAACGTTGCCCTCTATGTCGAAGTATAGATACTTGATGCATAGTTTAACATATTTTTACTCTTTTGACCGATAAAATCCATAAAACCTTCTTCGGAAATTTACCGAACAGGAGGAATCAAAATGCAGGATCAGAATGATCTGGTAAAAGATATAGAGTCCATTATTACTCAGGTACAGGGGGTAATTTCAGGGCGCTTAGTTTGTCAGGATGATGAGATTGTAGAAATACACGTATTAGCCGATTCATCTCGCTCACCGAAACAGGTGGTACGGGATATTGAATCTGCGGTCCTTGTTAAACAGGGCTTGGAGCTGGATCATAAAAAAATCAGTGTAGCCCAGCTTGGTGATGACTTACCCCCTCCCCCAAAATCTGAAACCAGACTTCAGTTCAGTAGTATCAATTACAGTGTAGAAAACGGTACTGCCGCGATATCAATCACAATCAATACAAATAATGAGTTATTTACCGCCGCCGCCAAAGGACCCAACACCAGGAGCAACCGCCTTAGATTGACAGCAGCGGCGGCTTTGTCTGCTGTAGAACAAACCGTTTCTATTAATGGTAAATTAATAGTCGGAGATGTCCAAAAACTCAACCTCTGTGAACATGAAGTAATAACTGTGGCCGTCTGTTTCCATCATTCTGATAAAACTGAAGAAATTTTACTGGGAACAGCAATAAACAAGGGCGATGACCTGGAATCTACGGTCAGAGCCACCCTTGATGCCATTAACAGGAGAGTATCAAACTGTATTAGCCATTAATCTTGAAGCCGACAGTTGGCAATGAATAACTTATATTAATTCATAAGCGGAATTTGAGCGGAGCGCCTCCAGCGGCCTTAGCGGACACCGCTGAGTCACCTGACAAAGGGGGTTAAACCATGAAGTTTACCCTGATGAAGGCGCTCATCGCACTGGCCGGTTTGATTCTGGCCGGCGCAGCAATGCTAAGGTGGTAATATTGATTTAATCCATCTGTCGGCTTCAAAAATAATTCTTTTGGAGCAATAATAACATGGGAGAACAAATATCAAGAAACGCAAAGGTTTATATTGCTGTTCTATTGGTTACAGCTATTCTGATCACTTTATATACTTTGCTAAATACTAGCTGGCATGAATTTCAATCTCAATGGCTTCCATTCTTAGTTTTTCTTACAATAATCATACTGGCAGATTCTTTTCCTGTGCCCCTCCCCCGCGGGGGTAATGTTACAGTTAGTTTTGCGGCAATTGCAGCTTCAATATTAATTTTTCAACCCTTCGTAGTTATTGCTATGGCTGTAACAATAGATCTATTCCTGCTTTTAAAAAGACAAAATGTCATAAAACATATATTCAACATAGCTCAGCTTGCAGTATCTACAGGCTCAGCAGCAATGGTATACAACTTTTTTTATACTCCTGTTGCTACAGATTTTAATTATATGCAGGTTTTCGCATTTATAACTTCAATGGTGGTCCTTTTTATTCTAAACCATACTTTTGTCACCCTGATCCTTGCTTTCACCCAGGAAGAAAAACCTCTCACAATATGGTTGACTAATATTAAATGGTGCACCTTGCAATTCGTGAGCATGGCCCCCCTGGGAGCATTAATTGCCGTTATATACATCAACATTGGTTTTTGGGGACTGATACTTTTTCTCCTTCCCATGATCATTGCCCGCCATTCTTTTCAATCCTACATAGACATGCGTCAGACATTCCTTGATACGATTAAGAGCTTGTCCTTGGCCATTGACGCCAAAGACCCTTACACCAAAGGCCACTCTTCACGTGTAGCCGATTACGCAGTTTTGCTGGCCAGGGAAATGAAGTGGCCTGAAGACAGGGTAGAGTTCTTAAAATACATCGCTCTAATTCACGATGTGGGCAAAGTCGCTGTTCCAGAAAATATCCTGAAAAAAGACCGCCTTCTCACTAACGAGGAATATGAAATAATGAAAAGGCACAGCGAAGCTGGAGCCGAAGTAATCAAGGATATTAGCTTTTTTGCCGCCGGTTCGGGCATTATTAAGCACCATCATGAACGCTGGAATGGAAGCGGGTATCCCGATCAGCTTAAAAATGAAGAGATCCCCGAAGGGGCCCGCATACTTGCTGTTGCTGATGCTTATGATGCGATGACCAGCGATCGCCCATACCGTAAAGCGCTTAAACCGCTGGAAGCGATCAGAGAAATACAGGAATGTTCAGGGGCCCAATTCGATCCTAAAGTCGTAAAAGCTTTTACCCGGATCATCCCCCAGCTTAACCTGGAGCCGGAACGGAAAAGCCACCTGGAAAGTTACACCAGTGAAGCCCTGCACAGTACCTGAGACCAGCTATTAATAACAATACTTGCCCACAAACATTTTAATAGCATGGAGGTGAATAATTGCTCTGGGAAGCTTTATTCCTGGGCCTGCTTGCTGGCTGGCTGCGCAAAGGAAGTATTAAACAGCTCAGTCAAATCTACATAATTGGCTGGCCTTTAATCATCTTTGCCCTCTTTGTCCAGGCCCTGATCTGGATTGACTTTCATTTACAGGCCTATCACCTTAGCTCTATTTACCCTTATTTATACACGGGCTCATTTATCGTACTGCTGGCCAGTATTGTTCCGCACAGGAACAGCACCGGATTAATGGTAATCGGAACGGGGATTCTTCTCAACCTGGTTGTGATAGCCGCCAACGGCGGGATGATGCCTGTTGAGGGCGGCGCTCTCCCTCCCGATGTTTATAAAGAGCTCGCTGCCGGTGAAAAAAGCCCTTTTCACAAGCCAATGAATGAACAAACCTTGTTTGCTTTCCTCGGTGATCGGATCACCCTGTTTTACAGGCCCAACCAGCTGCTCAGTATTGGTGATCTTTTCATTGGGGCCGGAGCTTTTATTTTTATTCAACGAAACATGCTTGACAATGATACGAAAGTGCAAAAAGGTCCTTTTGACAAGCACAAGCAGCACTTAACTGCTCAAAAAGAACACCAGGATAGCTGATGAGGCAAATAGCAGTTATAATGCAGTTCTTGCAGCATAGCCCGCTAAGTCGCAAGAAATGGCTACATCGTCTTCCCTACGGCTTTAAAGCCATGCTTTAATAGACGTGTGAACTGTCCCTCTGGTGCCGTTTATCATTCAACAAGGGCAACAGGCTGAGTTACGATATAATGAACATACGTTATGGGTAAAATACAGGACGGTGTAATTAAAATGCTGAAAGGGCGATATCTTAAAAACTGTAATAAAAATAACTGATGGCATATAAATGGCACACATCGTAAAAAAAAACCACCGTTACAGGTGGTTTTTCCAGCTATTGCAAAGCCCGCAAAGCCTTATATCATGGTGCCGGAGCCCGGAATTGAACCGGGACGGACATTAAATGTCCGAGGGATTTTAAGTCCCTTGCGTCTGCCAGTTCCGCCACTCCGGCAAATAAATAAAATGGAGGCGACACCCGGATTCGAACCGGGGATGGAGGATTTGCAGTCCTCTGCCTTACCACTTGGCTATGTCGCCTTAAAAATGGAGCGGAAGACGGGATTTGAACCCGCGACCCTCGCCTTGGCAAGGCGATGCTCTACCACTGAGCTACTCCCGCAGAATTGGTGCCGAGAGGCAGAATTGAACTGCCGACACGCGGATTTTCAGTCCGCTGCTCTACCGACTGAGCTATCTCGGCCATATGGCGGAGCTGACGGGACTCGAACCCGCGATCTTCGGCTTGACAGGCCGATATGTTAACCGTCTACACCACAGCTCCGTGTGCATAAATTAGTATACAGAAGGTAATGCCGAAAGTCAATACGTATAGCAACCCCTGCCTCAATATTTTTAACTTCCCTGTTGTGCCATCAAATGTTATCCCAACTAATCGTAAGGAAAGGATTTAGGCGAGCGGTTTTTTTTATCCCGGGCTTCTTTATTAAGGCGAGCTAACCGCTCTTCCTCGGCAGAGCTATAGTAAATGAGGCTCTGCAGCTCTATGG
>SL_5KL_010_SEDDRAFT_10000325_pt1 | contig 31181 bp, 24 predicted proteins | sample SodLakKL_010_SED_FD_9118 | JGI IMG/M metagenome (IMG submission 9118) | reverse complement strand
GAAGTCGAAGCTACTTTAGAGAGTCTTCTAGACTTCATAGATGAGTACGAGCACACGTTCATAGGCGTAGGTCCGTTCTACATAGAGGATTATGATACGGACGATCACTCCATGGTCCTAGAGAGATGGGATGATTACGGTTACCCATTCGAAGGAGAAGAAGTAGACGGTTATGAGTTCGAATACGGTTACTGGGCGGAGCAATTCGACATCTCAGAGATACGGCTTGATTCCCTAGAGGTAGTAGACTCGGAAGTTGCTCTTGGGGATCCCATAGAGGCTGAAGGAGATGGGCATTACGCTTCGTTGTATCCTGTTGTAGACCAAGGGCCTTTGACAGAGGACAACATGGAAGAGTGGAGATTTACACTGAGACGAGACCTAGGCGGCGAGATACTAGAAGAGGTACGTGAAGAAGACATAACTATCATCGAAGAGGACACCTACAGTATATTCGAGGCGACTGTACCGACCGACGGTGTAGTTAGAGGAGGTCACTACTCGCTGCAGTTAGAAGCACGCGGCGAAGATGATCCTGTGTTTACCACGATCGACTCTACCGTTATCGTGTATGATCCTGATGTTGCTCTAAATGTCATCGAATTCTCTATAGACGAAGAAATCGATATCGGTGGACAAGGCAACATACAGGTGGAGTTTGAGAACGATGGCGAAGAAGACGACACGGCGCAGATAGTCCTGATAGACGAGATGGGCGAAGCTGAGATGATCTACGAGGAGAACGTACCTGCTGGTGAAACCATAAACATAGATTACGATCATACTTACGACATCGCTGGTGAGTTCATCATACAACTTTGGGATGCTGAAGATAGGTTCGTAGATGAACTTGGCCAAGTTACTGTGACTGGTGCATCGATCATACCTCATACACTTGATGTTGATCCTATCATCGGAGAAGCGCCTTTAGATGCGGTCATCGACGTGGCGGCTGAAAACATTGGTAACTTAGACGGAGAGATCGAATTGAAAGTGGACAGTGAAGTCATAGGTGAATACGAAGTAGAAGTAGGCCGAACCTATTCCACTAGAGAAGAATATACCTTTGAAACAGTTGGAACTTATACGGTCACGTTCGGAGAACTTGAAACAAAGGTAGAAGTAGTAGATGAACTCTTTATCACAGGTACTGAATTGACCGTGCCTGAGGAAACGAATACAGGAGAGACAGTAACTATCGAAGCCGTTGTGGAAAGCTACGTCGAGGACACTACGGCACATCTATACATCGGTGGAGAAGAAGAACACGTCGAAGAGCTAGATGGCGAAGGAGAGCATACCTTTGCATACGAATACGTTTTCGAAGAGTCTGGTGAGTTCGATGTAGAGGTACGGGACGAAGCAGACAATACGGTACTTCAAGAGACGATCACAGTATTGGGTCTCTTTGACTTGACGGTAAACATCGAGGGAGAAGGAGAGGTCGAACTCGATCCTGATGAAGAAGAATACGAAGAAGGAACTGAAGTGACTTTAACGGCGGTACCAGACGAAGGATGGACTTTTATTGAGTGGACTGGAGATCACGAGGGATTTGAAGACGAGATAACCATAACCATGGATGAAGACAAGAATCTGACAGCGGTCTTCGAAGAGGAATTGGAATACTACTATCTCACCATAGACATCGAAGGAGAAGGCAACGTAACGGTCGAAGTGTATTTTGAAGGAGAATGGCATGAGATAGATGAATCCCCGATCGAAGAATTCTGGGAAGATGATCCTGTACCAGAAGGAACGGAGATCCGATTGACAGCGAATCCAGCAGACGACTGGGAGTTCGATGAGTGGGAAGGACTTCCGGAAGATTGGAACGAAGAAGAGTCAGAGATAACTTTTGAAATAGAGGAAGACATGGATCTGATCGCTCACTTCGAAGAAGAAGAAGTAACCCCTGGATTTACATTGGTACTGTTGGCGATAGCAGCCTGCATGGCTGTGGCGATCTACTACAAGAAGAAACAGTAAAAGAGACCAAATCAAAACCCAAAACCCTTTCTTTTTATATTATTTTGTAAAAACAAACATTTCTCACCAAGTCTTAATTTTTGGTCAACCAAATCTTTAAACATAGTCCTGGCTATCGACCAGTCTTATCAAAAACTTTATATTCTTAAAGGAGGTAATAGCAAAATGATAATATGCCTGCGTCGTGGAAATATTTCGCATTAAGGACTTTCAATATGTTTCTAGTACTTATAATAGTTGTTTTTATCTTGTCCGCCGCATTCAGTACTATGGCGGAGCGTGAGCTGGAAACAAGTGTCACACAGATCGTGAGAGCGGAGTTGCAGGAGTTTGAAGGGTCTCCTGAAGAGGTTCGTAGTTATCGTGAGAATAGGACCGAAGAACTAAGAGAGCGGTATAATTTACACCTTCCTAGATGGCAAAGAGTTTTTTATTCGGCTTACGATGTTTTGACATTTGATTTTGGTAGAGCACAAGATATGACCTGTGGAGAAGGCTCTAGTGAGGTATCTGCTATCATCATGGATTATTTACCTAGAACAATCCTATTATTTACAACTGCAGCGGTGATATATACTGCATTAGGTATAGCTGTAGGTCTGAAGGCGGCTCAAAGGGCAGGATCAAGATTGGATAAATTTTTATCCCTTTTCGGGATGACGGCGTCTTCGATGCCCATGTGGTGGGTAGGTATGCTCGCTTTGCTAGTTTTCGTTTATGAACTTAGGTGGTTCCCCAGTCCGGACCCTACGTTCCCGAGTGCAAGTGCTTTGGGTTATAGTACATTTTTAAGGGAGTTACTTTGGAAGATGGCGCTTCCTTTGGCTACGATAGTTTTCGTCCTGTTCGGAGGAAATGCGTGGGTCACGAGGAACCTAGTAACTGGCATCCTCCAAGACGATTATATAATGGCTGCAAGGGCTAAAGGCGTACCTGAAAGGAAAGTTATCTACGGACATACCCTTAAGACGGCGGCACCTCCTGTTGTTACCTCCGCCATCATGGCTCTTCTGATGTCTGTTGCAGGAGCGATGATATCGGAGATCATATTTGCATGGCCTGGGATGGGCTACTTATTGAGATTGGCTATATTTACATATACTGACGTACCTGTGATATTAGGTATATCTTTCATAACTGCTTTCCTGTATATCTTTGGATATTACATAGCAGATCTGATATATGGATATCTAGATCCGCGGGTAGAAGTAGGTGCAGAAAAGAAAACAGGCTAGAGAAGATTACAACAACAAATGATAAAAATCAAAGGTGTATAAAATGGTCACATGGGAAGATTTACTAGCTGACGTAAAAGAAGTCCTAGGAGAGTTCAAGAAGCACAAGATCGGTTTGATAGGAGTATCGCTCATAACCATCATGGTGGTGTTGGGGCTGCTTGCACCCTATATGGCACCAGGTGTTGCAGATGAATGGAGTCCGGCCGCGAGAAGGTGGCAGTCTAATCCTCGGAGCGCTCCTCCCGTATGGCTCGATTGGATCACTAGAGAGGATTATGCAAGGCATACTGTAGTCGACTGGGACGGGGAGACACAGGTGAGCGATTGGTCCTATGAGGAACCGGGAGCATTGGAATTTAGTTATGATGTGTTGTTTGATGATCCTCCTCCACTAGGTGAAGGAGATGTATATGAAGGGGAATTTATATGGTGGACTGAAGAAGGTGATGAAGGTATCCATGATCTAGAAGTTGCTAGTGCAGATCATGAGCGTGAAGTTTCCGTCACTGTGTTAGAACCTGCAAATTTTGAAATAGAGATAACCGCACCGGAAGATGGCCTTAACGTGATAGAGGGCGAACCGGTGGTGGTTGAATTCACCGTAGAAAATACAGGTGTAGCAACAGGTACTCAGATGATAGAATTGCGGGCAGATGGTGAGATGGCACGCTCCCAAGAAGTAACTCTAGAACAGGACGAGATAGTAGAGACTGAGCTCGTTTGGGAGGCAGAAGAACCAGGCGAACGTGAACTCTCTGTGCACAGCAGGGATGATCACGATGAGTTCACCATAAATGTAGAAGAAGGAGCTTACTTTGATGTTGAGATCGAAGAGCCTTTGGAAGGCCATAGACTGGTAGAAGACGAGTCTCTTACGGTTGAGTATGTCGTAGAGAATACAGGCGGCGAGGCTGACACACAGGATATAGAATTTTACGTAGATGATGATCTGGTAGATACAGAAAGTAACGTAGAACTTGAGGAGGAGGAAGAATATGAGGGCAATTTCACTTGGACGGCAGAAGGTCACGGCGATCGGACCCTTTCAGTGAACAGTGAAAGAGGTCATGACGAGATCAATATCTACGTGATAGAGAGAGGTATCTTCAGTGTAGATATAGTTGATTTTGATGAGGAAGTAGGTGAAGGAGAAGAAGTTACCGTTGAATATTCTGTGGACAATACAGGTGATGATCTTGATACCCAAGATTTAGAGTTCTACGTTGATGAGGAACTCGTTGATAGCGAAGAGGTAGAACTTGAAGGTGGAGAAAATTTTGAAGGTGAGTTCAATTGGGTTACAGAAGAGTTAGGAGAATACAATCTTTCGGTTCGAAGTGACGATGATCTTGACGAAGTAACAGTCTTTGTTTTAGATGAGCCCTTTTTCCAGGTCGAGGTGATCGATTTTGACGAGATCATCTACGAATACGATGAAGCTATGATCAAGTACAGTGTAACGAATGAGGGGGAATTGGAGGTGACACAAGAGATCGAGTTGACCGTAGACCAAGATGTAGTTGAAACCGAGGAGGTCACTCTCGCCGGTGGAGAGGAATACCAAGGCGAGTTTACTTGGCAAACTGAGAGAGATGATGCAGGCGACTATGTATTTGGTGTTACCAGCGAGGACTCCGAAGACGAAGTCACTGTGACCGTATCGGATGATAGACTGTTCAGTGTGATGATCACGGGATATGATAAACAAGTAGCCGAAGGCGAAGATGTCGTTGTTGAATACAGAGTAACGAATACGGGTGCTGAGGCGGAGATACAACAGGTACGCTTTTTGGTGGATGGGAGTGTAGAAGATGTATCGGATACGTGGGGTTCAAACACCATCGAAGTGAGGCACGGCGATAATGTATTAGGACATCAGGAACTAGGACCAGCATCACACAGAATCAAGGTTAGTAGACCTCCGGGAGTAGAAAATATAGAGGTTTCCAATTTCGCGGTGAGTCCTGTTGATGGGACCGCACCACTAGAAGTCGATATAACTGCAGATATAGCTCATATAGGTGGTGAAGAGGATGAAAACAGGACCATCGAACTGGAGATACCTGGTGAACCCGTCGATTACGAATGGGAATTAGCCCCAGGACAGGTAGAAAGTATAGTTGCCGAACACACCTTTGAGTTGGATGGTGTATACACTATAAGGCTCGGAGATCAAACCCAAGTGGTCACGGTAGGAGTGGGCGACGACGTGGTAGTAGATGAATTCTCTGTGGAAGAGACCGCGGCTCTCATGGGGAGCATGGAAGCCGAGGTCAGAAATACACACAGAGAGGAAGAAAGGACCATAAGGTTGAGGATCGAGGATGATGAAGGTATTAGGGTGGCTGAAGAAGAATGGACGATACAACCAGGAGATATGAAGGCTATAGAGTACACCCATGAATTTACAGAGGAAGGCACGTATCATTTCATTTTGGGTCCTGAGAGAGCCTCTATAACTTTTGAAGAAGAGGAAGAAGAGGAAGAAGAGACACTAGCGATGCATACTTCCGACGAACAAACAGTCTATGAGGCCGAACTTGAGTTGCAGCAAGAAGAAGAGGATGATCTAGAAGCCAAACTCATTGTTGACGAGGACGAGGTATATCTTGGAGATATAATCAGGGTAAATGTCGAGGTACTGAACGAAGAAAGAGAAGAACGTACCATATCGTTGTATTTGACAGATGAACTTGATGAGAGATTATTATATGAAGACGTGGTCGCACCCGCAGGAGATATAAGAGGTTACGAGATCTCTTTTGTACATGATATGCAGGCTGATAGGGTACCGTTGGAGCTTTTCATGGAATATTCTGGTTATGCTGATAGATATAGGCACAGGCGTATAGAGGTTCAACGGCCTACTGAGCCGTTTGAGTTCGTCGGTTGGACGGGAGATTATGAAGGTCCCGAAGACGAGATAACCATAACCATGGATAGTGACAAGGAGCTAAGGGCCCATTTTGGAGAAGAGAGATACAACTTAAGGACTAGTACATCGGGAAATGGGACCATCGAAACACATCCTTCACAATTCAATTATGAGAGAGGGGATGAAGTAACTCTGTTGGCGAAACCAGGGGAGAATGTATTCGATCTGAGCATGGAATTATACGAAGAGCATCTTGAAGAAGGCCCGGTCGCTGAAGAATTATCGATCGCCTTTGAGGTCCAGGGTCATGCACTCGAAGATGATGCGGAGATAGCCATATCGAACGGTGAATGGTGGGTCTTGGTAGAAGGTGAAAAGGAATACAGGATAGAAGAGGATGCAGATGAAGGAGATCTGAACTTCTTTGAATTAGATGATTGGGAATTCAGCCATTGGATAGGAGATTATCCCGAAGGAGAGCAGTTCGAAGAGGAGATAACAGTCGAGATGGATAAAGAGATGAACCTAAGGGCGTTCTTTAAGAGGGTCGATACCACGGTGGAACATGAACTCAACGTGAACATCGAAGGTGAAGGCGCTGTAGATATAGAGCCCGAGAAAGAGACTTACTACAAAGGTGAAACAGTAGTATTGGATGCCGTTGCTGCTGAAGGTTGGCAGTTCGATAGATGGAGCGGAGACCTTCGAGGTACCGATGAAGAGATCACCATCGTGATGGATGAAGACAAAGATGTAACAGCCACTTTTGATGATGATATCTCTTACTCCCTTGATGTGAGTACACACGGTGAAGGTAGAGTCGACAGAAGCCCGTTCCGACTTGAATACAGTGAAGGAGCCGAGGTAACGCTCACAGCCACACCCGAAGATACTCTTGTACTAGAAGATATAGATAGAGGTGACAGGGTTGGTGATTTCCACGAAACGATAACGGTGGTTAGAAGGGGAAGTATAAGAGAGAATTTGTATGAGCAATCTAGGAGATGGCTGAGAAGGAATACAGATGTAAGAGAGTTCCCTTCACAGGAAGATGTCCATCCAACTCAGATCTTATTCGGCCAACGGAACGAGAATTGGCTTGAGGAAGGCGACCCGTTGAAAGGAGAATACAATGTTACTATCCGTGTTGACGGTATAGGTGTGGAGTTCGAAGAAGCCGAGACCACGTTCTCGGGGGCTGTATTTGGCGTATTTGGAACTGACAATAGCAGGCGAGACCTGTGGCAGGGTTGGATCTGGGGTGCTAGATATGGTCTGTATGCAGGCGGCGTTGTTGCCCTAACGACTATATTCTTCTCTACTAGCTTCGGTATGACCAGCGCCTATTACGGCGGATGGGTAGATGAGTTCATGTCTAGGATAAATGAGATATTGATGGGTATACCCGTATTACCGATCCTTATCATCGTATTGAGGTTCTGGAGCAGGAGTATCAATATATTCGTGCTGATCTATGCATTAGTGATGTGGCGTGGTGCTGCAAGAGTTATAAGAGCCAGAGGATTACAAGTTGCTAAAGATACCTATATAGAAGCTTCGGAATCTCTAGGCTCAGGCTCCGCACGAATAATCTTCAAACATATGATACCTCAGATACTGCCTTATTCTATAGCTCAGGCTGCACTACTCGTTCCGGTTGTGATCATGGCTGAAGCGGGTATGCACATACTCGGGCTAGGTGATCCTACTATCGTTACTTGGGGTACGATATTAGAAGACGCACAATCCAGTGGAGCCGTTATGAACTGGGAGGAATCATGGTTTTGGGTACTCTTCCCAGGTGTAGGTATGGTCCTTGTGGGCTTTGGATTCATATCCACAGGAATGGCTATAGAGAGAGTTATCAATCCTAAGATGAAGCAAAGGTGAAATGATGGTTGGAAAAGCAGTCTTAAAGGTCGATGAATTGTCTACGCATTATTTAACAGGTGATGGAGAAGTTCAGGCACTTGATGATGCATCATTTGTACTTCACAAAGGAGAATCCATAGGTGTGGCAGGAGAATCAGGATGTGGAAAGAGTACTCTTGCATTCTCCTTGCTAAATTTGGTTCCACCTCCTGGTCAGATCGTAAATGGTTCGATAAACTTGGATGGTATCGAGGTCACTGATCTGAATGAGAAACAGTCCCGAAAAAAGATACGCTGGAAAAAAGTATCCATGGTTTTCCAGGGAGCCATGGACATAATGACTCCTGTTTACACGGTCGGTCATCAGATGGTGGAACCCCTGAAGTATCATAAAGGTATCGAGGGTAAAAAAGCAAGGGCTATCTGTGAGAAGTATCTTGAACTGGTAAATCTCGAAGGAGGTATATTCGATAGGTACCCACACGAGCTCAGCGGAGGTCAGAAACAGAGAGTGATAATCGCTACTGCTCTTCTCTTAGAGCCGGACTTGGTCATACTTGATGAGCCCACGACTGCGCTAGACGTGGTTGTAGAGGCTAGGATAATGAACGATCTCAAGCGACTCAGAAGAGAGTTAGATATCTCCATGATATTCATCACTCACGATCTCAGTATACTGGCAGAGGTTTCTGACAACCTTGCAATAATGTACGCGGGTTGGATAGTAGAATTCGGTTCTGCAAAACAGATCTACAAAGATCCAAAACATCCTTACACTGAAAAGCTGATAGCGGCGATCCCGGACATCCGTACTGATATAGAACGCCTAGAATACATCCCAGGCGTTCCTCCGAATTTGGTCAATCCTCCTACTGGATGTAGATTTCATCCGAGGTGTCACAAGGCCATGGAGGTATGTAGAGAGTTGGAACCTGAGATATACAACATAGACGGTGTAAAAGTTAAGTGTCATCTGTTCAGTGAGGACAAAGAGATAGCGGAAAGTGAAGAAGCCGAATATGAGACCGCTTATGAGGATGAAAGCGCTTCTGAGGCCTATGAAGGCGAACTAGGTGAAGAAGAAGTTGTAACAGAGGAGGAGTAGAAAACCATGGCTAAACCATTATTTAAAGCGAGAAACTTGACTAAACACTTTGATATCACACAGGGTTTTTTACAGAAACTCAGAGGAGAGGAAAAACAAAAAGTGAAGGCGGTCGACGGCATAGACTTTGACATCTATTGGAAGCAGAACTTTTCTGCAGTCGGCGAATCTGGTTGTGGTAAAACAACTGTGGGTAAACTCATGATGCGCCTATTGGATCCTACTGACGGACGCATGTATATGAAAGGAAAGGACATAACAGAACTATCTAACAAACAGCAGATAAAGGCTTACAGACGGCAAACTCAGATGATATACCAGGATCCGTTTTCTGCTTTGGATCCAAGGCACAGGATCCGCACCATCTTGGAAGAACCTTTAATGATACATGGCATCGGTGACAGCAGAGATGAAAGAGATGATATGATATATGAGGCCATGGAGGAGGTACGATTGACTCCCCCTGAAAAGTTTTTAAGAAGGTATCCTCACATGCTTTCAGGTGGTCAAAAACAAAGGATATCTCTTGCTAGAGCGATGATACTCAACCCAGATTTCATAGTCGCAGACGAACCGGTGTCTATGCTCGACGTTTCTGTGAGGGCGGAAGTATTGAACCTCATGAAGGACCTCATAGATAAGGAAGATATCACTTACTTTTACATAACGCATGATATCTCTACGACTCGTTTTTTCACGGATTACATAGGGGTCATGTACCTAGGAGACATGGTCGAGAAAGGAAAAGTGGGTGATGTTTTAGACAATCCCTCACATCCTTATACCCAAGCATTGCTTGTTGCTGTGCCAGAACCTGATCCTGAAAGAGGTAGAGGCGTCAAAAAAGTACCGATAAAGGGAGAGATACCATCTGCTGTAAATATACCGAAGGGATGTAGATTTCATCCGCGATGTCCTCATTCGAAAAAGATATGCAGGAATAAGAAACCAGTGGGTAAAGAGGTAGGGAAGGAACATATCGCAAAATGCCACTTTGCCGGTGAGATCGAGTTCGATCTCGAGGTAGCTAAGTGATCTGTGAGTAAAAACCCTTTTATATACCCTTTTTCACCTATATAGTTATAGGATATACCGGAGTAAGCGAATCGAAGATCACTAACGATCAGTAAAGGATGATCAGGGGCTTATGATGTAGGTGATGTTCATGAAAAAGAGTAAAGGAAGTTTGGTCGTCAGGATAATTTCCAATCCTGACATACAAAAGGGTTTCGTTCTTTTTGCTTTAGCTTTGATATTAGCTTTTTCAGCGGTGATCACGACAGTTGAGGATGATACAGATAAAGATTCTATCGAGCCTGATGACCAAGGACTTGTGAAAGATATACGCTATCCTCATCTTCGTAATGTAGAAAATTCCACACTGGAACTTAGGGGGGAAGAGGAAACGAATTTATCGCTTAGGATATTAAATACAAATTTTCAACCTATCAGCCTTCCGGGCACATGGGCTGATGAAACAGGAGAAAGAATAAACCTAACCATCGCCGAAGATGAAAACAGATCTCTAGATCTTACCGAGCTCGATGATATCCCTAGGCATTTCGATTTCAATGTGACTGAGGGAAATCTAACCTACGTTTACTATGTCAGTTATGCTACAAGTCCATATGGGATCTTGTCTTTACCAGCTATACTTTTGACGATCATAGGCATGGTCTATGCTTTCAAAGGCAAGGGTGCGCTCCTGGGAGAGATAAAAGAAAGGCAGATAGAAGAGGAAGAGAGAAAGATCAAGGCTCGGAGGCAAAAAAAATACGAAAAGGGCAAGGATCGAGAACATTTTGAAGATGTGATATATGAGGGCGAAAAAAAAGAAGGGAAACCATCGGACCATGTGAATTTCATGGGAATCCCCGAAGGATCGGAAGAGGATGAAGAGGACCAGGAGGCGTGATTCGTATGCATATATTTTTTAGTCATCCTACTTTTACTTTTAAAACGGAGACGGAAAGAAAATGCCTCAGTATAATCGATGAATATCTGGAGCCGGATAAGATAATCAACCCGGCTGAATTTGGTATCAAACACGATGTGATAGGAAAATTAAAAAAATCCGATGCCATCGTAGCCATGGCCGTATCGGGTTGTTTTACTTATGTGGTTTGGAATGAGATAAAACTCGGATTAAAAACCGATAAAGAGGTAAAGATATATACATTCATGGTGGAAAACAAAGAAGATATAGGTCCCCTTGTTAAAGGGATACCCGATTGGGTCAAAAAGTTGAGCAAAAAAGAATCTAAAAAAGTATCTTATGAAATATTGAAGAGCGACTACCAGGATGGTTTCCTGAGTTCACTAGCAGGTTCATACGGTCGTCGGTTTTGATGAGATCCTTTGATTTTACCCTTTCATCACACCTATGGGCACCATCTTTGCCACGATCTTTGAAAGTCCTGCGTTATGGGTCACTTCTACCACGTTATTGACGTTTTTGTAGGCCCCTGGGCTCTCTTCTCTTAAAACTTTATCACTAGCTGCTTTTACATATATCCCTTGCTCGGAGAGATCTCTTTTGATCTGATTCGCATGGAACTTTTTCCTGGCACCGGTTCTAGACATAAGTCTTCCAGCTCCATGACAAGTAGACCCCCAACTTCTTTTCATAGCGTTTTCAGTTCCCATCATCATATAGCTCGCGGTACCCATATCGCCTGGTATGATCACAGGCTGCCCTACATCTCTGTACTTTTTTGGTACTTCTTTTCTACCTGGTGCAAATGCTCTAGTAGCTCCTTTTCTATGTACTATGACCTCTTTCTTCTTTCCATCTATTTCGTGTTTTTCTTTTTTTGCGATGTTGTGACATACATCGTAGACTAATTCCATATCCATATCTTCTGCACTTTCGTCGAAGACTTGCTCAAAACTCTCTCTGACCCAATGTAAGATCAACTGCCTGTTGGTCCATGCATAGTTGGCTCCGCAGCTCATGGCTGCGAAGTAATCATCACCTTCGGGAGAGTCAAAAGGTGCGCAGGCTAACTGTTTGTCGGGAAGATCTATGTTGTACTTTCTGATAGCCTTTTCCATTTTGTTTATGTAATCGGTGGCTATCTGATGTCCACAGCCTCTAGAACCAGTATGGATCATGGTCACTATGTCTCCTTCTTCAAGGTCGATGGAATCCGCCAACTTTTTATCGAATATTTTTTCTATCTTTTGTATCTCGATAAAGTGGTTTCCGCCGCCGAGGGTACCCAACTGAGGAGAACCACGATCTTTCGCTTTCTTGCTCACTTTATCCGAATCCGCGCTCTCCATCCTTCCGTTGTCTTCGATACGTTTTAGGTCCTGTTCCCAGCCGTAGCCTTGGTCGATAGCCCATTCTACTCCATGATCTAGTGCTTCTTCTAATTCGCCTTTTTTCAACCTTAGACGGCTTTTTCTACCTACTCCCGCGGGTACGTTATCGAATATTGTGTTGATCAGCGACTTGATATTATCCCTCACATCCCCTTCTTCCAAGTTGCTCCTGACCAGTCTGACACCGCAGTTGATGTCGTAGCCGACTCCGCCAGGAGAGATAACACCTTCTTTTGGATCCATAGCAGCAACTCCTCCTATGGGAAAACCGTATCCCCAGTGGATATCGGGCATGGCCTTGGAAGCCCCGATTATCCCAGGGAGAGTAGCTACGTTCGCCACCTGTTCAGGGGCGTTGTCCTGTCTTATGGATCTGATGAGTTCGTCGTCGGCAAAGATCCAACCTGGCACATTCATACTTCTCTTGTAGCTTTTAGGTATCGTGAAGACGTAATCACTACTTTTTTTTAAAGGTCCGTTCCAATTCCTGCCCATATCTATCACACTTTGATTGAGTTTATTGGGTTATATATTTTTGTATTTTGGGATAGCTGCACAAAAAGGTTTTGTTTATCCATCTTCAGAGATCACGGAAACGATCTTTTCAGCGGTAGAAGGTCCTATGCCTTTCACTTCCTGAAGTTCCTTTTCATCAGCCATAAATACTTCTCTCACCGAGCCGAAATGTTCCAGCAGTCTCTCCGCAAGCCTGCCCGATATGGAGGGAAGTCCTTCTAATATGAATTTTCTAGTGTCATACATGGACATGCTTTCTTTTTCTTTACGAACAGATAGAGATCTTTTTTTGTCTTTTGAGTCACGTTTGACCATGGTTGCTATGATGGCTGCGGTTTCTTCTTCTCCCTTTGTGAATAAAACAGGTATCCTAAAGTCAGTAGCCAAAGAGGCTAGGGCTCCGTAGATAGCGTTATCTCTTATGTTCCTCTTTTGGTAGAGTCCGTCTCCCTCTAAGATGATGATGGGATTTTGATAATTTTCTGAAAGAGCTTTAGCCTGGGTGAAGAGTCTTCCATCGATCAGAGATTGTAAAAAGTCTGAGACCTCTTTCCTTTCAACCGCTATATCCTCGGAAACTACGTAATCACCTATGGAAAGTTGAGATGTATTTATCTTTATGTCTTTTTTTGCAAGTTCTAGGACCACCTTACTGTTCTGTTCTCTTGTGTCTACTGTTATCTCATCCCCGCTCTCTTTTTGAGCCTCATCTTTGTTATCATCAAAATCAGTCAACGCTCTCTGTTTTTTGTCCTCTCGAGTATCCTTTTTTTTCTGCTCCTTTTTCAAATTTTTTTTACTTTTCTTTCCGACCACCTTGTATCCTTTTTTATCCACATCCATGGGATCACCCACACTGATCTCGGTCTCAAGATCGTCTCTCAACCGCATCAGATTTTTATGCATCTTTTTTTCTTTTCTTTTGCTGGACCAATAGTAAGCCTCATCTCTCGTATCTTTGGTTATGAGTATTACCACTTTTCCTTTTCTTCTTCTAGCGGTCCTGCCTCTTCTTTGTATCGTTCTGATTTCAGAGGGCACAGGCTCATAAAAGATCACCATATCCGTTGAAGGGATATCCAATCCTTCTTCACCAACACTGGTAGCCACAAGAACGTTGAAATCACCTGATTCAAAGTCTTCGATTGTTTTTATCTGCTCTTTTTGTTTCAGGCCTTTATCTCCTTCCTTGTCTGCTTGTCCTATGAATCGGGTAGGTCTTGCTCCATCTATTTCTTCGAGTTTTTCCGTTATTTTAGTGGCGGTTCTTCTATAATTTGTAAATACTATCATCCTCGAATCAGGTTTTTTTTCCAACTGCTGAGTCACGATCTTTTTGACCTTTTCTACTTTAGGATGTTCTTGATCCAGTTCTTTTAATTCTGCTAGAACTTCGCTCATTTCAGAACATTTCATCAGACGTTTAGATGCCTTAGATCCTCCTCTGCTCTCGGCTTCGTTCTTTATCTTCTCTATGAACTCTCTTAAACCATATGGTCCTTGAGTTTCCGCCTGATCGATGGCGTGGTCTATCTTTATCGAAGAAGCTATCAAACTAGCCGCTCTATAAAGTGACGATTTGTTCGAAGAGTGTAATTCACTTTGTATTTGATCTCTAGCTTTGATCAAGTCTTTTCTTGAGAGCCGATTTGCATTTTTACCTTCAAGAAACCCAAAAGATTGTATTTTTTTGACTTCCCTCTTTTTTATCTTTTTAAGTTTTTGTACGATTCTTTTTTGCTCTTGGGGCAGTCGCACGTCTATCCATTTTTTTTCAAGATGGTTGGTGTATTTTACAACATCCGGGTCGTATTTTGTCCTGATCTCGATATGCTCCAACCCTAATGTGTCACATACCGACAATATATCTCCCTTTTCGCTTCCGGGCGATGCAGTAAGCCCTAGAGTTAGGCCGCCCCTTTCATAGGCCTCACCTATGAATACGTACGCATAATCACCTACGGCTCTGTGTGCCTCGTCGAACACAATCAGCGAAGTGTCCTTCAAGTCGATCCTTTTAGCCATCAGATCGTTTCTTATCACCTGTGGTGTGGAAACGATGATGTTGTTATCCCGCCATAGTTTTTCTCTCTGGTCCGGTCTTACTTCTCCGGTAAAAATTTCTGGCTCAGCATCTTTGATCAGATTTGAGATATCCTTAGAATGTTGATTTACAAGAGGTTTCGTAGGCGCTAAAAAAAGTATCTTTTTTTCACGCTCATGCATCAGCCGATGGCTCATAACCATCAAAGCTATTATGGTCTTACCCAGGCCAGTTGGGAGAATTACTAGGGTAGAGCGATTTTTTGCTATGCTGGCTATATTTTTTTGGTATTCGCGCTCTTCGATAGCATCCGTTTTCAGTAAATCTCCTGACATTTTCAATCCAACTGCTCCCAATGGTTTTACATCATAGACCCATGTCTTGATCCATCTGTTCGTCCAATTCTCCTTCCAAAGCTAATTCTTCCTCCCATTTGTCCAGGTTATCTAGAACCTCTTTTAGCCTACGCAGACAATCTAAACATAACCACTTTTTTCCTATATCTTTACCGGGTAGTTTTTTGTAATTTATGGTCTCACAGAGACAGCAGTAGTTCATATCTTTAGTCCTGTGTTCCGCATAGGCTTCCATCCTTTTGCCTTCCTTCAATCTAGACATAAATTTTTCTTTGATTTCTTCATCGATATCATCATCTAAGTCTAAAGGCTCCGTGTCTTTTTCCTCGGTTTTCTTTGCCAGTCTACCACCTGTAATCGATTTTAAACACTTTGAACTATTTAAGTTATATCCCTGCATGACGAGGATGTCAACCTTTATATGAATCCCTTTCGGTAGTGTTTTCAATACGATCTGAGGATATAAGCATGGCATCAAGAGCATCTATAAAACTGGTTTTCCTTGGAACAGGTGGAAGTTATCCTATACCGGAGAGGAACGTCTCTTCTATCGCTTTGAAGGTGGATAGTGAAGTGCTGTTGTTCGATTGTGGGGAGGGAACACAAAGACAGTTGATGTCTTCATCACTATCTTTTATGAAAGTGGACAAAGTATTCCTTACACATCTACACGGGGATCATATCTTAGGACTATCGGGATTGTTACAAAGTATGAACATGAACGATAGGGAAAAAGCTGTAGAAATATTTGGCCCGAGGGACACTGGGAGGGTTCTTAAAGATATAATATTCAAAGGTTATTTCAGACCCGGTTTTCCCGTGCACATAACAGAATTACAACCTTCCGCAAGGTTGGACTTTGGTGATTTTTCTGTAACCGCAATAAAGGCTGATCACAACGTACCTACATTGGCCTATCTTTTTGAAGAAAGAGACAAGAAGGGTAGGTTCAACAAAAAAAAGGCTCTGGATATGGGTGTTCCCGAAGGCCCACTTTTCAGCAAGATACATCGGGGTGAATCTATAACAATTGCTGATAAGGTCATAGGCCCCGATGAGATAGTAGGTCCTCCGAGGCGGGGTAAAAAAGTGTTTTACTCTGGAGACACTAAACCTTGTAATGAGATCATCGAAGCGGCTTTTAGATCCGATGTGCTGATACATGACAGTACTCTTGACGCCTCTTTGTCTGACGCGGCGTTGCGCCATCATCACTCCACGGCAAAGATGGCGGCGGAGGTAGCTAGAAAGGCTGAAGTCGATAGATTATATCTATTCCACATAAGTCCCAGATACAAAGATTTAGACCTACTGGAGGAGCAAGCGAAAGAGATATTCGAAACCAGCAAAGTTCCAGATGATCTTTCAGAATATAGTCTATGATCTTGTCGATAAAAAGCTCCTAAACGGCCGAAAAGGATAAAAAGGCCTTGATACTAATCGGAGAACGAGCGTATGACGGAAATAATCGAATCGGTGTTGAAGGCAAAGGATGAAGTCAAACCAACGTCCATACTGATCTTTACAGAGTCTAGGACGTTGATGGAAAAAGTGTCTGACAATGTTGATAGAGTTCCTATAACTATATTCACCCCTAAACCGCCTTATTCTTCATTCATAAATAGAAAAAACGTGCACATACGCCATGTTAATAACTCTCCCGCCGTAGGTATCGAGGTATTGGATCAGGCCAAAAATATTGTTCTCTCCTGTGCGGCTGAAGGTCTCGTCGATGAAGATGATGAAGTTTTATTAGTGGTATCAGCGGACATACAGACCATATTGTATTTTGACATGAAAGAACTTGGTATCGTAAATCTAAGGGATGAGATAGAAGGTAGAATAGATCTTGAATTGCTGGAATATCTCTTCAATATCGGTACAAAGATAGTGAGGGAGGGTAAGGAAGGTTTCCCGGCCGGTGCTTTATTCATAATAGGCGATATGAACAACGTTTTGAACAAAACCACCGAATCAGTCAAAAATCCTTTGGAGGACCGCACAGGGGCGAGGAAGAACATAAAGGACAAAGAAAACTGGAACACGATCAAAGAGTTCGCCATGCTAGATGGTGCTCTTGTAATCGATAAGTACGGAAACCCCATAGCAGCAGGTAGATACGTGATGTTCAGAACCGACTCAAATGTTCGGATCGAGGACGGGCTGGGTGGAAGGCATTTTGCAGCCTCGTATATAACACTCCGAACCGACGCCATAGCCATGGTCGTATCTTCTGAGGGGATCATAAGGATATACAAGGACGGAGGTAAGATATATGAGGTGGATGTCCTATGATCCGTTCAATTTTGTATCAAACGGCATTTTTAAATCACTCATAATAGATACTCATTACATTTTGCGAAAATAATAAATAGAATCTTTCGTTCAACCAAAGGATAGAATGAAGGGAAGAACATTAAAAAGAAGTGACGAGAAAGGAGCTTTGGAAGGACTACCTCTCTACCTGATCATCCTGGTGGTCATAGCTGGTGTTGGAACCGCTATAATAGCCGGTTGGATGCTGAGTGCGCAGAGCACGGAACTGGGGAGTATTGAAGTCGATGAGGATGAAGTGGGTGAAAACTCAGGAGCAACTATCCACGTAACAACATACGCCGAGAACGGAGATCCACTTGAAGGAGTGACAGTTTCAATCGAGGGTTGTGGAACAGGAAATTTTGAAGAGCCAGTGAGATTGACAGATGAAAATGGAGAGACTGAGTTTAATTTATCTGAAGTAGATTTGAACGTACCTCCTGGAGAATCTTATGGATATATAACTATAACTGCAGAATATTCAGGTGAAATGACTAGGACCGAGACTGCTACTATACTTGTGACTCCTCGTGATTAGTTGATAGTAAATTTGAAGTGATACACTGCTAGAAACCCACGAGATAATCGGCCGTTCGAAGTCTAAAGCGGAAAAGCTCGGCACCAAGGGAACCTGCTATCTCGGCAGGAACGTATCTTACCCCGGCGGCGAATACGAAGAGATGGGTGAGACCTACATCGATATCGTTTCACCTCACTGCATGCTGGTGGTGGGAAAAAGAGGTACCGGCAAGTCTTACACCCTTGGAGTCATAGCGGAGGGTTTCGCCAAGCTGAAAGAAGAATATTCGAAGAGAGTCTCGTTGATACTTGTGGACACCATGAGCGTTTTCCACAGCCTTAAAAAAAGTAACACCAACAAGAGGGAGATACAAGTCATGCGAAGATTCGGTATCGAACCGAAAAGCTGGGAAGACATGGTGAGGATATTGGTACCTCAAGTTGCCATGGACGAGGCCGAAAAAGACGGTAAAGATATACATCGTGACGAGGTGTTGAAACTACCTCTCTCTAAGGTCGAGATCCACGAATGGCTGGACCTCTTCGACCTCGAGATAACTGAACCAGTGGGTACGTTATTGAGTCAGGTCATAACGGACTTGAAAGAGGAAGACGCTAACTTTTCTTTCCAAGACGTTTATCGTAAGGTCAACGAGGCCGATGTGGATAAAGACAGGAAGGAGACGCTGAAAAACCTCTTCAGCATGATCGAAGGTTTGAAGCTTTTTTCCAAAGACGGTATGGACTTGGAGATGGCCGAAGGCGGCAAGATAACGGTTCTAGATATATCCTATCTAGGCAGACTCGGAAAGTACGAATTGAGGAACCTGATCGTTTCCATATTTGCAAGAGAACAGATGGCTAAACGTACGTTGTACACTACCATCGAGATGCAGTCACAGGCGGATCTTGTCGAGTCTAAGACTTCCAAAGACATCACGGAAGAGTACCCCATAATCTACATGCTGATAGACGAGGCTCATCTGTTCCTGCCTTCTGAGGGAGAAACTATCTCTTCTAAACCGCTGATAGACTGGATAAAGTTGGGTCGTCATCCCGGTTTATCGCTGATCCTCGCTACTCAGGAACCTTCCGCACTACATACCAGTGCCATAAGACAGTCCGACTTGATAATAGCACACAATATGACTTCAAAAGATGATCTAGAAGCTTTAAAAGTTGCAAAGCAGTCCTATATGAGAAAAGGGTTAGACGAGATGGTGGGAAAGATGCAGTTCAAAAGAGGATTGGCGATGATACTCGACGATAGAACGAGAAAATTACAGATGACACGGGTAAGGCCAAGGCACACGCTTCACACGGGCGTGGATGCCTCGGCTCTTCCAAACGAAGAGAGATATTAACGAAATTTTTAAATAATATCACTGGGCAGAGAGAAATATATGTCTAAAAAAGGATATGGAACGACTATATCCGGTCTCGGCTTTATGACAGGCGGTTTTTGCATCTATGCTTTGTCAGCTCTGATCATGGGTGGGGTGATTTATGCATGGTCAGCAGATCCAAGAGATGATCCTATGACATTACTTTGCTTTCCTCTACTGGTGAGTTTAATAGCTATCATCTTCTTTCTTTACGGAATACTCCAGATATACAAAGATGCACTGATGATATCCTATGATCATAGGTCCAAAGTGAAGATAGCTATAATATTGATAATCGTGGGATTCGTCTTCAACCAGATAGGTTCATCTATGGATTATCAATTCCGTACTGTAGATGCTCTCCAGTCTTCGTTTGTGGATAGAGGCATCTTTAGTTTGTTAACGAATATGGCTTACGGACTGATGCCAGTTGTCCTTGTCTACGAGATAGCGGATTCTAAGGCTAAAAAATATCTTTACCTGGGCGCATCTATCTTGATCGGTCTCAGCTTGGTACTGCTAGTTTTATATTCCTCTTACCTTATCACCAACGGAGATGTTGATGAGGTTGCCTTCAGAGGCCTGCGGATGACGTCGTTAGCAACCATCTTCACGTCGGTGGGTTATCTATCCTTTGCTTTCGGCTATAGAAGAGTTGCAGAGAGTTTAAGGGAACGAGAGAAGTCAGATAAAATCGAACCAAAGATAGGTTATTCCAAAGAAATAGAAACCTCCCATGGGTCTGAGATGTTCGCGAATTCCAAAAAGCAGAAATGTCCTATGTGTAAGAAAAATGAATTAGATGTGAGTTCGGACGGATCGGCCTACTGTGAAAACTGTGGACATGCTGAAAGAGACCATCGGGATCGAGAAGACACATCAAATCACTCAAAAAATACTTCCCAGTAGATGGTAGAAGCTAACCACTCCTGATCTTCCGCTGTCTTTTCATCGAGTTCCATGATCTCTTCTGTTAGATCCAAAGGTAACGACTGATATATGCCATAAGGTATTATGAATCTCTCGTGAGACTTCACTTTTTTTACCACTGAGACCTCATGGAATATTTCCTTTAAAAAGGAATTAGAATAGAGTCTGCTACCCTGTGGTAGTGCCCACTGGTATAGCATCCTTAGACTCAACGGATGGAGACTTTCAAATACGAATTTCTCTTTGGTGACCCTTCCCACTTCCGAGATAAAATCATCTATATCCGAAGGATCTAATAGATGTAGAAATCGCATACTGATCGACACATCGAAGCTTTCATCCTTAAAGGGAAGACTCAAAGCATCGCCCTGTACAGATCCGATCTCACTTTGCAGTAACATCTCTCTGCTTGCATCTAACCCTATAACCTCTGCTCCGTTCTCAGAGAGTAGTTCAGCGAATCGCCCCGTACCAGTAGCTATATCTAAAATTTTTTTATCCTTTGGATCTACTAGTGAAAGAAGTGTTTCACGTTCCTTCTTATCCAAGATTTTTCCTCCGCCTGTGAATCTGCTGTCTTCGTACTTTTCAGCAACGTCCTCTATTTTGTACCACTTTTGTCCTTTTTTGAGCATACATATGGCCCCGGTCTAAGATAGATACATGGCTTATCTTTATAACGTTTATCGCATATAGGAGGGCAAAAACTATATTACCCCTCTATACACATGGTTCAATTGCTCCTAAAGGTGGCCGATATGGCGGAAAAGAGCGGATTGAAGAGAAGATCTTTAGATGAGATCGACAAACTTGTAGATGAGAGCAATCTTGAGTCTACTTTTTTCAACAAAGAGAGTAACAACAGTTACGGACATTTTGGCAGCGTTATAAAGGAGATACAAGACGGAAAAACAGGTAGGAGCCATTTGGTGAAGATAAGGCCACCTCTGTTCTATTTGAACGGTATTTTGAGCAATTTTTCTCGCCTTCTTTCAGGGACCAGTTCTAGAAAGATACTCGATAATGAGCGCTGGCGAGAGCGGGAAAAGGATTATCTTAAAAGTTTAAACCCTGATATCGAAGTAGATCATCCGCCTCACGAGAATGCAATACTTGTGGAAAAGATAGACGGCGATATAGCCTATGACATATTACAGGATGAAGAATTAGGTGTTGAGGATAAATTGGAAACGATAGTGGAACTAGCAGAGGGACTAGCCGACATCCACAAGATGGATCTATACCACGGCGAGCCCAACACTCAAAATTGTATAATCACGGATGACGGTGAGATATACTGGATCGATTTTGAAATAGAATATCATGAAGACTTGACTATGATCGAAAAAAAAGCCAACGACCTTGAGCAGTTTACTCTCTCTATCATGGGTGCTTTTGATGAGGAGGGAGACATAGGTTTGACCGACGAAGAGTTGATAGAATTGATATTGGAGTCATATGGTGAGGATGATGTGATCTCGCAATTTTTACACAACGCTAACCTGCCGCTGATGGGACCTTATAGGATAGTGCAGCTTTCCTTCACATCCGCTAAAAGGTTCTATCAAGCTCAGATGAATTTGTTGATATATATAAACGACTGGGACTTGGATCTAGATACGTTGAAATTTGATTTTCTAAAGCCAGACTGATGGGAACTGGATATCAATTGTATTTTACTATTGAATGGTCCATATTCCTAACGCTCGTTCATTTTTATAGTCAAAGACACAACTTTTAGTGGATTTTTCAGTGTCTTTGAATAACAGTGGATGACAAAACCGAATTATAAAGAGGTTTGTCTTCCACTAGAACTCAAAATGTCCTCGTGAAACAAATCCCTCCCAAAGAGAGGGCCGTGATCGGGATTTGAACCCGAGCCAAGGGATCCACAGTCCCACATGCTGCCAAGCTACACCATCACGGCCATCATGTATTCACACTAAAGAAAATGATTTGGTATAATACTTTTTCCATCTATATCCGATTCCTACTCGAAAGATACTCAATCAAAAAGTAACCTAGTTCCGAATATCAGACCGAATTGGATCACAGGGATCGAACCGATTATCTGATAGATGGCTATTCCTTCTGGAGAAAGAGTTCCCACCAGAGCTATCGCGACCAGTGTGAATCCAAGGCTTGACCATATGAATACGCTCCAAACGTATTCAAATTCTAAGAACAAGTCGAGACTGAATATCACCATGCCTCCTATGGAGAATGAAAAGAACAGCAGTGCAAGAGCCGTATGTGGTGAAGTTCCTAGAGGAAAGAGTCCACCAAGCAAGACCATACATATCGCGCCGATGATCATACCTCCTATACCGATGAATCCTATCTGGCTTTCACAGAGCCGGAACATCGAAAGAAGGAATAAGATGAATAGGATACCTGATATCACAAGTGCAAAATTAAAAATATTGCTGTAAACCGCATCAGAGGCGCCTAACTCACTCAACGCACTCTCGGTGACGCTAAAATCAGGATTGACCAATATCGAGATCGCTATCAAACCATAAGCTAAAAATGGTGCTAAAATACCGCAGAACCCGCCTGCCCATTCAGGAACCAATTCATCTATCTCAACCATGATCTACACCGACTCTTATAGTAAAGATAAAGGACCTCTTCGATAAAAACTTTATTAATGGAGTTCAATTATAGGTAAAACTCAGTAGGCCAAGTATCATCATGTTAAAAGAAGGTAATTTATGTATCCATCCAACAAAACCACAGGTAGTATTCCCTCTCATGCTTTGCCATAGGTCTATGTGTAAAAAAATAAACTATGAGGTGGGATAAGATGTTACCGATATTGCTGGAAATATTGATAAGTTTTTTTCTGATCGTCATCGGTCTCATATATATACTTAAAAATGTTATAGAACATAAAGTTGGAAAAGAGATATGGGCCCTTTATAGAGAGATATCTGGTAGGACCGATTTAGAACTCATGATGAGTCTTAGTTTTTTTTCTAATTGGCCAGACCTTCGCGGTGAGATAAAGGGTAAAAAAGTGTATGTCCATCCTCATAAGGGTAGTAGAAGGAAGAATCGTGCCGCTAAAACCATATTCGGTGTTGAAAATGATATAGATCTGGAGGGAGACATCATAATAGTTCCTTCTTCCACCCTGCTTTCTCCAGAAGATTATGAGTTTGAATTGGATGTTCCAACTTTGGATAAGAACAATTATAATGTCTACAGTCAGAGTAGATTAGATGAGGAAAAAATCGACGATATGTTCACAAAAAAAATATCCCATTATATTCACAAACTGATAGAAAAAAATCAGGAGGATTTCAGGGCTATCATACTCGAACCGGGTATAATCATGTTCAGTGATTATGGATTGACTCTAGAAAAAGATAGATATATATCAAATCTAGAAGAACTAACGGAGATCGTTTTTGCCATGGAAAAGAACTTGGGTCCTGAAGGCACCAACGAGGATTTTATAAATACACGAATCGAAAAGCTGATGGGAGAAAGCAGGACGGGTATAGTCAAGACAATGGCATCCTTGGTATTGCTTGGAACCGCTGTGGTATTTTTGTTCCAGATCACTCAGGATTTTTCATTTCTTTTAATGAACGCCGGAGTATTGGCCCTTATTATAGGTGTCCTAAACATTTACATAATCTCTGATATCGGTTTCAAATATACCTGATGATCAGTAATCGATATACTCTTTCATCTCCCAGTCAGTGACCGATAGGTTGAACTGCTCCACTTCTTTTTGCTTCAATCGTACGTAGTGCTCGTAGGATTCTCCTAAAGAGGATCTGATTATCTCATCCTTTTCGAGCTCATCAAGTGCTTCACCTAGATCAGCGGGCAGTATCTCTATACCTTTCTTTTCTATCTCTTCTGTAGTCAACTGGAAAAGATCCTCTTTCATCTCTTCTCCCGGATCCATAGAATTCTTCATACCGTTCATCCCTGCACGTATCAGCGAGTTCAGCATCAGATAGATGTTGGCGGTGGCGTCCCCTGCACGGAACTCGATCCTACCTTTCTTCTGCTCTTCGGTTCCGTAGGCGGGTATTCTCACCAGTACGCTTCTGTTCTCCCCGCCCCAAGAGATGTAAACCGGTGCCTCGTAACCAGGTATCAAACGCTTGTACGAATTTATGGTTGGGGAAACCACGGCGGAAAGAGCTTTAGCGTGGTTGAGCAGACCGCCTATAAAGCCTGCAGCTTCCTCGTTCAACTCGTCAGCTGAGAAAAGGTATTTTGAATCTTTGAATAGGGACATATGAACATGAAAACCGTTACCAGCATCTTTAGCTACGGGTTTTGGCATGAAGGTGGCATATGCACCTTTTTCTCTCACCTTTCTCTTCACGATATCTTTTATGATCATGAAATCATCTGCAGCTTGAAGAGGATCATCGTAGGGAAGAGGCTCTATCTCATATTGACCTGCAGCCGCTTCGTGATGTATCTTTTCGACCGTCATATCGTATCTTTCAACCGCCTTCGTTAGTTCACCCACCATGTCAGTGTATTCAACTCTTCCGTCTATATAATTGCCCTGGTCGTAGGGTTCTTTAGTTTCAGGATCGAGGATATGAAATTCGTATTCGGGCTTAATTTTTATCTCCATGCCTTCATCGGCCAACTCATCCATCGTCTTTTTTAATAGGTACCTCGGATCTCCTTTGAACCTGCTGCCGTCGGGCCATTGGATATCACAGATGAATGCGGCGATCTTTTCATCGTTTCTTTCGATGATCTTCATGGTGGAAGGATCTGGAATAGCGACCATGTCGCTCTCAGAGACGTCTGCAAAACCAACATTAGATGAGTCGAAGCTCATCCCGTCCTCTTTGACGACTTCCCACATATTCAAAGGAACTCTGATCTCCCTCGTTTTTCCTTTTAGGTCAAGGAATCTCAAAGCGATCGAGCCTACATCTTCCGGTATTTTTTCATGTTCTGTCATGATAGCACCTTGAAAGGGATTAGGAAGCATATGTTAAATATAAAAAACCATCGCATGTTTTTGAAAGTATTTCTTTTGACCAAAATACTAAAAGGGTAAAAACTCTATCCGTGGAAGGACTGTGAATATGAGGGAAGATATAAGAGAAGAAAGAACGGCGCTGTTAAGGGATGATCAAGTAAAAGAAGGGGATCATATACTATACTGGATGCAGAGGGCCCAAAGAGCTGAATACAACCATGCCCTGGAATATGCTGTAGAAAAAGCTAATGAAGCGGATAAAACTCTTGTAGTCTTTTTTGGGATAACAGACGAGTTCGAGGATGCGAATTTGCGGCATTACAGATTCATGCTCGAAGGGTTGAAAGAGACGAAAGAGGAACTTGAAGATAAAGGGATAACTCTGGTGATAAGGCACGAGCATCCGAGAGAAGGAGTAAAAAAACTTGCATACGAGGCCTCTTTGTTGATAGTGGACAAGGCTTACCTAGATTTTTTGAGAGAGTGGAGAGAAAGTGTTGCGGAAGAAGTAGATATTCCCCTGATAGAAGTGGAAACCGATGTTGTGGTTCCAGTTGAGGAGGCCTCTACTAAAGAAGAGTATGCCGCTAGGACCATCAGGCCGAAGATCAACGATGTACTGAGTGATTATATGAAAAAAGTTCAGGAGAGAAAATTAGAAAAAACTTCTCTTGAATACGATTTCGACACTTTTGATATAGATGATATCGAAGAAGCGCTTTCCAAGTTAGATGTGGATGAGAGCGTAGAACCGGTTGAAAGTTTCAAGGGAGGCACCAGCGAGGCGAAAAATCACCTCGAAGAGTTTTTAGAGCACAAGCTCAGAGGATATGCTGATCATTCCAACGACCCTACAAAAGATTACCTTTCACATATGAGTCCGTACTTACATTTCGGCCAGATCTCTCCTCTTTATGTGGCTCTTAAAGTCAAAGAGAAAGGCGGACCCGGAGTAGATGAGTATTTGGAGCAATTGATCGTTAGGAGAGAACTGGCTTACAACTTCGTTTATTACAATGAAGATCACAGATCTTTAAAATGTCTACCGGAGTGGGCCCAAAAGACTTTGGAAGAACATGAAGAGGATGAACGGGAATACATCTATCCTAGAGAAGAATTTGAAAAAGCGGAGACGCACGACGAGTACTGGAACGCGGCCCAAGAAGAGATGCTGAAAACGGGTAAGATGCACAACTACATGAGGATGTACTGGGGAAAGAAGATATTGGAATGGAGCGAGACGCCTGAGGAAGCTTATGAAACTGCTCTGTATTTGAACAACAAGTATGAGTTGGATGGAAGAGATCCGAACGGTTATGCCGGTGTGGCTTGGTGTTTCGGCAAGCACGACCAGGGGTGGAAAGAAAGAGAGGTGTACGGGAAAGTGAGGTATATGAACTCTAACGGCTTAGAGCGCAAGTTCGACATAGGGAAGTACGTGGAAAAGGTGGATTCATTGTAAGGAAAAATACTAAATATCTTTACAAACAATCTAAAAGTAAAGATGATACCATGGCTGAGAAGGCTAAGATCTCTCAGAAAGGACAGGTCACCATCCCCAAATCGATAAGGGAAATGTTGGGTTTAGAACCGGGCAAAAAGGTCTCCTTCGAGGTGATAGGAAAGGAGGCCGTGATCTACCCTGAGATCGAAGACCCATTAGAGGAATTGAAACAACTTCGAAAAGAAGTACGATTCGATGAGAAAGAGATAGAAGATATGATCGAAAGCTCGAAAAACAAATGGAGCAAGTTGAGTTGATATGATCTTCATCGATTCTTGGGTTTGGATAGAATTCTTTTCCGAGGGAGAAAAAAGCAAAAAGGCCGAAACAATCATTGAAGAACTCGAAGAAAGAGATGGTGTGATCTCCCCCACTGTTTTGATGGAAGTCAAGTACAGGATCAAGAAAAAATACGATAGAGAGCTTTCCGATAGAACGATCCACGCAATCGAAGCCTTCGATAACCTGACCGTTTTACCCGTGACTTCTAAAGTTGCAAAATACGCTGCAGATCTACGTGATAAATACTATGAAAGAAATGTGAGAGAACTGTCCTATGCCGATGCGATACATGTCGCTACTGCTATTTTGAGTGACTGCGAAAGATTATATTCCGGCGATCCCGATTTTGAAGATATAGATGAGATTCAAACCGTAGTTGTAGAGTGACCAGAAAGGATTGGGCTGTGTAGTTATCAGTGGGAGAGGTATATAAAATTGGATGAGTTCGTCTTCATAGGTCAAGTTCGGATGTTCCTTCTCCAGTTCGAAGCCCACTCTTCTATACAATCTCTGGGCTGGGTTCTCGGAGTGAGTTGAAATATACATCTTATAGTATCCTCTTTCTTCAGCCCTGTGGAAGGAGTCCCGAAGTAATGCTTACCGATGCCTTTGTTCCTGTGTTCTTTTTTACCACGAGATCGATGTTTTGAGCTATACGGTCTCCTCTGAGCAGCTTTAAGCGACATAGAAATCAATCACTAAGTGCCTTTATGAGTGTTTGTCAATTTTGCTTCTCCGCTTTTCTCATCGTATAGAGCGTCACAACCAATAATATAGTGATCAGCGATATTAGAATAATAATTGAGACCAGCCTATTGTGGTCTTCTTCGGGCTCCTCATCTTTGATTTGATCTTCAAAAAACTTCTCTCTATCTTCGTGATAGCTGTTGATCTCATCTTCACTTAAGGGTTCTGAGGCAAAATAGCCTAAGGGCTCGATGACGTGAGCACCGTACAATGTATTCCATCCGTAAATTCCATTATACTGCTGTATACCCCAAGGGTTCCCCAAAACACATCTTTGTAGTAACTCTTCTCCCCTGCTCTTTTTATATTCTTTCATCGCTTCCTCACAATCGAACTCTAATTCCTCCATCTCTGCTCGGACTTGTTGTTCTACCTTTATCTCTAGATGATGATCGTTCGTTAGATTTGCTCTTTTCAGGGACGTCCCTAGAAAAGAACCCATCCCCGGTAATGCCATAGGATCCATGTATTGATCTCTGTAAAGTTTTTCCGTCGAAAATCCGTCTCTTTGACAATTGGTAGAAAAGGCTATGGAGGTAAGAGGTGTATAGACTCTACCTTCTAAACTCCCCATGCGTTTGTCTAGTGTTTCGTCTAAGGCTAGATAATATCCAATATTACCTGCACCGACTATAGGACTGAATGCTTCCTGTTTGCCTTGAGCAGACAATCCACCGACCCTAAAGTTTTTCTCTTGGAGCTCCGTGGATATTTCCCCAACTGTCTTTTTTTCTTCATCGAGATGGTTGCTCTCTTGGACTAATGTTCCCTCGCTATCTATACTGCCGGTTAAATTGACCGGGCTCCAAAATTTCCTGCTTAGTGTTTCATTCTCTTTTGAGACGATCCAACCATTGTTTTCTCTATTGTCATAATCTAATTGAAGGTCCACCGTCCAATTTATATCGAGTTCTTTAGAAACTCTCCAGTGAGTTTCATTTTCTTTGAATGGGAAATCAAAAGTGTTGTTCAAGCTAGCCCTGACTCTCCCTTCCGAGCGTATGGATTGATTGAGGATTTTAAGTCCCTCATATCCTGGTCCGGACGTTTCTTCCGCCCATATCTCACCTGAAAAGTCAAACCAACTATTATTCGTCACTATGTTCAACTCGGAGGATACATCACCGTCTTCTAAGACCATATCCGTCTCGCCTTTAGAAAAGAATCCTCCCTCGTATTCATACACCTTTATCCCATTTTCTTCCTCTACTTTATTTATGTCATAAAAGAAGACATCGCCTCCTTCCATTTTGTTGATATTTACAGAATCCATACCTACTCTATCTTCAAAATCTTCTTCTGATAAACTAGAATAATTCATCACCCATTTATAGCCCATGTCGCTCTTTTCCGTCTTTTCAGGTGATAAATAGACTATCTCTTCTAATGACGTGGATTCCTGCCTGTAATGAATGTGAAAGTTTCTTTTATTTGGGCTATTTACTACGTAATAATGATCGTTTTCATTTATTGCGACCACTCTATAGTATAGTATATCACCTTTTCTCTGATGGTAAAAACCGGATTTCTCCTCAAGTTCATCCACATATTCAGTTTGATCTCCACTCACGTTTCCTATATATTCATATCCATGAAGGGTGTTTGCCCTGTATATATTGTACTGTCTTATCTCAGCTTCCTTTTCCTCGGGTTCCTTCCATTCCAATTCCACCTTGCCGTCTTCATATTCACCTTCTAAATTTCTAGGTTCTGATACTGATCGATCGCTCATTAGAGCTAACTTTGTCTCTTTTTCACCATAGTTCATCTCCATATCTCGCCCAAGTATCGTGATCGTGATCTCGTACTCCCCTTTCAAAGGATGCGGATCCACCAATACATCTTCGTCTAATTCTCCGAAGATGACTTTAGTCGGATTCACCATCTCCATCTCGCCGGGATCGGTCCAATCCTCTTCCTGTCTTCTCAAAGTCGAGCGCATATACTCATATACATTCTCTCGAACGTGATATGAATTTCTTACAGAGTGGATCTCGTCTATATGGTCGCTTTCATTTACCTCCTTGTCCACTAATCTGATCACCTCATCATCTGGTCTATCTATATTTATGTAGTAGTACATGTAAGAAGTACAGGTTCCATTTAAGACCATGACCAAATTTTCGGGAACGACCTCGTAGTCCATGTTGTAGGTATAATTAAAGGTGAGCAGGTATTTCTCCCCGAAAGCCTTCTGCAGAGTCTCATCATCTGGTTCGTTAAATTCTTTGTAGGGGGCTGTAGAGGTTTTCTCGGCAACATCTTCATCGGTACCCGAAACTATAGGGACAAAAGTCGAAGTGAGCAGCAACACCACCACTAACGCACTCACACAATCTTGTATATCCATAATTACAACCTCACTGTAAGATTCTATAACATATGTTTTATTTAGTTTTATTCATGCCGTACAATTATGCATGATACAATAATGTACATAGTAATTTTTGGGATAGTTCGTTAGAGCGTCGAGAAAATTTGATATATAGTCGTAACTTAGTTACTTTCAAGTGGTGACATGCCCCCTAAAGAACTAGAGATCAGGAAATTCGAAGGATCCGACTACCCGGAGATAGTGAGATTGGAGAACAAAGTCTTTCTAGAAGTAGAAACGAGTGTAGAATCGCTGAGATTCCGTGATGAAACCAGACCAGAGAAATGTAAACACCAGAGGTTCGTTGCGGAATTAGACGATGAGCTCATGGGCCACGGCTTCTATTCACAATGGGAGGGTAGCTACCAGCCTGGAAAGTTCTCCATCCATATCGAAATTCATCCCAACTATCAAGGTGAAGGTCACGGGAAGAAGTTTTACCAGTATCTGTTGAAGGAGTTGGAAAAACACGAACCTAAAAAACTCGTATGTTATACTAGAGAAGATAAAGAAAGAGCTATCAGATTCATAGAGGATAGGGGTTTTGAGGAAAGTATGAGGATGTGGACTCTGGAGTTGGATGTCGATGATTTTGAACCTGAAGAGTATTATGAGTTGAGAAAAAAATTGATGGAGAAGGGAATAGAACTTACAACATTAGCAGAGATGGGGATAGATGAAGATACAAGTAGAAAATTACACGAAGTTTATGAGGAAGCGATGCACGATGTTCCCATGAGCGATGAATATACAGGAACAGATCATGATCGTTTTATCGAGTTCTTTGAACATCCTGACTTCTTCCCCGAGGCGTATATAATAGCGGTAAA
>SL_5KL_010_SEDDRAFT_10000324_pt1 | contig 31188 bp, 25 predicted proteins | sample SodLakKL_010_SED_FD_9118 | JGI IMG/M metagenome (IMG submission 9118) | reverse complement strand
ATCATGTTCCCGTCGGCATCCGCCACCGTAAGGTAGATGGTTTCGCTTCGGGTGGCGGCATCGCCGGGGTCCGGGGCGTCCATGGCCTCATGGGGCGAGATGAGGGCCCGCCGCCCGGCGATGTAGCCGTCGGCCAGAAGGTGCTCCGGAGTTGTCTCCATGAAGCGCGGGTCGGCGATGTGCCCGTCCAGATCAGCGTACGCCAGCTTCTTCGCTTCAATGAGGTGGTGGAGGTACTCAGCGGAGTTGTGGCCCATGCGCTCCAGAGGGAAGGGTTCCAGGATCCGGAGCATCTGGAGAGCGGCGATCCCCTGTCCCGGCGGTGGGATTTGCCAGAGGCGATAGCCTCGGAAATCGGCGGAAAGGGGCTCCACCCATCGCGACTCGTGACGAGCCAGATCGTCCAGCGTCAGGAATGCCCCAAGGGCCTCCAGCCCTTCCACCACCTCCCTCCCCAGGTCGCCCCCATAGAAGACCTCCGGCCCCTCGGCGGCGATGCGTCGGAGGGTTTGGGCGTAATCCGGGTTCCGGAACCACTCCCCGGCCTCAGGGGCCCGCTCACCATCCACGAGGAAGGTGGCCCGGGCACCCTCATCCCTCTCAAGTACCTCCACCTCTCCGGCCCAGTCCGAGGCCACAACCGGAGAAACAGGGAAGCCCTCCTCCGCGAGACGAATGGCGGGGGCGAGAGCGTCGGCCAGGGAGAGTGTGCCGAAGCGCTCCAGTAGGTCGGCCCAACCGCGGAGGGAGCCAGGCACCGTAATCGCTTCGGGCCCGCGGATGGGGATCCGCTCCAGTTCCCGCTCCCGGAGCGCCTCCAGCGTCATTCGTGACCCGGAGCGGCCGTGGGCGCTCAACCCGAACAGACGGCCCTCGTTCGCCGGCCATACCAGGGCGAAGAGGTCTCCTCCAAGCCCCGTCATATGGGGCTCCACCACCGTGAGGACAACGGCGGCCACCACGGCAGCGTCCACTGCGTTCCCGCCTTCCTCCAGTATGCGCAGCCCTGCGCTGGTGGCGAGGGGGTGGCTGGTGGCCAGGGCCCCCCGGGGTGCGTAGACCGGAGACTGGCCCGCCGCCGAAGCTGGCCCCACATCCGGGTGCTCCTGCGCCGTGAGCGGAGCAGGGAGAAGGCCCCCGCCGCTCACAGCGAATCCCGCAATCGCCAGGGGGAGCAGACGGTGGAGGAGCAGCAGGTGCTGGCGCAGGCGGTGGGGGAGCAGGCGGCGAAGGGCATGGGAGGCGGAACCGGGGAGGAGCATTCGATGACCATCCATGTGAAAGCCATGACGGAAACGAGGGGCCTTGAGGAGGTGGGCGCGGCGCGGCGGCCCGCACCGGGCGAAAAGAGTTCCGAGCCGTCCGTCCAGCGTCCTCTCCGAATCGGGGCTCGCCACCAGCTTCGATGTGTTGACCCACCTTCGATGTGTTGACCCACGATGGTAGGGTGGATCTCCCCTGCGGACCAGTCCTCAGGCGCTTGCTGGGCGGCCGGAAGGGTCGGTAGGCGGGTGTAAGGGGGATCTGGTAGGGGGCCCTGCCCCGCCCTCGGGGTGACGGGGGGTACTCCGGTTTCCTATATTCAGCCCGCGGGTGTCGGGATCTCTTCGCTCCGGCCGACCCGCCCCACGGATGAGGCGCAGTCCCCGCCGGAGCCTCGTCCGCATGGTCCACCCCGACCCGGCGGCAGGAGGTGCCCGTGGCCGGACACAATAAGTGGTCGCAGATCAAGCGGAAGAAGGCTGTCAACGACCAGAAGCGCGGAAAGATCTTCACCAAGCTCATTCGGGAGATCAGCGTCGCCGCCCGGGAGGGTGGGGGAGATCCGGATTACAATCCCCGCCTCCGCCTGGCTGTGGACACGGCGAAGTCCGAGAACATGCCCTTGGAGAACATCGAGCGGGCCATCAAGCGGGGTACCGGCGAACTGGAGGGAGTCAACTACGAGGATGTGACCTACGAGGGGTATGGGCCCAACGGGGTTGCCCTCTACATCACCGCCACCACCGACAACCTGAAGCGGACCGTGGCCGAGGTTCGCCATATCCTGGACAAGAACGGGGGCAACCTGGGTACCGACGGGTCGGTGGCGTGGCAGTTCGACCGGAAGGGGCAGATCTTCGTGGACGCCTCCCGGTACCATGAGGAGGCGGTGCTGGAGGCGGCCCTGGAGGCAGGGGCCGAGGACATGACCTCCGGTGATGGAGAGTTCATCGTCCAAACCGATGTGTCGTCCTTCCACGAAGTCCAGAACGGACTGAAGGGGGCAGGGGTGGAGTTCACCCACGCCGAGCTGGCCATGGTCCCCAAGAACGAGATGGATGTGGCGGGCCCGGAGGCGGAGCGCTTCCTCAAGCTCCTGGATGCCCTGGATGACCACGACGACGTGCAGAAGGTCTACTCCAACGCCAACATCGACGATCAGGTGATGGCCGAGGCCCTCTCCTGATGGGCCTCACCCTGTGATCGTGGTAGGGATCGATCCGGGCACCATCGCCACCGGGTACGGCGTGGTCCGGCGAGAGGGGGCAACCCTGGCGCTGTTGGAGTGTGGAGTCTTCCGTCCAACCCCCAAGGCTCCCCTCCACCGCCGAATCCGGGAGATCTTCGAGGGAGTGGACCAGGTGCTGGAGCGTTTCGTCCCTGACGCGGTTTCGGTGGAGGCGGTCTTCCAGGGGAAGAACGTGCGGAGCGCCCTGGTGCTAGGCCACGCCCGGGGCGCGGTCCTGGTGGCGGCCTCCCTCCGGGATCTCCCCATCGCCGAATACGCCCCCCGCGAAATCAAGAAGGCGGTGGTGGGCACGGGTGGGGCCACCAAGGAGCAGGTGGGATTCATGGTGCAGGAGCGCCTCCGCCTGAAGGAGCCGCCCCGCCCCTCCGATGCCGCCGACGGGGTCGCCGCCGCCCTCTGCCACCTGGTGGTGGGGGTGGACGGTGGGTTCGTGGGCGCTCTCCCCCACCGCTTTGCGCGCCGGGGAAGGTCGTGATGACTTGCCGCCGGAAGCCGTCACCATCCGTCGCCGGAAATCGCCACGACGCGCCGACGGGAGTCACCATGGCCCTCCGGAGGACGACGCCATGATCAGCCGGCTGCGGGGCACCCTTCTCTCTCGGGAGGAGGGACGTGTGGAGGTGGCCACCCCCGGCGGGGTGGTCTACGAGGTCGAGATCCCCCTCTCGGTGGTGGAGCGCCTCCCGGACGTGGGCAACGAGGTGGAGCTCCGCACCCTGCAGGTGGTTCGGGAAGATGCCATCGCCCTCTTCGGATTCATGGACGGTGGGGAGCGGATGCTCTTCCAGCGGCTCCTGGGCGCCTCGGGGGTCGGTACGAAGCTCGCCCTGGCCATGCTCTCCACCTTTCCCGCCGCTCGCCTGGTCCGAGCCCTGACCGATCGGGAGGTGGCGGTTCTGGTGCAGGTCCCCGGGGTGGGGAAGAAAACGGCGGAGCGGCTGGCGCTGGAGCTCTCGGACCGGGTCCGGGACCTGGCCCTGGGCGATCCGTCCGGCGGCCTCCCCGCCGAGGGTGGCGCCCAGGCTGCGGTGCGGGCCCTCACGGCGCTGGGGATGGGGCCGGCCGAGGCCGAGCGAGCGGTGCGGGCCGCCCTGGATGACGGGGCTCCCGACGAGCCCGATGAACTGATCCGTCGAGCCCTTCGGAGACCATGAGCGCACGCCACGAGGTGACCACCCCCGATGCCCTGGGTGATGACGTCCAGGTGGAGCCGAGCCTTCGCCCGGAGCGTCTGGCGGAATTCGTGGGACAGGAGAAGGTGAAGGAATCCCTGGCCATCGCCATCGAGGCCGCACAGCAGCGGGGCGAGCCCCTGGACCATGTCCTCTTCCACGGCCCGCCCGGTCTGGGGAAGACGACCCTGGCCGCTCTCATGTCCAACGAGATGGGGGTGACGCTCCGGACCACCTCGGGCCCCGTCCTGGAAAAGCCCGCCGACCTGGTGGGGCTCCTGTCCAACCAGGAGGAGGGGGACATTCTCTTCATCGATGAGATCCATCGGCTCAGGCCCATCATCGAGGAGTTCCTCTACCCAGCCATGGAAGACTACCAGGTGGAGATCCGTCTCTCCGAGGGTCCCCGGGCCCAGACCATGACCATGGAGATCGCCCGCTTCACCCTGGTGGGGGCCACCACCCGGTTCGGCCTCCTCACGGCACCCATGCGGGCCCGCTTCGGCATCGTCCAACGGCTGAACTTCTACCCGCCGGAAGAGCTCGCCCGCATCGTCACCCGCAGCGCCCGCCTCCTGGGGGTCGAGACCACCGGGGAGGGTGCCGCCGAGCTGGCCCGCCGAGCCCGTGGAACGCCCCGGGTGGCGAACCGCCTCCTTCGCCGGGTCCGGGATTATGCCCAGGTTCGGGCCGATGGTGTCATCGACGCTGAGGTGGCCCAGGCCGGACTCGCCATGCTGGACGTGGACGAATACGGCCTCGACGAGATGGACGGCCGGATCCTGCGGGCTCTCCTGGAGAAGTTCGACGGGGGGCCGGTGGGACTCTCCTCGCTGGCGGTGGCGCTGGGCGAGGACACGGGCACGCTGGAAGAGGTCTACGAGCCCTTCCTCATCCAGGAAGGCTTCCTCATGCGCACCCCCCGGGGGCGGGTCGCCACGCCCCGGGCGTATCGGCGATTCGGCTTCACGCCGCCGGCCGGTCTGGACGAACAGGCGTCCATCTTCGGGGATGGCTGAGCCCCGAACGGCGGCGGGACCCGACCCCGAGCCGGATCTCTCCCGCACCGACGCCTACGACTACCATCTCCCCGAGGGTCGGATCGCCCGCTACCCCACGGAGCGCCGCGACGAGAGCCGCCTCCTGGTGGTGCCGTCGGGGACAGAGGCCGGAGGCCTCGACAGGGCAGGCGAGGGCTCCGAGCCCGCGGCGGACGGGGGCATGGGGGGCATGGGGGGCATGGGGGGCATGCCGACTGGAGGCCCGGTCGGAGATACCTCGAGGGACCTGCCCTTCCGCCACCTCTTCTTCCGGGAACTCCCCGACCTCATGGCCCCCGGTGATCTCCTGGTGCTGAACGAGAGTCGGGTGCTCCCACTCCGACTCCTGGGGCGAAAGCCCACCGGGGCCCGGGGCGAGGTGCTTCTCCTCCGTCCGCTGGACGACCACCGACGCCGGTGGGAGGCGCTGGTGCGACCGGGGGCCAAGCTGAAGCCCGGTCGGGTGCTGGAGGTGGCGGACGGGTTCTCGGTCCGGATCGAGGAGAGTCTCCCGGATGGGGGGCGTGTCGTGACGCTCGACACCCCGCTAGGAGTGGACGATGCGCTGGAGCGCTTCGGTCGGCTCCCCCTTCCACCCTACATGGAGCGGGAAGACGAACCGGTGGACCGGGAGCGCTACCAGACCGTGTACGCCCGGGTGCCCGGTTCTGTGGCGGCGCCTACGGCCGGGCTCCACCTGACGCCGGAACTCCTGACGACGTTGGAGGCCCGGGGCATCGAAACGGCCCGCATCACCCTCCATGTGGGACCCGGCACCTTCCGGCCGGTAGAGACGGACCGGATCGATGCCCACGCCATGCACTCGGAGTTCTGGGAGGTGCCACCGGAGGCGGCGGACGCGGTGGCCCGGACCCGGGCACGAGGCGGACGGGTCTGGGCGGTGGGGACTACGGTGGTGCGGACGCTTGAGAGCGCTGCCCGCCCCGACGGATCCCTTCCCCCCGGTCGGGGTGAAACCGCACTCTTCATCTCCCCCGGTTACCGGTTCAAGGTGGTGAACGCCCTCATCACCAACTTCCACCTCCCCCGCTCCACCCTCCTCATGCTGGTGGCGGCGCTGGCCGGATACCGGACCATCATGGCCGCCTACCGGGAGGCGATCCGGGGCCCCTATCGCTTCTATTCCTATGGAGACGCCATGGTGATCCTGCCTCGACCGCCGGAACTGTCCGACCCCGCCAACCCGGGAGAGCACCGGTGAACCCTGCCTTCCCCTTCCGCCTGGATGCCCAGGAGGGATCGGCTCGGGTCGGAGTCCTGGGAACTCCCCATGGGCCGGTGGCGACTCCGGCCTTCATGCCGGTGGGAACGCTGGGTGCGGTGAAGACCCTGTCGCCCCTGGAGGTGGCCGAGATCGGCTCCTCTATGATCCTGGCCAACACCTACCACCTCTTCCTCCGCCCGGGACACCGCGAGGTACGGACGCTGGGAGGGCTTCACGCCTTCATGCGCTGGGAGGGACCGATCCTCACCGACTCCGGGGGGTATCAGGTATTCTCGCTGGCCAATATGAACCGGATCACCGATGAGGGGACCGAGTTCCAGAGCCACATCGACGGGTCCCGGCACCTCTTCACGCCCGAATCGGTGATGGAGATCCAGCGGACGCTGGGGGCGGATGTGATCATGGCCTTCGACGAGTGTCCGCCGGGAGGGTGTGACCGGGCCACGGCGCAGGCGGCCAACCAGCGCACCATCCTCTGGCTCGAGCGGTGCCTGGAGCGGTTCCACGCCATCGGCCGCGAGGGGATCCGCGGGGTGCCGGAGCTGGAAGACCCGGAGGCCGTGCCTTCCCAAACGCTCTTCCCGGTCCTGCAGGGCAATGTGTACCCGGATCTGAGGCGGGAGCAGGCCCGGACCATCCGGTCCATGGCCGACTGGGACGGGCTCGCCATCGGCGGGCTCTCGGTGGGTGAGCCCAAGGACAAGATGTGGGCGACGCTGGAGGTGTTGGATCCGGAACTCCCCACCGACCGGCCTCGGTACCTCATGGGTGTGGGGTACCCGGACGACCTGCTGGAGGCCATCACCCGAGGGTGCGACCTCTTCGACTGCGTGGCCCCCACCCGGAACGCCCGTCATGGAACGGCCTGGACCTGGCCCGATGGTCAGGTCAACTTGAAGGCTTCCCGGTTCCGCATGGATACCCGGCCGCTGGACCCGGAGTGCGACTGCTACGGCTGTCTCCACTTCGATCGGGCCTACCTGCGGCACATGATCGTGGCCGGCGAGGCCTTCGGTCACCGGCTGGTGTCGCTTCACAACCTCCGATTCCTCATCCGGATCGCCGAGGAGGCGCGCCGACGGATCCCCGAGGGGACCTTCGGGAGTTGGAGCCGGGAGTGGCTGGAGCGCTATCGGGCGGCCCGCGGCTGACGGGCTCGCTGACCCAAATCAACGGACATCACACTGACGGAGCGTGCAGTGATCGATCCCCTTACCGCCCTTCTGCTGGCACCCCCCGGAGACGATGGGGGCGGTGGCCTCTTTGTGCTGCTGCTGAACTTCGCCCTCATCTTCCTGATCTTCTACTGGCTCCTCATCCGGCCTCAGAAGAAGGAAAGGGAGCGGCACCAGCAGATGATCCAGGATCTCAAGAAGGGCGACAAGGTGGTGATGAGCGGAGGGATCATCGGGTCCATCGTCCACGTCGCCGATGACGAGCTGACCCTGAAGACCGCCGACAATACCCGCCTCCTGGTGGACCGGGCCTCGGTGGCCCGCCGGGTGGACGGCGGAGGGGGAGCCTGAGCGTGGCTGTTCGCGAGATCGTCTTCCTGGGCGACCCGGTGCTCCGAGAGCCCACCCCGGATGTGGAGGCCTTCGACGACGAGTTGAAGGTGCTGGTGGATGACCTCTTCGCCACCATGGCGGCGGCGGAAGGGGCAGGGCTGGCGGCGCCCCAGGTGGGGGTCTCCCGGCGGGTCTGCGTGGTGGATGTCCGTCATGTGGAGGGAGACCACGCTCGGATCGCCCTGGTGAATCCCCGGGTCACCGAGGCCTCCAGCGAGCGGGAGCGGGAACCCGAGGGATGCCTCAGCATCCCTGGCGTCACCGAGGTGGTGAACCGCCCCGCCCGAGTGGTGGTGGAGGGGCTGACCCCCGAGGGTGAGCCGGTGCGAGTGGAGGCCGAGGGCCTCTACGCCCGGGCCTTGCAGCACGAGATCGACCACCTGGACGGCGTCCTCTTCGTGGACCACCTCACCCCCCTCAAACGGCGCCTCCTCCTGAAGCGGTATCGCAAGCTCCGGGAGCAGGAGGAGTAGGGACCATGCGCATCCTCTTCTGGGGCACCCCGGACTTCGCCGTTCCGTCGCTTCGCGCCCTGGTGGGCGAGGGGCATGATGTGGTGGGGGTGGTGACCCAACCGGACCGGCCGGCAGGGCGGGGCCGGCGTCTTCGGGCGTCGCCGGTGAAGGAGGTGGCGCTGGACCAGGAGATCCCTGTCCTGACTCCGGAGCGGCCTGTGGGGGAAGAGTTCGAGGCCGCGCTCCGGCAGCTGGATCCGGAGCTTTCCGTGGTGGTGGCCTACGGGCACATCCTGCGACCCCGGATCCTGGAACTCCCTCCCTTGGGGTCAGTGAATGTCCACGCCTCCCTCCTCCCTGATCTCCGGGGGGCCGCGCCGGTGAACTGGGCGGTCGCCCGGGGCCTGGAGCGTACCGGTGTGACCATCATGCAGATGAGCGAGGGTATGGACGCCGGTCCCATCCTCCTGCAGCGGGAGATCCCCATCGCCCCCGACGACAGCGCCACAGGGCTCTACCTCCGCCTGGCAGAGGTGGGGGCTCAGGCATTGGTGGAGGCGCTGGTGGCCATGGAGGCCGGTCTTCTCGAGCCCCGGGAGCAGGACCACGCCGCCGCCACCTTCGCTCCGAAGGTGAATCGGGAGACGGCCCGTATCGATTGGGCTCGTCCGGCCCGGCAGGTGGCGGACCACATTCGAGGTATGGATATGGTTCCCGGCGCCTGGACGACGCTGGATGGGGAGCCGGTGAAGCTCTTCTCCCCCCGGCTGCGTGACGGGGTGACGGTACCCCCCGCCGGGGTCGGGGCCGAGGCACCGGTGCCCGGCGCCATCCTGGCGGCTGACCCGGACCGGGGCCTGGTTGTGGCCACCGGGTCCGGGGGCCAGGTGGAGCTGGACGAGATCCAGCCCCCTGGGAAGCGCCGTATGCTCGCCGCAGACTGGCTGCGGGGCAGGGATCCATTTCCACCGGAGGCGTGTTTTCGATGATCCCATCCCTTCACCTGGTCACCAACGATCGTGTCCTGGGCCTTCCTCGCTTTCCCGCCATGGCGGCCGAGGCGCTGGAGGCCGGAGGGCGCCGCATCTGCCTTCATGTACGTGGCCCCGGGTCCGGGGGGCGCGTCCTCTGGGAACGGACCCTGGCGCTTCGACCGGAGGCGGCCCGTACCCGCAGCCTTCTGGTGGTGAACGACCGGGTGGACGTGGCCTGCCTTCTGGGGCTGGACGGGGTGCATCTTCCGGAGCGGGGGCTTCCCGCACCGGTGGCGCGGGAGCTCATGGGGAATGCCCGGGTGGTGGGCCGCTCCATGCACGACCCCATGGCCCTGGAAGAGGAGGAGCGACCGGACTACATCCTGGCGGGCACCCTCTACGCCACCCCCTCCCACCCGGGGCGGGTCGGATCGGGTCCCAAGAGGGTCTCGGAGATCCGGGAGTTGAATCCGGGAGTGCCGGTGATCGGGATCGGGGGGATCTCCATGGACAGGGTGACTCCCGTCATGGCCGCCGGCGCCCACGGGGTGGCCCTGCTCCGGGCCGTCTGGGATCACACCCACCCGGGCCGGGCGGTGGAGGCCTACCTGGAGCTCATCCGCAAGGACGCCATCCGGAACCGCCGCTCAGAAAAGGAGGCAGGAGCGGAGAGTCCTGGGATGGGCGGGGAAGCCGCGGCCTCCTCCGAGGTCGGAAGAAGTACGGAGCCGCCACCCGAGGTGGGAAGCGATCCTCAGATTGCGGAGACACCATGACGGATCAGGCGAAGGACACCATCGCCCTGGTGGTGAACGGGAAGGACCGCCGCATCGCCCGGGGTGCCACCGTGCGGACGCTCCTGGACGATCTGGAGCTCCTCCCGGGCATGGTGGTGGTGGAGCACAACCGGGAGATCCTGCCCCGGGAGCGCTACGACGAGGTGGAACTCGAAGATGGGGATCGCCTGGAGTTGGTCCACTTCGTCGGTGGCGGATGACCCCTTTTGTCGGTGGCGGATGAGCCTCCGGCCGGCCGCCCATCAACCGCAACCCATAACGACATCAACCTCACGTATTCCATGTCGACCAAGACCGAGCCGTACGTAACCCAGGACACCCCCCTCGTCATCGGAGATCGGACCTTCCGCTCCCGGCTCATGGTCGGGACCGGGAAGTATCGGGACAACGCCTCCATGGTGGCGGCCATCCGTGCCAGCGGAGCCGACATGGTGACGGTGGCGGTGCGACGGGTGGATCTGGACCGCTCCAAGGAGCAGGCGATCCTTCACCACCTGGACCCGGAGGAGTTCTTCCTCCTGGCCAACACGGCGGGGTGTTACACGGCGGAGGAGGCGATCCGGTATGCTCGCCTGGCCCGGGCGGCGGGGTTCAACGAGTGGATCAAGCTGGAAGTCATCGGAGATGAGAAGACCCTTCTCCCGGACGTACAGGCCACGCTGGAGGCCGCCCATGTCCTGGTTGATGAGGGGTTCAAGGTAATGGCCTATACGAACGACGACCTCATCATGGCCCTCCGCCTGGAGGATGCCGGATGCGTCTCGGTCATGCCCCTGGCCAGCCCCATCGGGAGTGGTCTGGGCCTGGTGAATCCCTTCTACATCCGGGAGATCAAGGACCGGCTCCAGGTGCCGGTCATCGTGGATGCAGGGGTGGGCACGGCCTCCGACGCCTGCGCCACCATGGAGCAGGGTGTGGACGGCGTCCTCATGAATACGGCCATCGCCGCCGCCGATGACCCGGTGGCTATGGCGGAGGCCATGCGCCTCGGGGTGCGGGCCGGCCGACTGGCGTATCTGGCCGGGCGCATGCCGCGCCGGGAGATCGCCGTGCCGTCCTCTCCCACCCGGGGGATGCTGGACTGACCTCCGTTACCGAAGGGCGGGCCGCCGCCCTGCGCGTCCTCACGGCGGTGGAGCGAGGACGGCGCCTGGATCTGGCCTGGGCGGAGGAAGCGCCCCACCTCCCACCCCTGGACCGAGGGTGGGTGCATGAGGCCGTTTACGGAACGGTGCGATTCCGGGGCCGGCTCGATCACCTCCTTGGCCTTCACCTCCGGAAAGGGTTGGGGAGCCTTCCCCCGGATCTGGTCCCGGTTCTACGCCTGGCGGCCCATCAGCTTCTCCATATGGATGGCACCCCCGCCTACGCCGCCGTATCCCAGGCCGTGGAACAGACCCGTGCGCTGGGTCACGGCCGCCTGGCCCGGGTGGTGAACGGGGTTCTCCGGTCACTGGGTAGGGAAGGGGGCGGGATGGAGCGGTTCCCGGCCCTGGAGACGGATCCGGTGGGTCACCTGACCCATTGGGGGTCCCACCCGCGGTGGTTGGTGGAGCGTTGGATCGGGGTGCACGGGGTGGAGGAGACGGCCCGGTTGGTGGAGGCCTCGAACCGGGTCCCCGCCACCTACCTCCTCCCCCTGGGCCTCGCCGCCGAGGAGGCGGTGGCGCGCCTCCACGCCGCAGGGATCCAGGCGGAGGCGGCGCCACGGGCGGGTGACTGGGGGGCCGGGCCGGCGCTGTCGAAGCCTGCACGGGAAGGGGCGGCGTCGATGGGTCCCATGGGATCCCGAACCGTTCGCCTGGGCCGGGGCACCTCCCCGGAGGCGGCGCTCGGGGCGGTGACGGGGATCATCCAGGATCCGGCGGCGGGGTCGGTGGTTTGGTGGTGCGGCGCCGTGGACGGCCTCACCACTCTGGATCTCTGCGCGGCGCCAGGAGGAAAGGCGCTGGCGCTGGCGGCGGCGGGCGCCCGGGTGGCGGCGGCGGATCTGTCCCTCCGCCGTCTAACCCTCGTCCGAGAGGGGGCCCGGCGAACCGGCCTCTCCCTCCCCTTGGTGCAGGCCTCGGCACAGGCACCTCCCTTCCGTCCAGCCGATCTGGTGCTCCTGGACGCCCCCTGCTCGGGAACCGGGACGCTGGCCCGGCACCCGGACGGGAGATGGCGGCTGGCTGAATCGGATATTTCCGCACTTTCGCGGGTACAGAAATCACTTCTCGACGGCGCGGCCTCGGCGGTGACCCCCGGCGGTCTGCTCGTCTACTCCACCTGCACCCTGGAGCCTGAGGAGAACGAGAATCAGGTGCACTCGTTCCTCCGACGTCACAGGGATTTTATCCTGGAAGAGGGAGGGGACGGGCACGGAGAACGAGGAGAAGGTGTGGGGAGCCGATTCCTCCGGGTTCTCCCCTCCGTATCGGATGATCACGACGGCGCCTTCGCCGCGAGGCTGCGCCGGAGGTGAGACCATGACGGACCTCCAGGGCCAACCCTGCAACGGATAGCCCCCGGCAACGGGCGGCGGAGCAAGAGCGGATGAAGCTGGGCAGTTCCATACGGCGGCGGCGGGGCGGATCGACGCCTCCAGCCGGGAAGGCGAAGGAGACCTCGGGGAAGAGCGGCCGCTCGGGCAAGGGGCGCTCCGGGGTGGCTCGCACCTCCCGGCTCGGTCAGATGACGCTCCTGGCCCTGGTGGTGGCGCTTCTGGGATCCGGGGGCGGCTACCTCTGGGCAACCCAGGTGGTCTTCCCCGGCGGCGAGCGGGATGCCGCCGAGTTCTTCCGCGTCCCGGACCTGCGGGGTATGGCCATGTCGGAGGCCCGCCAGGCCCTTCTGGGCGCCGGGCTTGAGATCGGGCGTGTGGACAGCATTCAGCATCCCCAGATGACGGAGGGTCGGGTGGTAGGGCAGAGCCCTCTACCTGGTCAGTTGGCGCTCCCGGGCGGACCGGTGGAGTTCAGTGTCAGCCTGGGCCCTGAGCGGCGGCCGGTGCCCGACGTGTCCCGTCTCGTCGCCGGTCGGGCCATGACTGTGCTTGAGACCACCGGATTCCAGGTGCAGGTGGATTCGGTCGAGTCGGATCTGGAAGCGGGACGCGTGGTGGAGACCATGCCTGCGGCGGGTGAGGAGGTGGCTGTCCCCTCCGATGTGATCCTGCGGGTCAGCCTGGGCCCACCCCTGGTGCTAATTCCGGTGCTGGTGGGTATGCAGGAGGAGCAGGCGTTGGCGATCCTGGATTCCCTGGGGCTCCAGGTCGGTGAGATCCAACCCCGGTTCCGTTTCGGCTTCAACCAGGGCGAGGTTCTGGGCCAACACCCCGAGGCCGGCGAGGAAGTCCCCCAGGGGAGCCTGGTCAGGCTGGAGGTGGGGCGCCGGGGACTCTTCCGCGACCCCCAGGAAAACTGATCCGGACCGGATCGGCGGGATCGGCGTCCGGTCCCGGGATCCCTTCCGGACCATTCTCCCCTCCTTTCGTCCTGGTGTCCAAGTAATCCAGCGAAGGAATCGAGCCAAATACCATGTCCAAGAAGCCCTCCAATCTGCCCTACGTCCTCACGGCCATCGTGGCGCTGGCCGTCATCGTGTCCGCGTGGGTGTGGCGCGACAACTTCCAGAGCCCCGGGGTGGGTGCACCGGCCCCACCCTTCGAAGCCGTGAAGGTGGATGGGGAGCGCGTGACGCTTGAGACCTACAGAAACCAGGTGGTGCTCCTGAACGTCTGGGCCACCTGGTGCCCACCGTGTCGGTACGAGATGCCCTCCATGCAACGCCTCTACGACATCTTCGAAGGGCAGGATTTCGAGATCGTGGCAGTGAGCGTGGATGGCCGCCAGCGAGGTTCCCCCGGTCCTATGGGGCAGCCCGCCGGGGATCCCTGGGCCTTCGCCGACTCCCTGAGCCTCACCTTCCCCATCGTGTGGGACCCGGAAGCGCGCATCATGCGCAGCTACCGGACCACCGGCGTCCCCGAGTCGTACCTCATCGGCCGGAATGGGGTGATCTACCGGAGGGTGGCCGGGGCCACCGAGTGGGACCACCCCCAGTATGTGGAGTTCATCCAGCGCCTCCTGGACGAGGGGGCTTGAGTCAGTGCGTGGACTCCCGGCGGTTCTCACTCGCAACTGGACCCTGAAGCTGTCGGCGTTCGGAATCGCGCTCCTGCTCTGGGTCGCGGTCCGGGCCGAGGCGCCGACCCGGCAGACGGTGCAGGGCGTACCCGTACGGGTGACGCTAGCCGACCCGGAGTGGGCGCTGGTGGGCAACCCCTCCCCCTCGGAGGTGGTGGTGAGATTTGCCGGGCCGTCCCGTGAGCTTCTGAGGATGGCGGTGGATCGCCCCACTGTCCTCATCCCCCTGAACCAGGTTGGCTCCGAAGACACCACTGTGGTGCTTCGGTCCGAGTGGGTTCGGGTCCAGGATCCCGATGTGGTGGTGGAAGAGATCCAGCCCTCATCGGTGACGCTCTCCCTGGAGCCCATCCAACGCCTGGATCTTCCTCCGGCGCTGCGCTTGGAGGGCGAGCTCCCCGACGGACTCGCCCTGGGAGCCGAACCTGTGGTCCGGCAGCGGGAGTTGAGAGTGTCGGGGCCTCGGAGTCGGATCATGGAGCTGGATTCCATCCGACTCCGACCGTTGGATCTGGGAAGCATCCGGGAGTCCGGCACCGTCACCGTCTCCGTGGATCGCAACCGGCTTGAACGCCTTCAGGTGCAGCCGGAGCAGGTCCAGGTGGAGATCCAGGTGGAGGAGGCGGAGACGGTGGAGTTGGACGAAGTCCCTGTGATCCTCCCCGCGGCTCGGTGGGAAGAGCGCTGGGAGGTGTCCCATCCGACGGTTCAGGTCACCCTCACCGGTGCACCCTCCCTCGTGGAGGCGCTGGACCTCGACGCGCTCCGCCTCCAGCCCACCCTTGAGGAGGGTGACCTCCCCCGGGAACCGGGAGCCAGCCGGAGCGTTGAGCTGGAGATCCCCGGGCTCTCTCCCCTCATCCGGGCCCAGTGGGACCCCCGGGAAATCACCATCATTCGGCGCGAAGATCCGGGCGACGAACCCGGGGGTGGACCATGACCCCGCCCCTGATCCTGGGGATCGAGACGTCCTGCGACGAGACATCGGCGGCCCTGGTGAGGGGTCGGGAGATCCTGGGACATGTGATCCTCTCCCAGGACATCCACCGGGTCTACGGGGGAGTGGTGCCCGAGCTCGCGGCCCGGGCCCACCTCACCGTCATCGATGATGTGGTCCGGAGCACGCTGGACGAGGCGGGGGTGGAGTTCCACCAGGTGGATGCCCTGGCGGTTACCGCCGGTCCCGGCCTCATCGGCGCTCTCCTGGTGGGGCTCTCCTGGGCCCGGGCCGCCGCTTTTGCCCTGGACCTTCCCCTGGTCCCGGTCCATCACATGGAGGCTCACCTCTTCGCCCCGTCGCTGGAAGATCCGGACGCCGAGCCCCCCTTCGTGGCCCTCCTGGTCTCCGGCGGGCACACCCTCCTTCTCCACGCCGAGCGCTGGGGTCAGTACCGCTTCCTGGGCGAGACCCGTGATGACGCCGCAGGCGAGGCCTTCGACAAGGTGGCCAAGATCCTTGGACTCCCCTATCCAGGCGGGCCCCAGGTGCAGCGGGTCGCCGAGGCGGGGGACCCGACCCGGTACCGCTTCCCCCGTCCCATGCTCCGGGGGAACCAACACCCCGGCGACTCCGACTACCTGGATGTATCCTTCTCCGGCCTGAAGACCGCAGTGGCGACCCAGGTGCGGGAGGTTGAGGCCCAGGGCCACCTCTCCCAGGAGCGTCCCCACCTGGCTGCCTCCTTCCAGGCGGCAGTGGTGGATACCCTCGCCGCCAAGGTCATGAGGGCGGTGGAGATGACCGGATGTCCCCGGGTCCTGATGGGAGGGGGTGTTTCGGCGAATCGCCCCCTGAGGGACGAGCTGGCCCGACGCCTGGGCCCTGGCGGAAAACTCCTTCACGCCTCCCCGCGACTCTCCCTGGACAATGGAGCCATGGTGGCCCGGGCGGCAGCCTTCCACTTGCAGGCCCAGGAGGCCCAGGAGGCCGCGGGGCTCGGCTCCGACGACGTGACCACTGGTGTGGTCCGAGGCGAGGAGTGCGTGGAGGCGGACGCCGCCCTGCCCTTCCCCGGACTGATCCGGGACGGCTCGCCGGCGGGGGCCCTGTGAGGGGAGGAGGTCCACCATGATCACCATCATCCACGGGTCCGACCTTCACTTCGGAAAGCCCCACGATCCGGCGGCGTCCGAGACCTTCCTGGAGACCATTCACGAGCTCGCGCCGGACCTGCTGGTGCTCTCCGGCGACTTCACCCAGCGGGCCAAGGTTCGGGAGTATGAAGCTGCTCGGGCCTGGCTCGATCGACTCCCCGACATCCCCACTGTGGTGACCCCCGGGAACCACGACGTTCCCCTCTACAGGGTCTGGGAGCGCCTGAGCCGTCCCTTCGAGAACTACCATAGGTGGATCCATCCGGAGCTGGATGTGGTGACCTCCGTCCCCGGGATCACCGCTGTTTCCCTGAACTCGGCGGCGCCCCGTCGGGCCATCGTCAACGGGCGGATCGACAGGCATCAGATCGAATTCGCCCGGGAAGCCTTCCTCCGTGCCGACCCGGCAGACCTGAAGGTGGTGGTGGCCCATCACCACCTGGCGCCGGCTCCGGACTACGAGGGGGACAANCCCCTCCCCGGTGCCCGGGAGATCCTGGACGCCTTCGAGGCCATGGGGGTGGACATGGTCATGGGCGGACACCTCCACCGTGCGTACATCGGCAACTCCCTGGACGTCTATCCCGGGGAAGACCGGAGCCGGGGCGTCATCATCGTCCAGAGCGGGACCACAACCTCCCGCCGGGGCCGGGCCCGGGAGCGTGCCAAGACCACCTTCAACCTCATCCGGGTGCAGGACGACCGGGTGGAGGTGGTACACCACATGCACTTCGTGGAGGCAGGAGGGTTCGCACCCTTTTCGGTTCACGCCTTCCCCCGGGCGCCCCGGCTCTTCTTTCCCGAGCTCTCCGAGGCGGAGACGTCGGAGGGGCTGGCGGGGAGCCGACCATGACGGCGCTGGGGCGTATGGGCTTCCTGCTCCTCCTCTTCGGGGTGGCCATGGGGGTGTTCCAGACCAAACTGGAGGGGCAGACGCCCACTCGGCCCGAGGTGACCTCCCTCCGTTTCGAGGGGAATGAGAGCTTCCCGGACCGGATGCTCCGGAACGCCATCATCACCCGGGAGACCTCCTGCCGCTCCTTCGTCCTGGCTCCCTTCTGCTGGGCCGGCGCCGAGTTCGCGCTGGACCGGGCCTTCCTGACCCCCAGGACCTTCCGAGACGACTTCGCCCGGGTGCAGCTCTTCTACTACATCCGGGGATTCCGGGAGGCTCGGGTCGATACCACCCTGGTGCGCACGGAGGATCACCGGGCGGAGATCACCTACCGGATCCAGGAGGGGCGCCCCATCCGCATCGTGGAGATGGAGGTTGTCGGGTACGACGGTGGGGGCGACCGCGGCGCCGGAGCACTTGGGCGGGATCTTCCCATCCAGGTGGGAGAACCGCTGGATCTGAACCGCCTGGACTTCGCCCGGGATACCCTGACCCAACGGATGCGGAATCGCGGCTACGCCCACTCCGACGTCCTCCGGAACATCGACATCGACCGGGAAACCTATGAGGCCCGGGTGGAGTTCGATGTGTTCAGCGGCCCCCTGGCCCGGATCGGTGAGATCACCGTGGAGGGGAACGAGGAGGTGGGGGAGTCGGTGATCCGCCGGATGCTCCCCTTCCGGGAGGGGTCCATCTACAGCCAGGAGCTGATCTTCGAGGCCCAAAGGAACCTCTACAACCTGGAGATCTTCCGCCACGCCTCCATTTCCCAGGATCTGGAGCACGACCCCGACAGCCTGGTTCCCCTGAGGGTGCAGGTGAACGAGGGGAACACCCACCGGGTCCGGACCGGGGCAGGGTGGACCACGGCGGAGTGCTTCACCGGCGAGGCACGCTGGTCGTCCCGGAACTTCCAGGGCGGCGCTCGTCGCCTGGTGCTCCGGGGCGCCGTCTCCAATGTGGCGGCGCTGCGCCTGGAGGATTCCATCTGCTCCGGCGCCGGCACCGACGAGTACGGAGAGCTGAACTGGGTGATCTCAACCGACTTCACCCAGCCCTTCATCTTCTCGCCCCGGAACGCCCTCACGGCTTCGGTCTTCGCGGAGCGCCAATCGCTCCAGGACGTCTTCATCCGCAGGGCCCTGGGTCTGAACCTGACCGTGACCCGGAGCATCGGCCGCAGTACCCCCTTGAGCGCCTACTACCGGCCCCAGCTCGCGAGCCTGGAGGCGGCAGAGGTCTTCTTCTGCAGCAGCTTCCTGGTGTGCGACCCCCAGGAGATCAACGTCCTGGTCTCGTCCAACCGCCTGGCCCCGGTGGGGCTCTCCTTCTCCCGGGACCGGACGAACCGGGCCTTCTCACCCACCGCCGGATATACGGTGGCCGCCGATGTGGAGCACGCCTCGTCCATTACCGGGTCCAACTTCGACTACGAGCGTGTAGTGGGCGAGACGACCCGGTTCTTCGCTCTGACGGAGAATCTGGTGGTGGGAGCCCGCATCCGCGGAGGCTGGCTCAACGCCGGTCCCTTCCGGGGGCTGGATGTGGAGGAGGGGCAGGATCGGCCCAAGATCGCCCATCCGCAGAAGCGGTTCTACGCCGGCGGCGCCAACTCCGTGCGCGGCTACGCTCAGAACCAGCTCGGTCCCCGGGTCTGGTCGCCCCCCCTGGAGGATTTGATCTTCCCCATGGAGGAGGGGGCCGATCCGGTGTGCTCACCGGGCCAGGTGGCGGACCTGTCCTGCGACGCCGGGCCGCTCCCCTGGGATGACCGTTTCGCCCGCCCCGGCGGGGGGAGCAACCTCGTGGAAGGGAGTCTGGAGCTTCGCTTCCCGGTGCTCCAGCCCCACCTCCGGGGCGGGGCGTTCCTGGACTTCGGCCAGGTATGGAACGGCTCCGGGGACGCGTCTCTCGGTGATGTGGCCCTCACGCCCGGGGTCGGCCTGCGCTACAGCACTCCCATCGGGCCGGTTCGGGTGGATGTGGCCTACCGTCCCCAGCGCACCGAGCGCATCCCGGTGATCACCTCGGGGCTTCGGGCCTTCGACCCGGACCGGGACGCGCCGGGCGACCGACTCGAGGCCCCGGACGGGACGGTGCTCGACTGGGTCCCGGTGGCGGATCTGGCCCTTCTGGATCCCCGCTACCGGTTGGAAGACGACCCCGGCTTCTCGTGGCGGCGGTTCCAGCTCCACTTCTCCATCGGACAGGCGTTCTGAGCCATGGACGAATCACCGAAGGAGACCGGCCCACGCCCCGAGGACGCACCTCGTGACCCGGATCGCCCCGTCCGTGGCGGAGGGCGCCGGATCGGACGTGCCCTGGGGTGGCTCACCGGCGGGGTGGTGGTTCTGGCGCTGCTGGCCTCGGTGCTGGCCTACCTGGCGGTTCAGACGCGGCCGGGACACGACTTCGTGTTGAGGACCATCCTGAGCCAGACTCCCCGCTTCGTGGACGGGAGTGTGGAGGTGGGGGGGCTCCGCTCCGACGGGCTCCTCAGGGGCTTTGTCCTCCATGATGTGGCGATCCGGGATACGGACGGGCGTCCCTTCGTGGAAGCCGATTCCCTCCGGGTCCGCTACCAGCTCAGGGAGATGCTCACCGGACGGATCGGGGTGGGCCCGGTGGAGGTGTGGCGTCCCCGGGTGGCGCTGGAGACTCTCCACGGGCAGGAGCGGACCAATGTGGAGCGGATCTTCATGCCCGCCCCCCCCACCGAGGACGACGAGCCGGCAGAAGACCCGGATCCCACCGTGGAGGAGGAGCCGGCCGAGCCCTCGGAAATCGAACTCTTCCTCCGGGACGTGACCATCCATGACGGCGAGTTCGTCCTCCGGCTCCCCTACCAGGGCGAGGAAGAGACCACCGCAGCCGGTACGCTGGAGGAGATCCCGGGCGTGGATGGTCGCCATCTGCGCTTCCGATTCTCCGATATCCACGGGCGACTGAACCGTTTGGATCTCCTCCGGCCCGGGGTGGATGGAGAGAGGGTCGATGTGCAGCGCCTGTCCCTGGTGGGGGAGGTCATGGCTGAGCCCTTCATCCTGGACGACCTCCGGGGAGTGCTGGAGCGGTCGGGCCCGTCGCTGGCCATGGAGCTGGACCGGCTATGGCTCCCGGGAACCGAACTCGCCGGACGGATCCGCATGAGTTGGCTGGACCCGGAGGCGGGATTGGAGCTGGATGTGGCCATGGACGCCCCGGTGGTGGATCTGGCGGATCTGCGCTGGCTCGAACCCCGGATCCCCGAGGGGCAGGGGGCCATGGCGCTGGAGGTCCGGGGACCCATCGCCCGTTCGAGCTGGCGCATCCGCCAGGCGGATCTCACCGTGGGCGGCTCCCGGGTTCGGGGGCAGGTGGGGCTGGATCTGGGCGATGAGCTTCGCTTCGTCGGGGTGGACCTGCGGGCCGATCCCCTGGAGGTGGAGCTCCTTGACCCCTGGCTCCCCGAGCCGCTCCCCATCCAGGGGCGGCTCGAGGGTCGGGCCAGGGCGGATGGGCCCCTCAGCGCCCTCCGGGTGGATGGGCGCGTCACCTGGGATGACCCGGCCCAGGACATCCCCCCATCCACCGTGGACGCTCGGGGTGTGCTGGCGCTGCCGGAGCCCTTCGGGGTCCGAGACCTGGATCTCTCCGTGGACCCCCTTCGCTACGGCACCCTCGCAGCCTTCCTTCCGGACCTGCCCATCAGGGGAGAAGGGAGCCTTGTCCTCAGCGCGTCCGGCGATATGGCCGCCGGATTCGACCTGACGGCCAGCGCCACCCACCGCCTCGGCGTCGACGGGCCCACCTCCCAGGTGAGCGTGAGTGGGCAGGTCACGGAGCGCCTGGACGGGTGGGACCTCCTCCTGGACGCGATCCTGGATCCTCTGTCCCTGGACGGGGTGGGTTCGGCGCTGGCCATGGAGCTTCCTCTTACGGGAGATGTATCGGGCCGGGTCGAGGTAACGGGCCTCCTGGAAGATCTGGGCGTGGAGCTGGATCTGGCCACGGTGGCCGGGCAGGTGGCGGCCCGGGGCCGGATAAACGCCCTGGATCCGTCGGCGGGCTTGGAGGCCCAGGGCGAACTCGGGAACTTCGCCCTCCACCTGCTGGTGCCTGACGCCCCGGATCCCACCACCATCAATGGCAGCTTCGATGTGGTGGGCAGCGGCTTCACCCTGGATACGGTGGAGGGACGGGCCGCCCTGGATCTCCGGGACCTCCTGGTGGGGCCCGCCGAGGTCACTCGCGCCACCGCCCGTCTCGAGGCCCGGGACGGGACCCTCCTGGTGGACACGGTGGCGGTGCAGTCTCCCCTGGCGACGGTTTCCGGGAGTGGCTCGTTGGGCCTCCGGGACGATGCGCCGGACGGGGAGATTCGGGTGGTCTGGGATGTGGAGTCCATGCGAAGCCTCCGCCCGGTCCTCCTGGGAGAGGAGGTGGCCGCCGGCGACACCCTCACCGAGATCGACCGTCTGGAACTCCAGTTCCAGGGAATCGACCCGGACACCCTTCCGCAGCCTGTGGCGCTGGACGGCCGGGCTCGAGGTGAGATCCAGCTCCGGGGCGCGGCCCGGGACTTCACCGGCCAGGCGTCGGTGTACTTTCTGGACGCCGTCTACGGGGAGGTGGCCGTGGAGGAGCTCCGAGGCGATGTGTCCGGCACGTTCCAGGGCCGGGACGCCTGGTCGCTTGAGGGGAGGGTGGACGCCGATTCCGTCCGCTTGAACGGCCTCGCCTTCGAGAGCCTGGCGGTGTCAGGGGCCTACGAGCCGTCCAGGGGTCGCGGGGAGGTGGATCTCAGGCGTTCCGACGACCAGTCATACCGGCTGGCCGGCGGGTTCGAGGTGATTCCCGGCGGGGTGATCACGGACCTGGAGGAGCTGCACCTTTCCCTGGACGGTGCCGAATGGGGGCTGGACCGACCGGCCCGGATCCAGGTGGCCCAGGGGAGTGCGGAGGTGGATGTCCTGCGTCTCACCCGCCCGGGACTGGAGCAGGAGGGACGCCAGGAACCTGGCCGCATCGAGGCCCGGGGCCGGATTTCCCTGGACGGCGAGTCCCGCTTCCGCCTGGAGGTGGAGAGCGCCGACGTCCATCGGCTTGCCGGGATCGCTCAGGTGGCCGAGCCCCCCCGGGGCTACCTGGACCTGGAGCTGGACGTGACCGGGCCCCAGGATGCGCCCCGAATCGACGGGCGCTTCGCGCTGCGGGAGTTCCGCAACGGGCTGACCGCCGTCTCCCGGCTCGAGGGATCCCTGGATTACCGCGACCTGGTGGCCCGGGCCGAGCTGGGCGTGGAGGTTGATGGTCGCCGGCACCTCACGGCCCAGGGACGGGTTCCGGTGGATCTTTCCTTCCAGGCGGTGGAGGACCGCTTCCTGGACCGGACACTGCAGGTGGACCTGGATCTGGACGAGATGCCGGCGGCCACGGCCCTGGCCTTCCTGGAGGTGCTGGAAGATGTAGAGGGTGTTCTGGATGGGCAGGTGCGGATCCGGGGCACCACCTCGGACCTGAGGCCTTCGGGAGAGGTGCGCCTGGCCTCCGGGGTGGTGGCGCTGCCGGAGTTGGGTCTTCGGGTGGCGGGGATCAACGGGACGCTGGAGATCCGGGAAGACCGGACGGTGTCGGTGGAGGCCGAGGCCCGGGCCCGGGGGACCGCCCAGGTCACCGGGACCATCTCCTTGGAAGACCCTGTGGATCCCGCCTTCGACCTGCGGATCCAGGCGTCCAACTTCCAGGCCGTGGACCGGCGGGATCTGAACGCGCGGGTGGGGGGCACCGTGACCCTGGGGGGGCGGTTCACCTCGCCCCGGGTGGGCGGGAGCGTTCGGGTCGAACAGGGGAACATCTTCATCGAAGAGTTCGCTCGCACCGCCGAGGTGGTGGATCTCACCGATCCGGACTTCTTCAACGTGGTGGACACCATGCTGGTGGCCACCCGGCCGGCCATCGAGGCGGCCCAGAACCCCTTCATGCAGAACCTCCGGGTCGACGTGGACCTCCTGCTGCAGCGGGACTTCTGGCTGCGGAGCCAGGAGATCAACGTGGAGATGGGGGGGGAGCTGGCCGTCACCTTCGATCGGGCCCAGCGGGAGATCGTCATGGCCGGTACCCTGGAAGCCATCCGTGGGGCCTATTCCGCCTTCGGACGGCAGTTCCAGGTACGGGAGGGTGTGGTGGAGTTCGCAGGCACGCCGGGAGTGGATCCGGCGTTGAACATCGAGGCGGTGCATCGCCTCAGGCGTGAGGGGGGTGAGCCCCTGGAGATCATCGCCAATCTGGGGGGGACCCTCATGAACCTGCGGGTTGAGCTCACTTCCGACTCCCAGCCCCCCATCGCTGAATCGGATCTCATCAGCTATCTGGTCTTCGGACGCCCCTCCTACGCCCTGGCCTCAGGGGAGAGCTCCCTCCTGGAAGGGGCCGCCGGGGTGGGAGTGAGCGCCGGCGTGGGCGTCATCGGGACCCAGCTCGGTCAGGTGGTGGCGCAGCAGCTGGGCATCGACTTCTTCACCATCACCCAGACCCGGGAGGCCGGGGGGCTCGAATCGGCGGCGGGTTTCACCGGCGCCTTCGCCGGCACCCAGATCGAGGTGGGTCAGTACGTGGCCGACAACCTCTTCCTGGCCCTGGTGCTCCGTCCCCTCACGGGGCTGGGCGCGCAGGCCCAGAACCAGTTCCCGGGCGCGCGGCTGGAGTGGCGGTTCGCCGACCTCTGGACGCTGGAGGGATTCGTGGAAGACCGCTTCGCCCGGGAAGCCGCCTCCGGGTTCGGGCAGTTGGGCCTCCGGCTGGACAAGGTGCTGGGCTTCTCCCTCTACCGGGAGTGGGGGTACTGAGCCGGTCGCCGATCACCATCCACGAACGAACGGGAAGGAGCCCCGGGAGCGACAGACAGGGTAGGCCGGGCCCGGTTCGAGTGGGAGGGCACCCGGTGGCGGTTGGGGTGTATCCCCGAAGCAGCAAAGACACTCCGAACCGATGGGGACCGAGGGAGGCCTGAGGGCCTCCTTTCCCATGTTCGGGAGATCCACGAAATCGGCACGAATCCGAGGTGAGACAGCGATGAATCAGGCCAAGGTACTCTTCCTCATGACCGGACTCATGGTCTTCATGGTCCTGGTGGGGGGGCTGATCGGGGGCGAGCAGATGGCCCTCGTCTTCTTTGGCATCGCCCTGGTGATGAATGTGGGGATGTACTGGTTCAGCGACCGGATGGTCCTGAAGATGTACAAGGCCAGGGTGGTGTCGCCCAGCGACGCCCCTGAACTCTACGAGATGGTGGATCGGCTGCGGCAGCAGGCGAACCTCCCCATGCCCACGGTGGCCATCGCTCCCCAGGAGCAGCCCAACGCCTTCGCCACCGGCCGGAATCCCAAGAACGGGGTGGTGTGTGTCACCGCCGGCCTCCTCCGTCTCATGAACCGGCAGGAGTTGGAGGGGGTCATCGCCCACGAGTTGGCCCACATCAAGCATCGGCACATGCTGGTGTCCACCGTGGCCGCCGCCATGGCCGGAGCCATCGTCATGATCGCCCGCTGGGGGATCTTCTTCGGGGATCGGGATCGGAACATGGTGGTCATGATCCTCCTCATGATCCTGGCGCCCCTGGCGGCCTTCATCGTGAAGGGGATGATTTCCCGCACCAACGAGTTCCAGGCTGACCGGACCGGCGCCGAGATCGCCGGCACGCCCGACGGGCTGGCCAACGCCCTGCGCCGCCTGGAAGGCTACGCCGAGCGCATCCCCATGGATGTGAACCAGGCGGGGGCCAGCCTGGCCATCGTGAACCCGCTCCGGGGGAATGGGGCCATGGGGGCCATGACCAAGCTCTTCTCCACCCATCCCCCCACCGAAGACCGCATCGCGGCGCTCCAGGATCTGCGTGGGACCTTCTGAGCCCATGGATCAGACCGAGTCGCTCATCATCCGGGGGGCCAGGGAGCACAATCTCCAGAATGTGTCCCTGGCCCTCCCCCGGGAGCGGCTCGTGGTGCTCACAGGCGTGTCGGGCTCGGGGAAGTCGTCCCTGGCCTTCGACACCATCTACGCCGAGGGTCAGCGTCGGTACGTGGAATCCCTTTCCGCGTACGCCCGGCAGTTCCTGGGGCTCATGGAGAAGCCCGATGTGGACGCCATCGAAGGGTTGTCTCCGGCCATCTCCATCGAGCAGAAGACCATCTCCCGGAACCCCCGCTCCACCGTGGGGACGGTCACCGAGATCCACGATTATCTGCGCCTGCTCTGGGCCCGGGCCGGCACACCCCACTGTCCCGAATGCGGCGATCCGGTGCGCCGACAGTCATCCACCGAGATCGTCGACGCCATCCTCTCCCGGGAGGAAGGGACCCGGATCCAGATCCTGGCACCCCTCGTACGGGGTCGGAAGGGTGAGTTCCGGGAGCTCTTCGAGCGGGCGCGGAAGCAGGGCTTCGTCCGGGTGCGGGTGGACGGTGAGATCCACGACCTGGCTGATCCGCCGACCCTGAATCGGTACGAGAACCACGACGTCTCCATCCTGGTGGACCGGGTGGTCGTGCGGGAGCGTGACCGAGCCCGCATCGCCGACTCGGTGGAGACGGCGCTCCGCCACGCCGAGGGGGTGGTGGAGATCCTGGAGCGGAGTGGCTCGGAGGATGTGGCTTCCTTCCACTCCGAACACTACGCCTGCGCCGCCTGCGGCACCTCACTCCCGGAGATGGAGCCGCGGCAGTTCTCCTTCAACTCGCCCTACGGCGCCTGCCCCCAGTGCGACGGGTTGGGCACACGGCAGGAGGTGAGCGCTGAACTTCTCCTGGGCGATTCGAGCCTCTCCATCGCCGAGGGGGTGGTTCTTCCCTGGGGTGAGCCGTCGGGACACCTGAAGAGCTCCATCCTGCCCGGGCTCACCGAGGCGTACGAATTCAGCGTGAAGACGCCTTGGAGAGACCTCTCCCAGCAGGTGCGGGACGCCATTCTCTTCGGGTCCGGGCGAATGAAGATCCTCTTCCCCTATCGCCGGAAGGGGAAGGACCGGAGCTACACCGAGGTCTGGGAGGGCGTGGTGGCACGGATCTCCCGGCGCTACCAGGAGACCTCGTCCGACGCCGTCCGGGAGCAGCTCACCCGCTTCATGTCGGAGCATGAGTGCTCGGCGTGCGGTGGGGCCCGGCTCCGCCCCGAGTCGCTGGCGGTGACGGTGGGCGGGCGTTCCATCGGTGAGGTCGGAGCCCTGGCCATCGGGGAGGCGTTGGCCTTCTTCCGGGAGCTGACCCACGACACCCACCTCCCCACCCGCATCGCCGGCCCCATCCTGAAGGAGGTCCTGGATCGGCTGGGGTTCCTGAACGATGTGGGGCTCCAGTACCTGACCCTGGGCCGCTCGGCCCAGACCCTTTCCGGTGGGGAAGGGCAGCGGATTCGTCTGGCCACCCAGATCGGGAGCCGGCTGGTGGGCGTCCTCTACGTCCTGGACGAGCCGTCCATCGGGCTTCACCAGCGGGACAACGACCGACTCCTGGCCACCCTCAAGGCCCTCCGCGACCTGGGGAATACGGTGTTGGTGGTGGAGCACGACGAGGACACCATCCGTGCCGCCGACCACATCGTGGATCTGGGGCCCGGCGCCGGAACCCACGGGGGCCGGATCGTGGCACAGGGAACGCCTGCCCAGGTGGAGGCGGCGCCTGAGTCCCTCACCGGCGCATATCTCCGGGGAGAGCGGTCCATCCGGATCCCGGAGAAGCGGCGAGCCGGCGAGCAGGGCAAGGAGCTGGTGGTGCGGGGAGCCCGGGGTCACAACCTTCAGGAAGTCGATGCCGTCTTCCCCCTGGGCACCTTCATCTGTGTGACCGGGGTGTCCGGGTCCGGGAAGTCCACCCTGGTGAACGAGACCCTCTACCGGGCTCTCTCCAGGCACTTCTTCGGCTCCCGGGACCTCCCGCTGGCCCACGACGGGATCGAGGGGCTCGACCACGTGGACAAGGTCATCGAGGTGGATCAGTCGCCCATCGGGCGCACCCCCCGGTCCAATCCCGCCACCTACAGTGGGGTCTTCACTCCCATCCGCCAGCTCTTCGCCGATCTCCCCGAGTCCCAGATGCGCGGGTACGACCAGGGGCGCTTCTCCTTCAATGTGAAGGGCGGACGCTGTGAGGCCTGCTCCGGCGACGGGCTGGTGAAGATCGAGATGCACTTCCTCCCGGACGTGTACGTGCCCTGCGATGTCTGCCGCGGGCGCCGGTACAACCGGGAGACCCTGGACGTCCACTATCGGGGCCGGAACATCGCCGATGTTCTGGAGATGACGGTGGATGACGCGCTGGAATTCTTCCAGCCGGTGCCCCGGATCCGGAGCCGGCTCCAGACCCTCTCGGACGTGGGGCTCGGCTACCTGACCCTGGGCCAGTCCGCCACCACCCTCTCCGGTGGGGAGGCGCAGCGGGTGAAGCTGGCCACGGAACTGGCGAAGAAGGCCACCGGCGACACCTTCTACATCCTGGATGAGCCCACAACCGGGCTCCACTTCGAGGATGTACGGGCGCTGCTGGACGTTCTCCACCGCTTGGTTGACAAGGGGAACACGGTGGTGGTCATCGAGCACAATCTGGAGGTGGTGAAGACCGCCGACTGGATCCTGGATCTGGGACCCGAGGGAGGGAGCGGGGGTGGTCGCCTGGTGGTGGAAGGAACGCCGGAGGAGGTGGCGCGCCACTCCGGGTCCCTCACCGGCCGCTACCTGGCCCCCCTCCTGGGAGACGCAGTGGCGCTGGCGGTCTGACGCCGGCTGCCCCGGAAGATCCCTGAAGTACCCCCGAGCCTCCGGGCTGGGAGGGGGAGCGTAGGGCGGGATGCCCCGATGGATCCGCCGGGGCGGAGAGGGAAAACGGTGGCGTGGAATCCGCCACCGTGCCATGATTGTGAACCGGGTCCCCGGTTCATTCGCGGCTCCGGCCTCGGCCGCGAATCCTTCTCCGGCCCCGATCCGTAGGAGAGGACGAGAGGCGGCGGTCCCGGATCGCCACCTGCAGGGCGGAGTCGCCCCGAGACGGGACCCTCATCCGGTCCCCCAGCCCCCCAGGGAGGTCTGATGCTGACGCGAGAAGATCTGGAAAGCTTCCTGATCCGGATGGATCTGGAATACGAGGAGATCGCAGAGGGTATGTATTTGGTGCGGAGCCGGGAAGAGAAGCTCCCCATCGTGGTCCACCACTCGCCCCCGCTCCTGATCCTCCGCCTCAAGGTCATGGACCTGCCTCAGGGCGGAGGCTCCCACGAGGCCCTCTTCCGAACCCTCCTGGAGCTCAACGCCACCGACGTGGTCCACGGCGCCTACGGCCTGGAGGAGGGTGAGTTGGTCCTGGGGCTGAGCATGCAGCTCGAGGGGCTGGACTACACCGAATTCCAGGCATCGCTGGAGAGCCTCCACATGGCGGCCTCCGAGCACATGTCCACCATCAAGTCCCTGGTTTCTTCTGCCCCTGTGGGAGACTGAGCCCATGAGCATCTTCCAGAAGATCTCGACCCTTTTCCGCTCCAACATCAACGATCTCATCGCCCGGGCCGAGAACCCGGAGAAGATGTTGAATCAGATCATCCTGGATATGCGGGACCAGCTCTCCAAGGCCAAGCGGGAGGTGGCCGCCGCCATCGCCGACGAGCGGAAGCTCCGGGCCCAGGTGGAGGACGAGGCGAAGCAGGTCCGGGACTGGGAGCGGCGTGCCATGCTGGCGGTGCAGGAGGGGCGAGACGACCTGGCGAAGCAGGCCCTCCTCCGACAGCAGGAGCATGCCGAGCGAGCCCAGTCGCTGGAGGCCACCTGGTCGGCCCAGGCCCAGGAGACGGAGAAACTCAAGGCCTCCCTCCGGCAGCTCAACGACAAGATCGAGGAGGCGAAGCGGAAGCGGAATCTCCTCATCGCCAAGCAGAAGCGTGCCCAGGCCCAGAAGCGGATCCACCAGACCATGTCCGGTCTTTCCGACACCTCCGCCTTCGAAGCCTTCAACCGCATGGCGGAGCGCATCGAGGAGACGGAGCGTCGGAGCCTGGCCGCCGCCGAGGTGACCGAGGCGCTCCAGGGCGACACCCTGGAAGACGAGTTCGCCCAGCTCGAGCGAGGCAGCGGCGGCGTGGACATGGATCGGCGTCTTCAGGCCCTGAAGGAGCAGATGGGGCTCATCGCCCCCTCCTCCCAGGAGCGCCCCCAGCTCTCGGCCGGCGAGATCAAGGACGGAGAGCTGGAGGAGGAGGCGGAGGAGGGTGCCGACCGCGCGCCCACCGCGGATGGTGGGGATCGGGCCACCTCCGGTACCGCCGGCGCCAGCAACGCCGAGATCCGGGAGGCGGAGATCCGGGAGGCAGAACTCCTGGAGGAGTTCGAGCGACTGGAGCGGCGCGAGGCCAACTGACGATGCCTCTCCACCTCCACGGACAGGGGTGGGACTCACGGGTTGGTGCGGGCGCGGGTCCGGGCGGTTTAGGTGAGTCCGCGGGTCCAGGCGGTTTGGTGAGGCCGCGGGACTCGACGAAGATGCAGGCGGATGCACATCCACACACAGGGAGCGCACGGTGAAGGATATCGTCTATCTGAACGGTGAGTTCATGCCCCGGGCCGAGGCCCGGATCTCCCCCGATGATCGGGGATTCCTCTTCGGAGACGCCCTGTATGAGGTGACGCCGGTCTACGGGGGCCGCTTCCTGGCGCTGGATCGGCACATGGAACGGCTCCGCCGCGGGTGCGCCACTCTTCGGATCCCCTTTCCGGAGGGGCTCGAGGCGCTCCACCAGGAGCTTCTGGAGCTCAATGATCTCCAGGAGGAGGAGATGGCCACCGTCTACCTTCAGCTCTCCCGGGGGACGGCGCCCCGGACCCACGCCTTCCCCGACCCGCCGGTGCCCCCGACCCTCTATGCTTGGGCCAAACCCTTCAAGCGGTTGGATCAGGAGAGCTGGGAGAAGGGGTTCGGCGCCGTCACGGTACCGGACCAGCGGTGGGGCCGCGCCGACCTGAAGACGGTGCAGCTCCTCCCCATGGTCATGGCGCAGCAGGCGGCACGGGACGCCGGTGAGGCCGACGCCCTCCTGGTCCGGGACGGGCTGGCGCTGGAAGGCTCCCACAACAACGTCTTCTTCGTCTTCGGCGACCTCCTGGTGACCCATCCGGCCTCGAACCAGATCCTTCCGGGGATCACCCGGGCGTTGGTCCTGGAGCTGGCCCGGGAAGAGGGGATCCCGGTGGAGGAGCGCCCCACGGCGGTGGGTGACCTCCAGTGCGTCTCGGAGGTCTTCTATACCGGGACCACCACCGAAGTCCGCCCCACAGTGCGCATCGACGGCAAGCCGGTGGGGGACGGGAAGGTGGGACCGGTGACCCGTCGTCTCCACGAGGCGTTCCGAGCCATGGTGGCGCGGGAGTGCGGGGCCGCGCTGGTCTGATCGGCCCGGCGCGCCTGAGGGCTCAACACCGACTCGTCTGAGCTTTGACGGATCGGTGCACCGGACTTCCCGGTATCCGGCGTGCCTGAGGGCTCAGTAGAGGAGGGCGGCGGCCCGGAGGGGGAGGAAGCTCTCCAGCTCTTCTTCCCATGACCGCGTCAGCTCAGCCTCGTCCATCCCGGCTTCGATGCCCAGCCGCAGGGCGTCCGTTCCCGCCAGGCGGTCGAAGTGGGAGCTGCGCCATCCCCACCGCTCTCCGGAGAGGTCTCGGGCTTCAACTACCAGCGCCACCCCCGTCCGAGCCGGGTCGTAGCGTTCCGGGTCGGTGACCCGGAGGCGCACCCCCCCCACCTCCTCGTCGTCGAACTTGCCGTCCCCCGGATTCCGGGGGGTGAAGCGGACCGCCTCGAAGACCACGCCCGGGAGTTCCCGGGCCGTCATGCGGCGGGCCAGCTCCTCGCCGTCGATCCAGGGGGCTCCCACCTGCTGGAAAGCCCTGGGCGTCCCGCGCCCCACCGACAGGTTCGTCCCCTCGAAGAGACAGGTCCCGGGGTAGTGTAGGGCGCTCTCCAGGTCCGGCATGTTGGGCGAGGGCGGGAGCCAGGGGAGCCCGGTATCGGGGAAGAGCATATCCCGACTCCACCCCTCCAGGGGAGCGATATGGAGCTCCACCTCCACCCCGAAGGCGTCCCGGTAGAGGCGGGCCAGCTCTGCCGGGGTCATGCCGTGCCGCTTGGGGATGGGGTAGAGCCCCACGAAGGAGGCGAAGGCCGGGTCCAGCACATTCCCCTGCACCAGGTTGCCTGCCACGGGATTCGGGCGGTCCAACACCACCAGGGGGATCCCCGCCTCTCCCGCCGCCTCCATAGCCAGACCCATGGTGTAGATGTAGGTGTAGTACCGGGTC
>SL_5KL_010_SEDDRAFT_10000323_pt1 | contig 31218 bp, 21 predicted proteins | sample SodLakKL_010_SED_FD_9118 | JGI IMG/M metagenome (IMG submission 9118) | reverse complement strand
TGTGTACAGCTGCTGCTGAGGCAATTATTCCGGCAATGATGCCGGGCAGACCTCCTGTCATGAAACAGGCGGCGATAATCATCAGCTTGCTGATAAAACCCCCGAAAGGCGGTATTCCCGCAAGGGAGAAGATGCCGGCTTTCGATACGGTTGGGTAATCTGTATTTGAATCTTTTTCTTTGCCGGATAAATATTCATAAACACCTTCTTTGAGAAATAAGACCGGTGTGAAAATCAGATAATTTATGATATGAAACAAACTGCCTGTAGCTGCAAGAGCGGCGGCTTCCGGGGCTGTTTGGTGTACAATGGGGGATCCTCCAAGTCCGAGACCAAGAATAATATATCCTATTTGAGATATGCTGTGATAGGAGATGGTTTTTTTATAAGTCTCTGCTGAATAAGCGTAAAGTGTTCCGAAGACAACGGATATAAGGCCGATGAATGCGATTAAATAAGGCAGCTGTGTAATAGAATTAAATACAGCGTAAGCAGTGCGAAGCATTGCATATACCCCTGTAGAAGTGATTAAAATGGTTGATATTGCGGCCGCGGCGGGAGAAGGAGCGGTCTCAAGAGCATCAGGCTGCCATATGTGAAATGGAATGACAGCTGCTTTAATTCCGAAACCGATTACCATCATAAAGGCCGAGAGGGTAAGCGGATTGAAAAAAGAGTTATAGGAATGCAGGTTGGTTATCTCTGCACCCAGGTGTGCAATATTCACCGTTCCGTAAAGTGCATAAAGAATGGCTATTGAAAAAAGAGTCACAGCTGATGCCAGCGCGCCAAGAACGGTAAATTTTATGGCAGCTGATAGGCTCCTGGAGCTGCAGCCGAATCCCACCAGGATATAAGAAGAGATGGCTGCAAGTTCTACATAAACAAAGCGGTTGAAAATATCCCCGGCAAGCAGTGTGCCGTTTATGCCGGCAATCATCATAAAAAAAAGAACATAATAGCGATTGCGGGACGTATATATGCTCATGTACTTTACTGAGTATAATATCAATAGGAAACCAACCGATGAAACACCGATGAGCATTAGCCAGCTGAAAGAGTCTATATACAGGCTGATTCCCATAGGAGGATTCCACCCGCCCATTTCATATATTCCTTCGTAGCCAAATAGAAAAATCACATTAAGCAGTATGACTCCGGCAGAAAAAACTGCAATAATATCTGAAACCCTGTTAAGTTTTTTTGGTAGAAGAGCTGTTATGAAGCCAGTCCCCAGGGGAACGGCAACAGTGAGAGGAAGTAAAGTGTTCATCAGGATCTTTCCTTTTGTTTTTTTATTATTTCATCAATATTATATGTTCCGTATGTGTGGTATAATCTCAGGGAAATTGCTACCATAAGTGCAAGAACACTGAGGCCTATTACTATTGATGTTATTACCATCGCTTGCGGGAAAGGATCAACCGATTGCGCGGTTATAACGGCTTTGTCAGCTTCGGAAGTTAAGATAGGGGCTATTCCGTTGTTTCTGTAACCTGCAATAACCAGAAACATGTTAACGGCATTTTCAACTATTGATATTGAAATTATTATTTTTATAAGGTTTCTCTGAGTGATGATGCCGAACAGTCCGATAAGAAAAAGAAATGAGGTGAGGATATAAAGCATTTCAGTTTTCTTCCATTGTTTGAATTTCTTTATCTTTTCTGATCCGGAGAACGCTTATGAATAGAATAATGAGAAAAACTGATGCGCATATCTTAACCCCTATGGCAATATTGATTATTAAGATTGTCCCCCCGCTTATAAGCTGCAAAGGTTTTCCCGGCATAAGTTTCTGCAGAAAGTTTGAAAAAAATACTCCCGTAAAAAAAATGCCCGATAATGCCAGGGAAAGAAAAACAAGCGCCCCTGAGGCATCAAGCTTTTTTGCAAGTCCGTATGGCAGCCTTTTAAGGGCAGCATTTTTTCCGCGCGCCAGCAGTGCCAGTATAAAGGAACATGCCAGAATAACGCCCCCCGGAAATCCTCCGCCTGGAGAAATATGACCATATAAAATTATATATATTCCATAAAGAAATATAAAGGGAGAAACCCATCTTGAGATAACTACTGTAATCAAACTTCTGTTTTTCATTTTTCTTTTTTCCCCTTTTTTCTAAGAAGCACTATACCCCCTGTAACCGCGGTGAAAATTACAGTTGCTTCTCCAAGTGTGTCGTAAGCCCTGAAATCCAGCAGTATTCCGGTTACAAGGTTTGCCGATCCTGTTAAAGTTAATCCATTTTTTATGTAAAAAACGGATGCTGCGTCAGAAACCCTGTCCATTACAGAAGCGCCAAAAGAGGGGAAATTATTCAGTGAAACTATGAATAATCCGAAAATTAAAAATATTGCTGCAGCTGCAATTGCTGTTTTTGGTTTTTTAGATTTTTCTGAAGTCAATTTCAGACTGAATGAAATTGTTACTTTTATCAATAAGACAAGAGAAACAACCTCAACCACAATCTGGGTTATTGCAAGATCGGGTGCGCCAAGCAGAAGATATGCTATGCTGCTTCCAAAACCTACAGCTCCGGCGGCAATTACGGCTGAGAGAAGTTCTTTCGTAAAAAGCGCTACTGTTGACGACAAAATCATAAAAAAGAGAATAGCGGAAAGAAGGGGTTCTGTCATTGGTTCCCTTTCCTGTTAAGTGTGGTTGTTGTGATTTTTATACTCAGCATAATTTTTTTATATAGATTACAAATTTTTTAGTACATATTCAAATTTTTATTTGTTTGATTTTTAGCTAAATATAGTTAAAATCTACATACAATGAATAAAAATAATGAAAAAATCCAGTGTTCACAGATAATAAATACTTATTCTCCCGATGCGGTGATTGAGGAAGTAAAGTTTAATTTTATCCTGAACTACCCGGTACGCAAATTTATTTCAATGCGTAAAATATTCTCTATAACAAAAAAACTTTTTAAGGGAGATTTTCCAGGGTACAGAAAATGCGATACTCCTTATCACAATATTAATCATGCATTTGATGTACTGCTTGCCCTTTCCAGAATTATTGACGGATATAACATTTCAGAGAAAAAGCTGGATGTGGAGAAGGTCAAATCCGCACTGACCGCTTCTTTATTTCACGACTGCGGATATATAGTAAAATCGGGATCCCCCGCAAATACCGGTGCGGAATATATGAAGGATCATGAAAAAAGAAGTATCGATTTCATCCGGGAAAATTTGGCGGGAAAAGTATTAAGCATGAAAAATGCCGGGGCTGTCTGCCGAATGATAGAATGTACGGATATTAACAGAAAAATTGAAGATATAAATTTCAAGGACGAGCAGGAAAAGCTTCTGGCCGGAATGCTTGCTTCGGCGGACTACATAGGTCAGATGTCGTCCAGAACTTACCTTGAAAGGCTTCTTTCTCTTTACAAGGAGTTCAAACAAAGCGATTTGTCTGTCTATGAATCAGAGTATGAGCTGCTTAAGAAAACTGTTGACTTCTACCGCAAGACAGTATTATCCCGTTTGGATAATGATTTTTCAGGAGTATATAAGTATGCAAGGGTTCATTTCCGAGAAAGATATAATGTTGACAGTCCGTTGTATGTGGAGGCTATAGAAAATCAGATTCAGTATCTTGATAGTATAATGAGAAAACATCCGGATGAATACAGGAAGAAACTCAGAAGACGGGAGTGCGGGCAAGAGTGAAAATTGTTGCCGCGCAGTTAAATCCTGTAGCAGGAGACATAAAAGGAAACCTAAATAAGATAAAAGGTGCATATAAAAAGCATAGTTCGGATGCAGAACTTATTGTTTTTCCTGAACTTTTTATTACAGGATACCCCCCAAAAGATCTTCTGAAAAGACCTTATTTCCTTAGGTGTGTTGATGAGGGCATAGAAGAATTGAAAGAAATCACGCAGGACTGCCGGTGTGGGCTGATATTAGGCGCCCCGGTCTCTGTTGAAGGAGAGAAAAAAAAGCTTCTAAACAGCGCTGTTTTCATATATAACGGGAGAAAAATCGCTTCGCAGCCTAAATCCTTTCTTTCCGAGAATGATTTTTTTGATGAGAGAAGATATTTTATTCCCGGGAAAAATGTTAGGGTTTTTGAACATATGGGAAAAAAAATCGGATTGACTGTAAGCGGAGATTTATGGATGGGTGCTGACAGAAAAAACTGCCCGGCGGGAAAACTTGTTTCCGCCGGAGCTGAGATTGTTATAAATATTTCAGCATCACCTTTCTGCATCGGCGAAGAAGAGAAAAGGCTCCGTTTTTTAAAAAACCATGCTTTAAAAAACAGGGTTCCTTTTTTGTTTGTTAATCAGGTGGGAGGTAATGATGAGCTTGTTTTTGACGGAAAGAGCTTGTATATAGACGAAAATGGGCGCATATCTAAAGCATTCAGGGGCTTTAACGAGCAGGTAGAACTTGTAGATACGGAATCTGAGGCGGCCCAAGAACGTGAAATAACTGAAGATTCTATTTCTTCGGTATATAACGCCCTGGTATTGGGGGTGAGGGATTATGCTTGTAAATGCGGTTTTTCGAAAGCAGTCCTTGGAATATCAGGTGGTGTGGATTCTTCTGTTGTCAGCGCTATTGCCGTAGCCGCTTTAGGCAGAGAGAACGTAAAAGGTGTTTTCATGCCTTCTCGTTACACCTCCTGCGATAGTCGTGAACTTGCAGAAAAACTGGCTGCGAATATTGGAATAAATTTAATAACAATTTCCATAGACGCTTTATACGAAAAATTCTCGGAAGAACTTTCCGGTTTTATTAAACCTGAATCCGGTGTGAATACTGCCTTTGAAAACATCCAGGCAAGGATAAGGGGGAATATACTTATGGCTTTATCCAATGAAAACGGATGGCTTGTACTCTGTGCCGGAAATAAAAGCGAGCTGGCGGTGGGGTATACTACTCTTTACGGAGATTTATCAGGGGGACTCGGAGTTTTGTCTGATGCTTCAAAGACTATGGTTTACAGGCTTGCTGAATATATAAATTCCGGCAGCGTCACCATACCGCGGGAAATAATCAGCAGGGCACCTTCCGCAGAGTTGAGACCTTGGCAGAAGGATACAGACACTCTTCCATCATATGATATATTGGACGGGATACTTCAAAAATATGTTGAACTGAGCATGTCCCCGGAAGAAATAATCGAGTCGGGTTATAAGGAAAAGATTGTATATGAGGTAACAAGAGCTGTTGTTAAGAACGAGTATAAGAGAAGGCAGGTGCCGCCGGGCCTTAAAATTACAGAGAAGGCCTTTGGGGACGGCAGAAGAATGCCGATAGCAGGGAGATATTTATGAATGTTGATTTAACTGAAAACTTTAAGGGTTTTTTAGAAGAAGGGATAAGAAGGCTTCCGGAAATTGCAACTATAATCATTGTTCTTGTAATTTTGACATTTCTTATAAAATTTATTTTTTTCAGAGTGGAAAAATATGTTATAAAAAAAACAAGCGAAAAAGCTAAGTCACCCGCAGAATATGAAAAAAGAATCAGTACTTTGATGGATGTGTTTGGGAAATTTATTAAAGTTATACTCTGGACCATTGGATTTATGCTTATACTGAGCTCAATGGGGGTAAATATTGGCCCCATACTCACTGCGGCCGGGGTTTTCGGGCTGGCTATAAGCTTCGGAGCGCAGAGCCTCGTTAAAGATTTAATAAACGGGATTTTTATTCTGATGGAAAATCAGGTGCGGGTAAACGATGTGGCAATAATTAACGGTACGGGAGGGCTTGTTGAATCAATAAACCTGCGAACCATTATACTGAGGGACTTGGCCGGGATTGTGCACGTTTTTCCAAACGGGTCGATTAATACACTTTCAAATTTGACAAAGTCGTTTTCCGCATATGTTTTTGACATAGGTGTGGCCTACAAGGAAAACACGGACAGGGTCATTGAGGTTATGCGCAAGGTCGCCGATGAACTTCAGGCAGATGAGGAGTACGGGCCTAAAATAATTGAACCGGTTGAGATATTCGGCGTAGACAGGTTTGCGGATTCTGCGGTGATAATTAAGGGAAGAATAAAAACTGAGCCGCTGCAGCAGTGGGCAGTGGGAAGAGAATTTAACGGAAGGATTAAAAAAGCCTTTGACAGAAACGGAATCGAAATCCCGTTTCCTCATACAAGTTTTTATTTCGGTTCTGAGTCAAAGCCTATCGAAATATTAATGAAAAAGGCCGCTGATGATACCGATAGGGATGACTTATAGTAAAATGTCTATGGAAATAGAATAATTGAGTAATCTGAAACAGTACTTTTCCCAGGTTCTTTCAGATATGTACGGAATCCTTACAGTGTTTGCGGCTGCGGTAATTCTGACAGTAATTGTAAGGCTTTATATAGCAAAATTGCAGAAATACGTGTTAGCCCGGAAAGAGAGGAAGGTAAAGCAGCCGGCTGAGTATCAGAAAAGGGTGGAAACCGTTTTTAGGGTATTAGGCAAATTCGCATATTTTGTTATATGGACTGTGAGTATAATGATTGTTCTGAGTATGATTGGGTTGAGTATGGGGCCAATAATTGCTCTCTTGGGTATTTTGGGCGCAGCAGTCGGTTTCGGTTCGCAGGGCATTATAAAAGATTTAATAAACGGTTTTTTTATTATACTGGAAAATCAGATAAGAATAGGAGATGTTGTGGCTGTTAACGGAAAAGCCGGCGTTTTAGAAGAAATTGATCTGAGAAAAGTCGTATTAAGGGATGTTTCCGGTGCGGTCCATATTTTTACAAACGGTTCAATAGAAAAGCTTTCCAATATGACTAAGGGTTTTTCAGCGTATGTTTTTGAAATAAGGGTTGCCTATAAGGAAGAAATAGATAAAATTACCGGTTTAATATGCGAGGCGGGAGCGGATTTGAAAAAGGATCCCGTTTTGGGTCCAAAAATTCTGGATAAAGTTGAAGTATTCGGTCTGGACAGATTTGCCTCCTCATCTGTTATAATAAAAGGAAGAATTAAAACACTGCCCCGGCAGCATAGAACAGTAGGCAGGGAGTTCAACAGAATAATAAAAAATATTTTTGATGAAAACGGGGTAGAAATTCCATTTGCGCATAAAAGTTTTTATTTCGGGAGCGATTCTAAGGAAATTAAAACGATAATAAAAGGCTGATATGCGGGGGTTTTTTTATTTAGCTGAAGTATAATTGATTAAGTAAACGGAGAATTATTAAAAGAAAGGAATAAGAGCAATGGGTGAGATAAAAGATGCAGGCCTAAAGGAAAAAGGCAAAAAAAGGATACAGTGGGCTGATAATGAGATGCCGGTTCTCGGTCTTATCAGGGAAAGGTTCGGTAAGGAAAGGCCATTGGAGGGCATGGGGGTCTCCGCATGTCTTCATGTAACTGCTGAAACGGCGAACCTGATGAGAACTTTAAAGGAAGCCGGAGCGGATGTTGTTCTCTGCGCTTCAAATCCCCTCTCTACGCAGGATGATGTGGCTGCTGCATTGAATGAGCATTACGGAATTTCCACTTTTGCGATAAAAGGAGAAGATACTAATACTTATTACAGGCATATTCAGGAAGCCATAGAGGTTGAGCCGGCTATAACGCTGGATGACGGCGCGGACCTGGTGTCTACGATTCACTCCGAGTATGAGGAGCTTTCTTCCGGAATAATAGCCAGTATGGAAGAGACAACAACCGGGGTTATAAGGTTGAGGGCGATGGATAAAGACGGTGCATTGAGGTTTCCTGTGATTGCTGTAAATGACGCAGATACAAAACATCTTTTTGACAACCGATACGGAACCGGACAGTCTACGGTTGATGGCATAATAAGGGCTACGGACATTCTCTTTGCCGGAAAGAAGGTGGTTGTATGCGGATACGGCTGGTGCGGAAGGGGCTTTGCAATGCGGGCGAGAGGAATGGGGTCACATGTGATTGTATGTGAAATTGATCCGGTTAAGGCGCTTGAAGCCGCAATGGACGGGTTTGACGTTATGCCTATGGATAAGGCGGCGGGAATTGGAGACCTTTTCTGCACGCTTACAGGCAATGTTAATGTTATTGACAAACAGCATTTTGAGTCAATGAGGGATGGCGCCGTTGTGGCTAATTCCGGCCACTTTAATGTGGAGCTGAACATTAAAGCTCTGAAAGAAATAGCTGTTGAAGTAAAAAAAGGCATAAGAGAGTATGTGGATCAGTACATTCTTCCGGATGGAAGGAAAATAAATCTTCTGGCTGAGGGGCGTTTAATAAATCTATCTGCCGCGGAAGGCCATCCTGCCTCCGTTATGGATATGAGTTTTGCGGTTCAGGCGCTTTCTTCAGAATATGCTGTAAAGAACAGAAAAAAGCTCAAACCTGTGGTTTATTCGGTTCCGGATAAAATAGATAATACAGTTGCCGAGCTTAAACTCAAGTCAATGGGTATCGGTATAGACTCTCTTACACCACAACAGCAAAAGTACTTAAATTCATGGAAATCCGGAACGTGATTATGTGTGTTTTGAGTATTTTAGAAGAGCAAATCCGGCGATAAGAAAAATAAGATTTGCAGACCAGGCTCCCAGGACAGGAGGCAGTTTGCCTTCGGCGGCCAGTGCCTTTCCAATGGATAGGGCTCCCCAGTAAAGAAATGCGGCTAATATTGCAAAAAAGAAAGACGTTGTCCGATTTTTTAAACCTGTTGTTAATGCTATTGATACCCCGAAAATAAGTATTATAGTACTGGCAAAAGGAAATGCTATCTTATAATGGAATATTACCACTGGTTCCAGGGCAGCAAGCCCGCTTCTTTTCAGTCTGTTTATATGTAAAAACAAGGAAAGAATATCCATTTCTTCCGGATCTCTCTGAGGTTCAAAAAAGGTTTCCGGCTTCTCAGGAAAATTGTATTTTTTCTGGGTGAAGTTTTTGAAGGAAATAAGGTTTCCGCTTTTGTCAAATATTCTTTCCGATCCTTCATTGAAAACCCAGTGGTTATTTTTCTTGTGTTCGGCCCGCGATGCGGTAATTATTTTGTGTTCAACAGTTGTTGCAGGAAAAAATTCAATTACAGTAATACCCTGAGCTGTATTATGATGCAGGCGCTCTATTTTGTATATTCTTTTTCTTCTGCTCATGTATTTAAAATCTTCTCTTGTTTGCAGTTTTTCCGGGTCTTCAGGTTCCCTTCCCCTTATTTTAAGAAAGAGATCATCCGCCTTTTCCGTTGATTGAGTGACAACTGATTCCGTGAAAATTCCCGTAAACAAACTTATGAATACTGAAAGAATTATTAGGGGCTTCAGTATATAGCCGGTTTTTATTCCTGATGCCCGTATGGCGGTTATTTCATTATGCCTTTTAAACGCGCTGAATGAGAATAAGGATGCCAGTAGAACTGCCACGGGAATAACTGTTACTAGCCACTGGGGTATTCTCCACAAGTAGTAGGTTAAAAAAAGGTCAAGAGACGGTTGGTTTTCCAGAAAAAGGTGCATGAAATCAAAAAAATGGGTGATTATCATAATAATCATCAGGGCTGTGGTTCCCGCAATGAAGGGTTTTAAAAAACTCTTAATTACATGTTTTTTTATTGTTTTCATTTATGATAACTTTTATAAAGCAGAATTCCTCCGCCTGTTGCGGTTATTATATTTGCCAGCCAGGCTCCGAAGAATGGTGGGATAAATCCGTCAAACGCTAGTTTGAGGCCGGCAACGGTCAGGAAATAATAAACTGCTATTATACCCAGACTTATTCCTATTCCGATTGTTTTTCCTTTTTTTTCAGCGCGTATTCCGAAAGGGATGCTTACCGTAAGAAGGATAAATACAGCCCCTGCCAGTGAAGACCTGAGATGGAAATGTGTAAGCAGTTCATGAGTGGCTTTGCCTTCTTCCTCTAATATGTTTATTTTCTCTTTAAGTTCGGTTGCCGTCATGGCTTCAGTTTCTTTGTTAATTGTTCCGATGGATTCCGGCGGTTTAATTACAAGAGAGTATTCATTAAAATTGCCTGAAATAAACCTGTTTTTTTTTCTTTCAGGCTGTTCTTTTATTGTGCCGTTTCTCAGCCTCAATATTAGTTCGCCGTGTTTGTTTGTTTTCCATATGCCGCTTCTTGCAGTTATTGAAAGAGGAGGCTCATCTGAATTTTCATCTTTAATTATCATTACCTCGTTTAGTCTGTGTTCCTCCCTGTCTACCTCAAAACAGAGAAGGGTATATGGAGGAATTTCCACAAGGGCCGACTCTTCTATATGAAGGGTCGGATCCCTGTAGGCAATGTTCATGAATAATTTCCTGAATGCAAACTGCGAGCGGGGCGCAGTATAGTAGTTAAAAGGAAGCATGAGCGCAGATATAACGAGCGTGACAGCCATAACCGGTATAATGGCAGGTTTCAGGGTGTTGCCGGAAGTTCTTATTGTTGTTATTTCTCCCTCCGATGCCATTTTTCCGTAAGAGAGTATTGCGCCTGCTACAACGGCCATGGGCATCGCGAGAACAATAATCGTTGGTAGCGAATAACCAAGAAGGGTTAGCAAATTTAAAACCCCGACCCCCTTGTTAATAACCAGCGATGCCATGTCAAAAACCCTGTCCATTAGAAGTATAAAGGAAAAGAGCATAAGCCCGAGACCGCTGTATATTAGAAATTGCTTTATTGTATATTTAGTAAGGATTTTCATAATAATTCCGCCATTTAATAATTTCATAAAAGTCTAAATGTTTTATTTGAATATTGCAAATTATTCAATTATAATTTAGAGAAGTTTTAATTTAAATATATTTTTTGGCAAATGTGCTTATTAGTTAAATTGAAATTATAATTTATGCAGGGGTTTTAAGAAAAGAAGATATTTTGGAAAAATACACCGGTAACACAGAGATTAACTGCTTTGTAAGGAAATATTCCTATAATAATTGTTTTAAACTCTTATTAACCGGCCGTTTTTACCAGTTCAATAAAGAAATCACCGAAATAGTACCTCTAATTAAAAGGTCCGTGTTTTTTCCAGAATGGAAAAGGTTTTTTCAGAATAATTTATATGCGAAAAAATCCTCAGCTGTACAAAAATATAAAGGCGGATAAACTAAAAAAAGGTTGGGTAAAAGGTTCTAATATCAGTAATTTATATAAATTAAAAGGCGGTTTTAAGTGAGAAAGGTTATATGTCTTCATATATCCATAATGTTGCTCTCTGTTTATGGAATATTTGATACAGATTCGGCTATGGCAGGGGATGGATTCTCACTGGTAGATGAAAAAGAACTAGAGGTTTTTGATGTAGAAAAATCCACACCTGAAACTGCATCCGAACATATTAGAGAGATGCTCGAAAGAAGAGAATGGCTTAAGTACGATGAAGAAGTATGGGATGATGTCAGAGAAAAAAAGGATGAAGAAATATATGAAGCGGAAACTCCTCAGCCGCCTGAAGAGTTGCCTGAGGTTTCAACCGCTCCTGAAATGGCGCCGGAAGAATACCCAAAGCCTACGGTAGAACTCCCTTACGAGACACGAATGTCTATTACCGGTCAAAAATCAATATCCGTTAAATACGGGCACATATTTTATCCTTATGGGGATGAGGATGACAGAACCCGGACAGGGACCCCACCGGGAACAACCAGCGGCTTCGAAATGGACCAGGATTTAAGAGTAAGAATTCAGGGGCAGGTAGGGGATAAAATAAGCGTGGATGTTGATTATGATGACACAAAGCCTGAATATGACGAAAGCGCAAGGCAGATATCTGTGCGATATGACGGTGACCCGGACGAAATAATACAGGAGGCGGCATTCGGGGACATAACCCTCAGTCTTCCCTCTACAGAATATGCAGGGTATTCGAGAAATCTTTTCGGGGCCCAGGTAAAGGGAAGATATCAGGATTTTGAGTTTATGGCTATCGGTTCGCAGACCAAGGGAAGAACAGACCGTAAAGTTTTTTACGGAGAAACATCTTTTCAGAGAAGAGACATAAAAGATACGAATTATATAAAGAGAAAATATTACAATGTAGCGATGGAAGAGGAGCACCTGCCCATCAAAAACCTTAAGGTGTATTTAGACGACCAGACAGGAAGTGTTGATAGAACTGAGATACATAACGAAGCTGTAATTTACGGGGAGGATGATGACCCTTATGAGGGAAGCTTCTTTAAATTAAGGTCATATACGGACTACAGCATATCGGCTAGGACCGGTTTGCTGACTTTTGATAGGAACATTTCGCGGGAATATGCAATAGCTGTGGAATATGAATATGAAGAAAATGGAGAAACGAAAACGGTAGGCGCGGATCGCCCGGTTCTGATAAAATCTGAAAATGAAGAGATTGAAGAGGTAAGGCATCACGAGTTGAGGAACCGTTATTCCCTGGGGGCGACAAGAATAATGAGGGGAAGCTTTAAATCTGAAATATACGATTTAAACAGGGATGAGATAGAAGATCCCCCTTTTATAGAATCAATCGATTACAGCCGAGGTATAATGATTTTTGAAGATGAAAAGCCTTTTTATGAAAAAAACCCGGGTCTTTACTACGATAATGGTGATAATGAAAAACATATTATATATGTTGAATATGAACAGGCGGTAAGAAATTACATGTTAAGCCCCAACATATTAAGAGGAAGCGAAAGGGTTCTTTTAGACGGTGAACTTCTTCAAAGAGACAGTGATTACATGATTGATTATCCGTCGGGCTTCCTTACTTTTCTTGATCCGGACAGTATAGATGAAACCACCCGGATAGAGGTTACTTACGAATATATGCCTTTTGCGGGCGCTTTTCAGGAAACATTGATAGGCGCCCGGGGCGAATATAATATTTCAAGGGATTTTTTCATTGGAGGAACAATGCTCCACAAATGGTCTGCCTCTCCTCAGGAGATGCCCGATGTGCTATCAACCCCGGAGAGCATGCTTTTATTGAATACGGATTTTAATCTTGCCATTCCGTCAAGCAGGTATTTTCCTCTGCCTACAAGGCTTGACGGAGAGGTTGCATACAGCAGTTTTAATCCCAACAGAATAGGGACGGCATTAATCGACAGCATGCAGGATATAAGGCAGACACATTCTGTTTCAATGAATTCGGATTCCTGGCAGATAGCTGCTACGCCTTCCCTGGAAGAGGGAATGACGACTGAACCAGCTCATCCGGAGTGGCTTTTTAAAAAGCTTGATTGCGACGAAGTGTATTTAAGCGACCTTAACGAAAGAATTTCAGATTCCGATGATGAGCGATTAAGGGCTCTGGAGTTGAGATATTCAATACCTGCCGAACATGAGCTGGATGAACACCTTGAAAAACCGGAGGCTTCAGTGGTTTATGTTCTTTCAAGGTCGGGCCTTGACCTTAGGGATAAGGATACCATGTCCGTATGGATTAAAGGGGACGGAAGCGGAGCGGAGCTGCAGATAGATTTCGGTTCAATATCTGAAGATGCTGACGGCACGGGTAAACTTAAAACCGAAGATACTAACAGAAGCGGTTCTCTTGACGAGGGGCAGGATATAGGATGGGATTTCGTTTTTGGCGAAGAAGTGATCCCTATCGGGGCGGATAACGGAGTCATTGACACAAACGATCTTGACAGGGACTGGAGACTTGATATGCCCGGCGCGGTTAACACTTTTGATTCTTCTATGGATGAAAGGCTTAAAATTGACTGGACAGGATGGAAGCGCATAGAAATAGAAAGGCCGGGAGAGGATTCCGACTGGAGGGCGGTAAAACATGTAAGACTTACGGTGAGAAACCCAAAAAACACGGAAATAAGCGGAAATATTGGAATAACATCACTTGAAATGGTAGGAAACAGATGGGAAATAGGTGATGGTCATGACGTTCTGAAGCTTAATTCCGTAAATAATTACGACCATGATTTTTATGAACCTCTTACGGATTATGATTATTATGAGGATATATATGCCCCGGTAGGAGGAAGAGACAGGGACAGGGAGCAGGCTCTTGAGCTGGAATACAGCGGATTGAAAAAGGGAGCCACTGCATATGCTTATAAGCGCTATACAAATTCTGTGGATTTTTCAAAGCATGAAAAAATGAATTTTTTCCTATACAACTACAAAGGAACGGATGTGGATTTTAAGGTTACGATTGGAGCAGGTGATAACTATTTTTATAAAAAGATTCCTGCTTCCGAATTGCAGAGAACATGGAACAGGTTTTCACTTGAACTTCCGTACGGGACATACACGGGTGACTTTAAAAAGAAAGGAAATCCGTCAATCACGAGTATAAGAGAGGTGAGGTTATATGTGATAAACACAGGTGAAATTGAAAGAGACGGAAAAATATGGGTTAATGAAATTCACCTTGATGATTCGGCAAAGAGAGAGGGAACAGCCATGCGGGGAAGTTTTTCCTCATCCCTTTCGGGTGTGATGGATTTCGGAGGGAGCGTTGAAAAAATATCAAAAGATTTTCAGACAATAACAGGTTCTCCCCGGAATATGGATACGCTTACCTACAGCGCCAGGGCTGATATTAAACTGTTTCCCTTTATGCCTGTTAGCGGAAGTTACTCCCGCAGCCGCCGGGAAACACCTGCAGAAAGAATAGAACCGGATCAGCACAATCCCTATATAAGGGAGGGGGATGCGGGGCTTGTGACTTCTGAAAGCTACAGAATAGGGATAAATAACTTAACCCTTATAAGGGATATTACCGATTTCGGGGCCAGTTATTCGGGCAGTATATCTGAGAGTGAGTTCAGCGGAAGGATTGATGAAACACAAAATATAAGGGGAAATATTTCTTATAACTTTCCTTTTAAACTCCCGCTTTTTCCGGAGAATGTGAGGTTAAACGCCAGGAAAACAGATGAGGTTACTTCCTGGAGGGAATATGTCCGTGAGGAAGAAGATAAAAGGGACGGAGGTTATGAAGACAAGCTCGTAGAAACAAAAGATTATTCAGTAAGAACCGAGCATTCTTTTCTTGATATACTCACTCTGGATCCATCTTTCAGCAGGAATGAAAAGTATAAAACCTGGGGGTATTATACCGGACCGCTCAAGGGAGAAGAAATTAGGGAGCCTTATTCAAAAAGACAGAATATTTCGCTTTCCGCCCGTCTGAGCATACTTGACTGGCTCAGGCCCAGCGGTTCTTATAGCGCGCGGATAAATGAACACTACAACTTCAAGTCGGTTGATGATATGAATATCCCTGAGAATACAAAAGATGTTAACAGAAATTACGATATAGACGCGAGTGTAAGGCTGCCTGTTAAAAATCTTCTTCCATGGCATGAGGTTTTCGATACTCTCGAACTGAACGTAAGTTACGGAACGGAAAGGGGAGATACCTGGAATAATATTGAAGGGGGATATGGTGTTTTGAGAAAAATTAATCCGCAGAGTAAAATTGAGCCTGACAACAATGATGCGATTCTGGAATCAATGACAGAAAGAGATTCATTCAGAATCAACTCTGACTGGAGCCCTTTCAGGCATATAGGGTTTGACTCCGGCATATCTCGAATGATAGGTGGAATGTCATTAAGAAGCTCATTTCACGTAAGAGATTCAAAAACCGTAGAAAAGGATTCTGTATATAAAAGGGAAACGCTTGACTGGCCCGATTTAAGAATAACTTTCGGAACCCTTGACAGGTTGCCGGGCTTTCAGGACTATGTAAAAGACATGAGACTCAGAACTGATTTTAATTTAAAGAGCGAAAACAATTTTTCTGACGGAGCTGAGGTTGAGGATAAAAGAGAAATAGACGTAGGGTTAAACTCAAGGTTTACTCTTTTGGATGGATATGATTCACTTTTGGAGGTGTCAAGAAAAAACCGAAGAGAAACAGATTTAATAGATTCTGAAACACTAACTTATAACAGCCTTTCTTTATCAGGACAGGTAAGGCTGGATTTGAGCAGAAGATGGAGCGCTATTGTAAGGTATTCCCATGAAAAGGCTGATGAAAGGTCCGACAGAACAGATAGTTTAACTGAAGATAAAAATATATATAATCCCTCAATAAGCCTGGATGGGGTATTAGATCTTCCGGCAGATTTCAGCCTACCTCTCATAGGAACTGATGTATCCGGTTTGAGCAGGATGCGGTTGGATGGCGAAGTGAGCGCTGAATTTTCCAGAAGCAAACTGAATATTGAAAGATCCAACTACAACAAATTTGATATAAGCATGTCAGCAGAAACTGATGTGGCGGGAAACATGAGGTTTTCACTGGGGTTCGGCGGACAGATGGAGTATAATACAGAAATAAGGGAGAACAGTTATATTGCTGTTTATATGAACTCGGACCTGCGAATAAGGTTCTGATGAAAAGTTTTTTGGAAAAAGGGATTAATTTTCTTTTTCCGGTAAACTGCTGCTGCTGTGGCGGAGAACTGAAATTGTCCTTTAACGGCTCGTTGTGCAGCGGGTGCAGTGGTTCACTCGAAATAATTAATTCCGCCGGGTGTCTTTTCTGCGGAAAGCCTTTCAAAGAGTTTTACGGGATTCATAATTGCGGGGAAATAAAGACAAATATAGATGATTTTTATGTGGCTGGATACTATTCAGGAAATATAAGAAAAGTTATTATAGAATTTAAATACGAGAGGAAAAAATATCTGGGAAAGCTGCTGGGGCAACTTTTAAACGATCTGTATTTAACAAGGATAAATGAAAGACTTGATTTGATTATGCCGGTGCCTTTAACCGGAGAAAGGAAAAGGAGAAGGGGGTATAATCAGGCAGAAGTTCTTGCCAGAGAACTATCCAATTTCTCCGGGATAAAAATGAAGAAAAGAATACTCATTAAAACGAGAGAAACAGAAACACAGTCTCTTTTAAAGAAAAGTGAACGCCTTAAAAACATAAGGGGTGTTTTTAAAGCGAAAAAAAAACTCTTCGGTAAAAGTATTCTGCTTGTTGATGATGTTGCAACCACGGGAGCGACTCTTCAATCCTGCTCCGGGGAGTTAAAGAAATCCGGAGCGGAAAAAGTTACGGCAGTTGTGGTTGCTCATGGTTGACAATTATTTTCAGGATTAATATTATAATTGAGGTTAAGGGATAAATAAAAAGATGACATCTTTAACTGGCCGGAAGCAGTAATTCCTTCCAAAAAAAAGAATAAGGAAAAATAGAGAAAAAGTAAGAGGGGATAAAATATGAAAGATGCGGGTGGACAGATAAGCATAAGAAAAAAGAAGCTTAAGGAGCTGGAGAATAAGGGAATAGAGGGCTATCCTTCGAGAACCCCGCGGCGAATTGATTTATCGCAGGCACTGGAGAAATCTGAAGGGGAAAAAATCGGAGTAAGCGGGAGGATGGTTAGCAGAAGGGTTATGGGTAAAGCATCTTTTGCGCACATGCAGGATTCTACGGGAAAAATGCAGGTCTATGTAAGGAAGGATATTGTAGGTGAAGAAAACCTGTTGCTTTTTAAGGAGCTTGATATAGGGGATTTTTTATGGGTTGAGGGAGAACTTTTCACTACCAGAACCGGTGAAAAAACTGTAATGGCAAAAGAGTTTAAGCTGCTTTCTAAATCTTTAAGGCCTCTTCCTGAAAAATGGCATGGGCTTCGAGATAAAGAGCTTAGATACAGAAAACGCTATCTGGACATACTGTCAAACAGCGATTCTTCAGAGATATTAAAGTCAAGAAGCATAGTAATCAACTCAATCAGAAACAGTTTAAGCAGCGAGGGTTTTATTGAGGTTGAAACACCGGTTCTTCAGGATATCCCCGGCGGTGCGTCAGCAAGGCCCTTTAAAACCTACCATAACGCCTTTGACAGTGATTTTTTTATGCGGATTGCCCCGGAGCTTTATTTAAAAAGGCTGCTTGTAGGGGGATGGGACAGGGTTTTTGAAATAGGCAAGAATTTCAGAAATGAAGGAATTTCCACACAGCATAACCCGGAATTTACGATGCTGGAAGTTTACTGTGCGTATTCTGATTACCGATATATGATGGATCTGTCTAAAAAAATAATATTGAGTGTATCAAAAACGCTTAAGGATAAGGGGTATGAGGTAGCGACAGATTTGGATAGGGGATGGAAAGAAAAAAACATGTGGGCTTTGATTACGGAACATACTGAAGTAGAGTTTTCTCCGGAGGATTCGTTTGAGGAATTGAAGGAGAAGGCGGAGAAACTTCAGGTGCCTCCGGGAAAAGATTCTCCCGAGAAAGTTCTTGACAGGGTTTTTTCAAAGTATGTGCAGCCTAAGCTTAAGGAGCCTGTTTTTATAACCGGATTTCTTTCGGAATATTCTCCTTTGGCTAAAACATCACCTGATGATAGGAGAATAGCTGAGAGGTTTGAGATATTTATAAATGGTCAGGAAGTGGGAAATGCTTATACGGAACAGAACAACCCGCATATGCAGAGAAAAATGTTTGAAAAACAATTAACAGATAACCGGGAGGAAGGTTTTACGGGTAAAATGGACCTTGATTATATTGAGGCCCTGGAGTATGGTATGCCTCCGGCTTCAGGTTTGGGAATAGGAGTAGACAGGCTGGTGATGCTGCTTTCGGGCGCAGAATCAATCAAAGAGGTAATGCTTTTCCCCATGTTAAGGCCGTTGGAGTGACAGAAGAGGTGTTGGTTACATTAAAAACAGGTATTAAAATATGTTTTTCAGCCTGAAAATGGCATGGATTTATTTCCGGAAACTTTTCTCACGCGGCATCCTCGGGGTAATGGTGCTAATATCGGTTTGCGGCATAATAATCTGCGTAGCCTCTCTTGTTGTAACCCTTTCTGTCATGAACGGTTTTCACACGGAAATATCGAATAAGCTATTAAAACTGAATCCGCACATAATTGTTACAAATCCTTTTCTTGGGTATGAGCTCACACAGGAAAAGGAGGAATTATTTGATGAGCATCAGGAAATAACCGGTTATTTTTCTTTCATATTCGGAAACGGGCTTTTACATAAAGAAAACAGGAGCCAGGGGGCGGTTATAAAGGGGGTTTATGGCAGCGATGCCGTTCAGCACGAATTAACGAAAGGAGATTGGAGTGATTTTAAGGAAAACAGCATCGTTGTAGGTAGAGAGATAGCCGGTGCAATGAGGGTGGATGTTGGAGATAAAATGCTTCTGGTGATTCCTTCGGTCGAAGGGCATCTTACGGCGCCGATGGTTCCCAGAGTAGAAGAGTTTTATGTTGCCGGAATCTTCAGTACTGGGATTCATGAATATGATACGGGTATGGCATATATTAATATCGAAAAAGCCGCGATGTTATTTGAAGAGGACCAGGGTTCCGCCGGTATTGATTTGTACGTGGAAAACCCTTTTGATGCCGGAAATGTCGCTTCTTATTTGAACGATAATTTGGAAGGCGCATATAATGTACAGACCTGGAAAGAGCGAAACTATAACTTATTTGCTGCTTTAAAGCTAGAAAGGACAATGATGTTTATTGTGCTTGTAATAATAATTGTTATTGCGACATTCAATATAGCCGGTTCGCTTATAATGGTATCGGTCTCCCGTTCGCGAGACTGCGGCATAATGAGAGCGGTCGGAGCAACAAAAAAACAGATAAGCATGATGTTTAATTTCAAAGGAATGATGATAGGGCTGCTGGGGGCGGCAGCGGGCAGTGTTATCGGAGTAATACTGGCTTTAGTTTTGAGGCGTTATGAGTTTATACAGCTTCCTCCTCAGGTGTATCTCGTATCGACTCTTCCAGTAAGGATTAATCCGGCGGATATCGTAATTATCGTGCTTACAACAGTGGCAGTGAGCTTTCTGGCTACTTTGTATCCTGCTTACAGGGCAGGACATATGGAAGTAGCGGATGAATTAAGATACGAATAAATGCTATTATAAATGGTGCTTGAATTAAAAAAAATAGACAAAAGTTTTTCTCACGGAAACAGCCGTAGGTATGTTTTGCAAGATATTAGCTACAGTTTTGAAAAAGGCAGGTGGCATACTCTCTTTGGAGCATCGGGAAGCGGAAAGACAACCCTGCTTAATGTAGCCGGAGGGTTAATTGAGCCGGATTCCGGAGAAGTTGTTTATGAGGGCCTGAGTGTTTACAGGATGAAAGACAGGAAAATCAGCAGGTGGAGAAACAGCAGAATAGGTTTTGTTTTTCAGTTTTTCCACCTTATAAACGACATTGATGTGCGAGGTAATATTATACTGCCGGTGACCATTGCTGAGGGGAATGTGGATGAAGCCTGGTTTCAGCGCCTCATAAATATTCTAAAAATCGAACGGATGATGAAACGAAGGCCCTCAACACTTTCGGGCGGAGAGCAGCAGAGGGTGGCGATGGCCAGGGCTTTAATAAAAAAACCGGATTTTGTTTTCGCGGATGAACCGACAGGGAATTTAGATTCAGATAATTCAGAAACAGTTGTAAATCTATTGAAAGAGATACAGGAAGAAAGCGGTGTGGGGATTGTGCTTGCCACTCACGAGTCAGGCCTCATGAAAATCGGAGATGTAAAGATAGAGATAAGCGATGGCTCTATCACGGAGAGTAATCGGAGTTAATGAGGGAGTAAGTAAATGGGAAAAAAAATTTATTTAGATGGTGAGTTTGTTGAGAGAGAAAATGCAAAGGTTTCTGTTTTCGACCATGGCCTTTTGTACGGGGACGGGGTTTTTGAGGGTATAAGGGCCTATGGAGGAAATATATTTAAGCTGAAAGAACATCTTGAGCGCCTGTATATGTCTGCCCATATGATAAACCTTGACCCGGGAGTAAATATAAATGAAATGGAAGAGATTGTCGTTGAGACTGTAAGGACAAACAATTTAAGAGACGCATATATAAGGCTTGTAGTAACAAGAGGTGAGGGAGATTTGGGCTTGAATCCCGTCAAATGCCCCAGGGCTACGGTCTTTTGCATTGCAGACAAGATAAAACTTTATCCCGAAGAATATTATAAAAATGGGCTTTCTCTTGTTACGGCTTCTACAAGGAGAAATATACCGGAAGCGCTTAATCCGAGAATAAAATCACTCAATTACTTAAATAATATTATGGCGAAAATTGAGGCCAATAAGGCAGGGGTTCTGGAGGCTGTTATGTTAAACAGAGAGGGGTACGTTTCAGAATGCACGGGAGATAACATTTTTGTAATAACCGAAGAAAGAACAGTTCTGACTCCGCCGCCTTATGTTGGAAGTTTAACAGGAATAACCAGAAACGTAATTATGAGATTATGCAGAGAAAGAGGCCTTGCTGTTAAGGAAACTCCTTTTACGTTGTTTGAGCTTTATAATGCGGAAGAATCCTTTCTGACAGGAACAGCGGCTGAAGTCATTCCTGTTGTTGAGGTTGATGACCGGAGGATTGGTTATGGAAAACCGGGAGAGATAACTAGAGGTTTAATAGGAGAATTTAGGGAGCTTACAAAAAAAGAGGGGAGAAGAATATAACCTTGATTTGCGACATATGTAAAAAACATAAAGCGACTGTATTTATTAAAAAAACGGTCAATGGAAAAAAAGTGGAATATAATTTATGCGAAACTTGTGCGGGAAAAGTATCAGGCCCGTCAAATAATACTTCGGTTTTCAGCCAGAACCTTTTTTCGGGTTTATCTGATATGATTGCCGGTTTCAGCGATTCTGAAAAAACCGGGGAAATAGAAGGGGCTCTTGTATGTTCTAAATGTTCAATGACATTTGGGGATTTCCAGCTCAGCGGAAGGTTTGGCTGTGATAAGTGTTACGATGTTTTTGCGGTAAATCTTACTCCTTTGATGAAGAGGCTTCAGGGGTCTGTCCAGCATGCGGGCAAGAGTCCTCCGGGAACTGAGAAGGATACAGAGATAAATAAACTTAAAAAGGAGCTGGAAAGCGCAGTGAAAAAAGAGGAATATGAGCGCGCTGCAATCATCAGAGACAAACTTAAAGAGTTAGAAGGAGATAATTAGTGAGGTTTTCAAAGCTCGCGTCAAATGACGTCGGCTGGATGTCTGCAGCGGACGGAGAAAATTCCTGTGTAATTTCAACAAGAATAAGGCTTGCCAGAAATCTGAAAAAATATCCTTTTCCCGCTGTATGCGATGAGAATACACTCAGAAAGATTAGAAGAGAAATATTTGCAGCCTGCAAAGAAGGCAATATATTGAAAAATGCTGAGATGATTAAACTCGAGGAGTGCGACAGTGTCGATCGTCAGCTGCTGTTGGAAAGGCATCACATAAGTCATGAACATGCTCATTCTTCTGATTACGGAGGCCTGGTTTTGGGAGACCGGGAAATGATAGGTATAATGATAAATGAAGAAGATCATCTGAGAATACAGTATATTTCCGGCGGGTTGAGTCTTTTGGAGGCATGGGATATAATTTCAAAGCTGGATGATGAATTAAGCAAAAGTCTGGATTTTGCCTATTCGGATAAATGGGGATACCTTACAGCCTGTCCTACAAACACAGGAACGGGAATCAGGGCTTCCTGTCAGCTTCACCTGCCCGCTTTAGGTATGACCGGGGGGATAAAGGGGACCATGGAAAACATAAATAAAATGGGTATGGTTGTAAGAGGGCTTTATGGTGAAGGTACAAAAGTAATGGGGAATATGGTACAGATTTCAAATCAGGTAACCCTGGGCATAACGGAAGAGAGAATAATTGACAACCTTAAAAGGCTTGTTACCCAGGTTATTGACAGAGAAAAAAGAGCAAGAGAAACTGTAATTCAGTCAGAATCTGAAACCCTGAAAGATGTTGTATACAGGTCATGGGGGCTGCTCACTAATGCATATAAAATGAGTTTTGAAGAAGCCCTTGACCTTTTATCCAATATAAGATTCGGTATATATTCGGGAATAATGAAAGAGATTAATATGGGTTTCTTAAACAACCTTATGATAAAAATTCAGCCGGCTCATTTACAGGAAAGCAGGGGCCGGGAGATGAAACCTGAGAAAAGAGATATTGTTAGAGCCGATTTGATTCGAGATTTTCTGAAAGGAAAAATTTGAAATAAACTTAATAATAGATATATTTCATTAAAGAGAAAGTAAACAGAAGGGAGAAACAAAATGCTAAATAAATTTACTAAAAGGGCTCAGAAGGCCATCATACTGGCCCAGGAAGAGGCAAAAAAAATGAACCATGATTATGTGGGTACCGAACATATACTTCTTGGTTTAATATCTTTAAATGAGGGGGTTGCGGCCGAGGCCCTCAAGGTTCTGGGTGTGGATAAATCCAAAATGAAAAAACAGATTGTAAGCATGGTTGGTGAAGGCGACAACGTGCTTTTATCCGGAGACAGACCTATGACACCGAGATCTAAGCGGGTTCTTTCACTTGCAGTAAGAGAAGCACAGGAGCTGGGGCATAATTTCGTAGGAACGGAACATATACTATTAGGGTTAATAAGGGAAGATGAAGGTATAGCTAACCGTGTTATGAAAGATTCCGGGTTGACTCAGAAAACTGTAAGAGATACGGTTTTGAGCCTTCTTGGGGAAGGAGCTTTTCAGCCCGGCGGCGCATCCGGAGGTGCCAGGGGTAAAAAAAGGTCAAAAACACCGGCTCTGGATAATTATGGCCGGGATCTCACCCTGATGGCAAAAGAAAGCAAGCTTGATCCTATTATAGGCAGAGAAGAGGAAATTCAAAGGGTAATACAGATACTGTCTCGCAGAACAAAAAACAACCCGGTTCTTGTGGGGGATGCCGGTGTGGGAAAAACTGCGATTGTGGAAGGTTTGGCGCAGCAGATAGCTGAAGGTAATGTCCCTGAGATACTGATGGATAAAAGGGTGGTTACACTTGATCTGGCGGCGATGATAGCAGGAACAAAATACCGAGGTGAATTTGAACAGAGATTAAAGAAGGCCATGAATGAAATAAGAAGATCAAGGGGCAGAATAATATTATTTGTTGATGAACTTCATACTGTTATTGGAGCCGGCGCTGCTGAAGGAGCAATGGATGCTTCCAATATACTTAAGCCTGCTCTTTCCAGGGGAGAGCTCCAGTGTATTGGAGCTACAACACTGGATGAATTCAGAAAACATATCGAAAAAGATGCTGCTTTGACAAGGAGATTTCAGCAGGTTATTGTGGATCCTCCAACTGTAAAAGAAACTATTGAAATACTGAAAGGTCTACGGGACAGGTATGAGACACATCATCAGGTGAAATTTTCTGATGATGCACTCAAGGCCTCTGCAACATTATCGCAGAGATTTATAACTGACAGGTTTCTTCCGGATAAGGCAATTGATGTTATTGATGAAGCCGGTTCCAGGGCAAGGCTCAAGGAAACAATGCTGCCGGACAGTATAAAAAATATTGAACACGAAAAGGAAACTATTACAAAAGAAAAAAAGGCAGCGATTGCATCGCAGGAGTTTGAAAAAGCGGCGGATTTAAGGGATGAGGAAAAGAAATTAGAGGAAAAAATCCGCAAGGAGAAACAGAAGTGGGAAGAGAAAATCCAGAAAGGGCGGAACAAGGTAGACGCTGAGGATATTGCTGACATTATTTCAAGCTGGACTGGGATACCGGTATCGAAGTTAACCGAGAAGGAATCACAGAGACTGCTTAATATGGAAAAGGAACTGCATAAGAGAATAATAGGCCAGGAAGAGGCAGTATCCAAAATATCACAGGCCATAAGAAGATCAAGAACTGGCCTGAAGGATGCCAGGAAACCTATTGGCTCGTTTCTTTTTCTCGGTCCTACAGGCGTTGGAAAAACAGAGCTTGCAAGAACACTGGCGGAATACATGTTTGGAGATAAAGAGGCTCTGACTAGGGTTGATATGAGTGAGTTTATGGAGAAATTCTCGGTTTCAAGGCTCATAGGGGCTCCTCCGGGATATGTGGGGTATGACGAAGGCGGTGTACTTACAGAGGCAGTAAGGAGAAAGCCGTATTCTGTTGTTCTTCTTGATGAAATTGAAAAGGCTCATCCTGAGGTTTTTAACATTCTTCTTCAGATATTCGATAACGGGCAGATAACGGATAATCTGGGGCATAAGGTAATCTTCAGAAACACCGTAATTATAATGACCTCCAACTTGGGTGCCAGGGAGTTGAAGTCCAAAGGACTTGGTTTTCAGAAAGGCGGCGAAAAACAGATGGATTATGAGAGGATAAAAGATAAAGTTCTGGAAGAAACTAAAAAGACTTTTCGCCCCGAGTTCATAAACAGGGTAGATGAGCTTCTTGTCTTTCATCCGCTAAATAAAGAACATATAATAAGCATCGTTGACATTCTCATTGAAGAATTAAAAGAAAAGCTAAGCCAGCAGCAGATACAACTTGAGGTTAAAAAAAATGTAAAAAAGCTTCTGGCTGACAAGGGTTATGATCAGGAGTATGGAGCCAGGCCCCTTGAAAGAACAATAAGAAAGTATATTGAGGATCCTCTGGCGGAAGAAATGTTGAAGCAGGAGATAACACCCCCTGTGAAAATCGTGGCCGAAACCGACAAAGACAGGGTGTCTTTTAAGAAAAAACAAAAATAAAAAAATCAGCCTGAAACCAAAAAACCGCGAAAGCTTCATATTAAACCTTTTTTGAAGAATTAAAGCTGGCTCAATGCAGAAGTAATCCAGTACATATCCAGTACATATGTGGTTTGCAACTCTAAATAAAAATATCCTATAATTATGTAGGTTTATTATGAGAAAAAATAATAGAAAAATTTTGAGGTTTGTTTTATTATTCACGCTGATTGTTTTTGTTTTCGGCTCTGCCTTTCTGTATATGAAAACCCGGGAATTTACTGAGCGTCTTGGCTTTATTATTGAAGAGCAGGCTTCGGAAAGTTTGGGGTACCCTGTAGATATTGGAAGTGTGACATCGGATGTTTTTAACCGCATTGTGTTAAAAGATTTTCGGATTATGGATGATGATAGAGAAAATGACCTTCTCAATGTGAAAAGGGTTAACATTTCATATTCTCTGAGGAATATTTTAAAAAACATTAAAGATCCTTCAAAACTGATAAGTGGTATTAATTTCATAGAACCCAGTGTAATTGTATATTTTGATGATGGAAACCCGTTCATAAGGGGCCTGGAAAATCTTTCTCTCTCCGGGGAAAGTGAAGGAAGATCCATACCTTCCTGGAAATTACAATTAAGCGATGCGACCGCAAAACTGGAAGACACAGTGATATCAAAAGCAGACAGAATTAACGGAGAAGTTTTGCTTGGCGGATATCCTGAAATAACCGGCAATTTATCCTTTGCATTAGGGGGTTATGCATCAAAAGTGAAGACAGATGTAAAATATCATACAAGAAGCAGAAATATCAAGAGTGTTTTGAGAGGAAATGAAATTGAGCTTTCCCTGATAGAAAAAATCACAGGAAACAAAAATTTAAAAGTAGAATCTGGCACCTGCGATATTGACCTACGTATTAAATCCCACATAGATGATATATATAAGAATATCGAAAAAGCGGAAATACACGGAAAAGTAAAGTTGGAAAATATAAAGAAAAACGGATTTCATGTTCCTTTTGCTTTAATGAATATAACATCAAAACGGCTGCTGATTGAAGAAGGGGATTTATACTGGGAGGGCAACTCTCTTTCATTTTCCGGAAGTATAAGGGATTATATTTCAAACCCGGATATGGATATAAAAGTATCGGGAGAAGTAGATTCGAGTACGGTAGGGAAATGGGCGGGTGTAAATGATGTCAGCGGAAAGTTTATCGTAGATGCAGGGATTAGCGGCACTTCGGATAGCCTTAAGGCATCGGGAAATATGAAAATGGAAGAAGGCTCTATTGGTGAAATACAGGTAAGTGATTTTAATACGGAGGCTGAATTCCGGGAAGAGGGGCTTATGCTGGGTTCGGGTTCGATGAATATCGCCGGAGGGGTTCTTATCTGGGAAGGAAACTGGGATACCTCGGGTGTTTATGATATGCGCCTCAATGCCCAGGACATTTCAATCAGTAAAATACCGTGGGCAGGAAAGACCGCGGGATATATCGACGGCACGGTAGTTGTTAAAGGAACAGATAAAAAACCTCATTTCAGTACGGATATTTCGTTGACCGAGTTTAAAATACCCCACAGAAGCAGAAAAAGTGTTTCAATAACGGGAGAATACACTGATTCCATACTCAGCATCAGGGGTGTGACAATGGACGGGGGTTACTCGTTGGATGCGAAGCTGGAAAAAGCTTCAGATAAAAGGGAATTTAAAGTAAAAAATGCAGAATTGATCACCCCTCCCGCCGGGACAATTTCAATAGAGGGAAGATGTGCTTATCTCCCTTTTTCCGGGGATTTAAGCCTGAAGGTGGATTCAGTGGATGTAAAAGAAATGGGCCTTATTTACAAAGACTTTAATGGTTTTGAGGGCTATTTTGATTTTGCAGGGGATATCTCTGCAAAAGAAAAAGGTTTTTTTCTTGATGGAAAATTTAACGCTGACAGCATTATGCTAAACGGACACAGTTATGATATAGCAACGGAAATTCTGCTCCATTCTGAAAATAAAAAAATGACCTGCCAATTGAATAATCTGAATATAGACAGGGGTATGTTTGGGGATATAGGTTTTTCCAGGACAGGGGAAAAGACAGAGTTAAGTGAAGCGGACATAAATATTGAAGGGGCTGCTTTTGAAAAAATGGGGAATTTATTTAATTTGAACAGCCTGGATATGCAAGGAATAGTTACCGGGAATTTAACCTATAGACAGGGTGACGGCGGTGGTAATATGACTGTTAAGGGGCTATCTTTAAAAGGCGAGATGTTCGGAGATGCGGACTTTGAAGTGAATGCAGAAAACGGCATGTGGAAATTTGAAACTTTTATTAATAAAGATGCCGGTTCTTTGACGGCGGATGGAAATCTGTATCCCGAGCAGGAAATAAATTATAAATTAAAAGACTATGAGGTTTTTGGAAGAATAATATCCGGTGATGGGGCTTTTACCGGGACTAAAAAAGAGATGAAATATAAATGGAATACAATGGTTTCTGACGTGTCTTTATTTAACGAAAAATTACCTGACATAAATATAGCGGGGGTTTTGGAGGGAGCAGAAGAGCCCGGAGAAAAAATAAGCAGGAGTCTAAAGGGTAGGGTTGAATCAAAAGGTTCATCAAAATTTAACGCTGATTACGTAATAGGTTTCGGAGAAAAAAATTCAGTGGAGAGCGATGTTGAATTCGAAAGTTACAGGGTTTTAAATATTCTGAATATATTAGGTTATGACTGGGATATGGATGGGGAGTTATCCGGTAATATGAAAATCATGGGAACTCTGGATAATCCTATTCTCTATTCTGAAGTGGATATCAAAAACTCTGATGTATACGGAATTTCCAGCGATTATTCAGGAATCAAAATGGAGTATAAGGATAAGAAACTTAAAATATTTGAGATGGCGGGAGTCTTAACAGAAGGGGGGAGATATGAAATCGGTGGAACAATTGGCAGGGACGGGATTATGGATATTACGGCAGAATTCAATTCGGCAAATTTGAGAAATATGAACAGCATTTACGAAAAGGCAGGTGATTTTGAAGCGGAATTGGATTTTAAATCCATTATTACCGGGACTTTAAGCAGTCCCTCAGTAAAGACCCGGCTCAGTTCTCAAGGATTAGTCTATAAGAAAGATAAGTTTAGAAATATTGAAGCAGTCTTTAAATACGATGACAACGAAATTACAGTAGAAAATGCAAAAGCAAATTACTCGGATGGACGCATAAGCGTAGAAAATGGAGAAATGGATCTTTCCGCCCGGCAGTTTAATTTACCATTTAATGTAAGAAACATATCATTAGGGAGGGTGAAATTCATGGGAGGAGCGCAGATTTCAGGTAATATCGAGTTAGACCCCATAACTGTTTCTGCTGATGTTAAACCGGGAAGTTTTCTGGTAAACAGATACTCTCTCTCTGATGAGTTTTCTTTTACATATACCGGAGGGGAAATGGATATTAAATTCGGCGGCGGTGCGACATCTTATGTTTCTTTTTTGCCGGAAAAAGTTACCGCAGATTTGTTTATAAATGATGAAGACAGGCACTTTTCGGGAAATTGCGTATTTAAGCGGCAGGGAGGGCTGAAGGCGGAAGTGGAGGGTGAAAATATTGAGCTCTCAGATATAGTACGACTTCTTGATGTAGAGGCGGATGTTTCAGGAAAGTCGTCTTTCAGCATTTATATTGATGATGATGAGAAATTAAATGCTGAAGGTAGTGTTCTGATAGAGCCGTGGGTTTATAAAGGTTTGGAGATTGAAACTTTTTCCGGAGATTTTACTTATGAAGACGGTGGTTTGAAAATGTTGTCGCTCAGGGCGTATGATCCTCAATTTCTTGAAATAACTCTATCGGGGGATGCAGTATCAGATGGGGGCTTTGAGGTGGATATTCACAGGCTTTCCCTTTCCGTGCTGGAGGGCTTATTTAGAGAGATTAAATCAGCAAGCGGGGTGTTTTCCGGAAACTATTTTTTTTCATATCCCCGGGAAAATATCCATATAAAAGGTGATGGTGAATTAACCGGCGGGAAAATTATAGGCAGGGGTCTAATTGATTCTATTGATAACATAACATGTAAGATAAACGCCAAAGAGAGCAAAATTGTTCTTGAAAAACTAAGGGGAGACTGGGATCCGGGAGGTATTAAAGGAGAGGGGTTTATAGATTTTTCAAAAAGCCCCGCGGGGCTGGATTTTAAAATAAAGACCCGAAAGGATGAAGGCATAGCTGTGAAAATACCATACCTGGATATTCCTCAAAGTGCCATATTCGGAAGGCTTTTAACTCTTCCTTCGCACGGAGAACCGAAATTTGAAATAAAGATTTCAGGGGATCTGGAAAAGCATTTTGTGTCAGGAGATGTGATTTTAAATAACACCCATTTCACTTATCCTCCGGCGCGGAGTTCAAAAGGTACGCCTTCCATACCGGCTTTAAGGGATGCTGTTATAGAGCTTGATGTGCGCGCCGGGGAATCTGTGTGGTATGAAAATACATATGCCAGGGTTAAAGTTGACGGCGGTTTAATTTTCAAAAAGCGGCCCAATGAGAGCCTTATGGTAAACGGCGAGGTGACTTCTTCCCAGGGAGAGGTGACATACCTTAACAGAAAATTTAGTGTGAGGCAGGCTTCTTTAATCTTTGAAGATTCACTTGAGTATTTAACTGCCTCGGCGGTTGCTCAATACGCGGGTTCATCCGGAGAGGGTTGGGGCGAAGATCAGATAGAGATGAGAATACCCAGGACAAGGATTGCGGAAATTGAGCCCGAGTTTTCTTCCAGCAGATATGATGAGCAAAGGAGTTCTCAAGAGGCAGCAGAGCTTCTATTTGCGGAGGATCTGGGCCGTTTATCGCAGCAGGAGCGAAACATTCTTTTGAGAAGAGAGTTTCTCAGAGCAATTGATGCAAATCTAACTTCTCCGCTTATAAAGAATATTCTAAGGCGTTCAGATTTAGTAGATCATGCAGATATGAGTGTAAGGTTAGATCAGGATATGGAAACCGACAATTTAATGTTGAGCGGAGCCGGATTGCGTTTGAGCAGAAATTTAACGGATCATTTGTCAATGGGATATTATATGGAGCTTGCATACGGCATAGATTCGCCCTTGAGCCTTAACCATGAGCTTGATATGTTGTACAGACTCCATGGAAACAGATTTTTAAGGGCTACTGTGGATCCATATTCTCCATTCAGGGATTATTATATTGGAATAGAAATGAATCTTTTTGCTGAATAAGCAGGTGAAAAGAGTTACCGACTTGAAATTTATTTAATTTTGTATAATATATTAATATTATGAATAAAAAAGAACTGGAAAAAATCAGAAAGATACTGGAGGAAGAAAAGAAGACTTTGCATGAAGAAGTAAAGCGTGTAAAGGAAAGGGAAAAGGAGTATTTAAACGACACTGTCGGGGATGATATTGACAGAGCGTTTGGAAATCAGCAGAGAGAAATACTTTTTTTCCTGGACGACCACGACAGGCAAAGGCTGGATGCTATTGAAGATGCACTTGACAAGATGGACCACGGAAAATACGGACTGTGTGAAAATTGCAGTAAAAAAATAAAGAAAGACAGGTTAATGGCTATTCCGTTTGCAAAACTGTGCATAAAATGCAAGCCTTCTCAAGAGAATAAATCGTAAACCGGTTAAGATTCAAATAATTACCCAGCAAAAAATTACCCAGCAAATGAAGCAAGAAAAACTTGGGGGGGGTTTGAAATAAAAAGGCACACCTTTTAAAATCTTGTTGATAGTAAATTTAAACAAGAAAGGAGGTGCGCCTTAT
>SL_5KL_010_SEDDRAFT_10000321_pt1 | contig 31247 bp, 33 predicted proteins | sample SodLakKL_010_SED_FD_9118 | JGI IMG/M metagenome (IMG submission 9118) | reverse complement strand
GTGAAGTCGAGGGTTCGATCCCCTTCACCCGCTCCATAAGACTAAAAAAGTCCGCGATCGCGGACTTTTTTCATGTTCATGTTTGCCGGAAACGGATGTCGGCGTGCATCGAGGCCACCTTGGAGAGCGTCTGATACACACTGCAATGGCGGGTGGCCATCTCGAAGGCCTTCTCGATGTTCGCTTCGTCTTCCTTCTTCGCATCGGTGACCACGGTTTCGACGAAGACCTCCTGCAACATCGCCGGAGAAGTGGAGCGCTTTTCACCATTGATCTCGTAGTTAATGCTTCCGACTTCGATCCGTTTCTTGTCGAGGATGGTCTGCAAGGTGTGGTTCAGACACGCTCCGAGACCGCCGAGGATCATATCGTAAGGTGCCAGGGCGCCTTCTTCGCCGCCGATGCGGGCGGAGCCCTTCTTGGCGGTCAAGATGCCGTCGAAACTACCGTCGAATGTCAATTTCACGTTCAGGGCCATGGGGTCAAACCTCCTTTTCGGATTGTCGTCTATAACGTTCGATGCTCTCGTCGATGAGTCTTTCGGCATGGTCGCTTTCATGGAACTCCCGGACTTCGACGATCTTGTTTTCTTGGAGGTCCTTGTAGGTCCGGAAGAAGTGCTTGATCTCTCTGAGCATGTGTTCTTGGATGTCGGAGAGGGCGTGGACGTGGGAGAAACGGGGGTCCGAGTCCATGACGGCGATGATCTTGTAGTCTTTTTCGCCGTTGTCGATCATGTCGAGGGCCCCGATGACCCGGGCATCGACGATGCAACCCGGGAAGGTCTTGGTCGTGGCGAGAACAAGGATGTCCAACGGGTCGTCGTCTTCGGCCAGGGTGTTCTCGATATAGCCGTATTCGGCCGGATAGGTCATCTGCGAATAGAGGACCCTGTCCAGTTTGATGCGGTTTCTTTCCTTGTCGATCTCGTATTTGTTCTTGGTGCCCATGGGGATTTCGATGATGGCTTCGACCACCCGGTTGTCCTTGGTCCTTTCGGCCATGGAAGCACCTCCTTCTTCACAGTTTCTTTTTCATTTTGCGATGCTCGATCCCGGCATCGAGATAGATCTCACCGTAGGCCTCGTAGCCCAAGGCTTCATAGAAGGGGATGATGTATGTCTGTGCGCCGAGGAAGAGTTCTTTGTAGCCCATGATCCTCGCATGTTCTTCGAGATGCTCCATCAAGAACGTACCGGAGTTCTTTCTCCGGTGCTCCTCGAGTACGGCCACCCGACCGACCTTGTCGCCGCAGAGCCGGGCGGCGCCGATGGGGGTGCCGTTGTCGTAGAGGACGAAGAGGACGCTTTGGTAATCGTCCTTGTCGAATTCGAGTTCCCAGGGGATTTCTTGTTCTTTGATGAAGACCTCCCCCCGGATCCGATAATGGTCGAGAAAGGCTTTCTGGTCCTTGGCGACGATGACTTTCATGACCGATCCCCCTTTTGGGAATAGGCTTCCGGACAGGGTTTCCGCCCTTTCATATTATACACGAAAGCATTCCAAAATAAAACAGAGTGTGATAAAATGAGGATTAAGCCGAATGCGAGGTGATTCCATGCCGTATGAACCGTTCTTGATCCTTGCGGCGATCATCATCTTGGCCGTGATCCTCTATTTTTCCTTCCGTCCCCGGAAAAGTCACGTGGATGTCGAAAGCATCCACGCCTCCTTCGGCGAAGACAACATCCTCTCGCTCTCGTTTGAAAGGGAGAGGATCCGGGCCAAACTCCAAGATACCAAGCGTTTCAACGCCGAAAAGCTCAAGGAGGAAGGGGCCAAGGGCATCAACATCGTCGGTGACACGGTCAAATTCTATTTCGACCGCGACAACGAGGCCATATATCATGCTTTGAACGACAAGGTGGGTCGACGGGGGGATGACGCATGAAGAGGAAAGAGTTCGTGATTGCTCACCCGTCGGGTCTCCACGCCCGGCCGGCGACCTTGATCGTCAAGATCGCGAACCGCTTCGATTGCGACATCCGCATCACCCACGAAGGGGAGACGGTCGATTTGAAATCGATCATGGGCGTGCTGTCGTTGGGGGTGGACCAAGGAGCCCTCGTCGTTATCGAGACGGAAGGCGAGGACGAACTGCAGGCGATGGAGGCCATAAGCGACCACATCACCGAGATGAACATCCGTGGAAAAGAATAGGACGGCCGAGCCGTCCTTTTCATTTCTTCTTGCGTCCGAGACCGATTTTTTCCTTCAGTTTGGCCACTTTCCTCGCGGCGAGGATTTCGGCCCGTGCTCTGCCTTCGTCGAAAATCCGATCGAGCTCTTCGGAATCGACGAGTTCGTGATAGCGTTCCCTGATGGGGGCGATCTCCTTGACGAGTCGTTCGGCCAAGTCCTCTTTCAGTGTCTTGTAATCCTTGTCTTCATAACGGGAGACGATGGTCTCCACTTTGACCTCCTCGAGCGCGGCGAACATGGTGAGGAGATTGCTCAGGCCGGGTTTTTCCTCCGGGTCGAAACGGATGGTGGGCTCGCTGTCGGTGACAGCGCTCATGATCCGTTTTTTGATGATGTTGTCTGGATCGAGGAGGTTTACCCGGGATTTTTCGTTCGTGTCGGATTTCGACATTTTCTTGAGAGGGTCGGTCAGACTCATGACGCGGGCGCCTATTTCGGGGATCAGGGGCTCCGGCACGGTGAAGAAATCCCCGTAGCGGTTGTTGATGCGGCGGGCGATGTCGCGGGTGAGTTCGAGGTGTTGTTTCTGGTCTTCGCCGACGGGGACATAGGAGGCGTCATAGAGCAGGATGTCCGCCGCCTGGAGCACGGGATAGGTGAGCAGGCTGGACGGGATGCCTTCCGTGGCTTTTTGCGCCTTGTCTTTGTATTGGGTCATCCGTTCGAGTTCTCCGACGTAGGTGAAACACTGGAGCAGATAGTTCATCTCGGCATGCGCCGGTATCTCCGACTGGATGAAGAGGGAGAGATTCTCCCGTTTCAGGCCGCTGGCGAGATAGAGCGCGGCGAGTTCTTTGGTCTTTTGGCGCAAGATTCGTTTCTCGATGGGGAGGGTGATGCTGTGGAGGTCGGCGATGAAGATGAAAAAGTGATGGTCGGCGTATTGTTCTTGCAGACGGATGAAGTTGCGGATCCCGCCGAGATAGGTGCCGATGTTCAAGCTCCCTGTCGGCTGGATGCCGCTGACGATGTGTTTTTGTTTGGGCATGGTGGTCACTCCTCGGTATAGTGATGAAAAAACCTCCCGGTATGCAAGGACGGATGCAATCCGCGGTGCCACCTTGCTTCCCGGAAGGGCGCTTGTCGCCTTAACGCGGTCGGACGGGTGTCTTTAGCACCACTCAGAGCCCCACACCGATACGTTGTCCCCGGCTTTCACCGTTCCGGGGTCGCTTGGGTTTGTGCCGGTGCCGCTCGTCTTCGTGTTATCTATATAGTAATACAGTTCAGTCCTCCAATGCAAGTGTCAATTCTTCGAGCAGGGTCTCGAAACGTTCGGCGACCCCGAGGAAGGCNTCNTTCTTNGTGAGGTCGATGCCGGCCCGCTTCACCTGTTCCATGGGGAAGTCGTTTCCTCCGGCCCGCAAGAGGCCGATGTGTTTCTCGATGTCTTTCTTGTCTTTTTCCACAAGCGTATAGAGTTTCAGGCTCGCCGCAAAACTGGTGGCGTATTGATAGACATAGTAGGGGGCCTGGAAGAAGTGGGGGATATAGGCCCAGACATAGCGTTTGGCCGGTTCCTTCTCGATGTCTATGTCGTAGAACTCCTTGTACAAGGAGACCATGATTGCCGATAGCGATTCATGCGTGACGGGCTCCCCTTGTTCGGCGAGGCGGTGCGCCTCGAGCTCATAAGCCGCAAAGAGCGTCTGGCGGTAGAAAGTGCCCACCATGTCGTCGAGCGCCTGCTGGATGAGCCTGATCCGGTCGGCTTTCGTGCCTTTGCCGGTCTTCAAAAAATGGTCGAGCAATACGTGTTCGTTGAACGTCGAGGCGATCTCGGCGACGAAGATGCTGTAGCTTTGTGTCGGGATAGGTTGCGTTTCCGTGGCGAAGAGGGAATGCATCGAATGTCCCGCCTCATGCGCCAGGGTGAAGACGTCGGAGAGGGTCTTGTCAAAGTTCAAGAGGATGAAGGGGTGTGTGTCGGACACACTGGACGAATAGGCGCCCGTCGCCTTTCCGTCTTTTTCCCAAACGTCCACATAGCCGTCTTCCAGAGCGTCTTTCGCTTTCTCGAGCATCGTTTCGCCATAAGGGGCCACCGCTTCCAAGAACAGCTCTTTCGCTTCGGTGTAGTCGAATTTGCTTTTGGATTCGGCCAACGGTAGGAAGCGGTCGAAAGTACGGTGTTCTTCTAGGCCGAGCGCCTTCTTGCGGAGTGCATAATAACGACGGACGAGTCCGCTCGTCTCTTTGGCGGCCGCCACCAGGTTCTCGTAGACGGAAGCATCGATCTTGTTGGCGAAGAGATAGCTCTCGCGTGTGTTTGCATAGCCGCGGGCCCGCATTCTCGCCACATCCGCCTGCAGGACCGTGTCATAGATCTGCGCGAAGGTGTGCTTGTGTTCGTCGAAGTGACTGAAGATGGCATAGAAGACCTTTTCACGGTCGGCGGGGTCTTTGAGCTCGGCCAAGTGGGTCTGGTAATTCCCGCTCGTGACGGTTATTGTCCTTCCGTCTTCGAGCGTGACTTCGCATGCTTCGTTGTCGGCGATGGAAAGGGACGAATGGAGCTCTCCCCCTTCTTGGGCGAGAAGTCCGTAATGGGCGAGGAGGTTCTCGCTCTTCTTGTCGAGAACGTGCTTGTGGGTGTGGAAGAGCTTCTCCAAGGGAAAGCGGAAGTCTTGCAGGCCCTCGTCCTTTTCGAGAAAGGAGAAGACCTTCTCTCTTCCCAAGGCGAGGATCTCCGGCGCTTCGAAGGCCGTCTTCTTCCTGAACTCGTTCAAGAGGTGACCGATACGCTGCAATCTGGCCGCATTGGCGACATTCTTCTTGTCGAGGTCGCTTTTCAACTGGGCGTATTGATAGAGTCTTTCCAAGACGACGGTCACTTCTCTTTGGCGTTCGAAATATTCGCGGAAGACTTCGAAAGAAGAGAGATTCCCTTCATAAGCGTCGATTTCGTCAAGTACGGTTTTCGATTTTTGAAAGTCTTTTTCCCAAGCTTCGTCATCCGCGAATAGTTTTTGCAGATTCCAATCCATACATGGACCCCCCGTGTGCTATAATGATTTCGCATCCATTATAGCACAAAGCCGAAAGACCGACGGAAACAGAAACAGATGAAAAAAAAGACAAAAGCTTATTCATATTTTTTCTAATTTGTGTTATACTGACAACACAACCCGAATTCCTTGACACGCATATAATCCCCACCCGTCCGGGTGCCACCGCCATATACCCGAAAGGAGGCGCCAATTGATGATTTACATGTACACGACCCCCAGTTGTTCTTCTTGCCGCAAGGCGAAGAAGTGGTTCGAGGAACATCGCATTTCCTATCGAGAAAAGAACATCTTCAACGTCAAATTGACACGTGACGACATCATGAGCATGCTCAGAAATTCCGAAGGCGGATTCGAGGATATCATCTCCAAACGCTCCAAAGTCTTCCAAGAGACCGGTCTGGACCTCGACGACATGTCTTTGAACGAACTCACGGATTTCATCATCAAGAATCCGAGTGTTCTTCGCCGTCCCATCATCATCGAACAAGACAAGATGCAGGTCGGTTACAACGAGGACGAAATCCGGGCCTTCATCCCCAAACGGTTGCGCGAGATCATCATGTGCACGACTTGCGACAAAGGGGAAGATTGTGATTATCGCCACGCGCTCGACCAGTATTTCCGCGAACTGCGGCAAAAGGAATCGAGTTCACGTTCTTCTTGACGACGCGTCTTCGGACGCGTTTTCTCATGAAAGCGCCTACTGAAAGCGTTTTAACTTGTATTACAGGTTGTGTTTTCGCTGCCGATTCCCTATAATTATAGTGGTTGATCAAAACACATTCCCAAAAGGAGGAGCACTATGTCAGTAAAAGTCGCTATCAACGGTTTCGGACGTATCGGAAAATTGGCCTTCCGCTACATGTTTGACAATCCCGACTATGAGATCGTCGCCTTGAATGATCTCACGGATGCGGACACACTCGCGTATCTATTGAAGTACGACAGCGCCCAAGGTCCCTACAAGATCGATTCGGTCACCGCCGGTGAGGATTCCATCACCGTCGACGGCAAGACCATCCGGGTCTATGCCGAAAAAGACCCCGCGGATCTCCCCTGGGGTGAACTCGGTGTCGATGTCGTGCTCGAATGCACGGGTATCTTCACGAAAAAGGACGCCGCCATGAAACATATCAAGGCCGGCGCCAAGAAGGTCATGATCAGCGCTCCCGCCAAGGGCGATGTGAAGACCATCGTCTACAACGTGAACCATGACGACCTCGACGGCAGCGAAGAGATCGTGAGCGGTGCGAGCTGCACCACGAACTGTCTCGCTCCCGTGGTCAAAGCCCTCGATGACAGCTTCGGCGTCGTCAAAGGCTACATGACCACCGCCCATGCCTACACGAATGACCAAAACACCCTTGACGCTCCCCATGCGAAAGGCATCAACGCCCGTCGCGGCCGCGCCGCCGCCGCCAACATCTGCCCCACGACCACCGGCGCCGCGAAAGCCGTGGGCAAAGTCCTTCCCCATCTGGAAGGCAAACTCGACGGCATCGCTCTCCGGGTGCCGACCATCACCGGATCGGTCGTCGACCTCACCGTCGAACTCGGAAAATCCGTCACCGCCGAAGAAGTGAACCAAGCCGTCAAGAACGCCGCCAACGAGACCCTCGTCTACACCGAGGACCCGCTCGTCTCGAGCGACTCGATCGGCAGTGAAGCCGGCAGCATCTTCGACGCCCAGATGACGAAGGTTCTCGAAGTCGACGGCAAGCAACTCGTCAAAGTCCTCGCCTGGTACGACAACGAGATGGGTTACGTCGCCCAGATGGTCCGCACCATGAAGATTCTCGCCGAGCAGATCTGACCAGACGCCGACCATAATAAAAGCGGTTCCCGAAGGAACCGCTTTTTCGATGTTCAGGGGGTCACGGCCTCGGGCCGGTAGTAGTTCTCGTGCAAAATGTTCGTCGCGATGTTCTCGCAATGGTCACCGATCCGTTCGATGTTGGAGAGGATGTCGACGAAGAGTTCGTCATCGCATTCCGTATCGCCGATGTTGCATCTTTGGACGTGGGAACGCCGGTTGCGTCGCACCATTTCGTCTATGGCTTCTTCACGGGTGATGATCTTTTCTGCCAAATCTTTGTCATCTTTTTTGAAAGACGTGATGGTCATCTTGAGCGTCTCGCCGACGAAAGCATAGAGTTTCACCAGTTCCGCTTCGGCCTCGTCGCTCAGGGTGAGTTTGTTGTCGTGGCGATGTTCGAAGAAGTCGAAGAGGTTCTGGCAATGGTCGGCGATCCGTTCAAAGTCCCGGATGGTGTCCACATAACGCGCTTGTTCGCTCGCGGCATCATCGTCGAGGTGGCTTCGGGACACCCGGACCAGATAGTCGTGCACTTTCAAATCGATGGTGTCGATGAGTTCTTCGAGGCTCCGTCCCTCCTCCAGATAGCGACGGTTGTTCGCGAAGGAGTAGTCGGCCGCCGACACATACATCCGCTCCACGATGTCACCCATGGTCGAGATCACCCGTTTGGCGTTCTCGAGTGCCAAGACGGGGGATTTCTTGATGAGACCCTCTTGCAGACTCTCGACGTTGACGACGATGTCCCCGGGCTTCGCGGGCACGATTTTTTCGCTCGCCATCACGAGGTATTTGATTAGCCAGAACATCACGATGGTGGTGGCGAGATTGAAGAAGATATGGGCGAGACTCACCGTCATGGCCGCGGGTCGCCCGTCGAAGAAGGTATCCTGCAAGAGGAGGATGAACCGGGTGTAGGGTATGATGAGGATGAAGAAGAGCACCGCCCCGAACACATTGAACATGACATGGGCCGCCGCCGTCCGTTTGGCCGCCGTCGAGCCGCCGAGCGAAGCGATGATGGCCGTGATGGTCGTACCGATGTTCGAGCCGAAGACGATGGCGACGGCACCGATCAAAGGCATGGCCCCGGTGGTGTAGAGTTGCTGGAGGATACCGATGACGGCGGAACTCGACTGGACGAGTGCCGTGAGCAAGGCTCCCGTCACGACACCCAAGAGGGGTGTGTCGCCGACACTCTCCAACACGTTCCGGAAGACTTCGAGTTCGGTGAGCGAGGAGAGGGTGCCGCCCATGAGGTCGAGACCGTAGAAGATCATGCCGAAACCAAGGAAAACGCCCCCGAGGCGTTTGAAACGCTTGGAGGGGGCGAACAGTATGAAAAGACTTCCCAATCCGATGACGGGGAGTGCGTAACGATGGATTTCCAAGCCGATGAGGAAACTCGTCGAAGTGGTCCCGAGGTTCGCGCCGAGGATGATGCCGAGCGCTTGCGGGAAACTCATGAGGCCGGCGCGGACGAGGCTCACGGTCAATGCCGTGGTCCCCGTCGAAGTCTGCAGGAGGACGGTCACCAAAGCACCGACGAGGATGCCTCTGAGCGGAGTGCTCGTCGTTTTCTCGATCATCTTCTTCAAACGGGTGCCGGCGAGCAGTTTCAAGGAGTCTCCGAGCTTGTGGATGCCATAGAGGAATATCCCGAGACCGCCGACGATGAGAAACACGGTTTCCATCCAGTTGATGATTGGCGCGCTAAGAGGCAAGTCCATCCCCCCGCATGTACAATCTCCGACCATAGGATACCATAAAAATCACCGGTTCGCTCATCGTAATTTCCATTTAAACGCTTTCAGACTCCTTGACGGAAGAGTCCGCTTTGCACCGTGGAGGATGTTCTTCTCCGTTTTCTTTTGCCGGATTGTTTGTTATAATTGGCGTGAGGTGATTGCATGAAAGAACACGCCATATGCGCCCGAAAACGTCTCTACGAAAGAATGGAGAAAAAGAGCGCCGCTTTGCTTTTTTCCGGAAGCGCTCCGCACAAGACGAACGACCAGAGTTATCACTACACGCCGCAAAGGAATTTTCTCTATCTCACCAACCTCCCCGAAGAGAACATGATCTTGCTCATGACCAAGGGAGACGAAGAAGAGAAGACCTATCTTTTCATCGAGGAGAACACCGAGAGGAGGATCAAATGGGAAGGGGCCCGTCTCACCAAAGAAGAAGCCCATGAACGTTCGGGCATCCCGCTCGAGCAGATCCATTATCTCGATCGTTTTGCACGCACTTTCGGCTCCCTCGTGCAACATTCCGGCCGGAGTGCGATCGGTGGTCCGTTGGAAACACTCTATCTCGATCTGGCTCCGAGGAGTGTGAAAGACACGCCGGAAAGTCTCAAGAAGACAAAAGACATCCGCAGGAACTATCCGGAGTTGAAAATCAAGGATCTGAACAGCCACACCGCTTATCTGAGGATGTTCAAATCGGAAGCCGAGATCGACAAGATCAAACAGGCTATCCACCACACCGGAAAAGGTCTTTCGAACATTCTCGCCAACCTTTCGCGAAGGACCCACGAATATCAACTCCAAGCCGACTTCCTGCATGCGATAACCCTCTCGGGAAGCGAGGGGACGGCATTCGACACCATCGCCGCCTCCGGCAAGAACGCCACCGTCCTCCACTATACCGACAACAAGGACCCCCTGGACAAGAAAGACCTCATCCTCTTCGACCTCGGTGCTTTGCATGAATCCTACGCCGCCGACATCTCGCGCACCTTCCCCCTCTCCGGAAAGTATTCGAAACGGCAAAGAGAGGTCTACGAAGCCGTTCTCAGAGTCCAAAAAGAGACCATCAAGAAGGTCCGCCCCGATATGACCTGGAAGGATTTGAACGCATTCGCCAAGGAGCGCCTCACCAAAGAAGCACAAGGGCTCGGACTGCTCGAGGGCGACGAAGGAATCGAAAAATACTACTATCACACCGTCGGCCATTTCCTCGGGCTGGACGTACATGATGTCGGTTTCATCAACGAGCCTTTCCGCAAAGGCATGGTGCTCACGATCGAACCCGGTCTCTACATCGCCGAGGAAGGCATCGGCGTCCGCATCGAAGATAACATCCTCGTGACGGACAAAGGGGCTTTGAATCTGAGCGAATCGATACCCAAAGACCCCGACGAGATCGAAAGAATCATCGGGGAGTCCTCCTGAGGAGGCTCCCTTTTCCTGAATCCATTCGCTCCGGGTGAGAACATGGACTATCTCGAAGGTACCATCAAGGCCATTTTCTTCTATGATGAAGAGAGCCGGTTCACCATCGCCAAAGTCACCGTGACGGAGAGTTCCACCACCGACACGCTTTTTTCCGTTGTCGACGAGGAGAAGACGGTGAAAGGGAATCTCCCCGACCCGAAAAAAGGGGAACACATCCGCTTCCACGGACGTTATGAAAACCATCCCGAGTATGGAAGCCAGTTCCGCTTTGAACGCTATGAGCGTCTCAAAGAAGCGAGCGCCGAAGGGTTGATAGAATATCTTTCGAGCGCTCTTTTCCCCGGTGTGGGCGAAAAGAGCGCGAGACGTATCGTGGAAACGTTGGGGAACGACGCCATCCAAAAGATCAGTAGTGACGAGCGCGTACTGGACGATATCGAGCGTCTCCCCAAAAAAGCCAAGGTGAGTCTCGCGCAAAACTTGCGGACCAACAAGGCCACCGAGGGGATCCGCATCCGGCTGCTCGAAAAAGGCGTGACCAATCGCATGATCGAACGCATCCTCAAGGTCTATGGCGACGAGTCCGCCGATATCGTCGAACATGACCCCTACCGGCTCATCCGCGACATTGAAGGCATCGGCTTCGAACGAGCCGACCGGATCGCGGAGAGCTATGGCATGGAAAAGACCGATCCCCGGCGCATCCGCGCCCTCATCGAGCATCAGTTCATGGTCCATGTACTCCGTGCGGGCCACACCCATATCGACGAAGAATCCTTCATCGAAATTTGCCGCAAAAGGCTTTCACGTGACCAAGCCGCCATCGACAAGGAGCCCATCGCGAACCATTTGCGGGAACTCATCGATGCCGGTCGCTTCGTCGAAGACGGCGGACTGGTCACGACCAGGGCCGTCCTCGAAGCGGAAACGGACATCGTCGAAACGGTCGGAGAACTCCTCAAAGAAGAGAAGGATGTCGATACGGACAAAGTGCGCGCCCATCTCGAGGATTTCGAGAAGGAAGAAGACATCACCTACACCCCCGAACAAAAAGAGGCGATACTCGAAGCTCTCCGTCACCCCGTCATGGTCTTGACCGGTGGCCCCGGCACCGGCAAGACGACCGTGATCAAGGGCATCGTGTACACCTTCACGAAATATCATGCACTTTCGGCCGCCCGTTATGATGAAGAAAGCGAGATCCATCTCATCGCCCCGACGGGACGCGCCGCCAAAAGGATGAACGAAGCGACGGGGTTCTATGCGAGCACCATCCACCGCTTTTTGGGCTATGGTTATGACGGCACATTCCAACATGACAGACATCATCCCCGCGAAGGGAGGCTTTTCATCGTCGACGAAGCCTCGATGATCGACATCACTTTGGCCGGCCAGCTCTTCCAGAGTCTCCCCGACAATTGCCATCTCGTCATCGTGGGCGACGACGCCCAACTCCCCTCGGTCGGTCCCGGACAAGTGCTCAAAGACCTGATCGAGAGCGGCAGCGTCCCTTCCGTCACATTGCGGACGATCCATCGGCAGGCACGGGAGTCGAGAATCGTCGAACTCGCAAGCCATGTACGCACGGGAAGCTTGCCGCCCACATTGAAGAAGCCTTTTCCGGACCGCTACATCATCCCCGAGAGCCCCGACAATTTTCATAAACGCCTGAAGAAGGTCATCGACTACTTTATCGAACAAGGTCTCGACCTCCAACGCGACATCCAAATCCTCATCCCCATGTACAAAGGCGAGACAGGTATCGACCGCACGAACGCCTTCCTGCAGTCCACCTACAACAAGAACACCGTGAAACAGCTCACCCACAGGGACCGTCGTTTCCTCATCGGCGACAAAGTCCTGCAGCTGGCCAACCAGCCCGAAGACGGCATCATGAACGGCGACCAGGGGGTGGTCGAAGGCATCGACTCCGAGGAAAACACCCTTCACGTCCGTTTCGACGACAAGGAGGTCGCCTACGACAAAGGCGATCTCGAAAACCTCACCCACGCCTATGCCGTGAGCATCCACAAATCCCAAGGCAGCGAGTACAAACTGGTCGTGTTGCCGCTTTTCAAGAGCCACCGCATCCTCTTGAAACGGAAACTGATCTACACGGCGATCACCAGGGCCGAAGAGGTGCTGGTCCTGATCGGACATGTGAACCTGCTTTTCGAGGCCGTGCGTGAACTCGAAGAAAACAGAAAGACCCGGCTCGCCGAAAAACTGGCCCGCCCGTCGCTGAAGAGGGAGAAAGCGATCGAAAAAGCACTTTCGGCCTTTTCGGAAGAACGCGGCGAAGAAGAAACGACGACATCACCGAGTCCTCACGATTTCCTCGAGGGGACGCCGCCCGCCGCTCGCGACGAAACCCCGTCCAAGAGCCCCTACGATTTTCTCCCGACCGAGGGCGAAGAGGGTTGAAATGCTTGCAAGAGGAGCGGCAATCCTGTATAATACGGTTAAATCGAAGACGAAGAAGAGTACGCGGAAAAGGTCCGCAAACAGAGAGTTTGTGGTCGGTGCGAACAAACCGGACCCCCGCCGAAGCCACTTCCGAGAGACGGACGCCCCGTCCGCTTCAAGAGCGTTATCATGGAGAGAGCCACGCTTGTGGAATTAAGGTGGTACCACGGTGATTGTCGTCCTTATCGTTTCTTTAAGGGCGTTTTTTATTGATTAACCGTTCGACTGGAGTGATGAGACATGAGACAACTCGACGCAAACGAAATCCGCAAGATCTGGAGGCGATTCTTCGCCGAACGCGGACACAGGATCGAAGAGAGTGCGGGGCTCGTGCCCGTGAACGACCCGACACTCCTCTTCATCAATGCCGGGATAGCCCCGCTCAAGGGCTATTTCGACGGAAGCCGCATTCCGAAGAACCCCCGCCTCGCAAACATCCAGAAATGTATCCGTACGAACGACATCGAAGAAGTCGGCAAGACGGCCCGGCACCACACGTTCTTCGAAATGCTCGGGAATTTCTCCATCGGCGACTATTTCCGGGACGAAGCCATCGAATGGGCCTATGAAATCCTCACCGACGAACAATACTACGGCATGGATCCCGACCGGCTCTATGTGACGATCTATCCCACGGACGAGGATTCGAGACAAAAATGGATCGAGGTCGGCATCCCCGCGGAACGGATCATCGCGACCGAAGAGAACTACTGGGAGATTGGCGAAGGTCCTTCCGGTCCGTGCACGGAGATTTTTTACGACCGCGGCGACGCCTTCGGCGAACATGACCTCGATCTCCTCAAAAAAGACATCGACAACGACCGGTTCGTCGAGATATGGAATATCGTCTTCTCGCAGTTCAACGCCAAAGAAGGGCTTTCGCGCGAAGAATATCCCGAACTCCCCAACAAGAACATCGACACCGGCATGGGGCTCGAACGGATGGCGGCCATCCTGCAAGACAAGAAGACGAACTTCGAGACCGACCTCTTCATGCCGCTCATCGACATGATCGCCGACAAGAGCGGCGTGTCGTATGACGGCCAAAAAAGCCACAAGATCATCGCCGACCACATCCGCAGCGTGGTCTTCGCCGTCGGTGACGGCGCCACCTTCGGCAACGAAGGCAGAGGCTATGTCTTGCGAAGACTCCTCCGGCGCGCCGTCAAACACGGTAGGCAACTGGGCATCGAAGGCCCTTTCCTCGTCGACCTCGCCCAAAAGACCGTCGCGATGATGAAAGAGGCCTATCCGAACCTGGAAAAAAGCAGCGAGTTCATCGAGAAGATGGTCATAAAAGAAGAGGAGAAGTTCCTCGAGACTTTGAAAGAAGGCGAGAACATCCTCAAAGAGCTCATCGAAAAGGGTGACGGCGTCATCGCGGGCGCCGACGCCTTCAAACTCTACGACACCTACGGTTTCCCGCTCGAACTCACCGAAGAATACGCCGAGGCCGAAGGTGTCACCGTGGACAGAGAAGGGTTCAAAGACCACATGGCCATGCAGAAGGAGCGGGCTCGCAAAGCCCGGGAGAAGACCACTTCGATGTCCATGCAGAATGCCGATTTCCTCGCTTTCAAAGGGGAGAGCGAATTTATCGGTTATCGGACACTTTCCACCGAAAGCACGATCATCAAGACGTTCGACGAGGGAGTCGTCACGGCCCAAACCCCCTTCTATGCCGAGAGCGGAGGGCAACTCGCCGATCAAGGCACCATCACCCGCAACGGTATGACGTTCTCGGTCGAGGATGTGCAAAGACTCCCCAACGGCCAACATTTCCACATCATCGGCGAACACGACCTCCATGAGGGCGAAACCGTCCATCTCCAAGTCGACGAACGGGCGAGAAGAAGGACCATGGCCCATCATTCCGCCACCCACCTCCTCTACAGCGGCCTTCGCAAATTGTTGGGTGAGCATATCGGCCAACACGGCAGTCTTGTCGGTCCGGACTATCTCCGGTTCGATTTCAACCACCACGAGTTCCCTTCCGACGAGACCGTGCTCGCACTCGAAAAACATGTCAACGAAAAAATCGCCGAAGACATTGAAGTCGGCTTCGAAGAGGGGACCATCGAAGAAGCCCGCGATCGCGGCGCCATCGCCGAGTTCGGCGAGAAGTACGAAGACACCGTCCGCATGGTCGACATGGGCGAGACCTTGGACCTTTGCGGCGGGACGCACGTCGAAAAGACCTCGGAAATCGGCCGTGTCGCCATCGTGAGCATCGAGAGCAAAGGCTCGGGCATCTATCGGATCATCGCCCTCGCCGGTGAAAGGGTGGATGCCGTCGACGAGTTCCTGGCCGGCTTCTTGGAGAATCTCCACCACCTCGAGAACAAGGTCTCCGCCATTCTCGAAGAGGCCGAAGCGGAAGACATCGAGCTCTCTTTCGACGATCCCGGCGCATTCCGTTTCGAAGGTAGCTACAACGATGTCATCCGCTTGCGCAAACGCCTTGCGAAGATGCAACGGAATGTCCGTGCGCTCGAGAAGGAGTTCGAAACGAAAAGGAAGAAGAGACGTCTGGCCGACATCGACGAATATCTCGACCAAAAGGACGAAGCGGGCAATCTCGTCCTGAAGACCGAAGGGCTGGACACGGAAACGTTGAAATCCCTGGCCGACAGGCTGACAGAAAAGATAGGTGAAGGCGTCGTGTTCCTCGCCAACCACACCGGCGACAAACTCGTCTTCATCTGCAAATCCCCCGGCGCCGTCCATGCGGGCAATCTCGTGCGCGAGGCCGCGAAAATCGCCGGCGGCGGTGGCGGCGGCAATCCCGACTTCGCCCAGGCCGGCGCGAAGGACGTCGACAAGCTCGACGACACCTTGCGGTTCGTGAAGGAGAAGCTCCGTGAAGATCCTGGCGCTTGATTACGGCGACGCCTCGCTCGGGATCGCCCTGAGCGATGCGGAGGGCATGCTCGCCCGCGGCGCGGGGAACCTCTCCTTTCCGAAAGGACGGACCGAAGAAGCCCTCAGCCATGTCCGCAAAGTCGTCGAGAACGAGAACGTCCGGTTGGTCGTCCTCGGTCTCCCTTTGAACATGGACGGCAGTCGCGGCCGACAGGCGGAAGCGACGGAGCGCTTCAAAGAAGAACTCGAACAAACTCTCGATGTCCCCGTCGTCCTCGAAGACGAGCGTCTCACGACCGTATATGCGAAAAAGCGCATGTTGGAAAGCGAACGATCCAGGAAGAAACGCCGCTCGCATCTCGATGAAGAGGCGGCCGTAGTGCTTTTGCAAGCCTATCTTGACAAAACGAGAAAGGAAGATGAATGATGGACGACAAGACTCTGCGCATCATCGATGAATCCGGACAAGAACATGACTATGAGATCGTGCTCACCTTCCGCTCCGACGAGACCGGCAAGAATTATGTCGTCTACAAGGAGATGGACGACGATTCCGATGAGGTCTACGCCGCCGAATACACCGAAGAGGATGACGACGGCGGCCGGCTGCGACCCATCGAGACCGATGCGGAATGGGACATGATCGAGGAAGTCCTCGAATCTTTCGCGAAGGAAGAAGAAGCGAAGAAACAATGAAAGAAAGCGCTCCCTGGCTTGATGCGCGGGACTTTGCCGAAAAGAAGGGCATCCCGATCATCGCCGATGAGAGTGTGCGCCACATTGAAGGGCTCATCCATGAGCACGGCCTGCGCAACATCCTCGAGATCGGCACGGCCGTGGGATACAGTGCGATCAGGCTGGCTTCCGTCTCTTCCGAGATACGGGTGACGACCTTGGAGCGCAATCCCCGGATGGCCCTCAAGGCGCGTGAGTTCATCAGCGCCTCCGCCTGCGCCGAGAGGATCACCCTGGTCGAGACGGAAGCGCTCCGGTGGTCGCCCCCGGCCGGGGCCACTTTCGACATGTTGTTCATCGATGCGGCCAAAAGCCGCTACAAAGCGTTTTTCGATCGCTTCACACCGTATCTCGGACCGGGCGGGGTCGTCATCATCGACAACGTCCTTTTCCGCGGTCTGGACGAGACCGCATTGAACCGACGCCAGAAGCCGTTGGTCAAAAAGATTGAACGCTTCAACCGTTATTTTCTCGCGCACGAGGATTTCGATTCGGAAATCCTCGCTGTCGACGACGGCCTCGGTATCGCCGTGAAGAAGGGGGATGCAGATGGAGATTCTCGTGAAAACCGCACCTGACAATCTCTCCGCCCTCTTGCGGAAGGATATCGATGGCGTCATCGTCGGTGTGGAAGGCTTCACCGCGAGGATGGAAGGGTGTGTCGCTCCCGAAACTTTGACGGAACTGGCGGCGCAAACGAACAGCGCGGACAAGCGGCTTTGGTTGAATCTGAACAGCTTCGTCCACGAAACCGACCTGCCCGCCCTCAAAGACCTCGTGGACCGCATTGCGTCTCTTCCCGTCGCCGGCGTCTTGTTTTCCGATTTCGCCGTCCTCCGGCTGGCACGGCAGGCGGGGATATCTGCGAGGCTCGTCTATCACGCCGAGACCGCCCCGACATTCGCGGCGGATGTCCTTTTTTTCGAGAACCAAGGCATCAAGGCCGTCGTGCTCGGCAGGGAACTCACCATCAAGGCGATCGAGAGCATCGCCGCCGCGACAAAGCTTCCGCTCGCTTTTGTCGGCCATGGTCATCTGAACATGTTCCATTCGCGCCGGCGGCTCCTTTCGAGTTATTTCGCCCACACGCAGAGCGGCCGAAGAGGTGTCGGGCCGGAGAAGGCCTACACGTTGCGCGAGGAAGGGCGCAGTGAATACTATCCCGTGTATGAAGACGCACACGGGACCCATATCTTCCGGGCGGCACCTTTGCAGAGTTTCACCGTGTGGGAGCGGCTGGACCCCGTCTTGTCTCATTTCATCATCGACGGACACATGTATGATGAGAAGAGACTTATGGAGATCGTCGATGATTACATCGCCGTCCGGGCGGGAAAGCTCGACGGGCGTATCGAAGAAAAATACGCCGATCACGACGAGGGTTTCTATAGGAAAGAGACTTTCGCCAAGGAAGTGGAGGGGCGAAACCGATGAGACGCGTGGAACTTCTCGCCCCGGCGGGGGATCTCACCAAATTGAAGATCGCTTTGCATTACGGTGCGGATGCCGTGTATCTCGGCGGTACGGAATATTCGCTGCGCGCCCGGGCCTCGAACTTCACCCTGGAAGATATCGAAGCGGGTGTCCGTTTCGCGCATCGGGCGGGCCGGAAGGTCTATGTGGCCGTGAACGCCTTCTTCCATCCGGAAGACGCAGAGGGACTGCCCGAATATCTGAAAAAACTCGAGCGGATCGGCGTCGACGCGTTGATCGTGGCGTCGACCGGNGCAGCCTCCTTGGTGAAAAGACACACTTCCCTTCCCTTTCACATCTCCACNCAACAATCGACGACGAACAGTGAAGCCGTCCGTTTCTGGAGCGAACACGGGGCCGAANGGACCATTCTCGCCCGCGAACTCACCATAGACGAACTCGAAAGACTCCGTTCGGCGACGGAATCCGAACTGGAGNTCTTCATCCACGGAGGGATGTGCGCTTCCTACTCGGGGCGATGCACCCTCTCGAACAACATGACCCTTCGTGATGCGAACCGGGGCGGTTGCGCGCATTCGTGCCGATGGAACTACGACCTTCACGAGCGAGGAGAGAAGTTGGATATGAAGACACCCTTCTCGATGGGGTCCAAAGACCTCGCCGCCGTCAGAGCGGTCCCGAGACTCCTCGACATGGGCATCGATGCATTGAAGATCGAGGGTCGCATGAAGAGCATCCACTACATCGCCACGGTCGTGAATGTCTATCGTCGCCTCATCGACGGTCACCTCCGCGGCGACACCATCGATTTTGCGGCCTTGGAAGAAGAGATCGTCAAGGCCGAGAACCGTCCGACGGGCCGAGGCTTCCTCGCGGGGTTCCCCGACGAGACCGAACAGCTCTATGATCTGCGCAGCGAACCCGTGAACAAAGTCTTCTTGGGCATTGTCGAGTCCTACGACGAAAGCCGGCAAGAAGCTCTGATCGATGTCAGGAACCGTTTCTCCGCCCAAGAGACGTTCGAGATACTCACGCCGGCGGGGCCGACACCTCCTTTCCGGGCGGCAGCGTTGTCCGACGAGGAGGAGCATTCGCTCCGGACGGCCCGGCATCCGCGTGAAAAGGTGCGTCTGCGGACGCCGCACAAGGTGACGCGGTACGACCTTCTCCGACGTGTATGAAGATATGGGGAATATTTCGCGAATACACTTGGCGGAACGCGAGCTTTATGGTAGAATGTGTTCGCAAGTAGGCCCTCTTGTCCGCGCAGCCCTTCTGCCGGCCGGGGGTGCTCTTATTTATATACATGCGCAAAGAGACTAAGCACGACCGGGGCATAGCTTCCCAACCACGCCGTGGTCGCATGAGAAGCGATGCTGACGGTCCCCCAAAGACCAAGGAGGCACACCCATGGAAAACAATTCTCACAAGCTCACCCAGAAAGGGATCGACAAACTGAAAGCCGAACTCGAGAAGCTGAAGACAGTTGAAAGGGACCGCGTGCTCGAGGCACTCCGCGAAGCCCGCTCGCAAGGCGACTTGAGCGAGAATGCCGATTATGACACCGCCCGTGCCGACCAGGCCCGCATCGAGAACCGCATCAAGGAGATCGAGAACATTCTGAAACACGCCGAACTCATCACGGACGACCGCTCCAACAACCGGGTGAGCATCGGCAAGACCGTCACCTTGAAGATCAACGCTCAAGAGCCCGAGGATTACAATATCGTCGGTTCGCTCGAGGCCGACCCCTTCGACAAGAAGATTTCCAACGAGTCGCCGATCGGCAAGGCCGTCATCGGCGCCAAAAAGGGTGACAAGGTCCGGGCGAAGACCGCCGTGAACAAAGAGACGGAAATCGAGATTCTGGACGTGAAATGAGAATGGTCAGCCATTCTTTTTTCATTCATTAGGAGGGATCGTTCATGAGAATCGGTGTGCTATTGGCCATGGATGAAGAGCTCGAGGCGTTCCTCGCGACCCTTGAGGACGTCCGGGAGGAGCCCTTCCTCCAAGGAAACATCTTCACGGGCTCGATACAAGGCAACGAGGTGCTCGCGCTGAAAAGCGGCATCGGCAAGGTGCATGCCGCCCGTACGGCCGCACTCTTCATCGAGAGGAAGCAACCCGACATCATCATCAGCACCGGCATCGCCGGCGGAGTTGAAAGCGACCTTTTCCGGGTCGTGCTCCCCGAAGGCGCACTCCAGCACGATGTCGACATAACCGCTTACGGCTACGCCCCGGGCGAGATTCCCGGGCACGACGTCGTCTTCCCCGTTGACACGTCCTTCCGCGCAAAAGCCGCAAAAGCCCTGCAAGAGGCCGACATCCCTTTTGACGGCGGCCTCATCGCGAGCGGCGACACGTTCATGCGGGAACGCGCCCCCTTGCGACATTTCGAAAAAGAAAACCGGATCGCCGCATGCGACATGGAAAGCGCGGCCATCGCCCAGGTGGCGGCGCTCGCCCGCCGCCCCTTCCTCATCGTCCGGGCGATATCCGATTGTCTCGAAGCAAAAGACCAGCTCGAAGAGAGCGCCGAGCGGATAGAAAAAGCCGCAAATGCGGCCGCCCGCGCTCTCGCCGTGGTGATACGCGCCGTATGAAGGCGGTCACCGTGACCCTCGCGGGTGAAGACCGTCTCGTCCGCATCACCCGGCGCAAGCGGCAAAAGAGGATCTATGTCAGAGCTCTGGCTGACGGGTCTTTGAACGTCAGCGCCCCGAAAAACACCCCGTTCACCCTCATCAGGCAAGTGTTGCGGGAAGGGGCCGACGAGGTGGAAGGGCTCCCGGTCTATATGGATCCGAGGAAACGTCTCGAAGAAGCGCGGACGATTCCCGTGTTCGGCCGGGACACGCCCGTTTGTCGATGTCTTCCCGCGGGAGCCTCCGTCGCTCACGACGAGGAAGGCGCCCGCCTGCTCGTCCCCGCGGAACCGACTCAGGGCGCGAAGGCGTTGCATGATTTTTTCCGGAGGCAACTGCTCGCGGAGGCGGAGAAGGCGAAAGAAGAGTTGGCGGAACGCTTTCCCGAAGTCGCCGCCGTCCCCTTTCGCTTTTCCTGTCGCTACATGAAACAGACATTGGGCAGTTACCGGAAGAATCCGCCGCGCATCTCCTTGAATCTCTGTCTCGTGCATTATCCGCCCGCCTTCCTCCGCCTCATCGTCAGCCATGAGATCACCCATCACTTCCATCAAGACCATTCACGGGCCTTCCATGCCACCCTCGAAAGATACTTCCCGGGGGAGAGGAAGAAACACGCCGAACTCAAACGGGTCCATGATTCCTTCCTCTACAGGAGACATGACAAACCGTCCGCGCTTTAGTATAATGTGGCTGTGACGCAAGGAGGCCGCCATGATCCAATATTTCATCGACTGGAAGAAGTGCATCCCCGATTTTCACGAACCGGACATCTACGCCGTCGATTTCGAGGGCCTTTATGCGCAGGGTCTGAGAATCCTCCTGCTCGACATCGACAACACCCTTGTGACCTATGAAGAGGACCTTCCCGGCGAAAAGACCCGCGCCCTCTTGCATAGATTGCAGACGATCGGATTCACGATCGTCCTCATCTCCAACAACAACCGTTTCCGGATCGAACCTTTCGCCCGTTCGGTCGGCCTTCCGGCGGTCTTTCGCGCGAAAAAGCCTCTGCGTTCGGGCTTCAAACGCTCCTTGAACAAACTCGAAAGACCCTGGGAAAAAGAGGAAGTGTTGGTCCTCGGCGACCAGGTGATGACCGATGTCTACGGCGCCAAGCGCTTCGGGATCTCGGTCCTGCTTGTGCAGCCGTTGCGGCGGGAGACCGAACGCTGGTACACGGGCTTCAACCGTCTCATCGAACACAAGATGTTGCAAAGGATCAAGAAGAAGGCGCCCGAAAGATTTGCGGCCCTCGGTCTCGAGCGCCGGGTGAAACGATGAAGAAGATCCCCTGCAAAGGCTGCGGCGGCATTTTGCAAAACACCGACGAGACCCGTCCCTATTACACGCCGAAACCTCTCGAAGAAGGAGAGGAAGCACCCTATTGCCGGCGTTGTTTCCGTTTGCGGCATTATGGGGAAGTGACGCCGACGAGCCTCACGGCCGAGGATTATCAAGCCATGCTCCAAGCGATCGACACCGACGCCCTCTTCGTCAAGGTCGTCGATCTCTTCGATGTCGAAGGCTCCCTCATCCCGGCCCTGACGAGAATCCTGCAAGACAAGGACCTTGTCGTCGTCGCGAACAAACGCGACATCCTGCCCAAGAGTGTCAAGGATGAAACCCTCAAACATCGTTTGAACACCATTCTGACGCAAAACGGCTTCCGGCCCCTCGCCGTCGAGCTTGTGAGCGCGACGAAAGGGTGGGGCATCGACGAACTCATCGATGTTCTCGCCGCGAAGGCCGAAGGAAGGGACATCTATTTTGTCGGCGCGACGAACGCGGGCAAATCCACCCTCTTGAACCGCATGATCCACACGCTTGTGGATGAGAAGGGGACCATCACGACATCCTTCGCGCCCGGCACCACGCAAGGTGTGATCCGCATCCCTTTCGAAGACCTCGCTCTCGTCGACACGCCGGGTCTCTTCAAGAAGAACCATCTCTACAACCTGCTTTCGGCGACATCCTTGCAAGCGGTGCAGCCGAAGAAGGAGATCAAGCCGAAGGTCTATCAATTGGACACGGAACAGACACTGTTTCTGGGGGCGTTGGCCCGCATCGATTTCGTGAAGGGTCTCCCCTCTTCCTTCGTCGTCTATGTCGCTGCCGATGTGACATTGCATCGGACGAAACTCCTCAACGCCGACCATTTCTACGAAACCCACAAGGGGGAGCTCCTTTTTCCGCCCGCCGCGGAAGAAGAACTCCCGCCTTTGACGGCCCATCATTTCACCTTCCGAGAAGAGGAGAAGACGGACATCGTCTTCGCCGGACTCGGTTTCGTCACCGTGAAAGGTGCGGGCGTCTTGCGCGTCTTCACCCCGAAAGGCTCACAACCCTATCAGAGGGAGGCGATCATCTGATGCTCGAGAAGATCCGCCGCGATGTGGAAGAGACCTTCGCGGATGATGAAGGACGACTCGCCCATGTCAAAGGTGTCGTCGCGACGGCGCTGCTTTTGGCCCGGAAACTGAAGCTCGACCGCCGCAAGACGCTTGTCGCCGCCTATCTGCACGACATCACGAAGAACATCTCCGTGAAGGCCCACAAGGCTTTGATCAAAGAATACTATCCCGAAGAGGCGCTCGCCGATTTGACACCTCCGCTCTATCATGCCTTGAGCGCGGCGGCCTATGTGCGGAAGTTCTACGGCATCGACGATGCCGAGACCCTGCGAGCCATCGGCAGCCACACGATCGGTCGCCCGCGGATGACACCGCTGGAAAAAGTCCTCTTCCTCGCCGACTACATCGAACCGAATCGTCCCTACCCGATATCGAAAGAGGTGCGCACCATCGCTTTCAACGACATCGACAAGGCCGTCTTCACGGCCATCGACCATTCCATCCGCCATTTCGAAAAGGAAGGCGGTCACGTCCCGGAAACGGCCTACGCCGCCCGAGACTACTATGCGCCCAAAGGAGCATGCCATGGATAAACTCGACATCGTACTCGCGACACTCGAAGACATCAAGCTCACGGACATCGTCGTCTACGATATGCGGGGCCATTCACCCTTCTTCGACCATGTCGTCCTCTCTTCCGCCAACAATCCCCGCCAACTCAAAGCGGCCTTGAGCAGACTCAAGGAGGCGGCGAACAAACACGGCGGCGAGACACTTCGCTTCGAAGGGGCCGACGGAGCCAGGTGGGTCCTTGCCGACTGGGATGATGTGGTCGTGAACATCTTCACCAAAGAGGAACGCGCCTACTACAACATCGAACGGATGTGGCACGACATCCCGGTGGTGGAACACAAAGAGAAGAAAAGCTGAAAAAGAAATAAGACTCCCTTCCCCCTATCATCGGGTGAAGGGAGTGTTTTCATGAAGGAGCGCACGGCAATCGTCACGGGCGTGGTATGTGTCGTCGCCTTCGTCCTGGTCGTGGTCTGGACGAATCTCAACGTGCAGAGCCCGGAGGCGAAGGACCCTTTTCCCCGCGAGGCCGACGAGCCCACCGATGCGCCGGCCCACATCTATGTGGAGGTCAAAGGCGCCGTCCGTCTTCCCGGCGTCTACAAGGTCGAAAAAGGGACCAGACTCTATGAGGTCGTCGCCCGGGCCGGCGGGCTCGAGGAGGACGCCGACACCGCCGACATCAACTTGGCGGCCATGGTCAGCGACGGTAGCGCCTATTCGTTTCCGAAGCGGACAGCGGATGAATCGGATGGTCCTGAAGAGCCAAAAGAAGAGAACGGTCTCGTCTCCATCAACACCGCCTCCAAGGATGAGCTCATGAGTCTTCCCAACATCGGACCGGCCACGGCGGAGAACATCATCGCCCATCGGGAAGCCGAAGGTCCTTTCGAGCGGTTGGAGGACCTCATGGATGTGAGAGGGATCGGCGAGGCGACTTTCGATGATCTTGAAGGTCTCATCACGCTTTAGGCATACGGGGCATCTTTGGGCCTTCCCCTTGGCGACGGCGCTTTTTGCCGTCGAACACCCTTTCCTTCTCGTGGTGACCGGCCTTCTTCTCGTACGGCTTTTTCTTTATGACCGGGCGGTGTTCTTGTTGGCTGTCACGTTGGTGGCGCTCACGGTGCCCAGGCTGTTTTTGCCGTTATCGCCTTTGAACGAAAAAGACATGCATACCGGCATCATCACCCGCATCGAACAAGAACGGGAGTTTCCCCGTCTGCGGCTTCGGAGCAATACGGGGGATTTTCTCGTCTATCATGAGAATGTCGGTTCATTTCGGGTCGGTGAAGGCCTCCTTGTCGAAGGCAAGGCGGAGTTCCCGCAAGGACCCGATTTTTTCGGGGGGTTCGATTACGCTTCCCACTTGCGGGCCGAAGGGATCGTCGGCATCATCCACGCCGATTCGCTCAGGGCCGCGTGCGCCCCCTTGAATCCCCATCGTCTGCGGGGTGTCGTCTCCACCTATCTGGAAGAACATTTCCCCAAGGAGACGAGGGCCTATGTGGCGACGTTCGTGTTGGCGGACCGGCAGGCATTTACTGAGGCGTTCACGGAGATGGTGGCGGCTTTGGGGGTCATGCATCTTTTCGCGGTGAGCGGATTGCATGTCTCGTTTCTCGCCCTCGTTTTCCATAAAGGGGTGAAGAAGCTCTTCGCCGGCGAGGGTGTCGCGGATGCGACGCTGGTCGTCTTTCTTCTCGTCTTCATGTTCTTGACGGCTTTCCCCCCGTCGGTCGTCCGGGCCGGCACGGCGGCGATTCTTGTCGTCATCAACCGTCGTTTCCGGCTCGGTTTCTCGATACTCGACATCCTTTGTGTGATCGGGGCGGCCATCCTCTTGGTCAATCCTTTCCAGATCCGTCACACGGGCTTCATCCTCACTTTCGCCGTCAGTCTCTCTCTCGTCATGTCGGGGCCCCTCTTCCGGGGGAGACCCCTTTTCATCCAGGGACTGTTGGTGTCTTTTACGGCTTTCGCCACGACGTTGCCGGTCATTCTCGCCATGCGCTACGAGGTGAATCTCACGAGCATCCCCTTGAACATCGTCTATGTCTGGTTCTTGACGGTGATGTTGTTGCCGGGGAGTTACATCGTGTTTCTCGCGCCCTTTCTTGAACCGGTGTTTGCCTATGTCGTGACCGCTTTCGAAGCCTCGATCGTCTTCTTTCACAGTCACGCTCGTNTGATGGTCCCCCTCCATATCCCCGCCGGTATCGCGGTGTTTGCGTATTATGCGCTCTTTTGGCTCTTGCAGAAGGGGTTGTTGGAAAGGAGGGGGAGAATCAAGCGGGCGGGATGCCTATCACTCTTTTTGACTTTGGTGTTCTTTTCGCCTTCTTTCACACCCTATTCGGAGGTCACGATGTTTTCCGTGCACGGGGACGCCTTCCTCGTCCGTGACGCCTTCAACCGCTGCAACATCCTCATCGACACGGGCCTCCCCGACGAGAATCTCTCGCTCGTGAACGCCCTCAGGCGGATGAATCTCCGTCGGCTCGACTATGTGATCATCACCCACGAACACGCCGACCATTACGGCGCCTATCCCGACGTCGCCGCACATTTCCGGATCGAAGAGACGATCACGAACCGGAACCAGGAGACTTTCGAGGATGAAAACATCTTCTGCGGCGGCATCGTCTTTTTCATCTATCCCTTGGAAGTCGAACACACCGGCGAAAACGACCGCTCGCTCGTCATGCGACTGCTCGTGGCCGACGAGGTCTATCTTTTCACCGGCGACATCGAAGGCCCCCGCGAGAAGACCATCATCGAACATTACTACCTTGCGGCCGACATCCTGAAGGTGCCCCATCACGGTTCCGCGACCTCTTCGAGTGAAGCCTTCCTCGAAGCCGTCGGTGCGTCCGAGGCCTTGATACCGGCCCATCGCGACAACCGTTTCGGCTTCCCCGCCGCCGATGTCCTCGAACGGTTGCACTCGCTGGACATGGACATCCATCGGGTGGATATAGAAGGCAGCATCCGTTTCCGCTATTTCTTCGGCATCCGCTGGAGACAGACGACGCATTGAAGAAAATCTCGCGACACTTTGTCGAAGAGGGGGCGCGGAAACAGTGATGCTGTGCTATAATGGCACTGAGGTGAATCCGATGGCAGAGAATGTCTGGCTCTTTTACGGCGAGGATGTCTTCCACATCAAAAGCCGCATCAACCAGCTCATCCGGCAACACGACATCGACGAGTTCAACGTCACGACCTACGATTGCGAAGAGGTCGATATCGACGAGGCGGTCAACGATGCCATGACCATCCCCTTCATGAGCGAGAAGAAGGCGGTCGTCGCGAAGAACGCCCTCTTTTTGAGCCCGAAGAAGAAGGGGAAGAACGAGCCGGACCAAGACCCCGCCCGGCTGGTCGAATATCTCGAACGTCCCCCGGAGGAGACCCTCTTCATCGTGACCGTCCCCCACGCTTCCTTGAACGGGAAACTGAAGGCGGTGAAGATGTTGAAGGGGCGGGCCAAGGTCGTGGAGTGTCGCCTGAAGAGCTCGCAGGACCTCACAAGCTGGGTCAAAAGACAGCTTGCCAACCAGGGCCTGCATATCGAGACGGATGCGCTCAAGGAGCTCATGAAACGCATCGGCACCAGCACGGAGATGGCCTATCTGGAATTGAAGAAGCTATTGTTGTATGCGACCGACATGGAGACCATCGATGTCAAGACGATCGAGAAAGTCATCACAAAAAACATCGAGGACAATGTCTACGAGATCACGAACGCCCTTCTGGGAAAGGACCACAAGCGGGCGCTCGAGGTCTATCACGACCTCATCCTCTACAGCGAGGACCCCTTGCGCATTCTGGGCATTGTCGTCGCCAAGTTCCGGGAGATGCTGGAAGTGAAGACGCTCCTCGAACAGGGATACTCCCAAAGCGACATCCAGCAACACTTCGGTGTCAAGAGCGGCCGGGCCTATTTCATGGTCGAGAATGCGAAAACAGCCTCGAAAGAGATGATCGAGAAACACCTCGAACACCTCGAACACCTCGATTTTTCCATCAAGAGCGGCCGGTTGGACAAGAAGACGGCGCTTGAGCTGTTCATCCTGAGCACATAAGACACTTGAAGAAAAGACAATATGACACAATAAAAAAAGTCTATTCCCGGAGGATAGACTTTTTCTTACATCTCATTGACTTTTCTTTGTAGTTGGGCTTTCTGCCGGGCAACGTAGTTCTTGTGGCGGATGCCCTTCACCATGGCCTTGTCGAGCTTTTTGTGCGCGACTGCGAGGGCGGCTTCCGCCTTGGCCCGGTCACCTTCGGTCACGGCCTTTTCGACATTCTTGACCGCTGTCCTCATGCCGCTTTTGAACATCCGGTTCTGCATGCGACGTTTCGCATCCTGCCGGGCGCGTTTCTTCTGTTGCTTGATGTTCGCCATTCTCTCACCTCCATGACAAGCAAAACCATTCTATCAAATCGTGATGCAAAAAGCAATATCCGTTGGAAAATAGGTGACGCCTTTCGTATGAAGAATCCGGCGAGCTCTGGTATAATCGTCTCGAGGTGTTAGTATGGATGAATTGCGAATCGGGAGGATGAACACCTTCGAGGTGGTCGGTCCGTTGAGGAAAAACCTTCTCATCAAGCACCCGGAAGTGGAAATCCAAGTACCCCTCGCCGATGTGGAAGGAAGCCACGAAGCGGGCGACCTGGTGGAGGCGTTCGTCTATTACAATCACAAGAAGGGTCTCGCGGCCGCGCTCAAAGTACCCCGGATCGATGTCGAACGGGCCGGCTTCGTCGAAGTCGTGGGCCGTCGCGACAATCTCGGGGTCTTTGTCGATATCGGTCTGACCAAGGACATGCTCGTGTCCTTGGACGACCTGCCGCCCTTGAAAAGCGAATGGCCCGCACCCGGCGACAAGCTCGTCTGTCGCCTCAAACGCTCGAAAAACCAGATGACGGCGAAACCCGTGGGCCTATTCCAACTGCAAAAAGTCTTCCCCGTGCAAGGTATCTTGGAGCCCGACAGTCGGGTGACGGCTTATGTCGTCTACCACGACGCGGAAGGTGTTTTTCTCTTCACGCCGCAAGGGCAGAGGATTTTCGTCTATGACAAAGACATCGGAAGAGACCTGCGCCTCGGGGAGGAGGTCCGCCCCTTCGTCGTCTCAAAGCGAGGCGGCGGGGATTATGTGGGCACGCTGAAAGAAGAGGGGCCTTGAAAGGGCTCGTAGTGTCATAACGGGCAAAAACGATTGAAAGAACGCCCCTTTTTGCGCTATAATGAGCTTGATTCCAAACAGGAGGCGATGCGCATGGGCCGAAAATACGAGGTTCGCAAAGAAGCCATGCACAAGACACATCTGAAACGCAGCAAACTCTTCGCCCGCTATGGAAAGGCGATTTACATCCGGGCCAAGGAGGGCGGGCCCGACCCCGACACCAATGTCGAACTGGCCCATCTCATCGAACGCGCGAAAAAGGACGATGTACCCAACGACGTCATCGAGAGAAACCTCAAGAAGGCCACGGAAAAAGGCGGCGAAGATTACGAATACGTCCGTTATGAAGGATACGGCCCCGCCGGCAGTGCCGTCATGATCGACGCTTTGACCGACAATGTCAACCGCACCGTGAGCGATGTGCGGTACTGTTTCATGAAGGCGGGATCGAAACTCGGCGTGAAAGGTTCGGTGGAGCATCTTTTCGACCATCTTGCCATCATCCGTGTCGCCGCCGCCGATGAAGAACGGATTCTCGAATGGCTCCTCGAAGCGGATCTGGATGTCTCGGACATCATCGCCGAGAACGGTTCGCTCACCATCGAAGCCGCCGGCACCGAACTCGACAAGGCCGAGGCGGTGTTACGAGAGAACAAGGTGGATATCGAAGAATCGACAAGCGGATGGTTCGCCAAGACGCCGATCGAACTAGCCGAAGCGGATTACGAAGCGTTCAAGGAGTTCCTCGAACGTTTGAACGACCTTGACGACATTCAAGCCGTCTATCATAACGTCGCGAACGACGGTTGAACGCGCCGCCCACGATGAAACCGATTGTTGGCGGTTTGCCTTTGTGGTATAATCAAGCCTGAGGTGATGGCCAATGAACCTGCCGAACAAGATCACATTCGCCCGTGTTTTTTTCATCCCCTTCATCCTCGTGCTTTTTTATTTGGACAAGGAGCGCGGGGAGACTTTGAACGCATACAGCATCGCCATCGGTGTGCTCTTCATTCTCGCTTCGTTCACCGATTTCATCGATGGCTATCTTGCGAGAAAACACGGGATTGTGACGACATTCGGCAAATTTCTCGATCCGTTGGCAGACAAACTGCTCGTGATGGCGGCTTTGCTCATGCTGTTGGATGTCGGGTTCATCCCGATGTGGGTGGTCTTCGTGATCCTCGCTAGGGAACTCATCGTCACGGGCCTCAGACTCGTCGTCGTCGGCGACGGTGCCGTCATCGCCGCAAGCAAGCTCGGCAAGTACAAGACCGCGACCACACTCATCGCCATCATCCTGCTTTTGTTCCATATACGACTGCCCGGTGAGATCGTGCTCTATGTCGCCACCGCCCTGACCGTGATCAGTGGTGTCGAATACATCGTGAAGAACATCCCAGCGGTCGCATCCACGAAATAAGAAAAGAAATCCGGCCAACACGGAGGAATCATAGTTACGAGAAGGAGGCGTTCATTTTGGCAAAGGAAGACCGCAAGAAGATTCTGGACCAAGCCATGAAAGATATCGAGAAGACCCACGGGAAAGGAGCCGTGATGATTCTCGGCGACGACGAGGTGGGCAAGAACATCGAGACGATCCCGAGCGGCTCTCTCGCCCTCGACAAAGCGCTCGGCATCGGGGGATACCCCCGCGGCAGGATTGTCGAAGTCTACGGACCCGAATCATCGGGGAAGACCACCTTCGCATTGCATGCCATCGCCCAAGCGCAAAAAGAAGGCGGCTATGCGGCCTTCATCGACGCCGAGCACGCGCTCGATCCCCAATATGCCCGCGCATTGGGTGTGGACACCGAGAATCTCATCATCAGCCAGCCCGACACGGGTGAACAAGCCCTCGAGATCACCGAGGCCTTGATTCGCAGTGGTGCTGTCGATATCGCCGTCGTGGACAGTGTCGCCGCCCTTGTGCCCGAAGCGGAAATTCGCGGTGACATGGGAAGCAGCCATGTCGGCCTGCAGGCACGTCTCATGAGCCAAGCGATGCGCAAGCTCTCCGGCGCCATCTCCAAGTCCAACACCACCGCCGTCTTCATCAACCAGATAAGGGAGAAGGTCGGTGTCATGTTCGGCAACCCCGAAGTCACCCCCGGTGGTAGGGCCTTGAAGTTCTACAGCTCCATCCGGGTGGAGATCCGCCGCGGCGAACAACTGAAGATCGGCAACGACATCATCGGCAACCGCACGAAGATCAAAGTCGTCAAGAACAAGGTCGCACCCCCCTTCAAGACGAGCGAGGTCGACATCGTCTATGGCGAGGGCATCAGCCGTCTCGGTGAGCTTGTGGACCTCGGAGTCGAGTTCGATCTTCTGCAAAAGAGCGGCTCCTGGTTCTCCTATGAGGGAGAGAAGATCGGCCAGGGTCGCGAGAACGTCAAGAAATACCTCAAGGAGAACGAGAAAGTGGCGGAATCTTTGGAAAAGGAAATCCGGGTCAAACTCGGACTCTGACCATGGCCTTCAAACTCCTTCCGGCTCCATCCGGAAGGAGTTTTTTTCTTTCATATGCACATGAGGAAGTGCGACAAGAAGTCATGTACCAGGATGCTGTGTTGAGAGGGGAAAGGTGCAAGGGAGAATGTTAGGTCTCCATCATCCGACCGCCGGTGCAAACGGGTATTGTCGCCGTGTTGGCATCCATCGGGCGGCGAACGTTTCGCTGCTTCTGCGAGGAGCCTTGCGACAGCCATGCGATATATCCGGTTTTTCTCCTTGTGAACGGCATCGAAAGCGTTATAT